>Ga0315900_10000362_pt1 | contig 81067 bp, 75 predicted proteins | sample LakEriMetagenome_FD_203521 | JGI IMG/M metagenome (GOLD analysis project Ga0315900, IMG submission 203521) | Freshwater fungal communities from buoy surface, Lake Erie, Ohio, United States - Buoy 12 MA114 | ecosystem: Environmental > Aquatic > Freshwater > Lake > Lake biofilm | place: USA: Lake... | reverse complement strand
GCATCCGGTAGAAAAATCTCTTTACGATTATCTTGTCAATTCGAATTAGAGGTTAAAGTTTTTACTGGTATTCCTCAAAAAAATGGACTAATGATTTTATTCTATTAAGAAAAAGAGAGCGGTAATTGAATTTTAACTTTCTAATTTATCTTAATTGATCAATCTTTAAAATTTCTTTTTATCTCAGAATTTATAAATGTCGTATATTCTGTTTCCTTTCCTTGAGAATTTAGATATTCATTTCCAAGGGTTTGCAATTCTCCGGGTAGTATTCCATATTTTAAGAGTAGTTTACAATTAGGATCATTTTTCAGTAAATCAACATCATCATACCATTTCTTGTATGGGCTTCCAATACCAAATCCTAATTCATGAAAATCTTTTTCTTTTTTAAATTCTATAAGTTCTTTGTAGAGTTTTTTGAATTCTGTTTTAAGCTTTTCTGTTTCTTTACTTTTTTCTTCTGGACTCAATTCTTTAATTGAAGATTCTGTTGAAGAGTCAATACTCTCCTCATATGTTGAATCGATTGGCTTAATTTCATTCGGACCACAAGAAAAGACTATAAGACATAATAAAATAACTACGATTCTCATTTACTTAAATATTAATACCAAATTTAAATAATTTGATTGTGAAGAGCTACTGTCAGACGTAAGAATAATTAAATAACCTCCATTTAAATCGCCGTCTTCAACCCAAAGTCATGCGCAGGATATAAAACTGACATCAATTTATATAAAGCTAGTTTGGTATTCAATTCTTCAAGCCAATTCAAGCTAGCATCAAAAATCGAAGAAAAATATGTAACTTTTGGCTCTAATTACACAAAAGGTAGTTAAAAGGAAAGTAAAACCCAAAAACTCGCCGAGCTTCGTGATTGGTTATTGTCAATGTTGATGAATGGGCAGGTGAAGATGAATTAAAATAAATATAGATATGGAAATAAAAGCAAACGTAAAGAGTATTACTCAATTAAAAGATTATTTCTTTTTAGTTCCGGACTACCAACGTGAATATGTTTGGAAGCCAGATGATCAAGTAGAGCAATTTATAATTGACATAGATAATGAATTTGAACCAAACTCTCAACAACAAAAAGCGTATTTTATTGGTTCAATAATCATCGTTGAAAATAATGGAAAATACGACGTAATTGATGGACAGCAGAGATTGACTACAATTATTCTTTCGCTTTGTGCCTTTCGAGACGTATTGAGAAAAATAGACCTAGATCAAAACCAAAAACATTATTTATCTGGAATTGAAGGTCTTCTCTCAAGCTTTGATATGAATACAGGAGAAACTCGGCTCAGACTGGAATTACAGTATGAAGAAAGTAGAGATTTTTTAACTGATATAATTACAGATAAAGTATTTGAAGATGAGCTAACTCCTTCAATTATTAAAATGCAACAAGCCTATGAGAAGATGAAAGTTCATTTTGAACTTTACAGCAAAAACAGCACTGAATCATTAATCAATTATGCAAAATTCTTTCTTACAAAAATAGAATTAGTGGTCATTGAATCTGAAAATCTAAGTAGTGCCTTAAAAATATTTGAGACAATAAATCAACGAGGAGCGAGCTTAAATGCAATGGACTTAGTAAAAAACCTTTTATTTAGTCAAGCTAATAAGGCCGATTTTCAAACAATAAAAGACACATGGCAAGAAATAAATCAAAATCTATTGGCATGCAACGAAGCGAACAGTCCATTACGATTTTTACGTTACTTTTTAATGGCGCGATATCACAATGGAATAATGAGAGAGGATGATATTTACAAGTGGATAATTTCAGCAGATGGAAAAAAAGAAACAAAATATGAAATAGATCCTGTTGGTTTTGCCAAAGAATTAAAAAAAATATCTAAAAGATATTCAGATCTAGTTGTAGCAACCGAATTTATCAAGGATGGAAGTCAATATCCGAATACAACAAATATTGGTTTCATAAACAAATATCGGTCAAGGCAGCATCTAATTTTATTACTTGCTTTAGATTCCAATGTAGGAATTTCAGAATTGGAATATTTGGCTGGACAAATTGAAAGTTTCTTTTTCTATAGCAATACAATCGGAATTCAAGCAAAAAATAACGAACGTTTATTTACAATGTGGGCGTTTAAATTGAGGGGCAAGAAAACCATTGATGAAATTAAAGTAATTATTAGCGAAACCATACTACCTTATTTGAAAGAAAAATTAGTTTCATTTCAATCTGAGTTCATGAATATTCACCATTATTCATTCACACCGCTCTATCGACAAAGATATATATTAGGAAAAATCGAGAATACCATTCAGAAAAAAGCAGGATTACCGCTTAAAGGTCATAATTTCTTTGAGACATTGCAAATTGAACATATACTTCCACAAACACCAAAAGATGAAATTATTCCTGAAGAATTTGAAGATATGAATGACTACAAAAATTTTCTTTACAAATTAGGAAATGTTTCCATTATTGAGGGTCAAATTAATCAAGCCGTTAATAATTTTAATGATATGCAGAAAGATTGGTTTTCTTTTAAGCAAAAGGAATATTCAAATTCGGATGTGCTTTCAACTAATCTTTTAAATCACAACTATCATATAGGTCAAAATACCGGATTAAATCGCTTCAAATCAGAATATAATTATTCCTTTTCCGTTTGGTCTAAGAATTCAATAATTGAGCGTCAAAAAGTAATGATGGAATTAGCATTTGAAACATGGAAAATTAACGACCAACGTATTGATAAATAATTTATAAAATCAAACTCGCAAAGGGCACGTCCGCAGAAAAGTAAGCACCGATAAAAACGCCATCCTTAACCAAAATCGTTCGCGGTATAATTACCAAACAAGAGGGAAGTATAGGAGGAAGAAGGATTGAATTGTTTCAAACGAACTACTCATTTTCCTCGTAATAGTACGAGTAATCAATTCCTTTCATATACATTTCACGATCGTTAATTTTATCGGTAAGGGAACTTTCAATTGTAGTTTTGAGAACTTGACTATTTGTTGGGCTTAAAACCATGGCGTTCATATAATCGCCCTTAGAAATGCGGCTCCAATCCACACATTTTTTGAGTCTTTTCTTTAGAATTAAATCCAACCAAATTCGAGCGCTTCTTCCGTTGCCTTCCATGAAAGGATGAGCGATGTTCATCTCCACATATTTCTCCACGATTTCATCAAAGGTATTTTCAGACATTCCTTCTATATGTTTCAATGTTTCGCCTAAAAACCGTGAAACTGCAAATTGGAATCCACCTTTTGAAATATTCTTTTGTCGAATTTGCCCGGCAAAATCATACAGTCCGCCAAAAAGATACGCATGAATTTGTTGAAGACCTTTGGCTGTTCCAACTTCGATTTGATCTAAAAAGTTTCCTTCGAATAAGGTATATGCTTTTTTCTTACTTTGACCATCAATACTATTATCGCTGTATAGAAACCAATCTAGAAATTTCATGGCACCAATATTCGGAAAATTTTTTGCCAGCAAAATTACCCCGTCACTATCCAACATGTCGGTTTTATATTTTTTACTATCCGCGGCTTGAAGCTTCAGTTGGGTAGTGAGACTAACCAACTCAATTTCTTGTCGTCAGGTTATTCTTAAACAACGATTTACCTCTTTACCCGATAGATTGTTTTTGTCTTATCGCCTTCTTTTTCAAAGACACCAAGCTTAACGCCCAATTTTAAATCTCGACTTGCAGTTGCAGTGGAAATGTCTTTAAATACCCCCATGTATATCTTTCGATTAAACTCTTTTATAGATAATAGTAAAAAATAATCCAAACGGTCCGTGTCTTTGAGAATTCTATTTGTATAGTTGAGAAGTTGGGCCAGAGAGGTATCAATCACACGCAACATATATTCAATAAATGGTGTTGATTTTCCCGATTTGTCACTCAAAGAAAGGGCTTGATAATAATCAAACTGGGTATCACGAATTAAAGTCTCCAGAGGAATGGACTCAAAAATGGGGTATTTTTCTTTTAATATTATTGTTTGCCACAATCGTCCCATACGACCGTTCCCATCCGTAAATGGATGAATAAATTCCAATTCATAATGAAAAACACAACTTTTAATCAATGAAAGTTCGTTGGGATCCTTCAAATAGGTGAATAAATCTTTCATTAAATGTGGAACATTTTCGTAAGGAGGTGCAACATGTTCAACCTTCGAGCCCTTTACAATTCCAACACTTTTTTTTCTATATGAACCCGGATTTTCAATGAGACCATGCATTAGTGTGCCATGCGCCTCTAAAAAATGCTTCTCTGAAATACAACGATAGTTAGCTATATTCTCATATACTTTAAGTGCATTTAAAACTTCTGTAATATCCTTTTGGGGACCAATCACGCGCTTTTTTTCAACCAAAGCTGTTATTTGCTCTTCAGATAAAGTATTTCCTTCGATTTGTAAAGAAGACTGAATTGTTTTAATCTGGTTAGTTTTTCGAAGTTGTGGCGATTGCTTGTTCAAGTAATTGGCATTGACTTCACCTAATTTTTCAGAAATTGAACTAATGTAGCTCATTATTTTAGGGGTTACTTCGTAAGGCGGATTCATGATAGTATCATTTGATAGTATCAAAGATATAAAATTTCAACTAAACGAATCATATAATGAGAACTATACCATAAGCAAGAATCTTAAAAAAGAGCTGTTTTATCGGATGAATAAAGATACGAATTTCAGCCCAAAAAAAGGGATAAGATGCATTAAACCAAGCGAATCGATATGTCAATAACTACCTAACCCCCAATTCCATGACCAATTCGAGGCGTTCGTCAAACTCCAGGCATAGGAGGTCGCATATGAATGAAGCGAGTTTCACACTCAGAAATTTATCTGAAAGAGAACTAAAATCAAAGAAATTATTCGCCGATTAATCTAGTCAATTCTTCATCAGTATATAGAATTGATTTTAAATATTCTGAATTATGGATATTGTTTAAAAGATCACTAAATGAATTAAATAAGTCTTGATAACTATCATCCATTCGTAAACTATAGTCTTCAACTAAACTGTCAAAACACAATAAATCAAAATAAATATCAGTATATTTATCATTATCAATAAGTGGACCAATCAGATAATACATTGAGTTGTTTTTAACGAAGTGTAATTTCATTATTCCAAAATCATCAAAATCAGAAGTTTCCTTGTACTCGTATCCCAATATTTGATAAGCCATTTTAATCAATAATAAAGGATTATTTTTATTACCAAACAATTTATCAACTTGCACTTTCGAGAGAAACATACCATGTTCAAATGCATACTTGTAAAATAAAACTAAATCTTCAAATGATTTATGTGGCTTAATACAGGCTGTAAAAAAGCCATCATTATAATCTACGTATACTTTGTATAATAAAAATTCATTTTCATATCTAAATAGTCTATAAAATTCATCAATTTCAGACACTTCGTTGTAATCCAAATCGTTAATTTTCAAAATACAATTTTCCTCATTAATACCAAAATCATTGAAAATGTCTTCAATAATTTTTTCGTTTAAAGAATTAGATTCAATTCCAAATTTGAAAGAATCATGAAAATCGTAAAAATCATTTTTTTCTAAAATTTCATCAATCTTAATATAGTTATAATCTCTTTTCATTGTATTAGCTTTATTATCAATTTCAAAGATAAAAAATAGCAAATAAGGATTTTAAAATTGAGCGTTTAAAATATTTTCGGTAAAGGAAGAGTAGTTAATTATTATCATTTAACCCCCAACTCCATGACCAATTCGAGGCGTTCGTCCAAATCGAGACACATAAGATCTTCAATCACACCGTATGATGTCATAAAATCTCGGTATATTTCCATCTTTTCCTCGCGACTTTGCGTGCTTAGAAATAGGGCAATTTCGCTGTTCAGTAAATTTGGATCTTCTGTTTCCGTGAAGCCAAAATCAGGATAGTTTCCCGCCAGCCAATCGTGAAAGAATTCTTCGTTTTCTCGCAAGGTGTTTTGCTGAATTTTGTAGGGAACATAATACGTTCCGGCACATTGCACGGCGTATTCGTCTGCTTGGTTCAGGAGGTCTTGAAAATAATCGTTGTCTAAAAGTTTTTGCATGTTCATGGTTTCTAATTTTCGAACAAAGCAATGAAAATAGTTCGTAAACTAAATACGTTCTGTCGCGAAATTTTACATGGAAATATAGCGAAACATTGGGTAGGGTATGAAAATGATGGTTGCCACCGTGGGATGAACGTAAAATTTGTGTACATTCATCATCTAATTTTATTCAAATGTCTTTTCCAGATCCTAATCAGCTTGATGAAAACACCAAATTGTTACACATCAAGGAGCAAATAATGGAAATTAAGCTCCAACTTGCCAAACTCGCTATTCAAAAGGAAGAGGTAATAAGTAAACAGTATTACGAAAAAGCGTCTGAGTTGAGGATGGAAGAAAAACACCTGATCAACCTTCTCATGGAGCAGCGATTGGTATTAATTCGTCGCCAAACCGGGCTTGAACCTACTGAAGAAAATTTAAAAATTCAGGCCATGTGTCAAGAGGTGCTGCGTGAAATTAGTACGGTGGATGAGTCAAAAACCTTGTATCAAGACTTATTTCAAGAATTCCGCGTCAAGCTTTTACAAGATTGTGAGGAGCTTACACAACGCAAGAACGAATGCTTAGCCGCACACAACTTCGCGGAGGCTAATGTACTTCGCGACCACATTTTAAAGATCGGGGATTTTTTAGCCAAACACAGTGGAAAATGATTTTTTACATGTACAGGGTACAGTCTGCAATTAAATCACTCACCTCATTACTTATCGCACTGGGATTTGTTGTAATTGCACTAAGTTCCTGCGATGCTAAAAAATCAGACTCAGCTGGCGGCACTTACGTAAAACCTTCTGTAAACTACAAAGGTCAAACACGAAAAGGTCATGTCCGCAAAAAAGTCAGCACCAATAAAAACGCAATCAAAAACCGAAATCGGTCACGGTATTATTACCAAACCAGGGGGAAGTATCGGAGGAAGAAAAAGTGAGTGAATTGTATTAATGAATCTGAGAAATAACTATTGATTTTTTATCTTATCTTGTTCCATCATGGACTTAACCATTCTTTCCTGATATTCCTTCGAATTATAATCTTCAAGCTAGAATTTTGGTTTTTTAAATTTCGGCGTATTCAAATTGGGCATTTCAACTTTGAATTTCAATTGTTTTGTAACCGCTGTTGGTTGAAATCGAAACAATATTCTGAAAAGGCAACTATCTAGTTAAAACAACACTAAATTTACTGAAACTCCGTAAACCATAAGAGGGACACCAATTCAAATTACCACAGAACTTAACAAGTAATTACTTCCAAAGCGATTGAATAACAATAAAAAGCCCACAGATTTTTTATACATCCGCTTCGATAAACGTGCAAAATCTCGGTAAATGAACAGTACGCAAATCCAGAGTAGCACAAAGCCAACAGTGAAGTAATGCATTTCCAAATACCAATCCAATAGAAAGCACCAGGACAAAGGGACGAGTATGTAATACACTAGAATATTAACCTCGAAGTAGTTTAAATTTAAAAATTTAGCTAGCACTTTTAGTTCACGTACCACCCGGAAAAAAATCCGCACATCGAATGGTTGTTTTTTACTACTCTCGGAATGGCATTTTATATTAAAGATAAACTCGCCAACATGCCGTTAAGGAAGTAACCAATTCGCTATAATTCCACCACCCTCACAAAAATTTCCCTCGGATAACTTCCACCAAATACGTATTCCGTTACGGGGCATAACCAAATGCGCATATCGTTGAGTTCACGTACCTTGTAGTACATACCGTAGGAAACCAAAGCGTGACCAATTCTAGAGAGTAGGTCTTGGTTTTTTCCAAATTGCTGGGCGCGTAAGGTATAGGTAGCCCCATCAAAAGGGAGCTGGCTGAATTCGACGGATACTTCTGTTCCATTTTTTGATAGTATGTCAAGCAAGGCATCTGAACCATCTACCATCATTAAGTTGGCTTTACTTCCCAATCCTTGTTCTAAAAATTCTGGTAAGTCGATGTACCAAATTTCATTTTCTTTGTAAAATCTTTTTTCCATTGTGTTTTTATTTGTACAAGTTTACGTTTTTTATATGCAGTACTTCTGCATAGAATAATTACCTTTGTCAGAACAACTTAAAAATCACAAATGGCAATCAACAAAAACGCCTTATTGCGCTACAAAACCCTAGATCGCTGCTTACGTAATAGTGGGCGAGTATACACCTTCGATGATCTTTTAAATGAGATAAACGACGCTCTTGCTGCTTACGATGCAAAGTCAGATGGAATAAAAATTCGCCAACTCCGCGAAGATCTTCGATTTATGCGCAGCGAAAATGGCTACAATGCCCCGATTGAAACACGCATCATCGATAGAAAATTACACGCCTATTTTTATACGGATCCTAACTTCTCTATACACAATAGTCCCTTGAATGAAACGGAGGCGAAAATATTGAAAAATAGCCTTGACCTCTTTCAACGATTTAAAGGAAGTCCTGGTTTTGAATGGGTAGAACAATTTGATGTGGTGCTCAAAGAAAAACTTGGCAGTGGAAAAGAAACCGTTGTGTCCTTTGAGTCAAATATTGACTATGTGGGAAGCAAGTGGTTCTCTCCATTGTTTAATGCAATTGTCCAAAAACGCGCTCTTTGGATCACATACACACCGTTCAATGCACCTTCCTTTAGTTTTGTATTTCATCCGTATCACTTGAAGCAATATAATAACCGTTGGTTCGTGTTTGGATTAAATCATGATTTGTCGATTGCCACGTGGAATCTTTCTTTGGATCGAATTGACGATATTAACGATTCAAAATATACCTATGTTCCGATGGCAGCAGATTGGGATTGGGACTATTACTTTTCAGATATTATAGGTGTCACACGTTACGATAAAGAACCAGAGCGCATTAAATTGTTGTTTTCTGCAAAAAGAGGAAAATACGTCGAAACGAAACCTATTCATGAAACTCAGCGCAATAAGTGGACCGATGATGGTTTTTTAGTCACCCTTAATGTGATTCCAAATTTGGAGTTGGAACAAGTGATTTTGTCCTATGGCGAAGACGTGAAAGTGTTGAGCCCCTTATCTTTGCAAAAGAAGATGCAAACGCGAGTACAAGCATTGGCAGACATGTATAAGGAGTTGCCATGATTGACATTGGTTTCAAAACCTACACGGATGCGGGCGGCGGTGATCCCGATGCCAAGAGTAAAACCTTAAAGGCGTATCACCAGTATTTGTGGAGTAAAGAACTTCCCAGCGGTAAATACTTTCACTTGGTGGATACCGTACCAAATGCATACCTGTATCACGAATCAGAGCTCGGTAAGTATTACCTCGGAAGTGATGCGATTACTCACTCCTACAGGAATCAAAAATCGAAACAATGGTTGCTTAAATCAATGAACGAAGAAGCGAATAGTCTTTTTGAAATGGGATCGACAATTGGAGCCTATTTACTTTTTCCCAATAAACAAATCGAGCGAAGGCCTACCATTAATCAGGCTAGAGGAGTTCACTCGTACATAGACGATCGCTTTGATTTAACATTAGAGTGTATCCGGCGACATTATAGGGGAGGGGTGAGTCCTTTAAGTGGGGTAATTAAGCGTTATGCGGATTTTTTCGCCCTTTTTCAAGATTTTCAGGGATATGTCGATTTCTTTCTTCTCCATGACTTATTGGATAGTCGACAACACATTAAATTCTATTTGGCATTTGATGACTTTTCGTCAAAACCGAAATTTAACTCATCAAAAGATTATATGCTTTACAAAGAAGGTGTCACCTCATTCATCGAAAGCCGAAATCAGCGTATTCTGTCATGGTGCAAGCAACTTGAATAAGCCATAAATGCTGAATAGAGTTTTTAAGTTTTAAAATCAGATTCTTAAACGGATTTAGCAGAATATTTTTGCTGCCTATTTTTCTATGCATAAACACTGCACATAACAAACCTACCTTTGGTTCTGAACTTTAAATTTATAAAAATGCTAGTAGAAATCACAAAGGAAAATTTTGAGCAAATCGTTTTAAAATCAGAAAGACCTGTCCTATTGGACTTTTATGCAGAATGGTGTGGGCCTTGTAAAATGTTACAACCTACCATGGAAAGATTATCAGAGGAGTTTGCGGATGTTGCCATAATTGCAAAGGTAAATGTCGATAATAACCTCGATATTGCTGCTGAATACGGCATTATGGCAATTCCTGCTGTTATTGTTGTGAAGAACGGAAAATCAGTAGGAGATAGGATGACAGGGGCGAAATACACTTATAATTCTTACGCAGATAGGTTAAGGGAAGTGATTTGAGAAAACCACAGAAATATAAGTTTAATAAAATGTAGATTTATAAAATTAATTTCCTGCTTTCTTTGATTCATATTCGCATTTAGGCGAACAAAAATCTGGACAATTGTACAGATCAATTTCAGGTTCATATTTTTGTCCAAGTCCTAACCCCTTGTTGAAAACATCAAATAATTGCTCATTTACTGGATCAAAATTTTTCCAATAATCTAACTCCCATTGCTCTCTTTTTACACAGTAAACTGTCTTTTTGCACCATTTGCATTTTGATTTAGTATTATTGATGTATTTAAATTTCTTTTTTGATTCTTTTGAAGAATTTAATTCGTTCCCTTTGTTTAAAATTTGAGCAGTTCCTCCTTTTGCAAAAAAATCTTTAATGCTATTTATACCGTATTCATTTTCATAGCCATATTCATAACCAGATTTTTGTTTCTTTTCTTGAGCAATTCTTTCTTCTTCGATTTTTTGCTTCGTTTTTACTAAAGTACCATCTTGAAACAAACCTTCTTGAATAGTTCCATTTTTATATTTTTTTTGGCCTAACCCTGTAAATTCACCATCTTCCCAAGTTCCTTCCCAAATATCACCATTAGAATATATATATTTTCCAAAGCCAGTTCTATCGCCGGAAATAAAATCCCCTTCATATTTATCCCCATTTGACCAAAGAAAAGTTCCTTTTCCTGTTCTAGTCCCATCAATAAATTCACCTTCATATTTATTTTTATTTGCCCAGATGAATGAACCTTTTCCAGTTCTTTCACCTGATATCCAATCACCATCATATAAGTCGTCTTCCGGCCAAACATAAATACCTCTACCATTTCTTAAACCATTGGAATTTATTCCCCCACAATAGATATGACCGGAAGGCGAATAAGACATTAATACATTTAAATTTCTCTTAATATAGGTTTCATTCTTTGTTATTTTATATTGAAATAATTTGCCGTTTTTTAAATCAGGTAAATCGTTTAACCATCTACCCGAAAAGATTGTATCACCATTTGAATTAAATAGTATTCCAAATCCAGAAGTCAAATTATTTTCAATAGATATGCAATAAACACCGCCATTATCGCTTGGTTTAAATTTTTTTGCCAGTTCTTCATTTTCTTTATTGGCTTCATCGATTTCCCTTTTAAGTTCAAAAAATCGATCATCTAATCCAGTAACTTTTTCAATTAATTTCTTTTTTTCTTCTGCTGCTATAGTTGTATATTTTTTTAAATATCTTGGTAACCATTCGTTTTCTTCAATAAATTCGTAACTATAATTAAACCAATTTTTTCTTTCTGAATTAAATCGATATATTAAAAAATAGCTAGTAGGGGATTTGGAATATATAATGGGTTGAGAAGTAGTAAAATCAATTTCATATTTCTGTCTACTATTGACAAAAAAAATCTCCCGGTTTTTTAATTTTTTCAGAAGTTTTTCATCCACTAAATATACCTGGCCTTTCGAAGCTTCCAAATACCTTTCCTCAGTTACTTTATGATCTTTATATTCATCAATTGAAAGCTTTAATTTGGCAATATTACTTTGTAATCTTTTCTTATATTCTATGATATTTGTTAAATCATTATACTCTTGAATATAATCAAAATTGCTTTCATTACTGTAGAAAGTATTAATTATTGGCGTTTCAGAGTTGCCTAGTTTAGATAGAAAATCGTCTATAAACTTAGTATTTGTATGGCATTCAGACCATCTTCTTCCTTCTTTTTGTCCAAATGTTTTATAGTGATTCCAAGGATCCATTCCTGCATTTTTCACATCTGGATTATCTTGTAAATATTTTAACCTAGCTGCTTCACAATTCTCTTGAGCACTAAAACTGAATAATCTTAAAATTAAAACGACTATAAATAAATTTTTCATTAGAAACTTTTTTTGATTCCAAAGTAAATATACAATTTTTTCCCATCTGTTAGTGTTACATATAAATAATCAACATGCTGTCGATTAGACCGCATGAAAGTTGACTTTTAACATAAAATTTCAAATAGAAAGTTTAAATTACGAAAGATTTATTCTACTGTTTCAGTTGATCTTTTACTCGGAAAAGTGGTCATTATAGCAATTGGAATTAAGCCGCCAAATGCGTTCATGAATACTAATGAAAATATACTGACCAATACAATAAACAACAAGCCAAAATGATTAAATCTTCCTTTTTCGTAAATTACAAGAAATGACAATATTAAACATAGAACTATTTGGGAAACAAACGCAATATAAATAGTATCAAATATTGTAACCTTGTTCCTGAACCAAAATTGAGCAATCCCACCAATTATTGCACCAATCAACGTGAAAATAAGTAAATATGCCAAATAAAATCCAATGGCTTGAACTATTGTTCTCTTTGTTTCTAAATCGGTTAATTTTTTAAACATGTCTTATTTTTTTTAAAATTATTAATATTTATTTTTTGAATTAATTTATTTAGCAATTACTTCAGAAAGGGCTTCTTTTGCACTGATGTCCCCATAGGCAATGCGCATGGCACCAGAGAAGTATTGTTGGAAATTATAATAGTTTTGAGCAAAGTGACGCTGAATCAGATTAAGACTTATATCTTCCACGTCATCTAATAAAATAGTGGATTTAGAAATCGACTCACCACTTTCAGGATGCATGATCATTAAGGAACTGTTCAAGAAAAAACTAGACACATAACTGTAGTATTTTCTAATTTCAGCATGTGAATTTTCGTTAAACTTAAGCCCACTCATGCAGAAAAAATTAAGCATTTGATGCGAAATGTCGTAAGTAATATAATAATCCAGCGTGCCGTGATCGAATGAAAACCTGGAATGTACCATTTGCCGATGCTCAGTGTCTTCCATTATGACATAACGGATATCCTCCATTTCTAGAAAAATAGCTAAACTTTTTTTAATGTTTGTTGAATTGTGTTGTGTTACCATAGTGTTTATTTTATACACCAAAGGTAAGGTTTATGTGTGCAGAATATCTGCACAGAATAATTAATGATGATGGGCTAGCAATAAAGAAACGGATCTTTCTATAGCGTGCACAAAGAATAGGTAGTCTTCCCTTACCATATCTTTTTCCGGTTGTTCACTTTCATTTTCATGAGAGAGGAAATTTGAAAAAGAACGAACAGTATGTAAATAACTCAACATCCATGGTGAAAAATTCATTTGACGTAAAGAACCTACAAGTTCAGATAAGGTCATGGAATTGTCTTCCGGTAACATATTTTTTAGTATTCGCTCCATGGCGCGGCGGGCCAAAATCCCTAATTCGTATATGCGTATATCGTCTTCTTTAATTCGAGTTGCAAACTCCTCAATCGTTTTCGTATTTCGAAACTCCATGGCTTGGCAAAGCTGTAAAAGTTTTTGAGATATTCGATCTAAAGCCTCAGCCAATTGCAAATCTTCCCTTATTTTGAAAAGTCGATCTTGCCCGCGTTTCATGTATATGTTTACCTCCATGTTGATATGCTCCACGTGTGTCAATTTTGGATGCACAAAATACAAGGTGTTTACGCTTTGAATGGTCTCCAGTAGTTCTTTAGATTTTTTTATCAATGTCGGCACCAATTGATCCAACGGAATTCCTTGGTTACCGGTTCCAAGAAAAGGTAATGCAATGTTTTCGATTTTTATTCCTTTGTGTTGCATTACAGCGAGTACGGCTAATAAATCCTCCAAATGTGATTCGATATTGCCCGTATTGTGATGAGACTCGAACATTCCTTCCAAACAGACAATATAAGAGTATGATTTTCCGACCAATGGTTGCGATACCCATGCATTGAGCGTGTCGCGAAAATCGAAGAGTTTATCTTTTGCTAGCTTTTCAATCTCAATAGATTGATTCAGCTGAAGGGCTTCAATTAAGGTATTTGGAACGGGTACATAACCACCACGAAATGCAGAAATAACCAAGACATCAGTGTGCCAAGTTAGTTTGGAGAGGTCATCGTGATGAATTTCGATTGTTTTGTAACCGCTGTTGGTTGAAATCGAAACAATATTCTGTAGGGGCATCTATCTAGTTAAAACAACACTAAATTTACTAAAACTCCGTAAACCACAAGAGGGATACCAACACAAATTACCACAGAACTTAACAAGTAATTACTTCCAAAGCGATTGAATAACAATAAAAAGCCCACAGATTTTTTATACATCCGCTTCGATAAACGTGCAAAATCTCGGTAAATGAACAGTACGCAAATCCAGAGTAGCACAAAGCCAACAGTGAAGTAATGCATTTCCAAATACCAATCCAATAGAAAGCACCAGGACAAAGGGACGAGTATGTAATACACTAGAATATTAACCTCGAAATAGTTTAAATTTAAAAATTTAGCTAGCAGTTTTAGTTCACGTACCACCCAGAAAAAAATCCGCACATCGAATGGCTGTTTTTTACTACTCCTCGGAATGGCAAATCTATTTTTTATGGCTTCGCTAACTAGAAATTGCAAAACGATAACATACAACATGAGAAGGCAAAAAAGCCCGATAAGAATATATCCGAGAACTACCATAGTTTATTTTTACCGAATATATCAGTTGTTACGGAAACCATCTCTAGCAAATCTCTTAATTTTTGTTAGGAATTGCGGAGAAAAAGAAATGGTGCTGTTCGAGCAGAACAAGTGCGTCAAGGATTTTTTGACGGCCGTTTTCGAACGAAAAATATACTGTCAAAGTTAACTTTCCAAATAGATGCCTCTGAAATGCGGTAAGAAAGTGTTAATGAATGCATTCGGTCGTTGTTTTGGAAAATGAAATGGTCACTAACTCAATCAAGATAATATCGAACCTCAAAAACATCTATCAGCATTGTGATACAGCCGCAAAACAACGTATAATTAGTTCGATTTTTCCTGTGGAGATGTATTTCGAAAAAAAAATAGTTCGAACCCTCGAACTAAATAAAGTGGCGTCTCTGGTTTTTTAATACTGGTAAGGGTTTCGGAGAAATGAAAAAAGAAAAGCACACCGATTTCGGTGTGCTTACCCGTAGAGTGGAGTCGGAGGGGGTATTTTCATGAGCCCTAAAACTAACGTGCAGTGGATAAAAGCACATATTCACTTCGTTCATATTTTTTTAATTTCCGAATTTCACTAAAGCAAGCTTCGTTCATTCTGAAAATTAAAAAAGCACCTTTCTATGAAAAGTGCTTTTATCAGAGTGGAGTCGGAGGGGTTCGAACCCTCGTCCAAACAGTGAGTATTCTAGCTTTCTACATGCTTATTTCTTGATTGATTGTCGGCTGCAGCTCGGACAAGAACACCCAAAACTACAACGTAGGTTTTTAAATTTCACCGAAACTTAAAACCATCACCTCGGCTAGCCCAATGAGATGAACTTCCGTATGGTAAACCGAATGGGCGGCAATTTACCGGAAGTACTTGTCCAACCTACTATGCTTCAGTCGGATTAAGCCTTATTAACATTCCGTTAATTAAGCAGCAAGTGCGTATGACGTGTTGTCAATTATTGTTTGTGACATGAGATTATAGAGGAACACCACAACCCTCTGCATGCTGACACTTGACTACCGCTACCGCTGTCAAATCCAATGTCGACCCCAAAGAACGTTTGAACAAAGGTAACGCGATTTTGTGAATAGCTAACGCAAATCTTTACAATCCCTAGAATTGGTGATAATTCTAGAACGACGGACACGAAATTTTACGGAAATTTTTGGCTTTTTTGCGGCATTTTAAATTCATGCCAAGGGAAACTTCATGTGAACCTCCTGAAATACCATTTCCTAATTTGGAAACTGTTAAATCATACGAGTATCCCAACTTAAATTTCTCAAAGTTTACGCCGAATAACAAGATAAAAGCATCGCGATTTCTATACCAAGCGCCCACCGTAAAATCACCATACTTAATATAGGTTCCTATGTTCAACTCCTGAAAACCATTCTGGTATTGGTAGATGATGTTCGGTAAAATACTAGTTGTGTTGGTGTATCTACCGCGCTGACCAAGCTTGATTTCTGCACCGGCGTGACCAGTAATGCGCATCGGTAAGCGAGAAGTTCCTAGAATCATAGATTCGTCCGGACGATTCAAGTGATGGGCAGCGATACCGAAATAGTAGTTTTTCCCAAAACCTACAGCGCCTGCAGATACATCAAAGAAACCTCTTCTGCCATTTCCGCGAGGAACATCTCCCGTTTGGTATATAAAACCTCTACGCGGATCAATCATATCACCAAAGGTTAATTTATCCCAATCAAGAAATTTCTGAAAATAGGCAGCTCGCGCCCCAACCATAATGGAAAACTTACGGTTTACTTTTAAGTTGTAGGAATACACACCTCCAATCATAGATGTTTGAATGGTTGCCTGACCTTGCATATCGTGCAGCGCAATAATTCCCAATCCTCCGGAGATGCTTTTAACATAACTATCGTACGTTACGGCACTCGTAATGTAATTACCCGTTAATTGTGGCCATTGATTCCTGTAATTGGAAACTATACGCGGACAACCTGTTGAGCCTGCCAAAGCCGGATTCAAGTAGATAGGATTCGAATAGAATTGCGTGAACGATGGATCCTGAGCTTGAGCTTCCAAGCATACGGCTAATAATAAAAGGACGACTATGGCTTTCATATGGTGATTATAAAGTGATATACCTTCTTGTTTTCTTACTTGTTTCAGTATTGATGCGCAACATTAATTGATGCGTGTAGCGTGGTTGTGTTAAACGTTGTTGAACGCTGGATTGAGCTAGAATTCCAAAGCGTTTCGACTGATAACCTATTTGCGCTGTTTGTTGCGATTGGCTTATAGATCCGCCAAGTTTTAATCCGTAAATACTCGCGCTGAAACCAACAAATGAATTGAAGTTACCAGTTTTCCACGTAGAATAGACATAAGGAGCGAATGAAAGACGTTGATTTTGAGATAAGAATTGTGTTCCTGCAATTCCGGAAACACGCAATTTAGCATGTTGGTACTCGTTTTCTTGATTCGAGAAAATATCGTTGAAGTGACCTGTAATATTCTCAGCCTGCACGCCTACATAACCTCTCGATGAATTTAGCGTAAATCCTGCATCTAGGTCGCGATACAATAAGTTACGGCCGATATTTGCGGTAGTGTCAAAATTAATGAGTTGTTGTTCACCGGTTTGATATTCCACGAATTGATTGTTATAGCTAGTGATTCTGTTTCCGTCCACACGGTAGTTCCCGAATTTAATTCGTGCTGCAGGTTCCAAGGATAAAGATCTAGTGAGTGCAATTTTTGGCGATAAGATCAAAGCACCGTCATATTGCGTCAAAGCCCCGTTGCCAAAGTAATGGTGATTCAATTGCAGACCAACTCCCATGCGTGCTGATCGTGAATAGCCATCAATGGTAATTTGATTACTAATTTTCTGTTGTTCATTCGATTCCATCCATCGCGCTGTTGCTGATTGCTGATAGCGGGTTTGTGAAACCGCGCCAATATTGGAGATCATCACATCAGCTTGATTTATTTCGGGTAACGCATAGGCAATATCAGGAATGTACGCTAAACCTGTCGAAATTTTGCCTAAGCTTTTGTATATCGACCTCATTTTGAAGGATCCCAATCTTAGATTGATCGTTTCTTGAGTCGCCATATCTTTGTTTTCATCGAGAACACTTTGATCGGCTTCATCAGTTAATACGGCATGTTTTTTAGCAAGTTGAGGTAGGGTGGAGGCTATATTGCGTGATTCAATTTCTTCTGAAATTTCGGTATTTATGAGTTGCTCGCTATTATTATCCGAAAGTGAACTGATATTTTCTTTTATGGATGAATTTACAAAGGTTGGCTCCTCAATGCTCGCTATGGAAGCGACAGATATATTATTTTGCTCAACCAATGATTTTGCGTCATTAATACTTAATCTTTCCTCAGGTTGGATCATTAAAGAAATATGTTGACTATTTTCTCGGTTCATATTACCGAATCTTCCTGTTTCTTTGATCTTTTCTTGTTTTGCTTCAACAGCTTTTAATTTGTCAGTTTTGGTTTGACTTTTGGCATTTAAAGCAGACGAATTAGCAGTAAGCGGTAGTGTTGAATTTTCAGAAGATAGATGTAGTGTGAAACGTTGAATAAACAAAGAAGAACTTAAGATCATCGCAAGCCCATAAAGTACATATGCCATTTTGAAGCGTGACTCTTTTTTAAGTAGTTGTGGAATGCGATCGAATTCTGTAGAAAGGGACGTATCGGCTTCAAAATTACTCTCTCCCCAAGCCTCGAAATCTTCAACTAAATCTGGATGATCTTCCAAAAATGCCTCTAATGCCTCCGCCTGTTGAGGAGATAAATTCCCTTCGTAGAAGTCAAAAAACCAACGATCGATATTTTCCCTTTCCGGATAGGTCATGCTAATTCATTCAATTGTGTTAACTGTTTCTTCATTTTCATTCGAGCCCTGAACAGGTAAACTTTCACTTGAGCGGCAGACAGGTTTAAGATATCCCCGATTTCATCATAGGCATATCCTTCCAAATCTCTAAGTAAAAGAATACTTTTTTGTAAAGGAGGAAGTATGGAAACAACATGCTGTATTACTTGCGTTGACTCAAAATGGGTTTTGTCGTAAGCGCCTTTCTCATGCAATGTCTCGTTGAATTCACACGCACGATTTTTTTTCTGAATGAAATTAATCATCGCATTGTTCGCACACGTAAATAACCAAGACTTGGTTTTTCCTACCTCTACTTTATCTCTGTTCATCCACAACTTTTCGAAAACATCTTGTACAATATCTTTTGCCTCCTCTTCGTTGCGAAGAAAATTTACAGCGAATCGCATCAGCGGGTTGCTGTATAAGTGAACGGCGTTATTGTAATCAGAGGTCTTCAACAAAAAATGTTTGCAGTTAAAACAATTTGAATTAGTCAAAAGTTACACTAAGATGCAACTTCCTTACAAATGTAAGCAATAGACGAATATTTACGGTAAATGAATGAATAATTACGCTAATTGAATGACTATTTACACTGGCAATTTCCTTGAAGCTGAGTGTTTTTCCATTGTATCCAATATTCTTGAAGATTTTCTTTTGTGATATATCGTTTACTCACGCGCAAGGAATTACAAAAAACGGTGCTCTTTCCGGGTTTCTTTAAATCGATCAAGCGATTTTTAATATCGGGCGCATGATCCCAACCGCCAGAGTGATCAAAAGAGGTGTATGCTGCACACTTGTTTTTAACATACACGAGCGGAATTTTAAGGGTGTAAAGTACCGAGTCTTTATTGTCCATTCCTTTGGTTTTCATTACAATTTTTGAAAGATCAACTTTTGAATATTTTCCCTCTTTGAATAATTTTTTCAGTTGATCGCCTGTAATTCTTGCTGCGTAATTTGAAAGCCGGTGAGCTGTATCGTTCATTTGCCCATCAACGACAGCAAATTCAGGACCTTTATAAGAAAAGAATAGGTAATTATCCTTGATTTCAGTTTTTACTTCAGCTACAAAGATTGGGGTATCATTTAACCTAACTATTGATGTGTCTTTTGCGGAGCTTGATTGTTCTGTTTTATTTTCTTCCGAAGATGAACAGCTCAAAGAATAAACAGCGATAAGTACGCTAAAAGTCGAAATTATCGTACCCGTTTTTCGATAAAGCCTCATATTTTTCTTCGTTGAATTTGTATAATAAAGAAGGCTTGTGAGGAACACCTCGTTGCTTTTCTTTGAGAGCCGAAACAATCCCCAACTTTTGAACCTTTCTTCTGAAATTTCTTTTATCTAAAGGTTTATCCAAAATACTTTCGTACAATTTATGTAATTGACTAAGCGTAAACTTCTCGGGAAGTAAATTGAAGCCTATGGGTTGAATTTTCAGTTTTTGTCTCAGCTTATCTTTGGCTGCCTGAAGGATTTCGTAATGATCGAATGCTAATTCAAATATCTCACCAACCGGTGCCCATCCAGCAGTTTTTGCGAAAGAGGAAGCATGTGGCGAGTAGTCAGACATTTTTACTAAAGAATAATAGGCTACAGTAATTACACGCGCTTCAGGTTCTGCTCGAATGGTTTGAAGCCACTCTCTATCTGCATCTTTACAAATTCGATTTGGGTCTCCAAAGGCGCCAACTTGCTCTAAATAGATATCATTTATTCCTGCCAATTCATCCAATACACGATTTGCAGCTTGATCTAGATTTTCATCGTTGTAAATTAAATTTCCTGGTAACGCCAAACGCGGTCCGTTCTGAGTTTGTTGCCCTCTATCAATGAGTAATACGGTTAATTTCTCCAAATCAAACCCAAAGATGACGCAGTCAACGGATACATTTGGATTCAACTCATGCATTACTTTTTTTTGCATATTTCGTTAGATATTCGATTTAATGTTTTATATTTGAAAGTGTATAAATGACACGAAGTTAAATTTAACTCTCACAAATATATGTTTTTTGTTGTAGAAAGTGGTTCGACAAAGAGTGATTGGGTATTATTAGATAGCAAAAATAACCAAACTTTTTATTCAACCATGGGTTTTAATCCGTATTTTCATTCTGCGGACCTTATCGAAAATGAATTAAAACGTAACGAAGAAATCTTTCGTTTAGCAGATCAAGTCAAGGGTGTTTATTTCTATGGTGCAGGTTGTTCAAGTTCTCAAATGAATGAAATCGTGGCAGATGGTTTGCGTCGAATATTTACCCAAGCAGAGGTGTTAGTCGAACATGATTTATTGGCCTGCGCTTATGCAACTTACCGCGGAGTGCCCGTTATTTCATGCATCATAGGGACAGGATCAAATTCTTGTTATTTTGACGGTGAAAACCTTTCCGAGGAAGTGCCGGCGTTGGGATATATTTTAGGGGATGAAGGAAGCGGTTCCTATTTTGGAAAACAATTATTGACAGGGTTTCTTTACCATAAATTGACATTAGCGATCGAAAAAGATTTTATCGAGACATACGGGTTGGATAAAGATGCCATTGTAGATAAAGTTTATCGTGAACCAAACGCCAACGTTTTTATCGCATCATTCATGCCCTTCATACACAAGCACAAGTCGAATCCGTACATCCGCGAAATGCTGGTTGAAGGATTTAAACGCTTTTTTGATGTGCATGTCACTTGTTACCCTGCTTATAAAACCACAGAAATAAATTTTGTTGGCTCTATTTCTTCACTATTTGAAGAAGAGTTGAAGGAAGCTGCTGGCTCTTTTGGGTTGACTATTGGAGCGATAATCAGAAGACCCGTAGATTCTTTGGTAAATTACCATGTAGAGTATATCTTAAAAAATCAATTAACAAATCAATGAGAGCACTCGCTATCTTACTTTTATTAACGGCTTGGTTGCCTCTTTTTGGGCAATTTAAAGCGCCGGAATGGTCCAAAAATGCAACAATTTACGAAGTGAATGTTCGTCAATTTACCCCGGAAGGAACGTTTAATGCTTTTGGAAAACACCTGAGTAGATTGAAAGAGATGGGTGTCGATATCATTTGGCTTATGCCCATTCATCCTATTGGGGAGAAAAATAGAAAAGGAAGCCTTGGAAGTTATTACGCAGTTCGAAATTACGAAGAAGTGAACGCGGAATTTGGAAATATTGGTGACTTTCAACGGTTGGTAAAAGATGCGCATGCATTGGGCATGAAAGTGATTATTGATTGGGTTGCTAATCACACTTCTCCTGACAATATATGGGTTAGTCAAGGTCACAAGGATTGGTATACCCTTGATTCTACAGGAAATCTGCAACCTACAATTGGAACAGATTGGTGGGATGTTGCCGATCTCAACTACGATAACCGCGATATGCGAAAAGCAATGATTGAATCGATGAAATTTTGGTTGAAGAATGCGGATATCGATGGGTTTCGTTGTGACGTTGCCGGATGGGTGCCCATGGATTTTTGGATTGAAGCGCGCAAAGAATTAGACGCAGTTAAGCCAATTTTATTTTTAGCGGAATCTGAAGGCGTGGATCAGCACCAAGCGTTTGATATGACCTACGGATGGGAATTGCATCACGTGATGAATGACATTGCAAAAAGTAAAAAATCAACGGCTGATGTCATCGCATATTTCAATAAAAACAACTATAAAAAGTCAGATTACCGAATGCACTTCACTTCTAATCATGACGAGAATTCATGGAATGGAACAGAAATGGAAAGAATGGGTGACGCCCGTTTTGCACTTGCCGTTTTCTCTGCAACTATCGAAGGAATGCCTTTGGTTTACAACGGGCAAGAGACATCCCTTGATAAACGCTTACGTTTTTTTGAGAAAGATACAATTGACTGGTTAAAAATGGATTTGGTGCCATTTTATACCAAGTTACTGCAGTTAAAAAGAAAGAATATTGCCCTCTGGAACGGCGCCTACGGTTCTTCTCCAGTTTTTCATACGGAGGCAAGTTCTCCTATACTCATCTATTCTCGCGAATTACAAGGAAATAAGGTTGTAGTAGCCATCAACATGTCGGCAAAAGATGCGTCCATGAAATTGACTGAACCTAAACTTTTTGGTAAATACAAGGAATTATTCAGCGAAGAAAAAGTACGCGTAAAAAAGGACATGACGCTTGACCTAGAAGCTTGGGGTTATAGGGTCTGGGTGAAGTAACTAATTGTAAGACTATGCTAAATCAAAAACCAAGATTGTCTTTTTGGCAAATTTGGAACATGAGCTTTGGCTTCATGGGAATCCAATTCGGTTGGGGTCTTCAAATGGCCAACATGAGTTCCATTTATGAAAATTTAGGAGCAAAACCGGAAGAAATTCCTGCGCTTTGGTTGGCGGCTCCTTTGACGGGTTTACTTGTTCAACCTATTATCGGTTATTTAAGTGACCGTACTTGGCATCCGATATTTGGCAGGCGAAGACCTTATTTTTTAATTGGGGCAATTTTAAGTTCTATTTGTTTGCTTTTAATGCCAAACTCTTCATCCTTATGGATGGCAGCAGGTTTATTGTGGATTTTGGACTCTTCCATTAATATTTCCATGGAGCCCTTTCGTGCTTTTGTGGCGGACAATTTAGATGAATCGCAAAGAGCAAAAGGATTTGCGATGCAAAGCTTTTTTATCGGACTAGGAGCAACTATAGCCTCAGCACTTCCATGGATGTTTACCAACTGGTTTGAGGTTTCGTCTGTTGGGGTGAACGGTCAGGTTGCTGACAATGTTAAATGGAGTTTTTACATTGGAGCAGGTGCATTTATCTCAGCCGTTCTTTATACTGTGCTTACAACGAAAGAGTATCCGCCTGCTGATTTGCCTCTAGAAGATAAAAAAGCTGAGGAAGCAAAAGGATTTGGTGCCGGATTTAGAGAAATCAAAGAAGCCTTGTTTAATATGCCCTTGCGAATGAAAAAATTAGCCTTGGTACAATTCCTTACGTGGCCAGGGTTGTTTCTTATGTGGTTTTTTTACACACCAACGGTAGCTGCCGATATTTATGGTGGTGCCGCCGGAACTCAAGCGTATACAGATGGGCAAAATATGGCGGGATTGACCTATTCGTTTGAAAATGTCGTGACATTTCTTTTTGCCTTGTTTTTACCATTTCTTGCTGCTAAATTCTCGATGAAATGGACCCATTTTATGTGTTTGTTGACCGGAGGTATTGGGCTAATTCTTATCAATTTCGTAGGAGGTACCGATCAACTCTGGATGTTGTTCTTGGTGATGGGGATGGTTGGGATTGCTTGGAGCAGTATACTTTCGATGCCTTATGCCATGTTAACTGGTTGTTTACCAGAAAATAAAATTGGAATTTACATGGGTATATTTAACTTCTTTATTGTGTTACCAGAAATTTTAGCCTCTTTGTTCTTTGGAAAAATAATGGAGCACTGGTTGGATGGTTCTAGAATGGCAGCCGTCACTATAGGTGGCTCACTATTAATTATTGCAGCACTTTTGACTTTAAGAATAAACGAAAATGAAGAGTAATTATAAGGCTTTTATTTTTGACTTAGACGGTGTGTTGGTTTCAACAGAAACCAATCATTATTTAGCATGGAAAGCGATAGCGGACGAACTTGGAGTGCCTTTTTCGGAACATGAAAATGAATCATTGAAAGGGGTAAGTCGCATAGAGTCACTTAAAATTATCCTTTCATTAGGAAATGTCGAATTGTCGTCACAAGCTTTTGACGAACTCTTAATTAAAAAGAATAACATTTACCTTGCCTCAATAGAATCACTAGACCAATCAAATTTGTTACTTGGAGTTAAACAACTTCTAGTCGATGCTAAAGCAGCTGGGATTAAATTGGCTCTTGGTTCATCAAGCAAGAATGCACGTTTTATATTGGATAAATTAACGATAAGTCACTTGTTCGATGTGGTAATCGATGGCAATGACGTAATGAATCCGAAGCCCAACCCGGAAGTATTTTTGAAAGGTGCGAAGGCACTAAATTTCCATCCATCTGAATGCCTTGTGTTTGAAGATGCTCAAAGTGGGCTAGAGGCCGCCATAAACGGGGGGTTTCATGCTGTAGCTGTTGGGAATCCAATGTTGAAGAACACAGCTCCAATGTACTTAAATGATTTAACTGAATATAGGATTAATTGATATGCGCAATCTATTCGAAATCGATGAGTGGAAAATAATACAAAATCACTTTGACGCTAATAAGCAAAAACAAGCAGAAAGTATTTTCAGTATTGGGAACGGAGCTTTTGGTCAACGTGCAAATTTCGAAGAACACTATTCGGGAGACACGTTACAAGGAAGCTATGTAGGTGGCGTGTACTACCCAGATAAAACGCGTGTTGGTTGGTGGAAAAATGGCTACCCGGAGTATTTTGCAAAAGTACTTAACGCATGTAATTGGATAGGAATAAACATTGAACTAGATGGCGAACAATTGGATTTGAACAAACAAGAAGTTCTTTCTTTTTACCGCGAATTAGATATGTTGAAGGGTACGCTGAAAAGGCGAGTTAAAATTCGTTTCTCAAGTGGAAAAGAGCTAGAAATTGAGTCTTTGCGTTTTTGTTCAATGGCAAATGATGAAGTTGCTGCCATCCGTTTTTCCATAACTCCTTTGAATTTTTCCGGCAACATTAAGTTCACGCCTTACCTTGATGCTAAAGTTTTCAATCATGACGCAAACTACGACGAATTTTTCTGGGAAGAGGATAGCCACAAAGTAGATGTAAAAAAAGGATATGTTTGCGCTCGAACAAAGAAGACTAATTTTTCGGTTTCAACGGCTATGCGCTATTCGTTTTGGAAAAAGTCAGAATTATTGGATATACACCCGAATTATTCCTCAAGACCATTCTATGTAGAAAACAATTTTGAGCATTATCTCGAAAAAGGGATTACTTATCACCTCAAAAAATACGTTTCTATTGTTTCAACGATAAATCACTCGGAATTTTCTGTTATTCCTCGGTCAATAAATAACGTTCGAGATGCCTATACCAATGGATTTGATCGTTTAATTTCCAATCATGAAGAAGCATGGAGGGCAATATGGGATAAAGCCGACATTCAAATTGATGGTGATATTGCAGCACAGCAAGGTATTCGATTCAATATTTTTCAATTGTATCAAACCTACACAGGAAGAAATGAGAAGTTGAACATCGGACCAAAAGGATTTACGGGGGAGAAATATGGTGGAGCTACCTACTGGGATACTGAGGCGTATTGCCTGCCATTTTATTTGAAAACTAGTGACCCGAAAGTGGCAAGGCAATTACTCGTCTATCGCTACAACCAATTGGATAAAGCTATAGAAAATGCTCAAAAATTAGGTTTTACCAATGGAGCAGCGTTGTATCCAATGGTAACTATGAATGGTGAAGAGTGTCACAATGAATGGGAAATTACCTTTGAAGAAATTCACAGGAACGGAGCCATTGCTTTTGCCATTTACAATTATATTCGACATACTGGTGATGAAGATTATTTGAAAGAACTAGGTCGTGCCGTCCTGTTTGCTATTGCGCGTTTTTGGGCGCAACGCTTCAATTGGTCAAACGATAAAAATAAGTTTGTCATGCTCGGGGTCACAGGTCCAAATGAATACGAGAATAATGTCAATAATAATTGGTATACGAATTATTTAGCTAGGTGGTGTATTTCCTATGCCTTAGATGTGCATCATAATTGGAATAAGATTCAAGGACCGATGCTTACAGAAAAAGAAGTGAAAGAATGGAGTCACTTGATAGATAATGTTTATTTTCCGAAATTAGAGGGTACTAAAATATTCTTGCAACAAGATGGTTTCATGGATAAGGAACAATTGCAAGCTGCAGACATTCCTGAAAGTCAACGACCAATTAACCAACATTGGTCTTGGGATCGTATTTTGCGTTCAATTTTCATTAAGCAAGCAGATGTACTCCAAGGCTTGTATCTTTTCGAGGAGCATTTTGACGACGAAACGTTAAATCAAAATTTTGATTTTTATGAACCAAAAACGGTGCATGAATCTTCTTTGTCACCCTGTATTCATGTTATTCTAGCGGCTAAAACGGGTCGTTTGGATAAAGCTTACGAATTGTATCTACGGACCTCTCGTTTGGATCTTGACGATTACAATCACGAAGCAGATGAAGGGCTGCACATTACAAGTATGGCAGGTACTTGGATGGCTGTTGTGGAGGGAATGGCAGGAATTCGTGTATATGATGACAGTGTTAAAATAAGTCCAGTTATTCCTAAAAACTGGAAGCAGTATCAATTTCAAATTCTGGTACGAAACCAACCGATTGAAATCCGTGTTTCTCATGCAGCGTGTGAACTAAAAAATTTAGGTAATCAAGCCCTTGAATTCAACGTTTATGACGAGAAAATTCAAGTTAATACAGGAGAATCTTATACAATTTCTAAAAGTATTGCAAAATGAAAAAAATTAGTGCATTTTTATTTATTCTTCAATCCTACGTATTTGTCTTCGGACAAACTGTTAGCATTATTGGAACATTTACCAATTGGGCGAGTGATGTCAACATGAATTCTACTGATAATACGAATTGGGCCTTGACCTATACATTCACTGCCATGGAGCAAGTAAAATTCAGACAAAATGCATCTTGGACAGTAAATTGGGGTAACGTTAGTTTTCCATCTGGAACAGGAATCCAAGATGGTCCAAATGTTCAAGTGCCTGCGGGAGAATACAACATAACGTTTAATAGTGCAACAGGTGCTTATAACTTTGAAGCGCTAAACCCAACGCCGCCCTCAACTGTGAATCCAACAAATCGTCAATTGGTTTTACAAGGTTTTTGGTGGGACTATTGGAACAACAACTACCAAAATGGTTGGGCAAATTACCTCACTGAATTGGCGCCGCGATTAAAATCGATGGGAATAGATGCTGTTTGGATACCTCCTTCAATTAAAAATACAGGTACAAATAGTGTGGGTTACGCACCTTTCGATCATTATGATTTAGGAGATAAATGGCAAAAGGGAAATGTCAAAACACGCATGGGCGATAAAGACGAATTATTGCGGATGATGGCTGTTTTCAAGGCAAACGGTATTGATGTTATTCAAGATATAGTTCTTAATCACGTGGTTGGAGCTGGAAGTCAAACAGGAAGTGGAGGTCAAGATCCTGCAGCCATGGATGATGGACAAACGAACCGTTACAAAAACTTTCGATATACTAGTTTTGCTACGCCCGGAAATAATGAAACCTCTTCAAATTATTATGCGCGCGCTGGTCGATTTCCAAAAAATTGGCAAAATTTTTATCCGAATCCAAACAATCCTTGTTGTACTAACGAGATCAATAGTGCCTATTGGGGGCCGGACATCTCCTACGAAAGCAATGCTTTTGGTCAAAGCAGCAACGCATTAACCTATAATCCAACTCAAACAGCAGATTACATGCGAAGCGGCATGCGCAATTGGATGATATGGTATAAAAAACAAATGGGTTGGGACGGTGTCCGGTTGGATGCGGTGAAACATTTTCCTGCCAGTGTTGCGGAGGATATTTTGTGGAACTTGCAAAACAACGCAGGTTGGGCTAGCGGTGGAACCGATTTGTTTTCTGTTGGAGAGTGGGTTGGAGGTATTAACGAAATGGACAGTTGGTGTAATCAAGTTCAGAATAGATCCGGAACCTTCGATTTTTCGCTAAGAGGAAACCTACGCAATATTGTTGCAGGAAATGGAAATTACGACTTGGCAACCTTGCCTGGTTCTCAACAATTAAATCGACAACGTACGGTACCTTTCGTTAATAATCACGATACGTTTAGGCCGCAACTTAATTCTCAAGGAAATTATATTGGATGGAATGCAGCTTTGGGAACTGAAGTGGAACCTAACGATGGTCGAAACAGCATGGTGCACGCTATAGCACTTGCCGTTGATGGTGCTCCTCAAATCTTTTTTGAAGACCTGTTCAATATTGGCTACAATGGCAATCGATTTACGCACGATCCGAAGATCGACTCTACGTTGCCCGCTCGAAGCGATATTGAAAATTTAATTTGGTGTCACCAAAATCTACGATTTAAAGAAGGGGCATATTTGATAAGATGGCAAGCAGCAGATGCATTAGTTATTGAAAGACAAGCGAAGGCTCTTGTGGCAGTTACGGATAGTTGGACACAGTGGCAAAATTTGACAGGGGTTCAAACATCTTGGGCAGATGGAACTATTCTCGTAGATTATTCAGGTGCCAATGGAACCGCTCAACGTACGGTTTATGGAGGAGGAAAGGTCGATATTTCAATTCCTCCATGTGACGGAACCGCGGCACAGGGTAGACGAGGGTATGCTGTTTGGGCTCCACAAGGTATTACTGAAAATTACAGCCGTCCTGGAAAGAATATTACCCAAGAATGGGAAATGGCAGATGATTTGGGAGATTCACATATTTCTTCGCTACAACAAGGTGGTGCATTACCTTCAAATTCCAAAGATTGCAGAACCGTTGGGAAAATATATGCGAAGGCGGGAACTGATATTAATTTATCGGTGTTTCCCACGGATACAACAAGTGGTATTGAATTGATTGTTTTAAACAAAGATTGTCAGTCCATAGATTCGACTACCCAGACGGGTTCGTTTGATTTTTCTATTACCGCGAGTTATGATGGTTGGTATACCGTGCGAATAAGAAATGCAACCGAAAGTCAACCCGGTCAAAAGTGTTGGGTCAAAGCAACCTACAGAGCTCCAGAAATTGTGTCTACAAATGAAGTTAAAAATAAATGTGCATGTGTGGCATCGCCGGCTGTAAATCTTCAAGAGAATGAACAAATCGGGTTGGCTCTTTATCCTAATCCTGTTTCCGAGAAATTGCATGTAGAGTGGGACGCTTCACTCGTTGCAAATCCCGAAATTTCAATCTATGACCTTACCGGGAAATTACTTGTGTTGAAGCAAGTAAATGGGGATTCTGGCGTGATGATATTATCCATGGAAAACCTTGAAAATGGATCCTACATCTTGGTTTTGTCTTCAGACTCAATTCGGTTAAGTACTAAATCGTTTGTAAAACTGTAAGTATAGGTTTGTTTGAAGAGTTCATGTGAGCAGAAGGGGGCTTTAAGAGATAACGTCCCTAGAACAACCTGTCTTTTCTACATTTCCGTAATTCCGAAAGTTAGTGTAAATTAGCTTCGTGAGGTATAGCTTAATTGTTCCTGTATATAACAATGAAAATGGTTTGAATCAGCTTATAGATGCCATTTATTCCGTTGATTTTCTCTCGATAGATTCAGAAGTGATTTTAGTTGATGATGCATCGAGCGATGGAACGTGGAAAAAAATGAATGCACTAAAATCTATGCATCCGGAATTAAAAATCATGCGCTTGGCAAGAAATTTTGGACAGCATGGGGCTACTTTAGCAGGTATTAGCGAGTCCTCAGGTGATTGGGTTTTTACATTAGACGATGATCTAGAGGTTCATCCATCAGAATTTAGTCATTTGTTAAAATCACAAGAAAAAAGTGCTGCATTAGTAGTTTACGGTGAATATAATGCTCGTCAAAGTACGTTTCGTAAATTAACAAAATCACTTTACAAGACTTTAGCGAAGTCTGAAGGGAAACTAAAAGGTAAAGGTAGTAGCATGCGTATAATCCAAGGAGAACTGGCAAGAAAAATTGCAAAAACGCACCATTCATTTGTTTTTATTGATGAATTTATTCTTTGGTATACCGATCACGTGGAATTTGTGCAAGTTTCAAATTACAAGCAAGCTATTACAAAAACTCGTTATAAACTTAGCGGCTTATTCCGTACTACCCTTAACGTGATGATGTATTCTACAGCTCTTCCGCTTCGCTTGGTGACCCTAACAGGATTCATTCTTGCTTCAGTTAATTTTTTAATAGGTATATTTTTAGTATACAAGTATTTTTTTGATAAAATTAAAATAGAAGGATATGTATCCTTGATGGTAGCAGTCCTTTTTTCAACTGGATTACTATTAATTGGAATAGGTGTAATTGCACAGTATCTTCGAAACATGATGAAAAATTTGAATCATGCACCTGCATTTTATGTAGCAGAAAAACAATGTTAAGTCTCAAGCAATTCGATGTAGAACTTCATAGGCTCCAAGAAGAAGATTTGGAGTTGGTGCGTAGTTGGCGAAATGAAGCATATATATCGAATCAAATGATTTATCGTGCGTTCATTTCGGAAGAAATGCAAAGAAATTGGTTTCAAACAATAAATAACGCCCAAAATTACTATTTCATTATTGTTTTCAAGGGACACAAGGTTGGACTTATCAATGCGAAGGATTATAATTCGGAAAAAGGATTTGGTGAAGGCGGAATATTTATAGGTGATAAGGATTACGAAGACTCATTTGCAGCTGTTTTTGCCTCACTATGTCTGCTGAATTTTGTTTACTATTTGTTGCCTCATATCACCACATCCCGCATACGGGTCTTAAAAACAAATATACGTGCAATTCAATACAATAAGCTGATAGGATATGAGGAAATTCCAGGGGCAGCTAATAGTTTTGATCAATTGTTTGAACTGACAAGAGCTCGTTATTTAATTCATGGCCTGAAATTAAATAAAGTAGCAAGTTTATATTGTGAAGGTAGTAATTTAATGACTTTATCAGGCACACCGAGCGATATTAATATACCAGAAATAAACAACCTGCTTGAGGCTAAAATTCTTCCAATGGCAATTCCCGGGCTTTAAAAGCGCGGAGCCATTCGTCTTTTGAAGCAAAGGATAAGAGAAAAGGATCTGCTAAGTTTTCTATTTTGTATCGGCTTATTTCTTCTGCATTATAACCCCATCTTGGGTTTGGTATATCAAACATCAAGACAACTCGGTCATCATTTGAATCATTCCAAGCCTCGTGTTCAAACGAATCGTCAAAAATAACTAATTCACCTTCTCTCCATAGATGAATTTTATCTCCAACCCTAAGGCCGCATTTATTTCCTTCCGGGACAATAAGTGGTAAATGGCAACGCAACACCATACGCGTATAACCTTCATGCGGTTTTATTTTTGTATTTCTCGGTAATAAAGAAAAGTCACAGGAAAGAATTGAAGGAATAGAATATACCAATTCTGCTGTTTTGGGACACAGAGCAGCATGTTTTTTACTTTTCATTTGAAAAAAAAGAAAGGAAAAAACCTTCCATGACCTGTTTTCTTTATTTTCTACATACTCAGGAAATGTATTGAGCCAATTATTATCGGTAGAAGTTTTTAACAGGTGATATAATTCATCTTGAATTATTTTCCAGTGATTGACGAGTGGTTTTAATTCAGGGAATACTTTTATTTCGTAGAAATAAGAAGGGTTTTTTTCAGTTAGATTGTTCATCACTGTCTTTTTAGCTTCCCTTGTTTCCAATCTTGTATCAACTTAGCCCAAGAATAAGGATTGAAAAGGTTGTTAACTGGCAGTTGACCATTTGTATACAATTTAGACATCCGTTCGTTATAGGAATTTCCGTAGGCCAACGAGCCGTCTGCATCAAGTTTTGCTGCAACCATGGCTAATGATTCACCAGATAATTCTCGTTGTGCACGTCGTATGGCATCATCATAAGGTTCCATATTGACAATGTAAGCGTCGAATTGCTCTTTTGTGGGCCAAGGATATAAAGTGATTTCGGGCAGGTTAATAGTATCTATTTCCATAAGGTGAATGATGCTATACCTGTTTTCCGTAAGCGTATCGGGAACTACATAAGTAGAAGGTTTGTAGCCGAATGCATTGAAAATAATACTGTCGCCAGGGTAAGTAACCAAGGAAAAGAAACCATAAGAATCTGCTAAAACACCGCGGCCCAATGTTCGATCATAAACGGTAATAAATGGAACAGGATCTAGCGTGCCATCGGATACCGCGACTCCTGATAGTTGTATTAATTTCTGAGGATCGATTTCTTTTCTTTGGGCAAAATTTAATGTTGCACAACTACAAAAAAAGAGACATATGAAAAAGACTTTCGTACTCACAAGAACAAGTATACAAAAATAGTTCCGTAACCCATCTGTTTTTAGCCATATTTAACACTTTTTCCAGTAGATAAAGTGCTTTTATTTTCCTAAATTTGCCAGAATTTATATTTGTAGATTCACATGTCATTAAATAGCCTGAATAACATCAAAGAAGGATTGACTTACGACGATGTCTTATTGGTTCCTGCGTTTTCACAAGTTTTACCAAGAGATGTATCCCTTCAGACAAAATTCTCACGGAATATTCTATTGAATACGCCAATTGTTTCTGCAGCAATGGATACCGTAACGGAAGCGTCATTGGCAATTGCTATTGCCCAACAAGGTGGTATAGGGGTGATTCATAAAAATATGACCATCGAAATGCAAGCCATGAATGTTCGAAAAGTAAAGCGTTCGGAAAGTGGAATGATTATAGATCCTATTACCTTGAGAGAATCAGCATTGGTGAGAGATGCTTTGGTTCTAATGCGAGAAAACAGTATAGGTGGAATTCCTGTGGTAGACGAACATAACGTGTTAAAAGGAATAGTAACTAATCGTGATTTGCGGTTTGAAAAAAATATTGATCGTCCAGTGAAGGAAATTATGACTTCTGAGCGATTGATTACCACTTCAGAATCTACAGATTTACACACTGCAGAAGGGATACTTCAAGAAAATCGTATTGAAAAATTACCTGTGGTAGACGCGTCTTACAAACTTATTGGATTGATCACTTACCGTGATATTATCAAGGTAAAAGAGCATCCTATTTCTTGTAAAGATAAATTGGGTCGTCTCCGTGTGGCGGCGGCAGTAGGTGTGACACAAGACACAATTGATCGGGTAGAGGCATTGGTGAAAGCCGGTGTAGATGCAGTGGTTATCGATACTGCTCATGGGCATTCGGCAGGAGTGATAGAAAAATTACGAGAGGTTAAAACCAAATTTCCAAAATTGGATGTTATTGTTGGAAACATCGCTACCGGTGAAGCGGCGAAAGCACTCGTTGAGGCTGGCGCAGACGCTGTCAAGGTTGGTATAGGTCCTGGATCTATATGTACTACTCGTATTATTGCTGGAGTTGGTGTTCCTCAATTAACTGCTGTAAATGATGTAGCTCTTGCGATTGAAGGAACTGGTGTTCCCGTAATAGCCGATGGAGGAATACGTTACACAGGTGATATTGTTAAAGCCTTAGCCGCAGGTGCAGATTCTGTAATGTTAGGATCATTGTTTGCCGGTGTGGAGGAGTCTCCAGGTGAAACAATTATTTATGAAGGTAGAAAATTCAAGTCATATCGCGGAATGGGGTCACTAGAAGCCATGCAAAAAGGATCCAAAGACAGGTATTTTCAAGATGCAGAAGACGATGTGAAAAAATTGGTACCCGAAGGAATTTCCGGACGCGTGCCTTTTAAAGGTAATTTAGCAGAGGTGATGCATCAAATTACAGGAGGACTGCGCGCAGGTATGGGGTATTGCGGATCAGCAACTATTCAACAGTTAAAGGGCGCACAATTTGTGCGTATTACTTCTGCCGGTGTGAAAGAATCTCATCCACACGATGTGACAATAACAAGAGAAGCGCCTAATTACAGTTTGAAATAAATACAGCTTAAATAAATAACTATGACAAAATATACCGTTGGAATTATACTTTTTGCAGGGATTTTTGGATGGAACAATGTTGCCCAAGCCCAAGTGGCAGATCCTGTGTTGATGGAGATTGATGGCAAGCCTGTTACCAAAAGTGAATTCCTTCAAATTTATCTTAAAAATAATCCAGAACCTAAGTTCGATAAAGCTGCAATGGACGAATACATCTTGATGTTTCAGAAATTTAAGTTAAAAGTCGCAGAAGCCGAGGCTTTAGGATATGATACAATCCCAAAGCTGAAAAAAGAACTCGAAGGTTATAAAAAACAATTGGCAAATCCTTATTTAATAGATTCTGCAGCTAATAACTACTTAGTACAAGAGGCCTATGAACGTATGCGCACCGAAGTTCGTGCCTCGCATATATTAATTAAATGTGAGGCCAATGCCTCTCCGAAAGATACCTTAGAAGCTTGGAACAAGGCCATGGCATGCAAAGTACGTATTGAAAAAGGTGAAGATTTTGCCTTTGTCGCAAAATCAAAAAATGGTTCCGAAGATCCTTCCGTTGTAAACAATGGGGGAGACCTTGGATATTTTACTGCTTTTCAAATGGTTTATCCGTTTGAGGATAAGGCCTATAACACTCTTGTTGGCAAAATTTCTGACCCAGTAAGAACACGCTTTGGTTTTCACATTATCAAAGTAACTGATAAACGCACGGCAAGAGGAACAATCAAAGTTGCGCACCTGATGATTCAAGCTGGAAAAAGTGCAACTGAAGAACAAGTGATAAATGCTGAAAAGAAAATTAATGAATTGTATGACAAATTAATGAAAGGAGATTCTTGGGATGAATTGGTGAAAGCGCATTCAGAAGATCCAGGAACTCAAAAGAAAAATGGTGAATTACCAATGTTTGGATCAGGGACTTCACAACGGATGGTGCCGGCATTTGAAGATGCAGCATTCGCCTTAAAAAAGGACGGTGATTTCAGTAAACCTGTGAAAACCGATTATGGATTTCATATCATCAAAAGATTAGAGTGGAAGGATATTTCTTCTTTTGAAACACTGAAAAAAGAAATTCAAACAAAAGTTAACAAAGACGAACGTGCCAAGAAAACACAGGATTCCTTTGTGGACAAATTAAAAAAACAATACAGCTATAAATCGATGGGCGAAACTCCTTTGATTTGGTTTGATAAGAATATTGACACCACCTATTATATAGGTAAATGGAAGGCCGATAAATTAACCACAGACTTGACAATTTTTGAGTTGTCGGCTGTGAAAGAAAAGTTTACCCAAAAGGATTTTGCGGAATATTTAGAAAAGAATTACAGAGGGCTTAAAAGAGAGGAGGCAAAAACAATGGTAAGAAAACAACTAAAAAATTGGGAAAAAGCTGCACTTCTTCAATACGAAGAAAGCGTGTTAGTGGATAAGTATCCAGATTACAAAGCCTTAGTGAAGGAATACCATGACGGGATTATTTTGTATGAAGTAATGTCAGATAAAGTTTGGAACAAAGCGACTAAAGACACTGCCGGTTTACGTACATTCTTTGAACAAAACCGAGATAAATACATGTGGCCTAAACGTTATGATGCAGTTATTTATGAATGTTCATCTTCCAAGAACGCTGAAGAGGCATATAAAATGCTAAAAAAGAAAAAGAATACGTCAAAAGAGATTATTGAAAAATTGAATGCAACATCAGAGTTGAATGTCAAGGTTAAAATGAATAAGTTTGATCCGGAGCAATTTGCGCCTTTAAAAAACAGGGAGCTATTAGTAGGAAGAAACAAACCCTTTGAATTGGAAGGAAAACATTACGTAGTTGACCTAAAGACTGAACTACCCGTTATGAGAAAGGAATTGAGCGAAGCGAAAGGGCTTGTAACTTCTGATTATCAGAATTACTTGGAAAAAAATTGGATGGAGGAAATTGCAAAGAAACATACCATTAAAGTGAACTACGACATACTTTACAATTTAAATAAATAGGGAGAATGTCTACCAAACTCATTTTACTTTTTTCCTTCATTTGCAGTTTTTCATTCGCACAAAGTGAATCAAAAGTGGTCAACAAAATAGTTGCGCAAGTTGGTGATCAAATTATTTTACTCTCTGACGTTGAGGAGCGAAAACTTCAATTTATTGTTAATAATCCGAAGGCAATGGCTCCAAGTGATTGTGAAGTTCTCGAGCAATTGATGATGGAAGAATTGCTTTATAATCAGTCATTGATAGATAGTTTGGTAATTTCTGAGGAAGCAGTTGAATCAGAATTGGAAATGCGTTTTAGAGTAGCTATAGACGAAAAGTTTAACGGGGATAGGGCAAAAATGGAAGAGGTATATGGTAAAACTATCAGCCAACTAAAAGAAGAACTTCGCGGTCAAATTAAGAAAAAAATGCTCGCTCAAGAAATGGAGCAAAAGTTAGTTTCTTCGATTTCTGTCACACCGAAAGAAGTTGCCTCTTTTTTTAACAAAATTCCAAAAGATAGTATTCCGTTAATCAATATGAAGTTGAGCTTTCAGCAAATTGTAAATTATCCAGCAATTTTAAACGAGGATAAAGAAAAAGCACGCCAAAAGTTGCAAGACGTGCAGAAAGAATTAAGTGTTGAAAATTTTGAATTAATGGCCAAGATTCACTCTGACGATATCTCAAGTGCTGTTAATGGTGGGCTCATTGAAGCCTCACGAGGGATGATGGTTCCACAGTTTGAATCAACAGCACTCTCATTGAAGCCCGGCGAAATTTCTGAAATTATTGAAACACAATTTGGATACCACATTCTTTTACTGCTTGAAAGAAAAGGTGATGATTATGTTTGTCGTCATATCTTGAAAAAGCCGTCTTACTCAAAACAAGCATTTAAAAAATCAGCGGATAAAGTGGATTCGGCCTATAATCTTTTGAAAATGAATCAAATAACTTGGGATCAGGCAGTGATTAAATACTCAAATGATGAAATGACCAGAGAGAATAAAGGTATTATCACAAATCCATACACAGGAGAGCAAACTTGGGAAATGGATCAATTGAATGAAATAGATCAGCAAATTTATTTGATTACAGACAGAATGGAAAAAGGTGATGTGTCCAAGCCTTCAATGTATAACGATATTTACGAACGTAAAGACGGTATTCGGATCGTACGGCTCATGGACAGAATAGCAGCCCATAAAGCTAACTTGAACGATGATTACGCATTGATAAAACTTGCTGCAGAAAATGATAAAAAGACAAAAACGGTCAATGATTGGGTAAATTCTAAAGTAACCTCATCATTTATTCGAATAGATGAAAATTACAGCAATTGTGCTTTTAATAGCAATTGGAAATCAAATTAAATTTTATGTCAGATAAACAAGGAATTGACAATTTAGTTGCGCACTACAACGAATTAAAAAACGAAATACATAAAGTTATCATCGGACAAGATGATGTGGTCGATCAAGTGTTGATTTCCATATTTTCTAGATCACATTGCCTACTCGTAGGGGTGCCCGGTCTTGCTAAGACACTCCTTGTAAATACCATAGCTGAAACTCTCGGGTTGTCATTCAACAGGATTCAATTTACACCAGACTTAATGCCTTCAGATATTATCGGATCTGAAATACTCGACGAAACCAAGCAATTTAGATTCATTAAAGGTCCTTTGTTTTCGAATGTCTTACTCGCTGATGAAATTAATAGAACCCCCCCAAAAACGCAATCTGCGTTGCTCGAGGCCATGCAGGAGAGAAAAGTAACCGCAGCGGGAAAAACATATTCCTTACCGAACCCATTTTTTGTTTTGGCAACACAAAACCCAATTGAACAGGAAGGAACATATCCGTTACCTGAAGCACAATTGGATAGATTTATGTTTAATATTTGGGTAGATTATCCAAGTTATGCAGAAGAAATCGCCATCGTAAAAACCACAACTTCGGATCACAGGCCAAGTTTGAATAAGGTACTAGATGCTGATCAAATAATATATTACCAAGACCTAATTAGAAGAATTCCCGTCTCGGATAATGTCTTGGAATATGCGGTTAATTTAGTTGCAAAAACACGGATAAACAATCCACTAGCACCTGCACTTACAAAAAACTACATAACATGGGGAGCAGGTCCGCGCGCTTCTCAAAACTTAGTAATTGGAGCTAAATGTCATGCGGCATTGAAGGGGAAATATTCTCCCGATATTGAAGATGTAAAAGCCGTGGCTAAAGCAATTCTTAGACACCGTTTGGTACGTAATTATCGAGCGGAAGCAGAGGGGTATTCTATGGATAGAATTATCGACGAACTTTTATAAGGTAACGTTTTTCTTACAAAGCATTATAGGGTATATGGCGAAATATCTACCCAATTTAATTGCTTATGTTTACTTCTCGCTTAATTTTCTTTTGTTGCTTTTTATCAGTGAATACGCAGGCTCAAGTTTCCGAGCAGTATATTTTTGATAACCTTAAAAAGTATTCTCCATCAACTTATTACCTAATTTCCACCTATAAAAATAGCGGGCCATCAATGTCTTATGGGGGGAGAACAGTGACTGCTGGGATGAAACACCTTGAATTTTGTGATTTGTCATCTAAAGAAAGGTTTTTATCCACTTTTTCTACAACCGTACACGAAACAGTTCATGCTTTTGATAGTCACTTGCCTCTAGTTCAAGCGAAGCAACTAGGAGAAGATCCAAGGATGACCGAAGATGAAGGTTTTTACATCGACGAAACTACAAAATTGGTTTACAAATTCCCAAAGAATAAGTTGTTTTCAGCACGTTATTTAGCTGAGACGATTCCAACAAATCTGCGCACTTTTCGCTATGATTCCTATATCGAAACAAAGCATTTTAATCAATCTACACAAGTAGAGGGAATTGTAGGATTAATGGAGGAATTCAATGCGTATTATCATGGTGCAAAAGTGGTATACGATTTATTGCCACTTTACCGTGAAACATTTGGTGAAAACTTTCTTTGGCGATGGTCTTCTGAATTTACCTCAAATGCCGATGCTTTCTATGAATTTGATTTTTTTATAAAAGAATATTTGTTGTATGCCAGGAAATATTATCCGGCCTTATATTCAGAACTTAAAAACGATGCGAATTTTAAGACCATCTATAAAACCATTAGATCTAAATTTTCCCTTATGATTGCCGCCTATGAGAAAAAATACGATGAATTCACGTTAGTGGCAAAAAAAGGTACAGGGCTTATTTACAGTTCTGAAAAACATTCTTCTCTAATTTTTCCGATTCTGTCAGATCAGATTAAATCAGCCAGGTATGATGAAATACACAAGAATTTTCTTTCCCAGTAGAATTTTTCAACAAATTGTTAAAATGTGGAAAACTAGGGTTGGTAAATTTTTTCCTTCGAGACAATCTCCGTAAATTTAATTAAAATTCGAGTGCATGTTTGACGATGAGGACGACGACTTTCAGGAACAAAATCTAAATGAGGATCTTCATCAATTTGAATTGCATTTGAAAGGACAAGCCAGTATTTTTCTTGACAGTGATAAGATTGAAGGAATTCTAGATCACTTTTTAATCAATGGCAATTACCAAAAAGCAAAACAAGCTGCCGAATATGGTATCGAACGTTTCGGATATAATCCCCTTTTTTCTCTAAGAAAGGCACAATCGTTGAGTGGTTTGGGTCAGCTGAACGAGGCCATGGATATAATCAATCAATTAGAAAAGATTGGAGACAATCAACTCGAGGTAACGTTAACAAAAGCTGCGCTATTTTCTCAATTGCGAGATTCTAAAAATGCCATAAAATATTTCAAGTTGGCGATGAGTCTATGCGAACCGGAGGACCGAGATGAAATTTTTCTAGATATTGCCATGGAATATCAAAACTTAGGTTTAACGAAAGAAGCCATTGATATTTTAAAAGAGGCAATATCAACAAATCCACAGAATGAAGGTGCTTTATATGAAATAGCATTTTTATATGACCAATTAGGGGATTACAAGAATGCCATAAAGTGCTATACAGACTTTATCGATGAAAATCCATATTCGTACACTGCTTGGTATAATTTGGGAAATGCACACAGTAAATTAGAAGATTTTGACAAAGCCGTTCAAGCCTATGATTATGCCGTTTTAATAAATGCTGAATTTGGACCTGCCCATTTCAATATGGCAAATGCGTATCTTTCTCAGGAGAAATTTCACAAAGCGATTGAGCATTTTCACGAATGCATAAAATTAGATGGTGAGGATGCTATGGCACTCTGTTATTTGGGTGAAGCGCATGAGCAATTGAGTGAATTGGAATTAGCTCGTCACTATTATAAACGCGCCTTAGAATTGACACCTATGTTGGCAGAGGCATGGTTGGGATTAGGCATAATAGAGGACTTAGAAGGGAATACCCGTGAAGCCATAACATTGATACAAAAAGCTTTGAATTATGATCAAGAAAATGCAGGCATATATCATGTTTTAGCTGGGGCATATGAAAAGGTCAACGAAAATGAGTTGGCCAAGGCGAACTATATAATCTCACTAGATCTAGACCCCAATGACGAAGAATGTCTTTCAGATTATGTCGATTTACTCATTGAAGAGTCTCCACTTGAAGCATTAAAAGTCTTACAGCAATTTATGCTAGATCATTTGAACAACCCCATTGCTAAGGTGCTAGAGGTTAACTTGCGTTGGATGTTAGGACAAAAGTCACAGGCTATTCAACTTTTTGCCGCTTGTTTGCAAGAAAATAGTGTGAAAGCAAAAACAATCTTTGAGATCAATCCGAAACTATTAGACGATCAAGATTTTTTAAATTTGTCGGCAGATTAACGGATAAATTGACAACTCCATTGTTTTCAGAAACTTATCGCCAGTTACTCACCATGAGAGGTCATGCGGGTGCGATTTATTCATTAGCATACCACGATGGATTTATTTATAGTGCATCAGCGGATAAATTTGTAACACGATGGGACTTGACAACAGGCTTGCAGGATAAGTTTGCTATTAAATTTGAAGATGTTCCTTATTGCTTAACTCTTCTAGAGGAAAACACCTTATTGTCAGTAGGCACAAATTCAGGTAAATTGCATATGTTTGATCTGAAGCAACGAACGGAACTTAGGTGTTTTCAACAACACAAATCTGCTATTTTTTCCATCCAATTAAATAAGAGTATAAATCATATGTATACTGCCGATGCACAAGGAAATATTGCAGTTTGGTGTACAAATTCTTGGGATCTTTTGCTCTTTATTCCCCTGAATTGTGGAAAAATACGAAGGATGAGGTTGGATGAGATAGGCGCACGACTTTTTGTAGCTGCGCAGGATGGACAACTCATAGTATTGGATACAGAATACTTTAATGTTACTAATAAATTTCATTCGCATCAAGATGGGGCGACCTCCTTAATGCTTGCGTCAAATGACACGTTGTTGTTTACAGGGGGTAAGGATGCATTATTGAAATGTTGGGATTTACGCACTGAGAAGATGATACATGCGCTTCCTGCGCATAATTTTGTTATTTACGATATATTGCGCTTGACAGAAAATTCTTTTGTAACAGTTAGTAGGGATAAATCAATTAAAATTTGGAATTTACCTACGCTAGAAGTACTCATGAAAATAGACGCCTTCAAACAAGGTCATCACCATTCCGTAAATAGCATTGTAAAAATAGATGACATGCGATTCGCAACGTGCAGCGACGATAAAACAATCCGTGTTTTTGGGATATAAAAAAGCCCCTTTCGGGGCCTTTGACTAGATGAATATTTGTTTGTCTTTATTGTGCTTAACTTTGAATTTATAATCAAATATTTTCGAATCTTTGGGTTTCAAAGTTATTTTCCATTCAATTAAACCTGTCCGCGTATCCAATTCTCCTTTGCTAAGTTCCATGGCTTCAATGTTGATGTCACCATTGGTAGTTAACGGTAATTGATCTTGAATAATAAGTTCAATGGTACTTGATTTATTATTTTTTGCTTCTATGCTGTAAGCAAATACTCGTTCAATTCTATCGCTGATGATTTTGTCTTTACAATCCTTTTTAACCAGCGTTCTTTTTACCACAATATTAGGATCCTTTCCAAGGGATAGATTTAAGGTGTCATCCATTTGCGTAGGATCGATGAATGTTTCTCCAATGTAGGTACCATCGAAGAAAATATTTGCTTTTGCAGGAACCAACTGCAATTCATCCAATTTTGTCATTTGTGCGACAAGGTATACTCCAGCATCCATTTTCGGTACCGCGAAGTATTTAAAGCTTGTATTTAATTCTGCTTGTTTTATGAGAACCATGTGCTGATCGTTATTCGATTTGATAGTGTAGGGGAGATCAATTTTGAATTCGGCCGCGATAAGTTGATGTACCACTGTTGTGAATTGATCAGAAGTAAGTCCTTGAATATCTTCATTTGAGTTATTAAGTGTTTGACTGAAAGAAAATCCGGAATTGAATACTGCATTGGGCACAGCACTTGGCTGCGTGAGGTAATCCAAGTTTCTTTTTTTATCTTTTTGTTCTGCTCGGTAGCTATTATAATCGATATACCAAGGATTTAATTCAGGTTTTGTTTTATTGGCCTTCGGATTATTAGTGGAAATGCTGATTTTAACATCGTTCCAATCCAGTCCAGTATTTTGATAGACTTGTGCTTTGTAGGTTAGACTCAATTTTCCTGTTGCTGCATCACTGCGCAGGTCGTATAAAGGTGTCCACCCAGCATTGGATGCTACGTACGAAAGTGATAATTTCCCTGCGCCCACCTCCTTGGATTGAATCGTTACCACAATTCTTGGGATCGGGCTATTGTTAGGTTGAGCCGGGCGACTTTGATTTTGGAAGTTCTCCAGGTTATACATCCGCAAGTCCATCTGACTTTTCTTTTCTTGTTTCTCTTGTTTTCTTTTGTTTAACGATAATATTTTCTTGTTCAATTCAGTTAGTTTCAACGTGTAGTAATCAACTGCTGACTTCAATAAGTTCAGTGAATCGTTTACTTTTCCTTGACTGCGCATAACGCCGTTAGAAATTATAATTGATTTGGTAGCGTTCAATACACTTAGTTCATCTTCAATTTCCTGTATTTCATAACTAATACTTCTCAAAGAGTCTTTTAGGAGGCTAATATCTTTTTTAATTTTAACAGGAATGCCGTCTTCCGTCAATTGCACAACCTGTGGATAATATAAGGTGTATTTACTGTCTAAAATAACAACGGCACCTGTTGCTTTTACTTGGATGCTTTTCGGATCAATGAACGGGCTGATACCTTCAACAATAACTTCTGTGACGCCAATTTTGTAGTTGAAATTTGCTTTGTGATGCAATTGTGCACCCTGGGCATAAATGGTTACATCGCTCAAGGTTGACTTTACGATTTCTTTATCTCCTGCAAATGTTTGTACTGCGAAACTTCCAAACAAAAACAATAAGGTTATTTTCTTCATGATTACTTATTTTCTCTGCGGATACAGCTAAGTAATCGTTTGGTTCAATTTGAGTGAGAATTTTGTAACGGTTTGCGCATTGGCGATGTTGCCTTGTCTTGCTCCTGCGGCAGGGCTATGGCGCTTGATCGCTGTTATAGGCTGCCTATATATTAATAATTCTTCTAAAATTACCCCATTCAACATCGTTTAACTTAGGAGGGGTCTTTGTTCCAGGTATCCTATTGAAAATATCGTTTATCATTTGATGGAACTGTTTTACACAAACTTAAAAAAAGGCAGAAGTAAAATGAAATAATTCTGCCTTGCTTTTACTAATGCGATATGTCAGAATAGCAAATACTTTTTTAACCTAAATAAAAATACTAGTTAACGAAATCTAATTACCTGATCTTCGACTTATTTCTTTACAATATTTATCATAAGTTATTATGTATGATCCATTTTTTACGGTAAAGCTATTTCCTGCTGCTCCGCGAACACTTTTTCCATTTGAAGACAGTCTAGCTAATTCCTTACATCGATCATCATATGTGATAAAATAGGAACCAGTTTGAACAACAAAAAAAGTACCAGCAACCCCTAGTAGATCCTTTCCAGATGATGATATTCTTGAAAGTTCTTTCCCCTTTTCATCATATACGATATGATATGAACCCTTTTGTTGGACATCTGCAATTTGAGCTTCTACTGCTCCGAATGTTAACAGCATTGATGTCATTAAAATTAACTTTTTCATTTTGATTTAAATTTTATTTTCCTACACATTTGGCTTTTCGGTTTCGCCTCGTTTATTTAAGTGGTCTCTGAACTCCACTTTTTTTACAATTTTAATAAACTTGCCCATAACGTTTTGCGTGCAGGCGATCGTAGCCCTGTGTTGCGCCTGCGGCAGGGCTATGGCGCTTGATCGCTGTTATAGGCTGGTAGAAGTTAATTATTTATATAGTTTAACAATCTCATTGCTACTATAATTTGAGTTCTTGAAAATTTGATGTTCCTTCTGCATTACAGTTTAAACACTTATCATCTCCATGTTCAAAGTTACTATTGTATGGATTGCAACTATCTAATATCAGATGATTAGTGCAGTTATTTTCCTTGCAACCTATAGAGTTACAATGCTTACATTGCAAAAGTTGATGGTCACATAATTTTTTTTCCATTATACATTGTTCTAAAGTTATGCCTACTCTCTTATGGATTTTGGGCTGACTCCGGAAATACTTGCCTATAACGTTTTGCGGCTTTGCGAAGTGGCGGATTTTCAGCACAAATGTTCATTAGAATTCCAAATGTTGAACCTTGCACTAAACTGTCATAGAAGCACTGAACCCGCCATTTTGCAAAACCGCTGTTACCAGCTGCCCTTCTGTCTTTCGTGGTATGTCTGTCCGCTGTGTCGCTGTGTCTGTGCGGTTGGAAAGGCATACTCTTTTGCAAGCTTTGGCTCATGGGCTGGCTTGTGTGGCTTGCAAATGTGTATGACTTTAGCGTTGGCATTTTATTGAAATATGTTTATTTGAATTCATCAACTAATATAGATTGTAATAAAAGATTTGAATTGCTTTCAAATTCTAAAATTACCGCTTCAAGAGTGTCACATAAGTTTAGTAAATAATCTACAGTTTCAACTATCTCAATTTGTTCCAAAAGTGGTGGCACTGAAATATTTCTACTTTTTAATATTTTAAAGTGTCGAGCATAGCCTCTATCTGTCAAATCAAGAGATAATATTGCGTAGAAAAAATACTTTGAATGCATTGGCTCAAATGGGACTAGTATTTTAGTACCATCTGCACCTATTACAAAATCAAAGTCTATGAATTTGATGTTTTTTGTATGGTCACCAAAAACTATGACTGGATAAGGTATTTTTAATATTTTGTTTTTGTCATTAGTGTAACCTACTATTTTTTTCTTGCCTTGGTCAATGATAGGGTATTTACCTTCAGGAAGATATTCTTTAGACTGTACTTGGTGGAAACGGTTACCAATTGTGTAATAAAGATTTTGAATGTTGATATATTCCCATTCCTTTGGAGATTTTAAATACAATAAGTCCTCAGATACATTTTTAATTGCTTTTTCTTTTTTAATTACTTTTTGAACAATAAGCTTTTCTTTTTCCTTTTCTATTTGCTTCAAAAGCCCTTTTGCTGAATTTGGACCTTGTATTAAATCATTATTTTCTAAACGCCATTTTGCAGTTAAATTACCACGTACTGCTTCTTTTACTATTATATTTCTTAAATGATTAATTGTTTCTAGATTTCTAAACAAACTATTTTCAGAAATTATTAAGTCATCAAGTATTGAACTTTTATTTGCAAGTAATCTGTCTGATATATCTTTAAATTTTGAAATGAAATTATTCTTTGCAGACTGGAATTTATTATTTATTGAGTTTATATCTATTGTTTCGATTATTGGTTTAAATGGATTTTTAACATCTAAATCCAAGTCCTTTAAATCATTAATATTTATTTTCCATGAATTTTCGTTTTCAGTTCTGTTATTCCACCAATTTATAATAGGCTCAAACTCTTCAAATTTTATTTGTTTAAGTTTGGAATAGCTTTTTTGTCCAACTGGAAGTTTGTGTTCATAGTACCAAATTTCTTTAGTAGGCGTTCCTTTTTCAAAGAACAGTAAATTTGTGTTTACATTTGCTGGAAAGAAAGTGCTTTGTGGTAATCTAATAATAGTATGTAAATTACAATCGGTTAGTAATTTTTCTCTAATTCTAAATTTAATTCCATCACCAGTAATTGAACCATCAGGTAATACAATTGCACATCTGCCATTTGGTTTTAATAACTGTATCATAAGAATAACAAACAAGTCAGCTGATTCTTTGCATCTGTAAGTTGAAGGAAAGTTTGTTTCTACACCGTCCGCAATACTTGCCCCAAATGGCGGATTAGCAAGGATTACATCAACCTGGTCTTTCTTACCAATACTGTTGTACTCCTTCTTTAAACTGTCTATGTAATGATAATCGGGAACATCAATTTCGTGAAGAATTAAGTTTGTTAACCCTAAAACATAAGCAACTGGTTTTAATTCCCAACCAGTTATTGAATTTTGTAAAAGTGCTTCGTCATCTACTGTTTTTACATAAGTATCCCTTACATGGTCAATTGCCGCAGATAAGAAACCGCCTGTACCAGCTGCTGGGTCTAAAACTTTTTCGCCCAATTTTGGGTCGGTCATCATTGTCATTAATTGAGTTACGGCTCTTGGCGTATAATATTCTCCTTTGTTTCCTGCATCTCTTAACTCCTGTAAAATGCTTTCGTAAATATTACCAAAAACGTGTTTGTCTTCTGATTTTGTAAAGTCAATTTCATTGAGTTTGTTGATTACCTTTCGCATTTCATAACCACTTTTCATGTAGTTATTTGTGCCATCAAAAACCTCTTTCACTATCATAGCACGCTTCGGATTTGTTGTGCTTTTAATTTCTCTCAAGGATAGAAAAAGCCCTTTGTTTGCAAGTTCGTTGCTGTCAATAAAATTTATTAATTCATCTCCAGTAATACCTTCGGTATTTGTTGCCCAATTTCTCCATTGGAATTTTTCGGGAATTACAGAAACATAGTTGTCTTTTATTACTTCTAATTCTTGGTCTTTGTCGTCCATGATTTTAAGGAATAACATCCAACCCAATTGCTCTAATCGTTGTGCATCACCAGAGATTCCTCTGTCTTGCCTCATTATATTTCTTATACTGCTTATTACTGCTCCTACATTTGCCATTTCTTATGCTGCTTTATAAAGTTCGTTTTCCAATTCTTTTAATGCTTGTATGTAATTTTCTTTTCCACCAAAAGCATTAATTATTTCGAGTGGTGAACCTAATTTGTTTAATGGGTCAAGTTTTAAAACATCTAAACTTTCAATAGTCAACAAATCATCATCTGCGTATTTGTCAAGCAAACTTTTGATTACTGATTGTGCTTTCTCTCCGTATTTAGTAAAGTAGTTTCTTTTCTTCACGTTGTTTGCTCTTTCCTTTCGTGTCAATGGTTTTGCTTCAAAAGCAACATGACAAATCAAATCAAAAGGGTCAAAGTCTTTTCCGATTTCTTCTTTTAATGCTTCAAAGAAAATCCCTTGTTGTTCCAATGCTTCAACAATTGCTTTTTTCTTGTCAGCGTTTTTCCATGAATTCAAAAATGTTTCAAGTGTTGCATATTTTTCTATTACATTTTTCTTGGTGTAATCTTTCAGACTTTCGGTTATTATTCGTCCGTCAGCACCTAAGTATTGAACACGTTCATTTACAATTTTAACTTCAACTCCGTTAACTCTTATTTTTTCTCTTGGGTTAGGCTCTGCTACTATGAAACCTCCACCTGTTACGGTTGGATATTCAGGCGTTGGAAAATCGACATCACCACCATCAACCACATCAACAATTGGTTCGTCTGTTATTTCATCGTCTGTTCCTGAAATATCATCATCTTCTGTAACATCTTTAATCATTACAGGGTCGCCATCAAAATTAGGGTCTGCAAAAAGATTGGTTACATTTCTAAAATCCATTATTGTGAAATACGTTTTTCCGTATTCTTCATTAATTCTTGTTCCTCTGCCTATAATTTGTTTGAACTCTGTCGGTGAACCGATGTTACTATCCAATACAATGAGTTTGCAAGTTTGAGCATCAACACCAGTAGTCATTAATTTTGAAGTTGTCGCAATAACTGGATAGCGTTCACTTGGATTTATAAAACTATCCAACTCTCTTTTACCTTCTTCGTTGTCGCCTGTAATTTGCATTACATACTTGTTGTTTTGAGCAACCAAGTCAGCATTGGCGTTAGCCAATGCGGTTCGCATGCCTTCGGCATGCTCAATGTCAATGCAAAAAACAATTGTCTTTGCGAAGCGGTCATTTCCTTTTAGAAATTCTGTTATTTTTCTTGCAACTAATTCTCTGCGTTCATCTACAACAATGTTTTTATCAAAGTCGGTTCTGTTGTAAATTCTATCCTCAACTGGGTTTCCGTTTTTATCTAAAAATCCTTTCGTTGGTCGCCAACCTTCCGCATCAATGTCGAGTGTTACTTTAATTACTTTGTAAGGAGCAAGAAAACCATCGTCAATTCCTTGTCGAAGTGAATAAGTGTAAACTGGTTCACCGAAATAATGAATGTTTGAAGTTTCGGTTGTTTCTTTTGGTGTGGCTGTCATACCCAAATGAGTAGCAGTTTTGAAATAATCTAATATTTCACGCCACTTGCTATCTTCTTTTGCACTTCCTCTGTGGCACTCATCAACTACAATTAAATCAAAAAATTCAGGACTGAATTGTTTATAAGCATCATCTGATTTGCTGTCTGACAAGCCTTGATATAAAGCTAAATATACATTGTAAGCCGTGTCAATTTGTTTGTGTTTAATGATTGTCATTGCATCTTTGAAATGCCTGAAATCTCCTCTTGCAGTTTGGTCAATAAGTGAAGTTCTGTCTGCTAAAAACAGAATTCGTTTTTTTGCTCCACTTTTCCAAAGTCTGTATATGATTTGAAAAGCCGTGTAAGTTTTTCCAGTTCCCGTTGCCATCACTAAAAGAATTCTGTCTTGCTTTTTTGCAACCGCTTCAATGGTTCTGTTAATGGCAATTTGTTGGTAATATCTTGGGGAACGTCCAGAGCCGTCTAAAAAATAGTCGGTTGAAATTACGTTTTCAACTTCTTTGTCTTCTATGCCTTTGTATTTTTTGTATTTGTCCCAAAGTTCTTGAGGACTTGGGAATTCGTCATTTGAAAGTTCGGTTTCTATGTTTCCGCTTGTAACGGTCTTGTCGTGAAAATAAAAGCCGTCTCCGTTGCTACTAAACACAAAAGGAATGTCCAACGTGTTGGCGTAACCTAATGCTTGTTGTATTCCAGCTTTTACAGAATGGTTGTTGTCTTTTGCCTCAATAATTGCAATAGGAACGTTTGGTTTGTAAAACAGAATGTAATCTGCAAATTTTCGTTTACCTCTTGCTGTAATTTTACCTTTCACATAAATGCGTCCGTCAGTAAAAAATATTTCCCGTCCAAGTTGAGTGTGTTCGTCCCAACCTGCCTTTGTTACGGCAGGAGTTATAAACTTCTCTTTTATGTCGGCTTCTGATAAGTCTTTTTTGTTCATGTTTTACTTTTTATTGTCTGTCGGTGAGTTGGCAAAATTTAGCTCTTTTGGTTTTGCGAAGCGTTGGCTTGTGTGTCGGGCAAAACCAAATGTGCTAAATGTGCGGTTGGCTTTTATGTCGTTTTTCTGTCTGTTCATTTTTAGCACTGTCGTCTTTTAGGGTTGCTGGTAACGTTTTGAGGCTATGCGCCGTTCCGAATTTCACCCAAAAACGACACCTCGAAGTTTAATTATTTTTAATGATACAAAATCGTTTCATCGAAGTACAATCTCGGAATGGAGCATGAGCCTCTGTTAGTGCCAGTTCAATTTTTAATGATTCTTTTATTTTGTTTAAACCCTTCAGATTCAATGCTTAATATATAAATACCGTTCTTAACTTCTGTCATATCAAGATCAACTATCAAATTATTATTCTGTTTAAAATTAATTACCTTTCCTTCAGATGATAAAAGAGTAATTGATAGCGTGGCTTGTTTATTATTTGTTACATAGATTTTTCCTGCGGTGGGATTGGGATAGACTAATAATTCATTTTGATAAAAGACTTCCGTTGTATTAGCCATTTGACAATCAACAAGAACTAATTCTGAATTGGTAAGATTAATGGTTTTTAAATAAACACGATTGTTCAACTCAACTAAAGTGTTGGTGCTTTTAAAACCAATAGTGATAGGCATTTCACAAAGTAAATTGAAACTATAATCGTAAATAAATATTTTTTGAATCATATCAACGTGATCTGCTCCATCTTCATTTGCTAGAACCAAAATAGTTCTGTTTGTTTTGTCGACTGCAATTTTATCAAATGATGTTCTGTAATTCCAATTAGTATTAGGAATAATTGGAGAAGAGATTATAGTATGATTTATCTCGGATAAATCCATTTTTCGCCAATCCATTCGCCACTCTGCATAAGGGCTTCCTCCTGTTGTTCCTTGTGTAAAGACAAAAATACTATCATAACTGATTGTGTTTTGATAAAACGCTCGGTTCCAATCTTCGCCTGTTGTTATTACAGCATAGTTATCTTGCAGCAAATTAAAATTTGAATCATATTTTGAGATATCATGCGAGAATTCTTGACTTTGATGAAGGTAAATACTATCATTAAATTTATATGCACTCCACGGAGCTTCATGGATAGTAACAGAACTAATTGGGGCTATTGGGTTCAAAGTCATTGCTGGAGCCAAAGAAAAACTTGCGAGATTTATATAAGGTGAAATCCCAAGTGATTGATCTAAAGGTGTTAATATTATCGAATTATCAGAAAATTCAATAGGTCTTGAAATACCTTGTGTTTCAAAAGTATCAATTAGATGATCTATGAATTGGTGTGTGGATAATTTCAATTTTGAAAATTGATAAATTAAAGTATCATTATCATTCTGATTTCCACCCCAAGGAAATGTATTTGGAGACAAATCTTTCATCATTGAGATAATATACTCATCACTATTCTTGAAGCCCGCTATCCAACAAAAGTAAGTGGTATCTAAATTTAATTGAAAAGCAAGTGAGTCTTCCCAAATCACGTTGCCAGTTAAGCCAATATGAGTTAAAAGGGTTTTATTATTAATGTGTTTTGCAGTTAGGAAATCACCACCAGGCAGGTCGTAGATAATTGCGTCTTTTTGAATGGTGTAGATATTTTGGGCAAACGAATTTTCCAAAATGATTACAAAAACAAATAAAAGTATCTTCATATTATTAAAATTATTTGCGCAGATTATTTTCTTCAATTGGCACTAACTTACTTATAACCCTCACAATCTATCTTCAAGCCAACAACCATTTGGTTGCTAAGCCTCATAACATGAGGGTTTGTCTAAGTTATAAATAAATACTATAAATCATCAAAAGGAGAACGTATTTGTTGTAAATTTTGTGGGAATCATTGTTTGCAATTTTCAATTGATTGTATCGTTTGTTTTTGACAGGTTGAAATTTATAATATTACCCAACCAGTATTCTTACCTTATGAAAGAATAGCTGTACTTTTGTCCTATGAAGTTTAGTGATTTTCCAATTCAAGATATCCTTAAAAAGCAATTGGCCGCACTAGGATTCAAACGTCCTACAGATATTCAATTCAAAGCAATAAAGCATATCCTAAACGGCGAGGATGTGATGGCAGTGGCACAAACCGGTACAGGAAAAACAGCAGCGTTCGTGATTCCCGTTTTACACATGTTGCTTTCTAAAAAACGCTCAAAAAACGACGGAGTGCAAGTACTTGTCATGGTGCCGACACGCGAATTGGCAAAACAAATTGCCAGCGTGTTTCAAGACATCGGAAAAGACAGCGGCATACAAATTCTTGGGCTTCATGGCGGCGTTGAACAAGAATCTCAAATTTCTAAACTTCAAAAACGCGTTGACGTGCTAGTAGCTACTCCCGGAAGAATGTTTGATCTCATTGCGCAAGGACATATCGATATTTCTCGCCTGGCCTGCCTTATTCTTGACGAAGCCGACCTAATGTTAGATCTTGGTTTCAACAAAGACATTAAAGATGTACTGAAGAAAATTCCAAAGAATAGACAAACATTATTTTTTACTGCCACCATTTCAAAGAAAATTAAGTCCTTGGCTTATGACGTAGTGCGAGATGCCATCCGTATTCAAATTTCCCCCAAAAACCCTGTGGCAAAGAACGTGGAACATGCAGTGGCACTCGTAGAAATGGACGACAAACGCTTTTTCCTAGAAAACATGCTGAAGGAATATTCTGACCTAAAATTTATTGTTTTCGCACGTACAAAAGTGCGGGTAGAACGAGTGGTGGCAGCGATGCAACGGGTAGGTGTTTCCACGGAAGCGCTCCACGGTGGCATGGAACAAAAAGACCGTTTTGCCATTTTAGATCGTTTTCGAAACGGTGAAAATCAGGTGTTGGTTACTACGGATGTGGCGTGCCGAGGGATAGATATTCCCGATATGGATTACGTGATCAATTACGATCTTCCAGAAAATCCTGAAAACTATGTTCACCGATGTGGCCGAACGGGTAGGGGGAACAAACGAGGACAAGCACTTTCCTTTTGCAGTAAAGAAGAAGAGTCGCTTTTATCGGAAATCGAAGATTACACCGGAGAGGAGATTACGCGTTATGATATACACCCAGATGAGTATCAAGACATTATTTTTGATGCCGATGATCCCCACTACAATTGGAAAAAACTCATTGAAGATAACGAGAATCCAGATTCTTGGACAGATAAATAATTCCTAATCTTGCTCGTTTTCTAAAGCAGGTAAATCTTGATCTTCCGATAGTTCCAATGCTTTGACCGACTGTACAGCATTCCCCGCAATTCCACGAATAGAAGCATGCATGTCAATCGTGTTGTAAATTACCTTTTCTAATTGTTTTTCACGCTCTTTCCAAATCCGGTGCATAGATCTTTTTTCAGATTCTAAAGCAGATTTCATGGATGAAAATCCTTCTACTATGGCTTCAATTTGCATCCTGAAATTTGTACTGGTCAAAAAATCATAGAGCATCACCATTTTATCACCTTTGTTAACTTGTGATCCTAGTGCCTGGCACACTTGGATAAGCGATTCTCTTAGAATTCCTGCAAGCGCTTTAAATTCTTCGAACGTACAGATGTAAACTCCATCTTTCATACCCATGCGATCCATGCCATTGGGCATCACTTCAGTAACCAAAACTCCAATATTGGCTCCTTTTTCTCTCATATCAGCCTTAAATTTCTCAATCCACGAAGCTTGAAAATCTTTGGTGCGCTTGCTTTCGTAGTAAATTTTTCCGCATTGCTGTATTTCTCGGGTATTTACAATTTGAATGCAGTCTCCACCTTTTGCGCCTTTTTTTATTTCTTCGATTGTATCCAGTGGAAATTGTGTGGCTAAAAATTCTTCGATAGCTAATTCTTGTACTTCGCCCTGTAATTGCATAGAGCCTTGTTCTTGTTTTCGCTTCATTTCCTCTGTAAGATTGCGTTGATCTTCCAGTTTTTTTTGAAGCTCACGAATTTTTAACTCATTTTCATCATCAGCGGCTTTTTTTATTTTGATACGTTCAGCTTCTAATTGCTCATTTAATTTCCTCGCGGCATCTACTTCGGCGGCCGATTTAACTTCTTCTTTTTCTCTTTTCAATCGTTCAATTTCAGCTTTGGCTTTGTTGAATTCTGAAAGTTGCTTTGATTTTTCATTCAACTCGTCCTGCAATTCCTTATATTGTTCTTGTTGTTCTTCGCTTATTTTTTTTCGCCATTTTTCTTCTGTCGATTTTTCTTGGTCCTTAAGCGCTTTGTCAAGTTTTTCCTGAAAAAGTTCATTTTCCTTACGTTTTTTCTCTTCGAAAGCTTCCAATGCCTCTTTTAGTTTTTGCTCTTTTTGTGCAACTTGATTTAATTCAACTTGAAGTTCTTTTTGGTATTTTTCTTTTAACTCGATTTCAATCTGACGAGAAATCCCATCGTTAACGTCGATTTCCGTACCGCAGGTTGGGCAATTAATGTGATTGGAAGGTGTCATAAATGATTTTTGAAGATTAACCTAAATTACTCAATTCTTCATCTAATACTTTAAAATTGTTAAAAAAAATAGAAAAAGTTTGATGTTATGATATTTCTATTACTTTTAAATCATCTTTTCCTACTGAATGAGTGATTTCAAAGAAAATAAGCGTCAACTTGATAAAGAACTTGAGCGGTTTATCGCTTTACTCAACCAAGTGTTGCCTCAATATCATTCACTATTAAAAAAGAAAAACCTCACAGAAGAGGAGCTCAAAAAGCTTGGAGAGATTGAACATTACTTGTTAGGTGTAAATTCCAAAATCATGGAAATTAAAGGGAAACTAGAACAAGATCTTTTCGGTCAGTCTATGGATATCTACTACAAGTTGAAAGTACAAGCACTTGCTGGTGATCCATCGGCTAAGCTGAAATTAGAAAAAATGCGTGATGCTTTTGCAGAGGCATTGAAATCAGGTGATTTAGTAAACTACAATTAAGAAATTTTCACGATTTCATGCTGTTCATTTCCAATAATGAGATCCTCTCCCACGGTTTTTTTGTGTAAAAGTTGGCCAACTGGCGATTGAAGGTTTATGCAAATAACTTCGTAGTTATCCACGGATATTTTTCCAATGCCAACACTAATGAAAAAATAATTTTTTGATGTTTGTACGAGGCTGCCAAAAGCACATCTTGTGTGGGTTGGCGATGGATTGAGTTGATTTAAAAGATCTAGTTGCATTTGAACGGCACCAAATTGTTTGTGCAGTTGTTCTTGCGCTAGTTGATTCATAGCGGTATCTGTTTCATGCTTGTCGCCCGCAGAGCTTTTGGACGAGGTTTCGAGCGAGGATGTAAGTGCTTTTAATTCACTAATTAAAAAACGTTGTTTTTCCTGCAGTTCAATTAGCAGCTTGGTATAGACTAATTTTTTGTCCATTAAGGAAGCTGTTGGTCGAGTAGGTAAATAAAAGCAGCTATGCTGGCGGCGCCCAAAGCCAGTTCTCTTTCATTTACATTTTCGAAAACGTCACTTGGTGCATGATGAAAATCGAAGTAGCGTTGTGAATCAGGAACAAAGCCAAATAAAGGAATTCCCGGAAATTCATTTTTTAATGGTCCAATATCAACACCACCATATCCTTTCTCAAAGACATGTAGGTCATAAGGCCTAAATAGATCAGAAAATGTCGAAATTAAGTTGACAAATTCTTGCGAGCCATCGCAAGAGAATCCTCTGGGTGTAAATCCACCTCGGTCACTTTCGAGTGCTGCGCGATGTGTTTCTCCTTTTTCTTTTGCCCATTTTGCATACGCCTTACCTCCAGCGTTCCCATTTTCTTCATTCATAAAAAAAACTACGCGTAATGTATGCTTTGGTTTATAGCCCAATTCGCGTAAAATTCGCAAAGCTTCCATGCAGTGAACGACCCCTGCGCCATCGTCATGAGCCCCTTCTCCGGTGTCCCATGAATCCAAATGACCACCAAGTGAAATAATATTATTTGAAAGTTTTCCTTTTAATTCGCCCATAACGTTGTAAGAAGGTGCATCAGGGAATTCTTTGCAATTCAGTGCTATTTTCACGAAAAGGGTTTCCGATTTTAACTTTGATGAGATATATTCAGCATCTTTTGTTGAAATGGCAGCAGCAGGAATTTTGGGCACACCGTTTTCATAATGCATAGAGCCTGTATGTGGGTGATCGTCGATAGGAAGTCCGAGTGAACGAATAATTACTGCTACGGCTCCTTTTTTTGCGGCTTCAACGGCACCTTCCCCTCGAATAGCATAACATCCACCGTAGGCTTTAAATGTTTGAATTTGGGCTGCATCCATTTTTTGATTGATAAACACAATTTTTCCAGAGACTTTTCGGTCAGGTGCATCTTTTAATTCATCTAGGGATGAAAATTCTACTAATTCTCCACTCATTAAACCATTGGTGCCAATAGATCCGCCGAGTGCCAATAGGTTTAATTTATACATTAAACCTTTCTTAGAGGTGATCCAGCCACTTTCGGTAGTTCCACGTTCCCAATGTGGGACCATTATTGCTTGTTTGTATACGTTGTCAAAATTGTATGCCTTGAATTTGGCTTCACTCCAATCGATGGACATTTCTGCTTTTGCTGATCCAGAAAGTCTGGGTCCGATGGTTTTGCAAAGTTCCCTCAAGTCTTCATATGCATGACCTCTTTCTAACGCTTCGTTGTATATTGAGCGAATAAATAAACTGTCTTGAGAAATCCCGAAGAAGGAGATAAAGAACAGACCGTAACCTATGAATATTTTCATGATGTAAAAATAAGGATTTTAGCACGCGAAATTATCAAGAAAACCGACTCTTCATGTCTTTTGTTATCTTTGCAAAAAATAAATAAAATGTCTTTAAAATGTGGAATAGTAGGTTTGCCGAATGTAGGAAAGTCTACCTTGTTTAATTGTTTATCTAATGCCAAAGCGCAATCAGCAAACTTCCCCTTTTGTACCATAGAGCCAAATATTGGAACCATTTCAGTGCCTGATGCACGATTGGAGAAACTCGAATCTTTGGTTAAGCCAGAGCGCGTGGTGCCTACGACCATGGAAATAGTGGATATCGCAGGATTGGTGAAAGGTGCATCAAAAGGTGAGGGGCTTGGTAATCAATTTTTGGCTAATATTCGTGAAACAGATGCTATCTTGCATGTTTTGAGATGCTTTGATGACGGAAATATAGTGCATGTCGATGGCAGTGTCGACCCCATTAGAGATAAAGAAATTATAGATATTGAATTGCAATTGAAAGACTTAGATACAATCGAAAAGAAAATTCAAAGTCTTTCAAGAATTATAAAATCAGGTGACAAGGATGCTCAGAAAGAAAATGAATTAGCCCTAAAAATTAAAGAAGGCTTGGAAAAAGGTATTTCCGCACGTGGCCTTGGTTTTACTCAAGAAGATTTTGATGTTATTAGACGGTTCAACTTAATAACCTCAAAACCAGTTATGTATGTCTGTAATGTGGATGAGGCATCCGTAAAAACGGGAAATGCTTATGTAGAAAAGGTAAAGGCAGCGGTTGCCAACGAAAATGCCGAAGTTTTAGTAATAGGTGCAAAAATCGAAGCAGATATAACTGAATTAGAAACATATGAAGAAAGACAATTGTTTCTTGATGAGTTAGGTCTCGAAGAGCCAGGAGTTAATCGTTTGATTCGTTCTGCTTATTATTTATTGAATTTGCAAACCTATTTCACTGCAGGAGTGAAAGAAGTTCGAGCATGGACCATAAAAAAAGGGATGACTGCCCCACAAGCGGCAGGTGTTATACACTCTGATTTTGAAAAAGGATTTATTCGTGCTGAGGTGATGAAATATCAAGACTATACATCCTTGGGTTCAGAGCAAGCAGTAAAGGAAGCTGGTAAATTTAAGGTGGAAGGTAAGGAGTATGTAGTTTCTGACGGAGACATCATGCATTTTAGGTTTAATGTGTAAAAAGTGTCATATGATTAAAGCAAATAATCCATCAATAAAATCTTGGGTTTCCGTTCCAGACGGATCAGACTTTCCAATTCAAAATTTACCTTTCGGTATTGTTGAAAATGCGAATGGTAATCGCTTTGTAGCGACGCGAATAGGAGATACCGTAATTAATTTAGCAGCACTATTTCGCCTCGGATATTTGAATGATTTGGCGTTTAGTTTAGCACAATTTGAAACATCTAAGTTGAATCTTATGATGAAAAGTGGAAAGTTGGCCATCCGTGCATTGCGCGATAGGCTGTCCTTTTTGTTTGATGAGACTACATCCGAATTAAAACAAAATCATGTGCATGTCGATGAAGTTTGTTACATTCTTTCAGCTGTTAACATTTGCATGCCTATAGAAATTGGAGATTATACCGATTTTTATTCAAGTAAAGAACACGCGACGAATGTCGGGACAATGTTTCGGGATCCAAACAATGCCTTACTTCCGAATTGGCTTTGGATACCTGTTGGCTATCATGGAAGGGCATCATCAGTTATCCTTTCTGGTCAAGATATTCACCGACCTAAAGGACAAATAAAGCCAGATCCAAACGCAGATCCAATTTTTGCACCATCGCGACAAGTGGATTTTGAACTAGAAATGGCCTTTGTAACTTTTGAAGGTAAAGATTTAGGTGATTCAATACAAACAGCTGAAGCAGAAGATTTTATTTTTGGATTGTGCTTGTTTAACGATTGGTCAGCTAGAGATATTCAAGCTTGGGAATATGTGCCTCTTGGTCCATTTCTAGCAAAAAACTTTGCTTCCTCAATTTCTGCTTGGATTGTAACCTTGGACGCTTTACAGCCTTTTGCTGTTGATACCCCTGAGCAAAATCCCTCGGTACTTTCTTACCTCGAATTCGAAGGAAAAAAGTCATATGATATTCATTTAGAAGTTGCGTTAGTGCCTGAAAATTCAATCGAAACAACCATCTGCCGTTCAAATTTCAAATACATGTATTGGAATATGGCGCAGCAATTAGCGCATCATACGGTTAACGGTTGTAATATTCGTTGTGGTGATCTCATGGGTTCAGGAACTATTTCAGGTCCTACAGAAGATTCTTACGGTTCCATGTTGGAATTAGCATGGAAAGGAACCAAGCCGTTGAAATTAGCGAATGGTGAGGAACGTAAGTTTATTCAAGATAATGATTCCGTAATTATGCGTGGCCACTGTGAAAGAAATGGTATACGAATTGGATTTGGAGAAGTTAAGGCAAAATTGCTACCTTCGAAGTAGTGCAAAACTACGACTCACATAGTAAAATTGATTTCGAACTAGAACGCAAGGAAATTCTAAATGCGTTTAAGTCTCTGTTAAAAGCAATTAATGATCGTTCCAAAGACGATACGAGATTAATTCGCAAAGCTTTTGACGTTGCTTTAGATGCGCACAAAGACATGCGTAGAAAATCGGGTGAGCCTTACATTTACCACCCTATTGCGGTTGCGCGAATATGTGCTGAAGAAATGGGGCTAGGGGCGACGGCGGTAGTTTGTGCCTTGTTACACGATACGGTAGAAGATACACATATTACCTTACAAGATGTCGAAGATCTATTCGGACCTAAAGTACGCTTGATTATTGATGGATTAACCAAAATCCCTGAGGTTTTTGATGAAAATGCGAGTATTCAAGCTGAGAATTTTCGTAAAATGCTATTAACGATTTCCGATGATCTGAGAGTAGTTCTTATCAAATTGGCGGATCGCTTACACAATATGCGAACACTCGATTCCATGCGTGCAGACAAGCAATTAAAGATTGCATCTGAAACGAAATTTTTGTACGCCCCGCTTGCCCATCGACTTGGTTTGTACTCGGTAAAAATGGAACTTGAGGATTTGTCTATGAAATATTGTGAGGCAGAGGCTTATAGAGAAATCGAAAGTAAATTAAAAAGCACCTCAGATGTTCGAAATCGATTTATTCGAAGGTTTATTGCGCCGATTAAAGAAACCCTTCTTCACGAAGGTTATATTTTTGAAATAAAAGCAAGGACTAAATCCATTTCCTCAATTTGGAAAAAAATGCAATCCAAAGATATTCCTTTTGAGGAAGTTTTTGATGTTTTCGCACTTCGAATCATTGTGGAAACCCCCATTGAATTAGAGAAGCCTGATTGTTGGCGAATTTATTCAATAGTCACCGATTTTTATCAACCAAGTCCAGAAAGATTAAGAGATTGGGTGTCAACTCCTCGTGCAAATGGTTACGAATCGTTGCATACTACTGTCATGTCGCCAACTGGAAAATGGGTGGAAGTTCAGATTCGATCCAAAAGAATGGACGAAATCGCGGAAAAAGGGCTAGCTGCTCATTACAAATACAAAGAATCTTCGTCTGAAGAAAGTAAGTTTGACAGGTGGATAGCGGAAATCAGGGAATTGTTAGACAATCCTGAAACTACGGCAATGGAATTTGTAAATGATTTCAAATTGAATTTATTCAACGATGAAATTTACGTTTTTACGCCAAAGGGTGAGTTAAGAGTCTTGCCTTCGGGCTCTACCATTTTAGATTTTGCATATGACATTCATAGTGAAATAGGAAATAAATGCATTGGAGCGAAAGTTAACAATCGGTTAATGCCCTTAAGTTATCAATTGCAAAATGGGGATCAATTGGAAATTATTACCTCTTCAAAACAAAAACCAAATGAAGAATGGTTGCGATTTGTTGTCTCTGCTCGCGCTAAACAAAAAATAAAAGCCTCGTTGAACGACGAGCGAAAAGCAATAGCTCAAGATGGTAAGGAGATATTGGAAAGAAAATTTAAGCAGTTCAATATTCGGATGTTGTCTGATAACATCAGTTTTTTGGAGAAACATTTTTCCACTGGTAGTGCGACAGAGTTGTATTATAGAATTGCAAAAGGTAAAATCGATTTGGCTAAACTTCGTGAATTTGAGGTAAACAATGGGGTATTGCAATTCACCAAGAAAGAACCCGTAAAAAAAATATTAGAAGAATTCTCGAAACCTAATGCCATAGATTTGAAGTCAGATACGATTCTGATAGGTGATGATTTTAAAGGGTTTGATTATCAATTGGCCAAATGTTGCAATCCGATTCCGGGAGACAAAGTCTTCGGGTTTATTACAGTGGGGGATGGAATTAAAATTCATCGCTTCAATTGCCCAAATGCCGTTCATTTGATGTCAAAAATGGCATATCGCTGCATCAAAGCAAAATGGAAATCAGAAAAAATGGTAGAACGCGTTGCGGCTATTAAGATTGTAGGGATTGATCAGATGGGGCTTGTGAATAAGCTAACCGACATAATTTCAAAACAGGAAAACGTTAATATGAAGAGTATCTCATTTGAAACGGAAGATGGCGTTTTTGAAGGAAAATTAAAAGTCATGGTATTTGACACCGAACATTTAGAGCAGCTAATTAGAAAGTTTGAGTCGGTAGAGGGGGTTCAACGCGTCACACGCTGGGATACTGAAGAAGAAATTAATTAATCGTTTTTTACTGAAATGATGTTCCCAAAGATTCATCAGTTCTGCTTATCTTTGTGCTAGAAAAAAATTCATGGCACAACAAAAATTTACGACAAGAGAAGAAGATTATTCAAAATGGTATAATGAGCTAGTTTATCGGGCTGATTTAGCCGAGCACTCTGATGTTCGTGGTTGTATGGTCATCAAACCTTATGGTTACGCTATATGGGAAAAAATGCGTGATATTCTAGACGCTAAATTTAAAGAAACTGGCCATTCAAACGCTTATTTCCCTTTATTCATTCCGAAGTCGTACTTGAGTAAAGAAGCAAGTCATGTGGATGGTTTTGCCAAAGAATGTGCCGTCGTTACGCATTATCGATTGAAAAATGCAGAGGATGGTAGTGGAGTTATTGTCGATCCTACAGCTAAATTGGAGGAGGAATTAATTGTGCGCCCTACTTCAGAAACTATAATTTGGAATTCATACAAAAATTGGATTCAGTCCTATCGTGATTTACCTATACTCATCAATCAGTGGGCGAATGTTGTACGTTGGGAAATGCGAACACGCTTATTTTTAAGAACCGCAGAATTCTTATGGCAAGAAGGTCACACAGCACATGCAACGAAACAAGAAGCCATTGAAGAGGCAGAACGTATGCTTGATGTTTATGCTGAATTTGCAGAAAATTATATGGCTATGCCTGTAATTAAAGGCAGGAAAACAGAATCAGAACGTTTCGCTGGAGCTGAGGATACACTTTGTATTGAAGCGCTTATGCAGGATGGAAAAGCTTTGCAAGCAGGGACATCTCATTTTTTAGGTCAGAACTTTGCCAAAGCATTTGAAGTAAAATATACAGACAAAGAAGGCAAGCAAGAATATGTTTGGGCAACATCTTGGGGAGTTTCAACCCGACTTATGGGAGCTTTGATTATGACACATTCTGACGATGAAGGCCTTGTTCTTCCTCCGGCTTTGGCGCCTATTCAAGTGGTTGCTGTTCCGATACATAGAACGGATGAAGAATTACATGCTATTTCTGAGAAATTGAATGCATTAGGTCTAAAGCTGAAAGCACGAGGAATTTCATTTAAATACGACTGCGACGAAAATAGACGCCCAGGTTGGAAATTTGCTGAATATGAAGCAAAAGGAGTTCCAGTGCGCATTGCAATGGGGCCAAGAGATTTGGAAAATGGAAAAGCTGAAATTGCCAGAAGAGATACCAAAGAAAAAACTTCTGTTGATTTTATAGGATTAGATTCCTACATCGAGAACTTGTTAGCGGACATACAAAATAATTTATTGGAAAAAGCCAAGTCCTTTCGCGCACAGAATTTTAAAAAAGTAGACACTTACGAGCAATTCAAAAAGGAAATTGAAAAGGGAGGGTTTTTCTTGTGTCATTGGGATGGAACTAAAGAAACAGAAGCTAAAATAAAAGAAGAAACCCAAGCTACAATTCGGTGTATTGCATTGGATCAAGAAGCCGAAAATGGAGTCTGTATGGTAACAGGGAAACCCTCATCAGGTCGCGTGATCTTTGCTAAAGCATATTAATTTGTCCGTTTTTAGGTTTAAGCATTTCTCGATTCGTCAAGAAAATTCTGCCTTAAAGGTCGGCACAGACAGTATGTTATTAGGCAGTCTCGTTAACGCTGATTCACCTGGCTATATCCTCGACGTTGGAACCGGGTGTGGAGTCCTATCACTCATGATGGCACAGCGTTTTACAAATGCTTTCATTTCTGCGTTGGAAATAGATAACGATTCATGCATAGATGCGCAATTTAATTTTACAAAATCTGTTTGGTCGGATCGTCTAGAACTGATTAATCAAGATTTTTTCGAATTCTGCAGCTTGTTAAAATTTGATTTAATCATCAGTAATCCGCCTTTTCATTTTGAAGAGGTAAAGAGCGAAAATTCACGTAAGAACAAGGCAAAAAGATGGACTAAATCCGAATTCCAACAATTTTATAGTAAGTGTACCGAGTTATCACATCTTAGAACAGATCTTTTTCTAATCGTCCCTTATTTATGGCAAGATGAACATTTGTCAATGGCAACTTTGTTTGGATGGCAAGCACATCTGAAAATCATTATTCATGGTAAGAGTGACAAACAAAATTCTCGCGTCGTCATTAATTTTAAACGCGAAATTGTAAACGAATGTATGGTTTCAGAAATAACGATACGAAATGTTGATGGAACTTATTCGGACGAATATATAGTGTTAACTAAGGAGTTTCATGGTGTTGCACTTTAGCTTACATACCAATTAAACTTAAAAATATGCCGTCTATAACCTTCGCCATCATAGGAATATTTAATGTTTCCATGGTGTCGCTTTCCTGATGATAATGCGTGTTTCTATAAAATGAGGTGTCCGTAATCATGAGTGCGTCGAAGCCAAAAGTCCAATAATTCAAATGATCTGAAAAATCAACTCCAGTAAGAGATTTAGGAGCTGTAAATTTTTTTGTCGAAATCTGTTTAGTTTTCTTGTAAGCCTTACAAAATTGTTTAACGAAACTTCCATACGATGATTTTCTCACCAGCGTAATAAAATTTCCTCGACTTCCGTATTTTAATTTGAGTAGTGAAATAGGATAGTCTTGCGAATTTTTTTCATTCGAAAAATACCCAATCATTTCAACGGAAATCATCCCAATTACAGGAATATTAGTGTTGCTTAAGTATTGTGCATGAATATAGCTCCCCATAGATTTAGTTCTGAAAAACGGTGGTTCTTCCAAACTGTAGGCAACCAAATCCACTCGAAAAGGCAATTTTGAATTTTTCAATAAGCGAGCAAGTTCAAGTAAAGCAACAACTCCACTGGCATTGTCGTCAGCACCTTCTTGATTACCACAAACATCGTAATGAGCACCAATAATGACTCGTTGGGAGTGTTCAGTTCCGAAAGAACAAATGACATTTTTGTATACGTTTTTATTAACATTAAATAATTGATAATCTACACTGTCCGAATATTTTGAAAATTCATTAAAAATGTACGCTGCCGATTCATTTAATTGATTAACATTCATAAAATGCCGATATTCATCAGTTTTTGTAAGCTTTATCAAATGTGTATTAATTTGTGTTGTGTCAGCCTTTTGTTGTGCATGACAAAGACTCCCTAAAAAGAGTAAAAACATGCACCAATAAAGTTTAGAAGTCAAGAAGTGTTTTGATACCATTTGATTTTAAAATTAGCCATTTTTGACTTCAATTAACATTTCCCAAGGATTTGGTTGTTCATTTAACCTTACTTTTGGGCATGAGGTTTCTTCTTCTTTTTGCTTTTTGCTTGATTGCTGAGTATATTTTTATTGAAAGTTTTTTTCGATTAGGAGGCATCATTTCAAGTATAGGTTGGTTAGTTTCTATAATGTTCATTCTGTCGTTTTTTGTAATGATGACATTCTTTAGGCGAAAATCAAATGACTACAGAATCGCTTTTTATGCCTTTGGCCTCATGATTTTTTCTTCTGTTCCTGCTTTATTTTATTTAATTCCGGGATTGCTTTTTTTGTTTTTTGACAATCCTGTTTTTGCATTAATAGGATGGGCTTTAGCTGCGCTAATAGCATTCGGCATTTTCTTGGGAATAGTAGTTGGACGTTGGAATTGGAAAGTTCATACCATATCTCCGAAATTTAATAATTTACCGGAATTTCTAAAAGGGAAGAGAATAGTTCAAATAAGCGATATACATGTGGGTAGCTTTTTTGGAAATAAGAAACGTGTTCGTAAAGCGATTCAAATGATTAATAATCAAAATCCGGATTATGTTTTTTTTACCGGCGATTTGGTTAACAATACTGCTGACGAAATGGACGAGTGGGTGGATATTTTCAGTGAAATAAACGCCTCAAATGGTAAATTTTCTATTCTCGGGAATCACGATTATGGTGATTATGTTCAATGGAAAAATGAGGATGAAAAAAGACAGAATTTTGAGAAATTAACTCGTATTCATGATAAAATAGGATTTGTGTTATTGCGAAATGAATCTATTAAACTCGGTGAAAATACATGGTTACTGGGAGTAGAGAATTGGGGAAAACCACCCTTCCGCCAGAGTGGAGATTTGAATAAAACTCTTTCAAACATTCCAGAGCAAGATTTTAAAATTTTATTATCCCACGATCCAAGTCATTTTGATGAAAAAGTTGAGGGTAAAACATCTATTTCGTTAACCTTGTCGGGTCACACGCATGGTATGCAATTCGGAATAGAACGCTTTGGAATTAAATGGAGTCCCGTTTCATTTAAATATTCGAAATGGGCCGGTTTGTATAAGGAATCAGATCAATTTTTATATGTAAATCGCGGTTTTGGTTACCTTGGTTTTCCAGGTAGAGTTGGAATTTATCCGGAAATAACGGTGATGGAATTTTGAAAATCATTAAGTTAATTTTGTATTTAATTCTCAGTTTATAACTTTCATCTGACAAATATTATCCTGATTATAGTTCTATAAAAGTGATAATTGTTACCACTACATTTATTATTTTTACAATATGTTCAAATTTACATTTATAACATTTTTGCTTATTATGATTTTTTCATGCAAGGGAAGAATGAAAGAGGAAATAGATGATATCGTTGAAAAAACCTGTGCATGTAAAAATAAAAATGGTAAGGAATTAGAATCTTGCAGAAGAAGTATTGAAAAAGAAGCAGAAAAACTAGACGCCTCTATCCAAGAATTACCTGAGGATGAAAAAAAAGAAATGGAAGAGTACGTTCGTCTTAAGATGCAAGAATGTGAATAAAATGTTTATTATTTTTTTTTTAATTTTTGAAATAAAAGCATTAATTTAACGCAAAATTTTAAAATTTAGATTATGAAAAAAGTATTATTTAGTGCTGTTGCTATAGCAGCTTTATCCTTAACATCATGTGGAGGTCCTTCAGTTTGCGAATGTAAAAAAAATGTTAATGATAAAGGAGAAGTAAAAGATAAGGATCTAGAAGAGAAGTGTAAGAAATTAACGGAAGGTAAATCAGACGAAGAGATTAAAAAAATGGACGAGGAAAAATGTGATTAATTCTTTTAGTCTTCTAATATTAAAGGCGTCTTTTTGACGCCTTTTTTTGTTATCTTTTGTTGATTGCAAATAATTAATTTTTTAAAAAAATCGTGATTAGATTATTACAGTAAACGCGGATAATGCTTATTCTTTTTGTTAATGAGAAAATGGAAGGATGAGTATGACTTAAAATAAATGATTGTAACTAATTCAGCATTTTTGGTTTTCTATCCTTTTCCAAATTTTTAAAAGAAGTTAAAAGCGAAAAATTATGAAAACTTGCCGCTTTCGAATAAACAGTAAATCCATAATTGAATTCAAATTTTTTCAATTGAAGCCCAAAACCTAACGAAAATCCGGCCATCCCTGGTCGTAAATCGACCATTAACTCACTTCGCTTATGGTAATCAAATGCTCCACGAATGTGAAAACTCTTACTTGCTAATAGTTCAACTTGTAAGACCACATGATGTCCTATTTTCTCAATGAAATTGGGTTTGTCTATTGGTATGGAATCTCCAGTTAATGCATCAATTTCTGGTTGTAAATTGGGGTCGATATACATATTATTCCACCTATTCAATTCATTTAGCAACAGTGAAAAACGAAAGGGTGCATGTTTTAATTTATAAGATATTCCGAGTTGTACATTGGCAGGAATTTGTTCGTCAGTAGAGTTAGTATAGTCCCTGAATTTGACGCCAATATTTTTTGCCAAAATTGAGCCGCTTAACAATTTCGATTTAGTTGAGAAATACGCACCAAACGAACCACTTAAGCCGAAAGCGAAATAGTTTTCAATATATGAACCGAGAAAATTACCGGAAGCCCCTACGGCCATATATGGATTAATTTCCTTAGAAAAGGATAACCCAACTAAGTAATCCAATGCACTAAATTCACCCGTTACAAGACCATTTTCATCACGTTGCACGAACTCGCCAAATGCACTGTATTTCACAATGGGAGCTAAAGTAAATTGTTTCGTTGTTAAAGCCAAAGTTAAGATTCCTTGGTTTACACCTGCCGGGTGAATTGTATTTGAAATGAGAATTTTTCTATTGTTTTCTTTTGAAAGCAAAGCTGGATTGTCTATGGTGTATGATAAATCGTCACTTTTTAGTCCAATGAGTGAGTAACCTGTTCCATATGATTTTGCAGAGGTTGCTTGTGTTAGCGCTGTAAAAACATTTGAGCCATAATATTGGCCCCATGTGCAAATAACCTGAAATGTTGTAAATACTAAGAGGAGTTGCTTCATTAAATGATTAACGTTGATCAAAGGTAAAAATTATCTTTTTCACTGTTAAATTAGAAAAATATGTTATTTTTAGAAAAAAGATGCGTTAGCCTTTAAAAAATAGCCTATGCAAAATTATACCCAAACCATTTTATTGATTGGAAATCATGCCTCATTGCATGCAAATGCATTTGTTGAAAATTCTAATCAGCATAAAATTATTCAGTTAAAGTTCGAGTCTTCGAATCCATTTTATGAGAATTCGTTAAATAAAATTTGGATTGATAATCAAAAAGTAGAAACAAAACACGAGTACAACCTTCAGGGTTTAGTAACAGCGATTCATGAAAAAAATATTTCATCGAGGCTTTCAGAAGTTACTTTAATCGTAGGTGATCCTAGTGAGCTTATTTATCAGGCCTTTTTATTAGCCATGCTCAAGGAAGATCCGAATGATTTTAGAAGAATTAACGAAAACGAAAGTCCATCTGATGTGGTTAATTTGTTTTTATACCCAGTTGGAATGATGGCGCAAGATATTCGCAAAGAACTTTCAACTCTAATGTATTGCTTAAAAAAACATGAAATGGCTACTTATTTAATTCGAAAAGAAGAGAAAGATTTAGATTCTCTTTTCAAGTTGCTATTGAACAGTCTCACATTTATGTCAATTGTTGAACTAGAAGATCAAATTAAAGGAATCGAACACTTGGTTTCTCCAAGATTGAGTATGCATGAGTAATGGATAGTAGGGTACAACAGGTTATTTTTGAGGAATGTTTAAATCGCTATAAAAACTTGTTTTTTAAGTTAATCATAGATAAATTCCCAAATAGAGAGGACGCTAAAGATGTATATCAAGAGTTTTGTATACACTTATTTACAAAAATAGGGTTACTTTATCCTGAACAGTCCGATTTATTTGATACAAAGTCTTGGCTTTCAACAGTTGTCAATAATTTTTGCATTTCTATTTTACGAAAGCGAAATGGTAAAAGACAAGTTGCTTTTGTAAATGAAGAAAAGTCAAGTTTGATGCGCGCTAATTACAGCGAGGGCAATGACTCGTTTGACGAAAATTTAGATCAAAAACAAAAGATTCCCATTGAACATGCGCTTGACGAGGCCTTAAGGGTTCTAGATAAACGAGATATTTTAATATTAAAAATGAAGTATTACTACGGAAAGCCCTCAATTTTTATCAGTAAAAAAATGAATGAGACGCATGTGGATGTCTATATCGGGAGGCTCAAAGAGAGGTTGAAAAAGAAAATTGGAATTAAAAATTTGGATGATTTTTTAATTCGTTACAATATTGAGCTTTAAAAATTCAAATATCGTTCCTTTTTGTCTTCGTAAATATCTGGTATTGTCACAAGAATACCTGTTTCTTCCACATTTCCAAATTCAGCATTAACCGCTGTTCCGAATGTTTTCATTGTTGGAGAAAGGCTCATGTAGATATTTACTAGTGGTGGAACAAATTCATTGTTTGCTCTAACAAATGTATTAAGCTCTTTAAAGGCTTCCTTGTACGGTAGTTTATTGATTTTTTCTAAATAAATTGAAATGTCTTCATCCAATTGGAGCGGATGAAAAGGTGTCATTAAATTTTCATTATCTGGAAAAAAGTGATGCATGAAAGTGAGTAAGAAATTTCTTGAGGAACGGTGGTAATCGGGGTACATTGTTACTTTTCCGAAAAAGTATCGAATATCTGGATTGAATTTAACCAATGCGCCCAAGCCATCCCATATATTATCGAGTGCATAAAGACCTTTCTTTGGATTTATCGATGGTTGGTATTCTGGCTGCACCCAACTTCTTCCTAGTTCAATGGTTTGTGGCAAATAATCGGTGATAAAACGCGTTGAAAAATTAAAATAATGTGTGGTTGAAAGGTGGATTTCTCCAGATTCCTCAATTGCATCTTGGCACTTAATGTAACGATATCCTCCAATAATTTCTTCATCTTCAGGTGACCAAACAATAAGTTGTTGATAACACACTTCTCTTAAGTCGTAATCATCCAAATCTAATTCTTCGCCAGTACCTCCACCTGAGGCTCGAAAAGTAACTTCGCGCAAACGACCAATTTCTTTTAGAACATTAGGAGCATTGTGATGATTTACACTATAGATCTCATTCTCTCCTTTTCTAGTTTTGCGCACAAAAGTCTCCGCAGTCAATTCAGCCTTAAGAATAGCTTTGTCTATAGGGTTAATTATTGCTTTCATTTTGAATGTCTAAATTGGTGTACGTGTTTTCTAAACCATTCGGATGCTTCAATATCAGTCCATTCCGGGTTAATTGTTGAGCCATAAATTGGTTCTCCTATTGTAAAAGTAATGGTCCGATTTTTTTGTTTAAATAATTCGTCCGCAAGGTACATCATTTCAATATTTGCTTTAATACCTACAAATTTTCTGATTTTCGATAAGCGATAAAAAAAGTTTGTTAATTCCCCATCAATATAAACTGGAACAATTGGGCGATTAAATTCTCTACCGTATTGAACAAAAGTTTTCTTCCACATCAAATCTTTAACTTCACCTTTTATTTTACGGGAGACCATACCTGCTGGAAAAATACATACTAATTTGTCAGAATCGAAAATGTTTCTAATTTGTTGTCGAACCGAAGGTGCATTTTTTCCGTGTTTATTCACACCAACAAATAAATTCTTTAGATTTTCAAGACTCATCAATAAATCGTTAACGACAAAACGAACATCTTTTCGTTTTTCTTTAATTCCGGCAACAAACGCCACCGCGTCCATGCCACCTAGTGGGTGGTTCATAGCTACGATTGTCGGGCCACTCTCAGGAAGGTTCTCTATTCCTTTGATGACCACTTTAATATTGAAATAATCTACAATGGCTTGACAAAACGATTCGTCATAAAGATGATCGTGTTTTTCTATAAATTCATTGATTTCATCCTCGTGTAAAATCCTTCGTAAATAGCGAATGACAAATCTTGGCAGCCATTTTAATAACTTAGGGTTTTTACTTTTTATTAAGCGATGGATGTCAATTAACTTCTCTTTCTTCACATGCTAAATTAATAATTTTTACATTTTTTTTCGGGCATAAAATCACTTTTATCCACAACCCAATTTTAGTAATTAAAGTTTAATTTCAACCCATCAAATGCAGGTTGTACATGATTGGGTAAAAGTTGTATAATCTCATTGTGTTTACCAAATAAATGGGAAATGTGAGTAAGATATGCTTTCTCAGGTTGAATGATTTCAATAAAAGCTAAGGCTTCGTCTAAATTAAAATGCGATATGTGTGGATAGATGTGAAGTGCATTGATAATTAAAGTTTTTGTTCCTTTTATTTTTTCAACTTCCTTGTTATCTATCGTTTTAGCATCTGTAATATAGGTGAGATCTCCCATTCGAAAACCTAAAACGGGCATCTTGTAGTGGTTTACTTGAATTGGTATGAATTGAAGAGATTTTGTTAGAGAAATAGGTGATGATTCAATAAGCTCAATATTAATTCGTGGAATTCCAGGGTAACGTTCATCTGAAAAAATGTAATGAAACTCTCGCTTTAAAGCCGAATCTACAGAAGCCGAAGCGTAAACTTTCATCGATTCCCCCTGCTTATGGTTGAACGCCCTGACGTCATCTAGACCGGCAATGTGGTCTTTGTGTTCATGCGTAAAAATGACTCCATTTAAAAATTGCACGTCTTCTCTTAGCATTTGTTGACGGAAATCTGGTCCTGTATCAATAACAAAGTTTTGATCTTCCGCATTAACCAATACACTGCTTCGGGTTCGTTTGTCTTTTACATCAGGAGATTTACATGTATTACAAGAACAAGCAATAACGGGAACTCCTTGTGAGGTTCCAGAACCCAAAATCGTTAAAGTTCCTTTTCTCATAACCTTAGATAGAAACGAGTTTATGCGTTGAACCTTTTTTTAAAAATGATTTAATGATCATTTTAATGTCTTTGTCTTCCGGGAATTCATTAATGTATCTAGTCCAGTGTAAAACTTCTTTTCCGTGAAAATGAAATGGCGCATAGCCATATCCCCGAAAATGGCCGTTATCTACCCAAACTAAGCTTTTTTCCGATTTGTCTCTACCTTTGTCGATTAAAAAGAAGCTTTCTTTTTCGAAGCTAATGTCATTGATAAATTTATTGACACGTTCATTGTATTGTTCTGGATTTTCGTCATTAACACAAGCACCATTGCATGCTTTTATGGAATAATGAAAGCAGGAACCTTTGGTTTGATATAAGGAGCAATATTTTTGACACAATTGATATTTTTCGCAAAAATAACGCATGTAATCATTCCCTTCTTTTTTGGAATTGAAATATTGAATGGGTTGAGCGGTAGACTTTGTAGTAGATTTTAAAATAAGTTCAATGTATCCTGATTCGTTCGGTTCATCGAATAATCCATAGGGGAAAAGGCTTTTTCTTAAGCGACGGTTATAAAGTGGTTGAAATTGCTTGATCAATAATGATTCTCTTAACATGGCGATTAATTCTGATCCAGTTAATTCAAATTCAATTCGCGCAATGTCTTGAATCAAGCGAATACCTTTTGCGCTTTTTGTATTTCGAAGGTGTTGTTCGATTCGTTTTTTTATGTGAATACTTTTGCCAATGTAAATAATTTGATTGAATTCATTAATAAATTTATAAACTCCAGCTTTATTCGGAATTTCATCCAAAAAATCCAAGTCTAGGTTTGGGTGAACATTTCTTGGATTCACTTCATGTTGAATGAATTTTTCTAATTTATAAGGGTCTTTTTCGAGTAAAATCTCAAACAATTTTGTAGTGGCAAGTGCATCTCCTCCCGCACGATGTCTCCCATCAATTTCAATTCCTAACGAGGCACTTATTTTACCAAGACTATAGGATGGGTAACCTGGAATTACATAGCGAGCAGACCTTACCGTACATAAATGAGGCATTCTAAAGTCATATCCGAGAAGTTTAAATTCTGCCCTTAGCATCCCATAGTCAAACGACACGTTATGTGCAACGAAAATACTGTCAGTAGTAAAGGTTATAATTTTTTTAGCGACTTCGTAAAATTTAGGTGCATGTTCTACCATTTTATCCGTAATTCCCGTAAGTCGGACAATAAAATCAGGAATGGACTGTTCAGGATTTAATAAGGTAATGAACTCGTCTATAATATTTTTCCCGTCAAACTTGTACATGGCCAACTCGGTAATTTTAGAAGTTTTTGGGCTTCCACCGGTTGTTTCCACATCGACGATAACGTAATTCATTTTACGAAAATAGAAAAAACATACATTGAAAATACTGTCAATGAATTTTGGTAGTAAAGATATGTGGAACTTACTTTTTTCTGAACACCTGTTCGTATAGTTCAATCCACTTTTCCGGCGTCATTTGAGCAACAAGTAAGCCTATCAATTCAAATGGAATTTCATTATATTTCTTAAACCGAATACAAGATTTTCCCATGTCTAATTTTTGAGTGGTGTATTTATCGTAGGCTTCCAAAAACCAATTTAACAATTTTTCGTCAGCATAAATGCCCATATGGTAAAAATTCACAGAGTTTTTTTGGGAAGAAAAACTTATGAAGGGGAGTGGGATTTTAGGGTCGCAATGATATCCTTTAGGATAAATCTCATGAGGGACAACGTAGCTTATCATACCATAAGATACTGTTTCAGAAAAACCTTTCGGTAAGTTATCGAGAATTGTTAGTCTAAGTTTCTGAATACTGGATTTTCTTTCTTCGGGTATCTCTGAAAGAATTTTATCAACTGTCATTGATTTAAATTTTCCCTGGGTATTCCTCTAGCGCCTTTTTCAGGCATTCGACCGCATTCCTTAATGATTCTTTATTCAAAACATATGCGATTCGCGCCTCGTTTTTTCCTGCGCCTTCAGTAGAATAAAATCCATTAGCAGGAGCCATCATTACTGTTTGACCATTATAACTAAAATCTTCAAGAAGCCATTGACAAAACTTTTCGGCATCATCTACTGGAAATTTTGCTACGCAGTAAAATGCGCCTGAAGGTTTTGGACAAAATACTCCTGGAATGGCATTTAATCCATCAACCATAATATTTCTACGTTCCACATATTCAGCGACAACGTTTTCGAAGTATGTTTGCGGTGTTTCCAACGCAGCCTCTGCGGCAATTTGATCAACGGTTGGTGGTGAAAGACGTGCCTGGCCAAACTTTAGGGCGGCAGCCATTACCTCTTTATTTTTCGTAATTAATGCACCAATTCTCGCTCCACACATCGAATAGCGTTTTGAAACAGAATCAATCATAATTACATTGTTTTCAATACCTTTTAAATTCATTACTGAAAAAGGCTGTGCGCCGTCGTAACAAAATTCACGATATACTTCATCTGCAAACAAAAAAAGATCATGTTTTTGAACTAAATCTCTCAATTGTTCAAGTTCTTGTTTTGAATACAAATAACCAGTTGGATTTCCTGGGTTACAAATGACAATAGCCTTGGTTTTTTTTGTTATTTTTTTTTCAATTTCTTCAATAGGGGGTAAAGAAAAACCATTTTCAATTTGAGCCGTAACAGGTACTACGTGAAGTCCGGCAGTAACAGCAAATCCGTTATAATTTGCATAAAAAGGCTCTGGAATTATCACTTCATCTCCTGGGTTACAAGTCGTCATGAAACCAAATATCAAGGCTTCTGACCCTCCAGTTGTTACTAAAATATCTTCAGGGTTGATAGGTAAACCCTGTTTAATATAAGCGGATGATAGTTTTATCCGATAACTCTCAAAACCTGCAGAGTGTGAATATTCAATTACTTTTCGATCAAGCTGTTTAATAGCTTTCAATGCCACCTCCGGCGTTTCAATGTCTGGTTGACCTATGTTCAAGTGATAGACTATTGTACCACGTTTTTTTGCTGCCTCCGCAAATGGAACAAGTTTCCTGATTGGAGAAGCTGGCATTGCAATAGCTTTATCTGAAATTTTTGGCATGTCGAAATTTTTAGTAAAGTTAATATTTCTATGGTATTTAGCTCAGGGTAAAGGTCCGAAAAAAACGAAAAAACAAATCGTTATTTCTCCTTTACAACATTTTGTTTTTTAGGTAGTAATGCTCTGTCTAATTTATAAAGTTTTGAGTAGATAAAAAGCCAAAGGAAATGTGCACACAAAAAACCAATCATGGATCCTGCAATAATATCTTGAATAAAATGTTGGGATAAGTAAACCCTAGAAAAGGCAACGGAAATTGCAAGGATTGCAAAAATAATTTGTACGCGTATGTTCTCTTGATTTTTATATGCTAGGATAGTGAAAATAGCAAAACAAGTAGTCGCATGCCCTGATGGAAATGAATGGTGCGCATGGTAATTGAAATTTTCAATGAAATGAAAGGCGCTATCTTCCTTAAAATAGAAATAGGGTCTATTATATTCAGAGAAAAAAAAGTGTTTTAAAACCTGAGTAATTCCAGAGGAGGTAAGGTAGGATATCAAAATTAAGAGACCTATTCTTACATTTCTAAAAATAAAATATAGCGAGAGAACGATTGCGAAAATCCCGTCTCCAAGGTGCGTATAGTTTTTCATGAAGAGGTCCAAAATGTGAGAGTTGAGCCCATTGATTTTTTTGTGAAACGATAATTTATCTGTGAACATAATTAATGCGATAGCTATGAACCAGAATATGCGAATCACTTGTTGATACCAAAGTGCAGTCGAAACATAAGTAGAATTACCCAACATATTTTTTTGTTTTAGTTAGTATAATTGAAAAAAGGACGGCATCATACATAAAATGTGCGGCAATTGAAAACCAAATCCCAAAGGTGTACATACCAATAGAGATTAAAAAAATAAAAGGTAAGAGCAATAGTCCGTAGATCGAAAACTTCCAATTCCAAGGATTTAGGTATCCATGCATGGCAACAAAAAGAATAGAAGTCAAAAACCAACCAAGGTAGTATTGTATGCCTACACGAAAGAGTAATTCTTCTCCTATGCCAGCACAAAGCGAGAGAAATATCCCATCATACCAATTAAGCTGCATCTGTTGAACTAATTGGTCAATTTTAACCGGAATCCCATCAAAAAAAGGTGCATTCATGAGCAAATAAGCGAGTAGAGCATAAACGAATCCTAATTCTAACCCGTAACCTATCGATATAAAATGTATATCCTTAATTGCTAAAAATTCTTCCAACGTCATTGATTCTGAAAAATGCAAGGCAATAAATGCTGGAATTGGAAAAACCAATAACGTTACCCAACCAAGCATGAGAATTTTTCGGCGCATATTGAATAAATGTCAATTTTGAATGAAAATTTCGTTTGGTCAATTCAAACGAATGCGCTAATTTAGTCGAAACTTTAAAACAAGAGCCTATAGATCATTTTTACTTTTAACTGTTGTGCCGCAACTTAAACTTGTAAAAAATGATTTTATCTGAACAAACCGATCGTGATTTAATACAATCATATATTCTTGGAAATGAGAAGTGCTTTGAATTGTTATTGCTTCGCTACAAAGACAGAGTTTATCGTTTTATTTATTTAAAAGTTCGAGATAGTGCCTTAGCCAATGATATTTTTCAAGACACCTTTGTTAAAGTAATCAACACATTGAAGGGCGGAAACTATAACGACGAGGGTAAATTTTTGTCATGGGTCATGAGAATAGCCTCCAATTTAGTGATTGATCACTACCGTAGACAAAATAAGGTAAAAATGATTTCTGAGTCGTCATCTTTTGATGAGGAATACTCTGTATTTCATAAAATTGCCTCTGAAGATAAAAATTATGTTCAGCAAAAATCGTATGAAGAATTGGAATCTCAAATGATTAAACTTATTGATTACTTACCTAAAGCACAAAAAGAAATTGTTGAAATGCGTATTTTTCAAGACATGTCTTTTAAAGAAATAGCTGATGCCGAGAATATTTCGATCAATACGGCTTTGGGAAGAATGAGGTATGCATTGATAAACATTCGAAAAATGATTGAAAAAAGGCAATTAGTCACCGATATTGCATAAATCTCTGTCATTTCTTAAAATTTCTGTTTTTACCAGCACACCATTGTTTATCTTTGTCTGATAAGTATCGTTTATGTTTGAAAATCTTACCGACAAATTTGAAAGAGCCTTTAAAGTACTGAAGGGTCAAGGGCAAATTACAGAAATTAATGTTGCTGAAACCTTAAAAGAAGTGAGACGTGCACTATTAGATGCAGATGTCAATTTTAATACAGCTAAGCAATTTACGAATACAGTAAAGGAAAAAGCTCTAGGAAGAGATGTATTGACTGCCGTATCTCCAGGTCAACTAATGATTAAAATATGCCACGAAGAATTGGTGGAGTTGATGGGCGGTAATGAGACAGAGATCAACTTAAAAGGAAATCCTGCAATTATTTTAATGTCGGGCTTGCAAGGATCTGGAAAAACAACTTTTTCTGGAAAATTAGGTAACTACCTAAAATCAAAAAAAGGTAAAAATGTTTTGCTTGTAGCTTGTGATGTTTATCGTCCTGCAGCAATTGATCAATTACATGTTTTAGGAGAACAATTGGGCATTGAAGTATATTCAAATCGCGATGAAAAAAATCCTGTTCGAATTGCACAAGATGCGTTGATTTATGCAAGAAGTAAAGGGTTTAATGTGGTCATTGTCGATACGGCGGGAAGACTCGCGGTGGATGAGCAAATGATGAATGAAATTGCCCGTGTAAAAGAAGCTATCCAACCGAGTGAAACACTATTTGTTGTAGATTCAATGACAGGTCAGGATGCAGTTAACACAGCCAAAGCTTTTAATGATAAAATTAACTTTAATGGAGTTGTCCTAACGAAACTAGACGGAGATACGAGAGGAGGAGCAGCATTATCAATAAAAGCCATCGTAAATAAGCCAATCAAATTCGTTGGTACAGGTGAGAAAATGGATGCTTTAGATGTCTTTTATCCGAAGCGAATGGCTGACCGTATACTTGGAATGGGCGATGTGGTCTCACTTGTAGAAAAGGCACAAGAACAGTTTGATGAAGAAGAAGCAAAGCGTCTTCAGAAAAAAATCATGAAAGACCAATTCGATCTTAATGATTTCCTAGCGCAACTTCAACAAATCAAAAAAATGGGTAATGTCAAAGACCTTATGGGGATGATTCCGGGGATGGGTAAGGCAATGAAAGATGTTGATGTCCCCGAAGATGCATTTAAAGGAGTTGAAGCAATCATTTTATCCATGACACCAAAAGAAAGAGCTAATCCTGGTATTCTGAATACAGCAAGAAAGAATAGAATCGCTAACGGCAGCGGAACAAATGTCCAAGAGGTCAATAAACTATTGAAACAATTTGAAGACATGCGGAAAATGATGAAAATGATGAGTAATCCAAGAAATATGATGGGAATGATGAATCGACTAAAAGGCATGGGAGGAATGCCTGGTATGTAGAATGAGAGATTTTCAAAATTTTCCCGAAAAACCGGTTTTATCAAAGCCAACCGAGGATAGTAATTGGGGACTAACGGTCTTTTCAATCGTTCTTTTTATTGGTGTGTTCTTGCTTTTTTTTGATCACGAATTTGAATTTGTCACTCATCTCGTGTTGGTTTTGATCATACATGAATTTGGTCATTTTTTAGCCATGAAATGGTTCAGATACAAGAATGTGAAAATGCTTTTCATTCCTCTGATGGGAGCCTTTGTCCAAGGGTTTAAAGACAAGTATTCTCAACGCGAAAGCCTTTTAGTGGTTTTGGCTGGTCCTGTCCCAGGTATTATTCTCGGCGTTGTTTGTTTTTTTATCGCAGTTGCTTTTGAAATACCTTCTTTACTCAATTTGTCCGTATTATTTCTATTTTTAAATATTATTAATTTATTGCCTATTGACCCCTTGGATGGTGGGCAAATTGTAAAGCTTTTGGCAAAAAAACGAAGAGACTTATTTTTACTAGTTTTCGCTTTTATTTCCTCCATTGTGTTGATTATTGCTGGTTTTCTAATGGACGTATGGGTACTAATGATTTTTGGGTTTTTAATGGGAGTTAGGGTTAGAAATCTTCAAAAAAATCTTCAACAACGAAAGGACCTGGATAATCGAAACATCAAATATGAATGCACATATCATGAACTAACGAACGCACAGTATGCTGAATTAAGACAATATGTAATTGAGAATAATACACTTCTTCGTAAATATTTAACTTATGCTGAAGAAGTTGATGAAGCAGTATTAGCTTCCCACGTGCAGGCATTATTAGTCGCTCCCGTAAGATATGATGTCGGAACATTGGGCAAGTTAGCTGTATTCTTGGTATGGTTTTTCACTACTATTGTGTTGCCTATTTTATTGGTTGTTTTACTGGCATTAGAAATTGTTTCAATTGATTGGTATTTCAAAGCGCCTATTGTTTAAATGATTAGAAATTCGCTACTTCTGCTTTTTATAAGTTTCTTTTCGAATTGTTTTGCACAAACAACATGCGAGAGTATCGCCGTAAAAGTAAAGGTGATAGATACCTTAAGGCCTCAGTCGTTTTACCATATGGTAATTTACAATAAAACGCAAGGAACGGCTTTATTTGGCCAACCAGACGGTTGGTTTACAATTCAGGCAAAGATTAATGACACAATAGTCGTCGCCGTTAAGGAATATCCAAAAGAAACCTTTATTGTAAATGAAGAAAATTACTGTCGCCTAAACAAAGTCATTGTTCTCAAATATAAATCCAAAAAATTAAATGAAGTTATTCTTCGTCCAATTAAGACTGCTGCTGAAATAAAGGAGCAAAGACAGAAATTGGCGTTAGAAAAAACGCGTTCAGTTACAGGTGTTGAGGTATTACAAAGTCCGATAACTTTTCTCTACGAAAGCTTCTCTAAAAAAGAGCGCAATAAACGGTGGGTGGCAGAAGCAAGATATATGGATAAACAAAGAGAGCTAGTGAAAGAGTATGTTCGAACATGTAATGCTTATAAGGTAATAAATTTATATGAACATGAAATGGATGATTTTGTAGATTTCTTGAATATGGATTCCACTTTCTTTAAAACTGCAAGTGACTACAGCTTGGTTCTTTTTGTAAAAAAGAAATTTCAAGAATTTAGGGCGAAAAACTAATTTTATTTAGTTCGTGAAGTTGGTTCCCAGATACTTGACTTTACACCTCGAACGTAACTTAAAAAGCCCAAAAACAATGCGATATTCATACTGAAGAAATGTATAATTGAAGAAAGCAATGGAATGCGAATTTGGAAATTTGAAAGCCATGGACTCAATAAAAAGAATACTTGTACACAAAAAACGGGCAACATAAAATTAAATTGTAAGCTCAATAATCCCGAACAAATGATAAGCGCTAGTAGAAAAAACGGGGTAAACCACCGTAAAACTTTGTGTGAAAAAAAAGCAAATGAAACGGCTCCTTTCGTTGGATTAAGTAAGTGCTTAAAGCGCGCAAGATTTTGAAAATTCCCTATAGATATTCTTTTTTTTCGTTTGAATTCTTCTGTTGCGTGATCTGGAATATCTTCGTAACAGACTGCTTGCTGCTGAAATACTATATGCTTTTTGTTTTCAATGACTTGCATAGTCATGAAAAAGTCATCCATAAAGAAGTTTTTAGGAATTTCAATAAAGTCTTTCCTTCGAATTGCATAACAACCACCTTCTGCACCAATAACTATTTTCCAGAGGTCACTTTCCAATTGTTTAATTCTATTTTCTCGGTCAATGTAGGTTTTCTCCAATGCTTCAAACGTGCTATCGCCTTTTGGTGTCTTCTGAATATTGGCGCATACCATAGCAACCTTTTCATCATCGAACGGAATTAATAATTCAGCTAATGTATAAGTTGAAAAAATGACATTAGCATCTGTTAAAATGAAAATATCGTGATTTTTCTCTTTTGCAAGAGTATTAATTATCGCAGCCTTTCCTGTTCTTCCGGAAAACCTTGTTAAATGTACGTTAGGATAATTTGTACTGACATTTTTCACAATTTCATCAGTATGATCTGAGGAGGCATCAGAACCAATATAGATATCAATTTGAAGTTCAGAAGGAATATGGTTAAGAATACTCATGAGTTTTTCCTCAATCACCGATTCTTCATTGTAAGCAGCAATTAAAACAGCGACTGTCATGGGGTTAAGAGAATTACTTTTTATCCGTTTTTTTTTAGGAAGAATAGAAAGTATCCAAGGATACAGGACATATGAATGAAAAATAAGTAAAATACTAAGGAAAAGAAAAATCCAGGCAATGATCATTCGTCAGTTGCTATTAATTGTTGGTAG
>Ga0315900_10000361_pt1 | contig 81166 bp, 61 predicted proteins | sample LakEriMetagenome_FD_203521 | JGI IMG/M metagenome (GOLD analysis project Ga0315900, IMG submission 203521) | Freshwater fungal communities from buoy surface, Lake Erie, Ohio, United States - Buoy 12 MA114 | ecosystem: Environmental > Aquatic > Freshwater > Lake > Lake biofilm | place: USA: Lake... | reverse complement strand
AAAGTGGTGGGAGAGGATGCCTCCAACAAGGCGAAGGATGAGGTCCAGGAACTGACCAAGAAATTCGAAGCATCCGCGTCCGATCTGGCCAAAGGAAAAGAAGCCGAAGTGATGGAGGCTTGATCGCACGATGCGTTCCCGTAGATTTAAGATCGAGGCGGCAATCTGCCTGCTAGCCGCCTCGATCGGACTTTGGAAGATCGGCGAGCTGCGGCCTAGGTGGATGCAGCTTCATTCGGCGCACCAAAAGCTTCTGGAACAGGCACAACCTCTAGAAGTGATCGATCCTGCCCGACCGCAAGTGCGGCTCCGCCGCCGCGAGGGCTTTGATTTTCTTTTCGATTGCTACATCCCCGTCGGCAACGGATCGGTTGTTTTGAAAACCCCGGTTATGGAGCATCATGAATCGGTACTTGGAAACAAGCCGCAATGGACGACAATCCGTATCCGATTGGAGCCAGGTGATCCAGAGTCTTTCCTCTTCTATGCTGGCCCTTCGGGCTCTTCAAGAGCCAGCATGCCCCTTGGTACTCATGCCCCATTATGGATCGAGCACCAGGAACTGTTGCAGGTGGAGTTGCCAGGCCCAGGCCAAGATCTTGTCTTGAATGATCCGGAGAACCCGCTCCCTTTGCTACGCGTTTCTATCGCCCCAGAGTCGGGTGACAGCAGTAGCTCCACCGCCCGCCGGACCACAATCTTTCAAGCGGAGTTGCAATGGGAGTGAATTCAAAAGAGACGGCCGAGGAGGAAATCGCCGCTAAACCGGGACGACGACGCTGGCTGCAACTGCAACTGACCAGCCTGCTGATGTTGCTGGCTGTTGTTGCCATTTGGGTCCAGTGGTTTTCCATGCATCGACAGATCCAAAAGCTAGAAACGGAAGTTCCGCAGCTACAACAACTCTGCGAATCCTTGGTGCCGGTCGATCCTAGCCAATGCTACCTCTTCAAGACTCCTGGTAGCTTCGAAGAAGATAACAACTGGCAAATCCATATCCCCCGAGGACAACAGCGTAAGCTGACGCTGGGAGGCCAGTGGCGACTGCTCGATCGATTCCCAGAAGAGTGCAAAGACGCTACAACACTCATTCTTGAGGAAGGCCTGCATCGCGTCAGCTTGGCAAGAATTGCGTCGAAGTCCGAGCTTCGATGGGTTGCTCGACTGAACGGCGAATTCGTTTTCGAGAAGAAGATCGAATTCAACAATGGCGAGCCAGGGTGGATCGGATACGAACCAGATCTGAGCGTACCCATGACATTGAGCGAAGAGTCCGCAAAGCGATTTTTTCATCGCGAGATGAAAGACCCAAGTCCGCTTGTCACCACTGTACCGTCACAACAAGCTTCCAAAGCTTCACCCGACGCACAGGGCATTATCCTACTTCTTTCCGCAGCCCAATAGCTCAGGCCTAAATTGGCTCTGAGCTAGAAATCAACGCGGATCTCAGGAGGCCTCAGCGAGAGCGAAATCATCAGCGGGCAACGGAAGATCTTCACTGGAACCAGCAAGATCCCTCAACTTGTCGAGCGCTCGCTTTTCCAACTGCCGAACTCGCTCTTTCGACACCCCCAAGATATCGGCCAGTCGCTGCAGCGTCTGCACCTTACGGTGGCCGCCCAACGAAAACCTGGCGCGAATGATCAACTGCTCCCGACGGTCCAATAGACTCAGCAAGTTCGAAAGGCGGCTGCGGAGCTGCTCCCAGCGAACGTCATCGATCGACGAAGAGCGGTCGGGTGCTTCGACATCCAGACCAGTCTCCTCCAGGCTGGCGGCTTGCTTCTGCCGTTCCTTCTGCTTGGTCATCACCAAACGGTAGGAATTGCGGCGGACCACCTGGGTTGCATAGGTGCTGAATCGGAAGCCTCGGTCGTAATCAAACTTGTCGATCGCTCGGAGGAGCGCCATAGCGCCATCGCTGAGCAGATCGTCGAACGAGTTGAACGAATTGACAAACTTCTTGACGATCGAGATCACCAACCGCATGTTCGCCTTCAGTAGCGCGTCACGATGCCAGTCCGCTGCTTTCAGCAATCCTTCGATCCGCATCAGATCGTACTGGCTCGACTTCTCCGGATGCAGGCGACTCTGGTATTGCTGTGCCCGAAATCGAAGGTAGTTCATTCTCTGAAAATGAGCTTTCTCCTCTGCAGGGCTCAACAATCGTGTCTCGCACAAACGAGCCAGATGGGGGGGAAGATTAGCCACACGCACAGGCTTTCCAACTGCCGGTGGGCAACCGGTTCCGAGTAGGATTTCCCCCAAGAATTTTGCCTCAGCACCCGACTGAGCGAATTCTTCATTTCCGATGAAATCAATTTCTTGCTGGAGCCGCCGGCGAATTTGGTCCTCAAGGGTACCCTCCCCCTGGTGAACTGCCTGCGATGTCTGGCAGAAGGAGACAAAAAACTGCTCCAATGCCTTCTTGCGAAACGTCATGGTCGGACTCTTGCGGCTGGCTACCGTCCCTGCTCGGCTCATCAATGCACCTCGCTATTCAACGATGCTCAAAACGACCACATCGATCGAAACGTTCAAATCGTCCATATCGGCAATATATCGGACTTTCCATCCACGAACAACAGATTCTCCAGTTTTTGTAAGAAAAACGAAAAAATGTGCTTTTTCGCACTAGGCACTTGTCTTGATCTGGACGAATTTCATAGAGTGCTACGTGCGGTTGTTTAGGTCGGTTTGCACGTTTTGTGGTGAATGCATTGGACGAACAGCTAACTACCAAACAGGTCGCCGACGTGCTTCGAGTCAGCGAATCCTCGGTCAAACGATGGTGCGATTCGGGGGTGATACCGACCGTACGCACGGTCGGCGGGCATCGTCGGATCGCCCGCAGCGCGTTGATGCAGTTCCTGAAGACCGCAGCCGGCAGGGATGACCGCGGCCTGATCAGCGGCGACCAACTGACGAGGATGGGGGTGGAACTGGAATCGCTGCAAGAGGAAAAGGAATCGACGCCTCCACCTAGACTCACAGGCAGCCTGGACCAGCAGCGGCTGAGGGAGGCATTCGAGGAAGCTTTATTGCGAGGGGATGAAGCGGGCAGTCGACGCGCGTTGACTCAGTGGTATCAGGCCGAGCGTGCTTTTGCGCCGCTGGCCGACGAACTGATCGCCAAGACATTCCACCGACTGGGCGATCTTTGGGAGTGCAACCAGATCGAGATCTACCAGGAGAGACGCAGTGCCGAACTGTGCGTTCGACTGGTGCACGAATTGCGACGGATGGTGGTTGATCCACCACCCGAGGCACCCTTAGCCATGGGCGCGACACCAGAGTTCGATCCCTACTCGCTCCCAAACCAACTCATCGAACTGGTGTTGCGGGAGAGCGGCTGGAGGACTCATGCTCTTGGTAGCAACCTCCCCTTCGAAACGCTCGCTTCGGCGGTTGCTACCCACCGACCACGTTTGTTCTGGCTGAGCGTATCGCACATCGAGAACATCCCAACATTTCTGCGAAGGTACCAGGATTTTGCGGAGTCCCTGCCCAAGGAAGTGACCATGGTGGTTGGTGGGCGAGCCTTGACGGACGAAGTACGTCCGAAAATGAAATATGCAGCGCATTGCGATAACCTCCGGCAATTGGCTGACTTTGCTGCCGCTCTGCGCGGACAACGACAAACCTGGGGCGACCGAGACAACTAGAACATTCCTTCGGGCAACGATCACCACGAAGAGAATTGCTGGTCCGATTGATCGATGGGTGACAACACGGTACTCAAACTTCTCCTTTTCTTTCTCCACGAGGGCTGGCACGTATGCAACGACGACAATTCGCGCAAGGTGTTTTGGGGGGGTTCTTCGTCAGCCAACTTGTCGGCCGCTCTCCGGCCGCCGAACGGTTTCAGGAGAAATGGCCTGGCTGGCGGGGGGTGCATCGCGACGGCAAGTCGACTGCCCGCCAGTGGCCCCAGTCGCTTGATGAAGACCACCTGAAACTCTCGTGGGAAGTCCCGTTGGATCTTGGTTATTCGGGACCAATCGTCGATGGCCAGAATGTCTACGTTACCGAAACGGTCGGGAAGAAGTCAGAGTCGGTCAGGGCGCTCGATCGCGCCTCGGGCGACCAGAAGTGGACGACATCTTGGGACGGCGCGATGTCGGTCCCTTTCTTTGCGAAATCCAACGGAGATTGGATTCGCTCCACTCCGGCTTGCGACGGCCAGCGGCTCTACGTAGCCGGCATGCGGGACGTTCTCGTGGCGCTGAATCTTTCGGACGGCAGCGAGGCATGGAAGGTCGACTTCCCAAAGCAATTTGGCAGTGAATTGCCATCGTTTGGCTTTGTTTGCTCACCGCTGGTCGACGGAGATTGGCTTTATGTGCAGGCAGGCGGTGGCGTCTGCAAACTGAAGGCGGCAACGGGTGAACTGGTATGGAAGAAGCTGGATGATGGCGGCGGTATGAACGGCAGCGCCTTCAGTTCTCCGATTCTTGCCACACTGCATGACCGCCTTCAATTGCTGGTGCAGACTCGGACCACTCTGGTGGGATTGGATCCCGAATCAGGAGAGACGCTTTGGAGCAAACCGATTGAGGCCTTCCGGGGGATGAATATTTTGACCCCGACGGTGTATGAGAACTCCATTTTCACCAGTAGCTACGGTGGCAAAAGCTGGCGATATGACGTGGGGCCGAAGGAAGGTCCATGGGACGTGGCGATGGCCTGGGAGAACAAGGTTCAAGGCTACATGTCCAGCCCCATCCTGATCGGATCCCATCTCTTCCTGCACCTGCGAAACCAGCGATTCGTCTGCATCGACATGGAGAGCGGAAAGGAACTGTGGACCACTCGTCCGTTCGGGAAATACTGGAGCATGGTCTCCAATGGGGAACAGATTCTCGCGCTGGACGAACAAGGGAAGCTTTTCCTCATCGATGCCGATCCGGCGGAATTCCGCATGGTATCGGAACGGAAGGTGTCCGAGGAAGAGAGCTGGGCTCACCTGGCTGTCGTCGACGACCAAGTCTTTGTACGCCACCTGAAAGGCCTCTCGGTCTATCAGTGGACCTGAGGCGCAAAAGACGCACTTTTGAATGAATCCAGGCCGCGATGGACGAAACAGTAGGTCCCAGCGGTCGGATGATCACGTCGCCCGGCGGCAACCGCTGGGCCTCTTTTTAAGACGCTTGGCGGTCGCTTCGGTTTTGGTTACTGGCTGCCAGGATGGGGAACCGAATCGAGATGCTAGTACCTTTTCCAGGAGCACTCTCGACACGGATTTTTGCCTGATGTTTTTCTAAAACCTTCTTACACTCGGCCAGGCCCAGACCAGCGCCTCCCTTGCCAGTGCTGTCGGGCCCCTTTTTGGTCGTGAAGTAGGGGTCGAACATCTTCCTCATCTGGGCAGGTGTCATACCACAGCCACTGTCGCGGATGGTGCATTGCACTGTATGGGTTGCAGGATCGGTTAGCAGTATGACCTGAACTTCCCCGCCATCAGTGATCGCCTGCCTGGCATTGGTGAGCAGGTTGATCAGCACGCGCTGAAGCTGCGAAGGATCCCCCAGAATCTCCGGAACCTCTTCGATTCGCCTCTCCAAAGCGATGCGAAACTTTTGGAATTCGCGTTCCATCAGCAGCAGAGAATCCTCCAGGAGCGGCTTGAGCTTCAGCGGCTCCATCTCCCCGGTGCCAGGGCGTGCCAGACCCAACACGACAGTGGTGAGCCGAGCGGCTTTTTCAGAGGCTGCCACAATCTTCTGAAACGCTTGGTCGCGGGTTGCAGTGTCGGGGTACCGCATCCCCATCCTCGCGTAATTCAGAATCGTCATCAGCAGATTATTGAATTCGTGAGTGACGGTGCCGGTAAGTTCCCCGACGCTGGCCAGACGCTCCAGCTCCCTGACCCGTTCCTGCAACCCCTGCAGCTCCGCCTCCAACGATTCTCGCTCCCGGATTTCCATCCAATGCACCCTGCTAGCATTTCCCCTCGGCCCGTTTGGTCTTATCGACCTCATCCCGATTCCTCCATCGACGCACCAAAGGCGGATCATTAGGATTTCGTCGCGGACAACGCAGCCAGAACAAGGCAAAGGTACGAATTGGGGACGATGGAGATTCTGCATGGACGAGGCAGTTCGCACAGGGCCGATCTACACGATCGATTTGCTGGAGGAAGCACTGCAGGTGGCAAAAGCATGCGGCTATCAGGTTCGGATGGAGCCTCTTGGGGGCGCGAAAGGTGGGCTATGCAGGCTGGCTGGTTGCTGGATCGTGATGCTGGATCCGCGGAGCACTCCCGTGGACCATCTGGAGATCCTGGCCGATTGCCTTCCCTGGAACTTGGTAGATCCTCCCAGTCCTGCCCTACGCCGCTGGCTGCAGAGGTATCGCGACCGTCAAACCTCTGCCAAGGATAGCTTTCGGCTGGTTGCTGGGTGAAATGGGCCGAGCCTCTTTCGGCCACTCTCGACAGGCGACACAAAAAAATGCCTGCGTGGTCGGGGAAGTGCATCGAATGACGAGGGAACCTCTCGTCGGAGTCTTTTTTCGTTACCGCAAATCCCCGCACCGTGGTGGGTTGTCAAGTCACTGTCTGCGGGCAGCGGCAAGCGGTTAATAGCGGGGTACCGAGGGATCGATTTCCAGCGACCAGGCATCGATCCCGCCGGCAAGGCTTTGAGCGTCTGGGTAGCCATTGCGACGAAGCCAATGGGTGGCACGCAAACTTCGCATCCCATGATGACAGTGCACCACCACCGGTTGGCTGGCATCTAGTTGTATCCGGCCAAATGCCTCCTCCCAGCGGCTCAGCGGCACCAGCACCGCGCCGTCGATTTTTGCGATCGCGTACTCATCGTCCTCACGGCAATCGATCAGGCAGAAAGGCTGCCCTTTCTTGATCAACGTCTGAAGTTCGGCCGGGGTGATTTCGATGGGGGTAGTCATGGAGCGGAGCCTAGGGGAGGTAAGTTTTTCAGGCGATCAACAAAAATGAAAAAGAACTCACGATTCCTCATCGCTTCGCAGCTTTGCCAGAATCGTGTAGTCTTCCAGCGTCGTCGTATCTCCGGTCTGTTCTTTGCCGCTGGCGATATCGCGAAGCAGGCGTCGCATGATCTTTCCGCTGCGTGTCTTCGGCAGGGCGCTAGTGAAGCGGATATCATCGGGTTGCGCGAGCGCCCCGATTTCCTTTCGAACGTGCATCTTCAGCTCTTGTCGCAGCGCTTCGGACGGTTCGCAGCCTCGAAGCGTCACAAACACGGCAATCGCCTGCCCCTTGATTTCGTCCGGCTTTCCGACCGCTGCCGCTTCGGCCACCCGAGGATGGCTGACCAATGCGCTTTCCACTTCAATCGTGCTCAAACGGTGCCCCGATACATTGATCACATCATCGATGCGCCCCATGATCCAGTAGTACCCATCTTCATCGCGCCGGGCATTGTCACCCGTGAGGTACATGTGCGGCACAAGGCTCCAATACTGCTGGCGGTATCGTTCTGGGTCACCCCAGATTCCGCGGAGCATTCCGGGCCAAGGTTTTTCGATGCAAAGCATACCTCCATGCCCCTGGGGAACTTCCTGATGGCTGCTGTCGACGATGCGGGGCACGATGCCTGGCAGGGGGCGAGTGCACGAACCTGGTTTGGTGGCGATCGCGCCAGGAAGCGGCGACATCATGATGCCCCCCGTCTCGGTCTGCCACCACGTATCGACGATCGGACAGCGACCTCCACCAATCTTTTCGTGGTACCACATCCAGGCTTCCGGATTGATCCCTTCTCCTACCGATCCCAGCAAGCGCAGGCTGCTTAGATCATGCTTTTCCACATGATGATCGCCCCACTTCATGAACGCGCGAATGGCGGTAGGGGCAGTGTAGAGGATCGTTGCCCGGTACTTCTCGATGATCGTCCAAAAGCGATCCTCTTCAGGCCAATTGGGCGCCCCTTCGTAGAGGATTTGTGTCGCGCCTGCAGAGAGCGGTCCGTAGACGATGTAGCTGTGGCCGGTGATCCAGCCACAGTCGGCAGTGCACCAATAGATATCATCGTCACGATGATCGAAGACCCATTGAAAAGTCCGTTTGGTATAGAGGTTGTATCCAGCGGTGGTGTGGCGAATCCCCTTGGGTTTCCCGGTCGAACCGCTTGTGTAAAGAATGAAAAGCGGGTGTTCGCTGTCAAGCGGTGTAGCGGGACACTCGTCGGTTGTCGATCCGGTCAGATCATGCCACCAGATGTCACGACCCTCCGTCATCGGAGTTGGCTCCCCGGTGCGACGCAGGACGATGCACCGCTGAACCGATGGGCTTTTGGCGAGCGCCTCATCGACCGTCTTCTTCAGCGGCAGTGTCTTGCCCCGGCGCCATCCGCCGTCCGCAGTAACCTGAACAACAGCGCCGGCATCCTGATTGCGGTCGGCAATCGCTTCCGCGGAAAATCCGCCAAAAATAACCGAATGGACCGCGCCGATCCGGGCGCACGCCAGCATTGCCACCACCAGCTCGGGCACCAGAGGCATGTAGATACTGACCACCTGCCCAGGCTGCACTCCAATCGCCTTTAGTCCGTTGGCAAATCGGCAGACTTCACTATGAAGGTCGCGGTAGGTCAGCGTCCTAGTATCCCCTGGTTCCCCTTCCCAGTAGATCGCGACTCGGTCTCCCAATCCTGCCTCCAGATGGCGGTCCAGGCAATTGTAGGATGCGTTCGTCTGGCCTCCGACGAACCACTCAGCCACCGGTTCATTCCACCGCAACACCTCACCAAATGGCTCAAACCAGTGCAGATGCTCCTTTGCCTCAGCCCCCCAAAACGCCTCAGAATCGGCAATCGAGCGTTCGTAGAGCGATTGATATGCCTCCATCGAACCAATCCTCGCCCGCGATCGAAACGCTTCGCTGGGGGGAAACAGGCGCGACTCCTGCATTACGGTGTGCACTTTGCCGTCGGTGGGGTGGGACATTCCGAAGCATCCGAAAGGAGAGGGGGGAGGATGGTTAACAGCTGGAAACCCGCTATTGGCGATTCAAAAGCCTAGCGGTTGCAGCCAGAATCCGCCCGATTGTCGACCAAGGGGAACGCCAAGTCAATCAAGCGGGGTTGCAGCGTTGCTACAATTTCCGGATCCTCCGTCTGACAGTTACGGCAGAACAATCCGTTGCGGTTTTCGCATCGTCGACCGGCAACAGACGCAGTATTCGAAACGCGCTTGCAAGCGACCAACAGCCTACGTTGTGAATCGAGTGAAAGGACCCACCTATGAATCGAACCCGCTGGCGAACTTTGGCCGCACTGGCCGTTGTTACTTCCATACCGACTTGCCAGGCGGCAGAGCCGATTACTTTGGGGAAAGAACCGCTGACAGCCGGTATCGCCGGGGAGGGCTCCGTCGATTTGCCTACCATCCGCACCTGGCTGGCAGAACCCAAGAACCATCTTCCGCTGCAGATCGAACTTCCGGAGGGGCTTGCCGCCGGCAAGGATGCGGTTTGGGTACCCGAAGACAATCCGATGACTCGTGCCAAGATTGAACTGGGACGACAGCTGTACTTCGACCGCCGGCTTTCCAAAGGGAACCAAGTCAGCTGCGCCGACTGCCATCACCCCGCCAATGCCTATGGGCGAGGGACGCAATTTGGCGTTGGGGTCGAAGGACAACTGGGTGGAAGGAATTCTCCCGTCTCTTTCAACCGCATCCTCAGCAGCATCCAGTTCTGGGATGGACGAGCCGCATCCTTGGAAGAGCAGGCGAAGGGCCCGATCGCCAATCCGATCGAAATGGGCAATACGCACGAAGCCGTCGTCCAGATGCTAAAGGTCAACCCTGTCTACCGCGAACAGTTTGTGAAGGTGTTCCAGAGGGAGCCGAACATCGACGATGTGGCAAGGGCGATCGCCACCTTCGAGCGGGCTCTAGTGACGGGCCCCAGCCCGTACGACGCGAACGAACCACTTCGTCGTTTCGAAGAGGCATTCGCCGAGCAACTGGAAGACATGGAAACGTTTGCGGAAGAGCAACCCGAGCAGGTCGATCGCTACCGCAAGCTGCAGATTGTTGCAGCAACTCGCCCTATGTCCGAATCGGCGAAGAGAGGCCGCGAGCTTTTCTTTTCCGCGAAGACCAATTGCACCGCCTGCCACGTTGGCGCGAACTTCAGCGATGAGAAGTACCATAATCTTGGCGTGGGCATGGAATCGGACAAACCGGACTTGGGACGGTATGTGATCACGAAGAACGAAGCCGACAAGGGCGCCTTCAAAACGCCAACTCTTCGCAACGTTGCTTTCTCAGGCCCCTACATGCACGACGGCAGCCAGAAGACCCTGATGGAAGTAGTCGAATGGTATGCCAAGGGCGGGCATCCGAATCCCTACCTGAGCGAGAAGGTCAAAAAGCTGGACTTAACGCAGCAGGATAAAGAGGACTTGGTGGCGTTCATGGAGTCACTGACTGGCGAACTCCCCGCTGTAGAAGAAGGCCGTCTCCCCGAGTGAACGGGCTGGCCAAAGCTAAACTTCTTGAGAAGGGCTGCCAAAACCAAACTGGTTTGGCGGCCCTTCTTTTTTTACTGCAACAGAGACAAACTTAGCCATTACCATCGAAGGGAATGCAACGCCCATCAACTAGTCGACGGGATTTCATGGCCAGCCACCAACGGCACTCTCTCTTCCCCTAATCCCAACCTAGCGGCGTAATCCTCTTCTTTGCCATCGCACCTCTTGCTGCCTGCAATCCGAAGCGTGGCTATTCCTCCCCATGTCCGACGCAGAAATCGATCGTGGGGAAAGCGGATTGCAACCGCTTTCAACCAGGGAAAAGTGCACCTGAACCATGTTGCTGGCAGGTGTTGGGATTCCTATACTTCCCAATAGCCGCGCAGGGATGCGGCGATCGGTGATCGCGACGCGCGGCGGGGAGGCAATGGCGGTGGATGAACAGCAGCGTCGGCAGGAAGCAACCGGACTCTTCGGACCTGATCATCTTGGGGTCAGCGCCCTGGATCTTCTGGAAAGGTTGCCGGAAGGCGTCGCGATTCTAGAGCGTCCGTTGAGGGTGGTGTGGGCCAATCAACCCTTTCACGAATTGGCAGGTCAAGGTCGATCGTTCCTGACCGAAGACTTCTACAGCTTTTTCGGAGACGGTAGATCGTCGGATGGATGGGAATGCCCCATCGCAACCGCCTTTGCGACTCGCTCGGATGCTTCCGAGGTGCTCCATGTACCCGAGAACCGGCACTACCGTCTGCACGCTTCGCCACTGGAAATCGTCGATGGCACGGAACGCGTCCTCGTCACACTGCAAGATATCACCAGCCAGTACGTACAGCAGCAGAAGTTGGAAGCGATTCATCAGGCCGGAAGCAAACTCACCGATCTGAAGCCGGATGAAATCTTCGCCCTCAGTACCGAACAGCGAATCGATCTGCTGAAGGACAACATTCGCTTCTACACTCGCGATCTGCTGAATGTGGAGGTGATCGAAATTCGATTGCTCGAGCAATCGACCAAGGTCCTGGTACCTCTTCTGTCGGTTGGGATTGACCAAGAGGCCGCCGACCGACGGTTGATGGCAAGTCCCCAGGGAAATGGAGTTACAGGCTACGTTGCATCGAGCGGGAAGAGCTACCTCTGTTTGGATACCGAATCGGATCCACTTTACATCGAAGGATTCAAGGGGGCACAAAGCTCCTTGACCGTCCCGGTTCTGCTTCATGAGCAGGTAATCGGCACCATCAATGTCGAAAGTCCAGTGAAGCACGCTTTCACCAAGCTGGACATGCAGTTCCTCGAGATTTTTGCTCGTGACGTCGCCGTCGCCCTCAATACGCTCGATCTACTGGTCGCTCAGCGATCGAATGCAGCTCAACAAAGCTGCGAACAGATCGACCATGCGGTTTCTATGCCGATCGACCGAATCCTTCTAGATACTGTCCATGCATTGCAGGAACAGGGAATCCAGGGAGAGGATATCTTGATGGAGCGGCTAAGGAGCATTCTGCGGAACGCGAGAAGCATCAAGCGATCGATTCATCAGGTGGGACAGAATCTGGCACCTCTGGATACCTGCAATTCCGAGTCGCATCAGCGGTACCGCAGCCTTCTGGAGGGAGCCAGGGTGCTGGTAGTCGACGATGAAGAACAGGTATGCAGTGAAGCTCATCGTCTGCTGGAACGCTTTGGTTGCATCGTCGAGTCGGCTCACTCCGTCGCCGAAGCGATGATGATGGTCCGCAGTTGTACGACCGGAGAGCCTTACGACTTGGTCATCAGCGAACTCCGGCTGCCTGATGAATCAGCCTACCAGCTGATGAATCGCCTGGTCCCTCTGCTACAGCCGGTGCCGCTGATCATGATGAAAGAATATGGGTACGATGTAGACCACGTCTTCACGCGAGCTCGTGAAAACGGGCTTCATCCCAAAGCGATTCTGTTCAAACCGTTTCGCCTCGACCAGCTGCTCCAGGTCACCGCAACCATCCTGGATCATTGCCAGCGCGTAAAGCGGGGCGACGCGTGACGTGCCGACCATCGACGCTTCCACCATGATCGTGCGATGGGTTCTCTTCCTCTGTCTCGCAACCGGCCACTGCGCTCTGATCGTTGCACTGATCAATCGGGTCAACGCCCTCGGGTGGGAACGCCGCTGGGTGAAGGGGACGGAGAAGCTGATCAAGCTGATCGGAATCGCACTCCCTTGCCTCCTGATTTTTGGTAGCTGGATACCCTGGACCCAGTGGCTGTCGGGAGAACGAATCCCCATGCCCGCCTCAGCCCTCGTCTCCACGCATGCCGCAATCTGCCTGACAGCGCTCGCGTGGTGGTTCCCGGATTGGGCTCACGCACGATTCGGTCTAAGTCGAACGCAAAACCAAAATCCGCCCGAACAATCGCGACTTTGGACACAACACGACTGGAACCAACCCCCATCCGAATTGCATTGGATGCTGACGCTTCCGGGGAATGAGGCGATTCAACTGGATGTCAACCAGAAGCGCCTAGCAGTGCCCGATTTGCCTTTTCGCTGGAGTGGCCTGCGCATCGGACATCTTTCGGACCTCCATCTGACCGGTGTGATTCCGATTGAATTCTATCGCATGGCATTCGAAAGGCTTCAGGAGCACCAGCCGGATTGCTTGGTGGTTACGGGTGATTGGATCGATAACCCCTGCACCATGGATTGGATTCCAAAAATTCTTCGAGGGATCACTGCACCGTTGGGATGTTACTTCATCTTGGGGAATCATGACTTGGCGATGGGGGATAGCGAGCGATTGCGAGCTGATCTCCGATCGATCGGATGGATCGATCTGGGAGGTACCTTCGTTGAAATGAGGAAACCTCAAGGCATGCTGCAATGGCTTGGAGACGAATCGCCCTGGTGGCCAGCCCCCAGCAACCTTCCCATTGGCCGTCCCCTTGATGCGCTGCGCATTGGCGTTTGCCATTCACCGGACTCCTGGAAGTGGGCACGAAAGCAGCAGTGCCAGTTGGTGCTGGCTGGCCACACGCACGGTGGCCAGATCCGGATTCCCGGTATTGGCCCTGTCATTTCGCCAAGCATGCATGGCAGCCGTTTTGCGTCCGGTATCTTCTATCACGAAAATTCCTGCATGCACGTGACTCGGGGACTCGCAGGAAAAACCCCTTTTCGCTGGCGATGCCCTCCCGAAGCATCGCTCCTACGCCTTGAACCCCTTCTGCAAACTGCCGCTGCTCTTGATTCGGAAAATTTTGTAGCCAAATCTCCTTCCGCAAATGTGGCAACGGCTTGAAAACCGCGTCACACTTTTCCACAGGAGATAGATTGGACCGCAATCGACGATGCCATCCCATCCACCGCCGTTGGGTGACGGTAGCAGATCAGGCTTTCAGTTTGGAAAGAATCCTTCGTGGATTTGCAAACAGCGACGGAGTATCGCGATGCTCTACTGCCCATCCATCCTGCTGACTTTCCTTGCATTTTTCATCGCTATCGCAAGCTCTGATTGCGTAGCGCAGGAGACCACCGAGGATCCTTCCTGGGCCCCAGAGCGCATCCGTCAGGCGGGGCTTCGAGAGGTGAACTCCGCTCACCTGCGCATGATCACTGATCTACCTCCAGATCCGGAAATCGATGAATTGCCTGAGATCTTCGATCAAGCGATCCCCCAATGGTTTGACGGTTTTGCGATCACTCCAGCTCCTTTACCTAAAGAGAAGTTGAAGCTGTTGCTCTTTCGAGATCGCGCCAAAATGGAACAGATGGGTTTGATTGACGCCAGCCTGCCACCCTTTCCCAACGGATACCAGAGGGGCCCGATCATGTATGTGGCGGAACCTCCCTCGGCCTACTACCGACGCCATCTTGTTCTGCACGAAGGCACGCACTGGTTTATGGAGACTTTTCTCGGCGGTTATGGACCGCCATGGATCGCCGAGGGGTTGGCAGAAAGGTGGGCGACCCACCGCTGGGATCGCAAACAACTGCAGATGAAGACGATTCCCGAAAACCGCGATGAGTACCCCTACTGGGGCCGCTTCCGCTTCATCCGCGAGCAATTGGCGGCCGGCAAGGCACCCTCCCTGGAATCGATCATGCGATTTTCGGAACGATCGGCGATGGAAGTAGAGATGTATGCGTGGAGTTGGTCAGCGGTATGTTTCTTTGACTCCCAGCCAGCGCTCCAGCAATCGCTGACCGATGCACTGAAGGAAAACCCGAGGGATGGCATGGGATTCAATCGGCGGATCTTTCAAAATCTCCGCGATCGCTGGCCTTGGGTGCGAATGCAATGGGAAGGCATGCTGGATCGCTTCGACTACGGATTCGATCTCCAGCAGGATAGCCCTGCGATTTTGCAAAATCTGCCGACGCCACAAACACTCCCGGTCACCCTGAAAATCGCTGCTGGCACTGGATGGCAGGCCACCGGCGTTCGCATGGAGGAAGGCCAACGCGTGACGATACGGGCCGTTGGACGCGTCCAGTTGGGAGAAACAACGCGGTCGTGGTGGAGCGAACCTCAGGGAGTCACCTTCCGTTATACCCGCAGCAATCCCTTGGGATCGCTGATCGCTACCGTAGCCCCCTTCCACGACACAGAACCCAAGCAGACTATGACATGGCAACACCAACGGGTCGGAAAACAGGCCGAACTGGAGGCGACTGCAGGGGGGGAGCTGCTGTTGGAGATCAATGAATTGCCCTCCGGTCGCAAGGATAACCAGGGTGAGTACGTGGTCACAATTGAGTCGATCGATTAGCGCGGCTGATCGGGAGAGCGTTTTTTATTTGCATGAAAGGCCCGAGGCATCCCATGGATACCAAACAGCGCGTCGGTTGGATCGGAACAGGAGTGATGGGACGCAGCATGTGCGGGCACTTGATTGCAGCGGGGCACACAACCCTTGTCTACAACCGCAGTCCTGAAAAAGCCTCCGGACTGGTAGAGAAGGGCGCCACCTTATGCCGCACGATCGTGGAACTGGCGTCCAAGTCGGACGTTATCTTCTCCATGGTAGGGTTTCCGGAAGAGGTGGAAGCGGTTTACTTCGGTGAGCAAGGGGTGTTGAAGCAAGCGCGTCCAGGAAGCCTGCTGATCGACATGGGAACCACTCCACCTTCCATGGCGGTTCAGATCGCTCAGACAGCTTCGTCACTTGGCCTTCAGACGCTCGATGCACCCGTTTCCGGCGGCGACATTGGCGCCAGAGAAGCGAGATTGTCGATCATGGTGGGGGGCGATGAAGGTGCCTTTCGCCGCGGATTGCCCTACTTCGAAAAAATGGGGAGGTCCATCGTCTACCAGGGCCCATCTGGGTGCGGACAGCATACCAAGCTGGTCAATCAGACGCTCATCGCTGCCAACATGGTAGGCCTCTGCGAAGCACTTCTTTATGCCTACCGTGCCGGACTCGAGATGGACCGTGTCCTCGAATCGGTTTCCTCCGGCGCGGCCGGAAGCTGGTCTTTGAGCAATCTTGGCCCAAGAATTCTCAAGGGGGATTTTCAACCCGGTTTCTTCGTCGATCACATCGTCAAAGATCTCGGAATCGTGCTCGCCGAAGCCGCTCGCATGCGACTGTCTCTTCCCGGCTTGGCATTAGCCCATCAGCTCTATGTGGCTCTACAGGCTGCTTCCCATGGCCAAAGCGGAACGCAAGCCCTGGTTCACGCGCTGGCGAATCTGAACCATCTTCCTTGGCCTCCGCCACCCCGGGGTGCTGCGGGCTGATGCGGCGCCCATCCAGACATCTTGAGTTGCGATAGACCGCCTTCATGGCTTGCAGCCCTTGTTGCATCCCCCGTTTGCGGACCGTCGACCGGTGGAAAATACTAGGAAAACCCCGCCACCCCACCTCTTCAGCCAACACGATGCTGCAGGTCCGCTCGCGAAAGATTCTCTGCAACTCCCTGTTGAATCGAACTGCCAGCAGATAGCATACAGCTTCATGGGGCTAGGATTGATCCGCCTCCTCTGGGCTGTTTTCCAAACTCCATCGGCATGAAGTTTCTGTTCGCTTTTCCCCCTTGATCCAAGAGACGGAGCCATTCGCTATGCGACGCGACTCATTTGTTCCACGACTTGCTTTAGCGACCGTCATGGCCATTAGCTGGTTCGATTCGGCATATCTCTCCGCGCAATCCGGTTCGCTTCAAAGGTTGCTGTCGAGCAGTCCTGAATCCGCCAATGCCATGGCTTATGCGAACATCCCCGCCCTCGACAAATTGCTGAAAGACTCCAACGTCACCACGGAATTGCCATCAGGTATCACTGAAGCATGGTTGGTGTCGGGGTTTGATCTGCCAACCTTCTCCCCGCGATGGGAACTGGGCCAAGCGGTTCTGGCTTCCGACGCTCAACCGGAGCAGTACGCCAAGTCGGTTGGGGGCTATGTGGACAGCATTGAGGGCCGAGAAGTGATCTGGTCCCCGAAACAGATGTATCTGATTCCCGAGGAAGGATCTTTGGTTGGCTTTGCGCGCCCTGCAGACCGTCGGCTGGTTGCCGGATGGCTGGAAGCGACTCCAGGAAGCGCCGCAAGCAGCTATCTGTTGGAACAGACCAAGCAGGGTTCGGATTACCTTTCGCTGATGCTGGCATGGGACCTGGAGAATCTGGTCTCACCGGTCGTCCTCCAGCAGAGAATCGGTAATCTCCAGTCGATCGCTGGTGCTGATCCCGCGTCCACCGCGAAACTTCTGGCATCGATCCGAGGCTTGACTGTCTTGGTAGGACGACGAAGCCTGGATGAGTGCATCGTCAAGGTATCATTTGAAAACTCGCCCCAGGCCTTGGTTGCCAAAGGCCCTCAACTGCTGGCCGAGATGCTGGAGAGATTCGGCACCCCGGCACCAGAAGTTGCTCAGTGGAATGCCAAACTAGACGGGAACACCGTCGTCCTGCAGGGCCGCATCACCGATGCCTCCCTGGATGCACTGCTTGGAGTCTTCAGCCTCAACCAGCAAGCCTCAGAAACCCATCAAAGTCTCAGCAGCAACGCGTCCGCTGCCTCTGATCCCATTCCCGCTGCATCCAAGGCTTACTTTGACAAAGTCGTCAAACAAATCGAACGAGTGCGTGACTACAATGCCCGATCGACCGGATATCGAGCTCGCTGGAACGATCAGAGCGCACGAAAGATTGACGAGTTGGGAACATTGAACGTCGATCCTGAACTGGTGGAATACGCTACCAACGTTTCCACAGCCCTTCGCGGCAGCAGCCTAGTCATTCGCCAGACCAACATCCAGGCGGGCGCCAGTAAAGCAGAAGCCAATGCCTACAAGGCTCCTGGACCAACTGCAAATGTCGGCTACGGATACTATGGCAATTATGGTTACGGCGGATTTGGTGCCGGATACTACGATCCGAATGCCGCTGGGTACTACGATGCTTCAGGTACCATCAACTCGCAGTCCCGAGCGATCGGCAATCAGAGCTACCAGGCGGCATTGAACAACATTGATGCAATGACCCTGGAAATCCGACGCAAAATGACCGACAAGCTGAAGGTTCAGTTTTAATCATCGAATTGCAGAAGCGTAGGCACTCGGGTGCCTACGCGTTTTTGTAGCGATGCCACGAACCCGTCATGCTGTTTGTGTTTTTGAAAGGCTGTCGGTAGCCCCTAAGGCCTGATTCGCCCAGGGATACCAGTAGACCGAATTGACTCAAGGGGAAGGTCGCAATGTGCTGTTTTGCGGGTGAAGTCGAATCGGTGAGTGACACCAAAATCTTCGCTCGCATCGCCCCTAACGGTGATCAGTGGTTGATCTACTCGATGGCCTATCGCTCGAAAACGCTAAACGCCATGATCCTTCCTCTGCCTGTCGCTAACGGGGCAGGCGACCAAGCAGTCGAATTTCCGATACCGACGCCATGGAAGAATTTTTTCTTCGACCTCGAAAACGCGTTCCCGCAGTTGAGGACTTGGGCGGACTTGCTACCCAAGAAAATCGAAACATCGGTCGATGCCAGAACGGACAGTCGAACGCTCGAAGTCCATGACCTAGGAACGGCCATCGCATCGTACGTCCCCTCGCAAAAGGATTTCGATCGGATCGATCCCCAGTTCCGCATCGCTCCGGCAATCTGGAAACAGATTCCGCAATACGAAGACTACGGCTTTGCCGTCATCCAGCTGAAATCACTAGAAGCCGAACTGCTGCCTGTCGTGATGCGATTTCCATCGCGAGATCCAAAAAAGATCTTCTTCCCCACCTTGCATATCCATGACGGGCAAGTGCACCCTACCGAGCAATTCGATCATTGGCTGTACACCCAAGAACCACTGTTCGACCGATACTGCGGTCAGTACCTGGGGCCGAATGCCCTCGACTCCACCACCGGCTGGATCCGTTCGGCTCAGCCCCTAGCAAGAACCATTCAAACCAAGAGCTATGGAGAGTCGCTCGAGCCGCGACTTTTGGTCCATCGCCAAAGGTTGATCGGTGAACTTCCCAATGAAGACCATTGGCTGGAAGCCAAAGCAGCGACCTTGGAGCCACTCTGGAATCAGTGGAGAACCCGCCGCCTCCCGTGGGGGATTCTCACCGGCGCAGGGATCGCCGGGCTTCTCTGGTTCCTATACCGTCGCGAAGAAATCCAGCGACAGAAGCAACTACCAACAGACAGTCCGTCGGAGTTGCCGTAGAGCGCGATCCCCGAGTTATTGCCTTGTAGTGGCTACCTCGCAGTGCCCACCATAGCGCACCATCTGACACGGAACCTGTTTTCTCTCGTTGTCACTACGAGGCCCCCGTTAATCATTGGGGCAAGATCTCCAACTTCAGTTCCACTCGGCGCTTCCCACCGTTTGCCAGCCATTTCGTCAAACGACGTTCGATCGCTTCCAGCGACCCATCATCCGCCTCGTCTGGCATCTGCTCGCCCAGCCAATTCTTAAGAGCTACCATCTCCTGCCTAGTCATCCTACCGCGTTCCACGTTCAGTACTTCCCAAGACGACCACCGGTGCAACTCTTGCCAATCTGCCAGCGTCCAACGACACCCATCCCAGTGTAGGCGCCGAAGATCACGGCAAAGTCGTTCGACCTTGTCGGAAGCCAGAGACAAGGTTTCAAATCCAACAAAGGTAGAAGGGCATGGCCCAGGATCTGCCAGTCTCATGAAATGCTGGATTTCATCCTCCATCTGCCTCCCAGTGATGCGCCATGCAACCATTTTCAAATGTTGGGTCTCAATCTCCCATAGATTGTCGGGACTCATCAACGCCAATGGAGTCTCCAGTCGCTGCAACTTCGGAGTGTCTCGCACCAGCGTCGACAGTCCCCCCTGAGTCATGCTGCGAGGAGCATCCACCGTCAGTTCAAGCAACTCCCTCCGCCCAGGACTCTGAGACCAGCAGCTATCGTCGTTATTGCAGTCGATCAACTTGAGGGCGGAAAGACTTCCACTGGAGAACACCTTGGGCCAAATCGCCTCTGACAGATCCAGATGCTTTAGATCCAGTCGCTCGCACTTGGAAAAGTCGATCGAACTCCAAAGTTTGCTCGCATCTCCTACATTCGGCCGATCTGCGTCTCCCTCATAGGTGAATTCAATCGGCTGCAGGCCATCCAGTCGTTGGACGGCAGGCCCCTCCGGTGCGGAACCCTTGAGGATGACTCGCTTCTTCTCTGCAAGCCACCATGACGGAAGAGGTTCCGAAGGAAGGTCGGATAGATCCAGAGTCCAATCGGTGGCAATCGCTAGACCCGACCGATCCAGTTGACTTTGGCGCAAGCGTGGCAAGCAAGTGCCATCCTGCAGTTGGATCCACCCCCACCTGGATGCAAGTTCAGGTGCAGAGTTGCTTGGTGTCTCCGGTAGCGATTTCAGGATGGAATTCAATCGATTTCGTTCCTTGGAACGACTGATGGCTTCCAGTGGAAGAAAAAAAAGGCCTGCCAGGCATAGCAGTGCCGTAATGAGCCCCCACATGCGTACCGGCTTCGGGGCAAAAATGAGAGAAAGCAAAAGGACGGGCAACCAAATCGCTAGGAAAGCCCACGCCAAGACGTCCCAGTGCCATCGCACTCCCGCGCCTGCTAGCCAACCTAAAGCCAGCAAGAAGGAAAGTAGCAGACCGGCCCCAGCCATCCACCGCCATCGACGGCTTGATCGACTATCTGAAAGCAACGATTCCATCGGAATTCAATTCATCAAGTAATGAATCAACTTAGGTTCACCTCGCAAGTTTACTACGCCTTGGCTTCCGATTGGGTTCGACGATGCCCCCCCGGGACGCCCTCCTTGCACTCCTGGAAAATCCGGAGACAGCCCAACAGACTTTGTGCCATTTCAGGTCACGCCGCCCCACCGCTCTTTCTCGCCAGACAGGAGACGACCAGCGACCATTGTCGTACCGGTTCCTGAACCGCTAAACTGCAGCGCCTCCAGCATCGCTCCACCTGCATTTTGTGAATTCTGACTCGTCATAACCGGAAGAAAACGGATGATTCGCGATTGGAAAAAAGATGGACGAAAGTCCGATCGGACGGAGGCGCATCGGGCCATGGCTAGGGAGGGTTTTTTCTCATTCGCTAAGTTGAAAACAAGCGGCCCTGTCTGCCATCCGATCGCCATCGCTGGCATCCTTCTGGTTCTGGTCGCAGGTCCTTTGGTCCAATCGCAGTCGATCGAACGAGAAGAGGAAGCGTGGCAAGCGTTTCCAGCAGGGCAGGTCCACTTCCTAGAAGCCAGTCCATTTCGATCCCAGATGGAAGTGAACGCAAAAACCCTGCTGGCCATCGGGGTGGATCGTGCTCTCTACGCATTTCGATTCCAGGCAGGGTTACCAACTCTAGGAGCAAAGCCCTTAAGAGGCTGGGCGACCCCTGAGCCGTCTGGTGCATTTCCAGGGTTCTTTGAAGGGCATTATCTTTCCGCAATCTCACTGCATGCGGCCACCGATGATCGCTTTCGACCCATGGTCGACTACATGGTCACCGGACTTGGGGAATGCCAGAGGGCGATGGGAGGGGAGTATCTTTTCGCTTCTCCCGAGGAGGAATTCGCCGCCAATCGCCTGGATGGCGTCGTATGGTATCGGGTCCACAAACTTCTGGAAGGTCTGATCGCAGCGCATGTGCACGCGCAAAACAAGGATGCCCTTTCCATCGCGCTAAAGATGGCCGATTGGATCCAGCGACGAGTTCAGCTATACGGTGACGATTTCCAGAAGGTGAAGGAAGTCGAGTACGGCGGAATGACGGAAGCGATGGAGAATCTAGCGCAACTCAGCAACCGTGCGGACCTCCATGAACTGGCTCTCCGATGGGAACAACCCGAGAAGATCTTGAGGAACCTCGCCGGTGGCGGCGACTACCTGGAACATGCCAATACCCTGGCAGCAAAGATCGTTGGCGCTGCCAAAATCATGCAAGCACATCCCTCCAGCTCGCTCCACCACAAAGCGGTCAAGCAATTCTGGGAGAACACTTGTGGTGAGGGCCAGAAAATCTACCCCACGGGGGGAACCAGCATTCACGAAGGGATGCCCGCCAAAGGCAAGCTGGCGAATACCCAAAACCGAATGCCACAGGAAACCTGCGTCTCCTACAACTTGATGAAGGTCACCCAAAGCCTATATCTGGCCACTGGCGATCCAAAGTACATGGACTTTTACGAAAGATCCCTTTGGAATGCCATTTTAGGAAGCCAGGACCCTGAAACTGGATGGAAAACCTACTATCAGCCGATCGGAGTCCACTCGGTGAAAGACTTCCGATCGAACGAAACAGGGTGCTTTTGCTGCAATGGCACCGGCTTGGAGAACCCGTCGCGATCGGCATCGCTGATCTACACCCACCAGCAGGATCGCCTAAGAATCAATCTGGCGATCGCCTCTCGACTGGATTGGCCCCAGATGCAGACTAGCATCACCCAGGAAACCAGTTTCCCATTCGAAGACACCGGCACTATTACCGTACAGACCAAAGTGCCACGGTCATTCACGATCGAACTTCGCATTCCCACCTGGACAAACAAAAAAGCTTCCATTTCAGTCAATGACGAAGCGGTAGAGGTGTCGGGCAGGTTTGTCACCCTTCAGCGTACCTGGCAAGACGGGGATCGCATCCGCTTCCACTTCCCCCAGACATTCACAACCGAATCAACACCGGATGACGGTCGACAGTTCTCCATCCTTCGCGGTCCCTTGGTGATGACTGGAATAGGCACCGACCCAAGAATGGGCCAATGGGTGGCTCCCTCTCTCGACTCCCCCTTCGCATCCCTTTCCCCTTCCACTTCCAACCCCGAAGCCGACTCCTTCGACCTGGAGTTCCAAGCTACCGACCATGGGGGGCGAGCGATCCGACTTAAGCCTTACTTCCTCATCGCTGCCAATCAGTTCTTCACCGCGACCTGGAACCTTGTCGACTCACATCTTCCGGAAGACAACAAACGCAACCTCGCTTTAGGGAAACCCACCCTCTGCTCTACCCCCGAACCAGAGGGAACCAACTTGGAGTGCTTCATGCGTTCTTCGAAAGCGGTGGACGGATTGTTCGGAGGTGACGACGATTGGTATGTCAAATGGTTCCCCAATGGGATGTCCCCGCAGTGGATCATTGTCGATTTGCAGCAACCGGAAGCGATCGGTTCGGTGCGATGGATACCTGCCAAAGAAGACAGCGATGCGGATATTTCCTACCGATATCGAATCGAGTCATCTACGGATGGAGAAAACTGGCAAATCCTAGCCGACGCCTCCGAGAATCAGACAGCGGCGCCTGCCTACCAGCATCCGGTCGATGGAACAGCGCGATGGATTCGATTGACGACTCTTCCCAACCCCGCTGTCAAAGATCACCAAGCACGTCCGAAAATCGCTGAACTCCAGGTCTTGGCCCCCTAGGGCGATGGTGGCTATGAAGAGCCTTGGGAATGCTGTTTTCATTCGCGAAAAAGGTCCACGATCTGGCGATGGTGGCTACGAAGGAAACTCTTCTCGCGAGCCAGAGGTACTCACCGCTGGCTAGTTGTAGATCGTACCCGCAGCAATCCACTCCCTTGCTGCCAATTGGCATTGGGGCGACTCGTTAGGGTACTTTCCTGGAAGTTGCTGCATCACGGCAACTGTTAACAGAAGGCCGTTTCTACTATCTCAACTTTAGATTCTCAAAGTACCTCCGCTGTGCTTTTTGATGATGCCGCCACAGCTCGCCACAAGACTCCCCTCGCCAGATCGAAAGGAAACCAATGCTTTTTCTTAGGTGAGAAGCGATGTTCGCCCTGAAAATTGCCTCATAGTGATCCCTCCCATTCGTTTTGGCACGATCGTTGCATTACTTGCTTGCGTTCAGCGGTTGACGCTGGGGAGACATCCTCTCTGCAGGCCGATGATTGGTTCATCGATATTGACTGCAGTCCTGTTTCCTTTTGAGTTGCAGGGTAGCTTTTTTTGAAAGGGTCCGGTTGATGATCAAGGCTTGGAATCGATTGGTTCGGGACGAAGAAGGCGCAAGCTTGGTAGAGTACACGTTGCTTCTGGTGTTGATTGCTGTGGTAGCAATCGCCGCAGTTTCGTCTCTGGGAACCACCGTCAACACGCAGATGAATAATGTCAGCGACAAGATCGATGGCACCTGACAACTCAGTGGATTGCTATCGCCGCGGTTGATGGCAAACTGCTGCTTGGCACCGATCGCCAGTGTTCCATAGAAAACTTCTGGCAAAAACGCATGGGAAACCATCCTTCGTCGAGTACGGAGGATGGTTTCTTTCATTTGGGACCCTCGGCGTTTCTCCCAATACGATGGCTGAGTCGCTCCTTTGAGCGACCGGTCTGGTCATGCGTCGCTTGGTGGAGCAACTTCGCAAGGGCTACCTCGATCGGCTAATATGTTGGGAAGGATCGATCCCTTGCAAGAAGAACCTCCTGTCCGATCGCCCGCGACGGCACCACAGAGAGATCGCGGGGATCTCAGCATCTTCGCGCGGTGACCTGCAAGGACAACTGCCTCATGAAATCCCGCTGCCTTCACACTTGGCTCAATGCCTTTCTCTGGGCAGCCCTTTTGTTTCAGCTTCCTTCGTCCGGATCAGCGCAAGGGCCAAAGACGGATCTTGATTCCCAGGCGCTATTTCCCCCTGGCATGGCAGGGATCGCGAGATATCGGATCCCGGGCCTGGTGGTGACAGCCAAGGGGACGATTTTGGCGTACTGCGAAGCCCGCCGCGACGGCAGCGGCGATTGGGGCGAAATCGAGGTGCATTTGCGGCGTTCGATCGATGGCGGCAAAAGCTGGCTTCCATCGCAGAAAATTGCGCATCGATCCGACCGTATCGAGGGGAACCCGACGAAACCAAGTGGTGGCGAAAAGGAGCAGACCGTAAACAATCCGGTGGCGATCGTGGATCGGAAAACTGGGGCGATCGAATTCTTGTACTGCGTCAACTACGCTCGGTGCTTCAAAATGCGCAGCACGGATGAAGGGGCCACCTGGAGTGATCCCGAAGAAATCACGTCGATCTTTGAGCCGTTTCGCAAGAGTTACAACTGGAAGGTGATCGCGACTGGCCCTGGGCATGGCATCCAACTTCCCACCGGGCGTCTGCTGGTTCCAATCTGGCTGGCCTACGGCCCCGCAGGGGCCCATCATCCTTCGGCGGCCGCGACCATTTATAGCGATGATCATGGATTGACGTGGCAGGCGGGGACGATTGCTATGCCTGACGAAGGGGACTTCGGGGATCCGAACGAGTCGATTTTGGCACCGACCTCTGACGGCAAAGTCCTGATGATCACTCGCAATGAATCGGTACCCAACCGAAAACTGCTAGCGATCAGTCCAGATGGGGCCACTCAGTGGAGCCGCCCAGAGTTCCATTCGGCGCTTTGGGAGCCACGCTGCATGGCCAGCCTTTTTAAACACTCGAGTGGCGTTCTGCTCTTTTCCAATCCGCGCACGGTGGGTCGGGATTCAGCAGGAAAGGAGATCCCGGACAGCGGGGGTAAACGAGAGCAACTGACGATCCAGCTAAGCCGCGATGACGGTACAACTTGGCCTATCCGAAAAACATTGGAAGCTGGCCCATCGGCGTACTCAGACCTTGCCGAACTTCCCGACGGTTCTCTATTGTGCCTCTACGAACGGAACGACTCGATCGATTGCACGCGGTTCACTTTGGATTGGATTCAAACACCATGAATTCGAATGCTGCTCGCTGCCTGTTGGCTGTTCCCCGGATGGGTGCATGGCTATGGGTCATCGCGCTTGCCATCCGTCCTGCCCAGTGCAATCCTCCCAACATTTTGTTGATTGTGTCGGAAGATAACGGCCCGGAACTTGGTTGCTATGGCGACACTTCCGCGCGGACGCCCAATCTGGACCGGCTGGCCGCAGAAGGCGTCCGATTCGATCGTGCCTTCGTCCCTCAGGCTGGATGCAGTCAATCCCGCGCCAGCCTGCTCACCGGACTCTATCCCCATCAACACGGACAAATCGGCCTAGCGACCTGGGGATTTCGACTCTACCACGATGAATTCCCTACGCTTCCTGCACTCCTGAAGAACGCCGGATTTCGAACCGGGATCATCGGCAAACTCCATATCGAACCGACGACTCCCTTCCCCTTCGACTTCAAGAAGATCTCCTTGTCGAACTTCTCGCGTAAGAACCTGGCGGACTACGCGAAGTCGGCCGGTGAGTTTTTTCGCGAAGGGGACGCCCCCTTCTTCCTCAGCATCAATTTCCCAGACGCCCATGATCCATGGCTCCGACAGGTCGATGGATTGCCTGAGTCGCCGCAGGATGGTGATCAGGTTCGGGCGATGAGTTACATGGGAATTGATCCTCCCGGCATGAGGGATATGGTCGCGGACTACTACAACTCAATTGCCCGACTGGATGCCTGTATTGGACAGTTGCTGGATGAATTGCAGAAGAGCGGCAAGGCGGACAATACCCTGGTGGTCTACATGGGGGACCATGGCGCCGACATGCTGCGCGGCAAACGAACCTGTTTCGATGGCGGCATTCGCGTGCCATTGCTGGTCCGGTGGCCCGGGCACATCAAGCAAGGATTTCGCAGCGAACTGGTGTCCACGCTGGATCTCATGCCTACGTTTCTATCCGCGGCCGGTATAGGAATCCCATCGGGTCTGCCCGGCCAGCCACTGCAACCGCTTTTGGCCTCCCAATTGGTGGCCTGGCGCGACCAGATTTTCTTTGAATACCATACGCACGGTGCTGCCAACAACTACTTCCCTCAACGAGGCGTCCGGACCGATCGCTACAAATTGATCGAGAACCTCCTGCCCGGGGAACTTCATCCCGATTTTGATCTGACGATCCGCAAGCTGAACAAAGACGCGAAAGAGCGAGGCGTCCCCGGCGGACTCGACCTTGCAGCAGCGATCCAGCAGGCCCCCGAACCAATCCGATTCGCCTACCAGGAGGCTCGACAGCCACCCCGCTACCTGCTTTACGACCTTTCCAAAGACCCCTATGAGTTTCGGAATCTCGCTGATGATCCCAGCCATTCGGAAACCCTTCGCACCCTTCAAGCAAAGCTTGAACAATGGCGACGCGATAGCGGAGACCCCTTGCTGGATTCCGCCAATCTGCAAAGGTTGACCAAAGAGATCAGATCGGTCAAAACCAAGGCCCAAGCGCAAGAAGTGACCTGGGGCTATCCCTATTTTTTCCTAGGAAAAGAGGTGCCCCAAAGCCGACTCAACGAACCATCGAAAAAGAAGGACGATCAGGAGGATTGAAAATAGATGGTTCAATTGGTTCGATGAGATCGAAAGGCCGATCCGAGTACCGCAATCAGAAGGTGCCCCGCAGCTCGCAGGTAGCCATTTCTTAAAAGAGACACCCCTTCGCGTGCCGCGGTGAACAGCCAAAGCATGTCGCTGGGCAATCGGTAGGATTGCAACCGATAGCAATGCCTGCAGCTTTCTTGCTTCAGTTGCCAGCGCCACAGTTCTGACTTTCCCGCACGCGACGGGTCGTCAATCCGATGCCATGACACGGCTTGAGTATCACACCAGATCTGCCATCCGTTTTTTTTCAACCTCTCACAAAGTTCGAGGTCCTCATAATACATAAAAAAACCGGGATCGAAACTTCCTACCTCACGCAAGGCAGCACAACGCAACATCATCGTGTGGCCCCATACATAGTCCACCTGCATCGGAGGATCAGACGTCCTCGAAAAAGGCTGACCAATGCCAGGGACTCGCTGCCAAAGCGGTAGCCAGCTTTTCCACGCACCGCAATAAAGCAACCGGGCTTCCTCTGGATGTTCTGGATCTCCCGAATAGGTCCTGCAACCGATTGCGGCTGCTTTAGGAATTCGATCGGCGAGTTCCAGCATGGAACTGAGGCTCTGGCCGTCTAATTGAGCATCCTGATTGAGCAGCAGAACCAGATCGGCGCCGCGTTCCATCGCTAACGATATTCCCTGGTTGCAGGCCTTGCCAAATCCACGATTCTTTTTATTCCGCAGGAATATGATCTCGGGAAAACTTTCTTCGGCGGAATCCACCGAGCCGTCGGTTGATGCGTTATCGACTACGATTGCTTGCAGGGACTCTTGCGGAAGGCGGACAACAGAGTTCAAACAAGCATGCAATGCCGCCCCCCCCTCGAAGGCTGGAATCACCACACAAAGACGTACCGGTGGTTCGGATAGCATCACCTGCGCGCGCTCAGTCATGCGAATCAATAACCATGTCTTCTGGAATCCGCCTTGTCTCACCCTCGCGATCAAGTCGCACTCGATTACGAAAGGGAACTCTTTTTTCTCCCGCCTGTTTCACTACTCCGAACCCCATGCCGACTTCAATTCACTCACCTCCAGTGCTTCCAGCACCACCTTCCCACCTCGCGCCTCAAGGAAGATCTTTTGATTCTGAGGGTTGGTGTTGTAGGGCATCGGGATGTAACAAAGACCATCGCTACCAAACACCTCCACGCCCGTCCGGTCTGCCAGGATGACCAACCGCTGACGGCCATCTCGCAGAGGTGCCGGCGCTCTATGCCCCGCCACACTCAGTTCCTGCTTCCCAAAATCGTACTCGATCATGACGTCTCGAATATTGAACACCAGCTCCCTGGCGTCTCCGGGAAGGAAGGATACGTTAATCTCGAGCAACTCGGCAGAGATATCCGCAAAAGGATTGGGATCCCCAGGCTGAACGCTATGAAGATCAAACGTGTAAGTGTTCTTGCGAAGCTTCTTCAGCTCTTGAACTGGTGAGTAGGTCAACCGCGGGCCCTCGTCCGTCTGCATTAAACCCAATTCCAAGGGCACTGTCATGCTCTGGTTGAAGGGCATCCCCTTGGTCTCCGTTCGCCACCATCCGATCAGGATACGTCGCCCGTCTGGAACATCACTGAAAGACTGTGCGGCATAAAATCCCTTTCCCTTCTGACCGGTCAAACGCATCGCATCTGGCCAGAATCGCTTGCCGTCGAAATCCCCGATTCCATAATCGCTGTTGGCTGCCATCAGCACCCACTTCTTCAAATCCGCTCGACCCTCAATCGGCAACTCAAAAAAGTCGGGGCATTCAAATAGAAATCCGGCCCCTGGTCGGTCGCCTGGAGTGATGCTTGCCAGCTTCCATTCCTTCAGATCAGGGGAGGTAAAGAAATGGACTGTATGCTGACCCTGCCATTCGACGTACAGCACCATCACCCACTGATCCGATGGTGCATGCCAGAAAACCTTGGGATCCCGATTGCCGCCCGTCACCTGAGGAAGAACGGGATTGCCTTGGTACTTCGTGAACTTCCTACCATCGGTACTGTAGGCAATCCCCTGCACCGTCGGATTCCCGGCCGCCGTGTAGATCAGCACCAACGGCGGATTCTCAAGGCTCCCCAAACCACTGGTATTCTTCCAATCGACCACGGCGCTGCCACTGAACATCGGGCCCATCGCATCGGGAAGCAGAACATCCCCCAGCTCCTCCCAACGCACCAGATCTTTGCTGACCGCATGCCCCCAGTGCATGTTTCCCCAAGACCAACCATAGGGATTGTGCTGAAAAAACAGATGGTATTCGCCTCGGTAGAAGACACAACCGTTGGGGTCGTTATTCCAGCCCCGACGTGGTGAGAAATGAAATTGGCCTCGAAGCGACTCACGATAGAGATTTTCTGAATCCACCAGCTCGTCGCTCTGTCGAACACTCGCCAGCGCCTTCGAATCCTCATGCAATCGGTCTACCACCAGGGTGACCTCCTTGCCGCGCCAGTCGCTTACATCCATCGGAGCCCACCAGTCCGGCTCTCCATCCGACAACTCGATCTCGTTGCTCACGATCGTTACCCCATCGACCACCAGAGTCACCTTGCGCTTAGGTGCCCCGTTTCGGATGGGAAGATGAAGGTATCTAGCAGTCGTCAGGAACTTCCGTTCTACATTCGAAGCGAAACCTTTGGGTCGCTGGTTGGTCTGCACAAGATGATCGACGTTCAGATGCCCCCAGCTACCCTTTGCGTTATCCCGGATCCGAAGTCGAGCTTTTTTGCCGATCAAGTCAGAGACATCCCACCAGTCAGTAGCCAGACGCTCGCTACCACCGGGGCTCGAATTCCCACCTGTTGCTCGACGAACCACTTCCCCATCGCGCGTCAGTTCCAATTCCAGCGACAACTGCTCGCTCTTTCCTCCACCAATCAAAAATGCGATATACCTTCGTTCAATCAGAAACTCGTGGCTGGTCAACACTCCAACGGAATCATCTCCACCGACGAAGGAATTCACCAATCGCTCGCCGAGATATCCATCGACCATCATTTGGCCAGGCAGAGTCCCCTTAGCTGGCCCTTCTCCAAAAGCATCTCCCTCTTTCTCCCAAGAGGCATACGAAGGCGACTCGAAATCTGCGATCAGCAGATCGGGCATTTCCTGAAACGCCATGCTCTCGCGGGATGGCGTCCACAGGCAACAGAATGCGAAAGCAAACAACCACCGAAGACTGTTCGTCTTTTGAATGTTCTGGATCATTTCCCAACCTTTCTCAGATCGATGATTCGCTGGCCGTTCGCCAGACATACAGGCTCGCAGATCCATTCAATGGAACGGTGCTTTCGGTCGACAGCAACAGCCCCTGTTCCTTCGGGATGTTATCCGACTGAAAGTCTTCCAGGATTTCCAGCGGCGAAGTGCTCATCCCAGCCCGCACTACCGTTCCGGCTCGCTGGACTGAACAAGCGAGGCAATGGGGGGAAATCTCTGTCACCGAAAATGACAATCGAGCACCAAAGCTTAGAAAAGTCTTTAGAAACCCTTTCGCAGCCGGCGCTTAGCACGCGGCGGTCGTCATACTCTGCCTATCAGAAAGACACTAGATCAACGAATGACAAATGGTTTCCCAGACTTGTACAGCGTGGCACTAGTTTGTCATTTCCATCACGACGCGAAAGCCGATGTCGTAATCGCGATGGGAGGGGTCGTCCCGGAACCGGAAAGCCGAGCGGCAGAAGGTGGCAGGGTTGTGCCAGCCACCACCACGCGCCACTCTTGCAGTACCGGATTCGGGACCCTTCGGATCGACGACGCTAACCTCTGGGTAGTCTCCATACCAATCGCTGCACCATTCCCAAACATTGCCGTGCATGTCGTGGATACCCCATGCGTTCGGGAGTTTCAGACCTACGCGATTGGTCGATCCTTTGTTTCCTAGGATGCGCTCCATGTAGTTGGCCTGATCTTCTTTCCAGAGAGCGGTGGCATCCAGCGGGCGAATACCACTGTTGTTGGCGAACCATCCATAGTCCTCCAACTTTTTCCCCTCGCCGATGGCGAAGGCATCGTACCCTCCGGATCGGCACGCATACTCCCACTCGGCTTCACTGGGCAACCGATAACGACGGCCTGCCGATCGCTCTTCCGGCAATTCGCTCAGCCGCCTACAGAAATCGACTGCATCTTCCCAGGAAACATTCTCAACCGGATAGTCTTGCCTCGATCCGTCGCCAGAATCTTTAAAATGGCTGGGGTTGCCCCCCATCACCTTCTGATACTGCTGCTGAGTTACTTCGGTTTGCCCGAGGAAAAACCCCTTGGTCAACCGGACCGAATGCAACGTTTCGTCCGGCTCGGCTTCCTTGCGATCGGCCGAACTTCCCATAGCGAATTGACCGGAAGGAATCGCGACTAGCCGCATTCCTAGATGATTGACAATCAACTGGCTATCCTGAGCCATCACGGGACAGCTGCATGTCAGTGCCAAAACGAATCCCATCATCCCGATTGCCCGCATCGGCTTTCCCCTTCTGGTTGATCGCTCGATCGAAAACCAATGTCCCAATGGACCATCGGTCGGGCGGCTACAGAACGCAGACGCCCGAAAAGAACTATCTCCACGATAAATCCATCGTCCGTTCGATTCCAGCGCTTTCCCGATGGAGTCAAACCCTCTCCTCGGAAGGAGAGCGAGCAAACCAACGTAGCATCGGGGAACTCGCCATCAAACATTCCGAACACGCTTAGGCGAAGGCTTCGACCAATCGAATTTCCATCATCGCTGGACGCGTGCCGAACCACCTTTAGCCATCGCCTCCACTTCCGAGAGACGTGCCATGGACACATCACCTGGGAAGGTGGTCAGCAGCGCACCGTGAGCCCAGCCCAAACGCAATGCTTCTTCGGGACTGCGGCCAGAGAGCATTCCGTAAAACAATCCGGAAGCGAATCCATCGCCCCCACCGATTCGACAGACAACATCCAGCTTGCAGGTCGGGCTGACATATTGCTTACCGTCGTACCACAGCACTGCCTCCCAATCGTGTCGATTGGTCGAATGGACTTCGCGTAGCGTCGTTGCGACGGCTTTGACATTCGGGAACTTCCCAGTCACCCGCTCGATCATCTGGAAGAACGAACTTGGATCGAGCGCGGAACTGTTCTCGACATCCTGCCCTTCAATCCCCAATCCCTTCTGCAAGTCTTCTTCATTACCAACCAGTACATCGACATGTTCGACGATCTTGCGGATCATCTCCTGCCCCTTCGCCTCACTGCCGATCGTCTTCCACAATTTAGCTCGGTAATTCAGATCAAAACTGGTCACCAAGCCCTGCGCCTTGGCCGCCTTCATCCCTTCCAGGATCAGTTCGGACGTCGTCGGCGAAAGAGCCGCGAAAATGCCCCCAGAATGAAACCAGCGTACCCCACTGGCGAAAATCTTGGCCCAATCGAAGTCCCCCGGCTTTAGCATCGCACCGGCTTCATTAGCGCGATTGTAGAAAACCACCGGGGGCCGCACCCCCTGGCCTCGATCGCTATATACGGTTGCGATATTGGGACCTCGCACTCCGTCATGCTCAAACCACTTGTAGTACGGTCGGACTCCCATCTCCCGAACGCGCGCCTGAACTAATTCGCCAATTCCATAATCGACCATCGCCGTCGCGACTCCCGTCTTCAGTCCGAAACAGTCCGACAGGTTGGCTGCAACGTTGTACTCCCCACCCGACACGTGAATCTCGAACTGCCTAGCTTTCCGGAAAGGGATGATCCCGGGATCCAGTCGGTGCACCAGGGCACCAAGAGAAAGGAAGTCCAGGTCTTTGGAGGTGGGGATCGATAGCTGAGCCATGTTGGGTCCTTTGATGAACAAAAAAACGATCGATATCGTGATGTGAATGCCCTTCCCAAGGGAAGGACCCTGATTCCAGTGCTTCCGCAAGTTGCAACTGTTCAGATCGTCGTGCTGGAGAATCCTCCATCCACAACGATATTCTGCCCCGTCACAAATGAACTGGCTCGGGGACTTGCCAGCCAGATCACCGCTCCCGATAGCTCCTCAGGACTTCCGAACCTCGCCATCGGTGTATGGGAGATGATCTGCCTCCCTCGCTCCGACAAGGAACCATCTGCTTGGTACAGCAAGGCTCGATTCTGTTCGGCTGGAAAAAACCCCGGGCTGATTGCATTGACGCGAACTCCTCGTGTTGCCCACTCACGGGCCAAAAACTGAGTTAGGTTGAGAACAGCAGCTTTGGCCGCGGAGTAAGCGACGACGCGTGAAAGGGGAATCATTCCAGACATCGAGGCGATATTAATGACGCTTCCCTTGCCGGCGGCTAGCATCGCTTCGCCAAACACCTGGCAGGGCAGCAACGTCCCACCCACCAAGTTCAAGTCGAATACTTCACGCCACGCACTGGTCGGCAGCTTGCAGAAATCAGCACCGGGAGGCAGCGTGGCATCCGGACGGTTGCCGCCTGCAGAGTTCACCAGCACTGTGGGAGTTCCGTAGTGTCGCTGGACTGCCTCAAGGGCCTGTCTCAACGATACTTCCTGCAGCGCATCGGCTTCAAAAAAAGCGGCGCTCCCACCCAAAGACTCAATCGCAGCCACTCGCTCGATGCCCCGCTCCCGGTTCCTCCCGAGCACCGCAACACAGGCCCCGGCGCTCCCCAGCGCGTCGGCCATGGCCCCCCCCAATCCGCCGGTGCCCCCAAGCACCACCGCGACCTCCCCACCTAGATCGAACATCTTGAGTGACCGCCCCCCAAACCACAACGAAGATCCTCTGGGACTCGAAAACACCCCGTTTTGGAGCAGTGACCCCAGCGTGAAAAATGCCAGTCGACAAAAACGTATCGTAGCAATTCCCTAGGAAAGGGTCGAGTTCACTCCGTTGTCATCTAGCACGATTCGCCATCCGCCATCTAGACAGAGCCTTCTCGAAGCCAGATCTTTGCTGGCTGCATGGATCATGATTTCCATTAGTTTTGTTCAAAGAGGGTTCGCTTCCATCGTCGACTCGCCTATCCTGAGGACGACGAGGTGCGGCGAAAGATCCGATGCCCAAAAGCGCCTAGGTTCAAAACTCAAGATAGAGGAGGACGGAGAGATGTTCCAACGTCGCGCGGTGCTTTGCACTCTGGCAGCAGCTCCTTGGATCCTGAAGACCAACTCGCGTCACCTGCTTGCACAGGATACCGCCGCACCCTCACGTTCCGAGGACACGTACACGCAGGCACAGTGGCAGGAAGTGGTCGACCGGGCGGTGGCTTTTCTCCGAGCACAAGGGCGAGACGACCAAGGAGCGTACAGCAGCACCAATGGTCTGGGTGTTACCGCACTGGTGGTAGCGGGGCTGAGTAGTGTCGGAGTCCCGGCGAGCGATCCCGCAGCAGCCAAGTCGATCGACTACCTAATGCAGTACCGGCAGGCCGATGGCGGCATCTACCGCGTGGAATCGAAGCATACGAATTACGAAACCTGTTTGGCCATGATGGCGCTTGCCCGTTACAACGCTGACGGGAAGTACCAGGAAGTGCTGGATGGGGCGGAACGGTATGTCAAAGGATTGCAGTGGGACGAGACCGAAGGGAAATCCCAGGAAGATATGGAGTATGGCGGGGCAGGATATGGAAGTAAGTCGCGCCCCGATCTTTCCAACACCAGCTTCCTAATCGACGCACTCAAGAGCGTCGGAAGAGGAGAGGACGACGAGGCGATTCAGCGAGCCCTTACGTTTGTGACTCGCACGCAGAACCTGGAATCCTCCGTCAACTCGGCTCCATTCGCTACGCTGGTCAACGACGGCGGGTTTTACTATACCCCTGCCGCTGGCGGGGAAAGCCAAGCTGGCAAACTACCCAACGGCGGTCTTCGCAGCTACGCTTCGATGACCTACGCAGGGCTCAAAAGCATGATCTTCGCCGGTGTCGCCAAGGACGATCCCCGAGTCCAAGCTGCCGTCAAATTCCTCCAGGCAAACTACTCTTTGACCACCAACCCGGGCATGGGCTCCAGTGGCCTTTATTACTACTACCACACCATGGCCAAGGCACTGGATGCCTTCGGCGAAGATCTGTTTGTTGCGGACGATGGCGAGCACTTCTGGCGAACCGAACTGTTCCGCCAATTGCAGCAAGCTCAGAAACCTGATGGTTCTTGGGTCAATCCGGACGCTCGATGGCTGGAGGGAGACCCAAACCTCGTCACTGGCTACGTTCTGATGACCATGGCCTACCTGAAACCAAAGACAACCTGACCACTCCGTGGCACAAGCGGCTCCATGCACATCGCCGCGCACGAACCGATCAGATCGGCTCTGTATTCGTGCTCTGGACACACCTTGCTGGCGGCTGGTTACTCTAGGTATCGCCTTAGGTCGAGCCGAACAGAGGCGGCGAAGTGAGCTTTCGGACGCTCCATGCATCCCAACTAGCCGTGCCACACAGCCGGCCGGTTGCTCGGTGTATCCAGGCTGGAAGAGCATCCACGTTGGAAGAGCCACCAATGCGAGGTACCGAAGAGGGAGCTATCCTAAAGCCAGGAGCTCCATGGGACCTGAAAGAGAAAATAGGGGCGTAAGGACTCGAACCTTAAATGACAGAGTCAGAATCTGTAGTGTTGCCAATTACACCACGCCCCTGAAGCGATCGCCGCTTAGCGACGATCTTTTACGGTAGAGCAACGAAGCCCAATGGTCAAGGCCTTCTGGTTGGCTGCCCCATGGAGCGACCCCCAACCTGCGGCGGCCGCTGACGCTTCTGCTCCGCGGGCGAGAACCGCTGGGAGGAGGCTTGACGAACAGCCGTTCCGTTTGGTTTCGCCCTGCGAGTCTGCGGATTCCCGGCGGAAGGAGTCGCTGGAACCGAAGGGGCTTGAGGCGAAACCGACTGCGTTGATGGTTGGGATGGAACCGAAGATTCGCCCCCCTCCACCACCTGCTCTTCGCTCCACGTCTCGTTAATCACCTGCCCGTCCGTATGGCCACCATCGATCGCGCTGGAACCCCCAGCACAATGGGAACAGCCGCCATCACCCTCGCATCCCTGTGAGCAGCCAGTGCAATCTTGGCATCCCGAATCGCCACAGCCACCATCACAACTTCCGGACAGTCCGCCCAAGGCACCATTGGCATTCCAGGCACCACCATGATATCCCCGAACCGGGGCTCGGTAGACCATCGGGCCACTTCCCGCCGGGACGTATCGCACTCCTAATAAGTCGCCTACGCGATGGAGTAGCGGTTGGGTGTGAAAGGTGGCATGTCCATCGCCACAGGCGACTCCACATCTCGCTCCACACGCCCCCAAGCCAACTGCGGTAGAAGTGCCGCCACAATGCTCGACGACGGGTGGATGATTGTAATACTCATCGACGTATAATTCGCCACAACCTGTACTACATCCGCTTGGATAACCCCATCCTAATGGCCCGCATGGGCGCATGCCGCAGCAGCCGGTGGAGATCAAGCCAACCAACAACCAACCGCTGTTCTTCCAAAAACCCATCGTAGCTCCCCCTGTTTCAAACCAGTACGGCGCACCCACGAAATGACTTCTGGGCCATGCCATCAGCGGTGGTCGCCATCCAGACTATCGATCCGGCAGAACCGCTAAAAACAGAAATTCCAGCACAATCGTCAAAGTCGACGGAGTCGCCCGATGGCCAGACAAGAAGCCGACCGTGAAGACCTTCTCCAGGAAACCATTGCTTACCCGCGTCGCGGATTGCTTGCACTGGACCAGCCACCCAACTGGGTCCTGCTGGGGGAACGCTTGCAAGGAGCAATCAGCATCTACGGCGGCTCCGATTCCGTCTTTCAGTTCAATCGGGATGGCTATCTGCGCCGCGTTTTTTGGCAAGGAACCAAATGGGCTGCAACAAGTGGGCAGCTGGAATCTCTGGTCCGGATTAAGCCACACGAAGAGGCCGACCTGACGAACAACGAAGAAAAAATTCACCGCGTGATCCACCAGCGTCATGCAGCCAATGAGTTGGAACGGCAAAGAATGCAAAGCCACTGGGAGCAGTTGCGTCAAACGCTGGTTCAAACCACTGCCCTTTACCCCCAATGGAGTCGCGTCTACTGGGATTCGCAGTTGATCGAGCGATCTTCAGATTTGTGGCACGCGGCCGTCGATCACTTCACACGCCGCCTGAGAAGACTGCCCAAGAGACTCTCAATCGCCCAAAGCCCTTCGGCGTTCGCTGCCGAACCAAGCGATCCTTGCTGGCTAGAAGAGAAAGCCTAAGCCAACCGCTCTTCCGGTAGCCACCATCGCCAGTTGGTGGATAAGCGGATGAGACAACGTGCGCAGCGCTCCCGCCGCCTGGCGGCGGTGCCTACGGGTGACTGGCTGGGGGAAAGTTCGATTTCCGCTTCCGACGAAGGCTTTGCTAGTATTCCCGAGATTGTCAGGATTGGGTGCCGTAATCCGGTTCCACGTCCCCGCCAACGTTAGGGGATCCTCGACCAAACTCTTTCAGGACGTCTTCAATGCGCTGAGCCAGCGCGTCCAACTCCGCCAGCACTTGATCCTGTAGACGCTCCAAATCGGTCAGCGTAGCCGGTGCCTCATCCGCTTGATCTTCAACCACTAGGTCACTCATCCTAGCCCCCGGGCACCCGCGACGCTCAGACCGGTTCCGACAGTTGGCTCCCACACCCCTCGCTTGGTGATATCGGTCCACGAACTGTGTTGACTGCATTCCCTCCAATCAGTATTCCCTCATTTCTGCTGACTTCAAAAGGTATCCGCGGTGATTGGAGTTGGCTGGCAGCCACTTGTCCGAAACCTTGGCCCACCAGTTCGGGAAGTTCGATTTCATGAAGCCCTTGGGTGCCATGTGGCAGCCACGAAAGAAAAGGACTATCTCCTGGTACTGCCTGACCGGGATCGTTGCGATCGGCCTACCCAGCGTAGCCCTGCCCCAAAGCCTACCTGCGCCAGATCCCCCCTTTCAGCTTCCCGCGGCTGTCACGCCATTCGAAACGCCCCCAGCCCCCCCGCCTGATGCAGGACTGCCTGTCGACCAAGCGCTGTCCGATCAGGCGAAGGTCCAGATGGAACAGAAGACAAGGGACATCAAGGAGGTCACGAAGTCCGATCCATCGACCGGTCGAGATGGCAGGGAGAAAGAGAAGGAACCGGAAAGCGATCAGAAATGGACCGTCAAACTGGGCGGTCACGTTCAAACCGATTACGTTCTTTGGGCGAATGCCGATCCAACTATTCCCTCGCCAGATAACTACTTTGAGTTTCGGCGTCTGCGACTGGTGGCCGATGGCGTGGGATACGGGAACGCCGACTTCCGCCTGCAGATGACTTTGGAACCAGAGACGCCTGGAGAAGCTCTACAGATCGCGACCTCCCCAGACGTCAAAGACGCTTACTTCACGCTCAACGATCTACCTTGGTTGGGTCGTCTGAGGATCGGACATTTCTTCGTCCCCTTCGGACTCGAGCAGGTCACCAACGACACGAACAATATCTTCCTGGAGCGATCGATTCCAACTCAGGGGATCTTTACAGCCGATCGCGAGGTTGGGATTGCTCTTTACAATCAGGATACCGATCGCCGGACCACTTGGTCGCATGGAATCTTCTTGGATAGCATCAGCGATTCCCTTAAGGACCGTTTTGACGACAACCAGGGGACACGTTTGAGCGCCCGTTACACGTGGCTGCCGATCGTATCGGACAGTCCCACGTCGGGACCGTTGCTGCATCTGGGGGCCGGCGCACTGCACACAATCGATCACAATCAACTGGTTCGTTTTCGAGCGAGACCGCAGATCCATGAGGGCCCCAGGTTGATCGACAGCGGCCTGATTCAGGCTACCGACTTCACCACAGGCAACGTGGAACTGGCCGCCATCTGGAGATCCTTCACGTTGCAGTCAGAAGCCTTTCTTTCGCGCGTCGACCGGATCAACAGTGGCGCGGTGGAATTACCTGGTGGCTATGTGCATTTGAGCTGGTTTCTGACGGGGGAGAATCGCATCTACGAACGATTCGGGCAGCACGGCGCGCAATTCGGTCGAAACGTCCCCAACTCACCACTCCTGGGAAAACGAGGAAAGCGAGGACCGGGGGCGTGGGAACTCAAAGTGAGATGGTCTTACCTGGATCTCGATCGGCTGGACCGGGGCCAGTACAACGACATCTCCTCGGGATTCAACTGGTATTGGTCCGATCGGACCCGCATCATGTTCGATTGGATCCACCCCTGGACCACCAAGGAGACGGTGGTTCAAGGTGCGGAGGCAGATATCCTTGGGATGCGATTCGACTTCAACTGGTAGCGTTATGCTAGCCGTAAGCGATCTATCGAGCGTCTTGAACGCTCCACCTTAAAGTCTATTGAACTATTTCGTCGGTCCGCCCAATCGCTCGCCATCAACGACTCACGGCGACAGTTCTTGAGTTTCCAAAACGCCTCCCCCCTGCAACCAGGATCGCTGGAGCTATCCAGGTCCCTGTCCGCACCCCCTCCTGCTTCGCTCTTACTCCGCATCGTGCCGCTCTGTCTCTTCGTCCTATTTGCTCTAAGCATCGCGGTTCAGGTACTCGATCGGCCTCACTCCCCCGTAGCAATCGCACCCGGTGGCACCTATGCCTTACCGGTGCAATCGAAAGATTGCGGAAGGTGCGGCTGTTGTTCGATGACTTGCCGTCGGCGATTTCAAACGGATGAAGCGAAGCGATCGCTACCCGCCGAAATCCTGCACAAATCTATGCGATCCTTTCTTCAGATCCCTGCTGCTTTCTTTCCGTACTGAGCGCGTCCTACGCCGCCAGGAGAACCGGTAGATCGTCGAGCGAACCATTCAAGAGCGCTCAGGCATCAACCGGTTGATCCAGGATCTTTACATCGATCCGTTCACTCCCCGTGGCTCTGTGCCTCCGTGAGAGCCGAATAGAGCAAGTCAGCCTTTTTGGGTCGCAAAGAATTCTTCCGGCGTCGCGACGAACTCCGGTTCGACATAACGGTCGATCACACCGGCTTCATGGCCGCGTCGAAGGAGTTGCCGCACGGCCTCTCTACCTCGTTCGCCGAAATCCAGCGTCCAGTCATTCACGTACATGCCGACGAACTGATCCGCCTTCGATCTCTCCAGGCCACGCCCCCAACCAAGCGCGTAATCGAGCGCTTCGTTCCGGTGCTCAAGCCCGTGCTTGATACTTCGATAAAGGCAAAGATTGACCTGCCGGATCAACTCTGGCCCCAAGTCCTTGCGAACGCCGTTGCATCCCAGCGGTAGTGGCAGGCCGGTCTCACGCATCCACCACTTCCCGAGATCTTCAACCAATTCCAAATTCTGCTGGCGATAAGTCAATTGGCCTTCATGGATGATCAAACCGGCATCCAGCGGATGCCCCTGATATTCCCCCTGGACAACAGCATCAAGAATTTCGTCGAATGGCATAACGACCGCATGAAAGTTCGGCTGCCACATGCGGCAGGCCAAAAAAGCAGTGGTCAGAGTTCCTGGAACCGCGATGGTCTTCCCTTCCAAGTCGCCGCGATTCAGACCGCTTCGTGCAACCACCATGGGTCCGTAGTTATCCCCCATGCTGGCTCCGCATGAACAAATCGCATAGCGATCGCTGAGGTAGGCATACGCGTGGAGGCTAATCGCCGTCAGCTCCAGCTCGCCGGTAAAGGCGCGGCGGTTGAGCGTTTCGATGTCGACCAGTTCGTGCTGGAACCGAAGGGCCCCCGTAGGAAAAGTTTCCTTAGCCAATCCATAGAACATGAACGCGTCGTCCGCGTCGGGACTGTGACCCACACGAATCAGCGTTTCTTCCATTTGCTCTGCCATGCTCTACAACCCCATTTCCGTTTCCATTCGGTGATCCGATCCGGTTGGAAAAGCCAACCTCCAAGGATTTCACCGAAATGCCGCTTTCTTGAAAACTTCTTGAGCCAGTTTATCGGCGATTTGTAGCAAGCGCTACACTGCGTTGATACTGATCGACCTTGCCCAGTACTGTAGCAGCCAGCCAAGGGGAGCCTGTACGCGTGAATCAGTCCGGAAGCGGCTTTCCTCGCGTCTCGGGAGCCCACCAGATCGCGACCATGCCTACCAGATATATCAGAGACAACGTCGCACCGGCTCGCGGATAGCTGTTTCCGAAAAACGCCATCAGGGACGGCATCAGCAACGCACCGACCGCTGCGAAGATCCTTCCAAAATTGAACGCCAGCCCCTGACCTGTAGCACGCACCCGAGTCGGAAACAATTCGGGCAGATACAAAGGCAGCCATCCGTAGAACGAAGCCGTGGTGATACCGACCAGCACGGTAACGGCCAGGAAGGCCGTATCGAACGACTGGAACCCGCGAAATAACCACTGGCAGGAAACGATCGCTGCGGCACACAGACCAAAATAGGTCCAGCGCCGCCCTAGGCGATCGCCCAGCAGAGGAGCCAGAAGCGATCCGATGATCGCTCCGGTCGCCGAGCAAAGCTGCAGCATTGCTTTGCGACGCGGGTCTTTATCTCCGACGATCTGATCGGCCCACAAAGGGATCCACTGAACGATCCCCCAGGTCACGATCAGAGCGATGCTGGCGAACAGGATCGCCAAAAGCGTAGTCTTTCGCGATCCCGTGCTGAAAATCTCCCGCAACGGCGATGCCTTGGCCGACTGCTTGTGCGCCGCTTCCCAGCGATGCGATTCTGGGACAAAAAGTCGGATGCCGAAGGTCAGCAATGCCGGAGCCGCCCCCACCAACATCACCCAGCGCCACGAGTCGTCACGGATTGGAGACCAAAGTGCCAGCAGCGCGATCAGGACATAGCCGACGTTGGCGGCTGCACCGATCAGCCCCGCCAAAAGCGGCCGCTTCCCCTCCGGCCAGCACTCCATCACCAACGCAACTCCCAACGCCCATTCGCCTCCCATCCCCAGAGCCGCCAAGAAACGGAGCCCAGCCAACTGCGTTGGCGAGGCAGCGAAATAACAAAGTCCGGTGAAGACCGAATAGAACAGGATGCTCCAAGTCATCGCGCGGACACGCCCGATTCGATCCCCTAGCCAGCCGAAGACTAAGCCCCCCAGGGCAGCGCCCACAAGGAAACTAGCTGTCACCACCCCCATCCAATGATTGACAAAAGATTGCAGAGCTGGACTGCCTGAGGCCATGCCCGCCGTCGCGCCCATTTCCCGCAACCCTGGGCCAGCCACCAAAGGGAAAATCCCCATCTCCATGCCATCGAACATCCATCCCAAAAGAGCAGCTGTGAGCGTAATGGCAGCTCCTCGACCCTGGTTTACCGCGGGACGGTCGACGCTCATGAACGATTTCCTTGGTTCTGCCGCGCGGCGAAGCGTCGTTCAATTTCCAGGATCTTCTCGACACGAGCCGCATGCCTGGGTTGCGGAGCATAGCGGGCACTCAAAAAGGCCTTGATGCACTCGAAGGCCAGTTCGGGCCCAATCACTCGGGCACCCAAACAGAGGACGTTCATGTCGTCATGCTCAACCCCTTGCCTAGCAGAATAGGGGTCGTGGCACAGCGAAGCGCGGATACCGGGGAATTTGTTGGCCGTGACGCTGACCCCAACCCCGCTACCGCATACGAGGATGCCACGATCCACCTCGCCGGCCAGCAACTTCTCCACCACCGACTCCGCAATGTCCGGATAGTCGCAAGGGTCAGGTGTCCGCGTCCCGCAATCGATCGACTCCACCTTCAGCTGCTCCAGCAACTGGGCGACTTGATCTTTCATCGAGAACCCAGCGTGATCCCCTCCCAACGCAACCCGAAGTGGCTTCTTTCGTCCATCGGCCATTTCAGGCCCTCCCAATCGTTTTCGATTCTTTTTCATGAGCTGGGCGGAGAGCCCAGCGGAGGTCAGGCAATCCCATGCGAACTGCCCAATACCGGGGCAAACCTAGGGCTGCCCGAACACTCGGCAGTGCCCGGTACCGTCCCACTCCTTGACTATCCTGCCCAGTTGCACGCGCCACCGGGACGACTCAGGCAATTCCTTGCCCATTTTCCGCCAATTCCCCCCAATTTGCTCTCTACCACGCAGGGTGGCGCCGAATTCAGCGTTGCCGATTTTCCATGCTGCTGATAAGCTTCGGTGTTGGGGATGAGTCGGTCTTCAGGATAGGGCAAAGGGCTCGAATCCGCCACTCGCCTTCATTTTCTCAAGACAAAATCCCGAAAGGGTCGCGACCCGCCCCCCTTACAAACCTCCTGACCCCCATCTCCTTTCAGGTGGAGTCCTGCCCCGAGTGGGCAAATGGGTCAATTAGGTCTCTCGAAGGAAGGACGGCAGGCGCGGGGAAGATTTCATGGTCAACCGCAATCTGATCCGGCAACTGGAAGACGAAGAACTCAACAAACTGGTCGATACCTGGTTCCCGGAGGAACAGGGCGAAGAAATGCTCCTTTCGTCGATCGAAGACGCCGATCGACAGTTTGATGTCAACCAGATTGTCGAAGGCAAGATCGTCGAAATCAACGACGAATTCGTCGTAGTCGACGTTGGGTTCAAGAGCGAAGGTTCGGTGCATCGCAATGAATGGGGCGAGGACGAACCACCTCCCGAGGTCGGACAAACGGTCAAGGTCCTGATCGAAGAAGTTGAAGATCAGCACGGACCGGCCGATGACAGCTACGGAATGATCAGCCTCAGCAAGCGCAAGGCAGAAAAGATCATCCAGTGGGAAGACATGATGCGATCGGTCCAAGAAGGACAGGTCGTCAAGGGTACCGTCACCCGCAAGATCAAGGGTGGCCTTCTGGTCGACATCGGCGTCAACGTCTTCCTTCCTGCCAGCCAGGTCGACATCCGCCGTCCGAACGACATCGGCGATTTCATCGGCCGGGTTGTCGAATGCGAAGTGCTGAAGATCGACGAATCGCGTCGCAACATTGTCGTCAGCCGTCGGTCGCTGATTGAGAAGCAGAGAGAAAGCGATCGCGAGCGGCTGATGGGCGAACTGGAAGTCGCCCAGATCCGAAAGGGCGTCGTCAAGAACATCGCCGACTTCGGCGCGTTCGTCGACCTGGGTGGAATCGACGGTCTGCTCCACATCACCGACATGAGCTGGGAGCGAATTGGACATCCATCCGAAATGGTCTCGATCGATCAGGAGATCGAAGTCAAGGTTCTGTCGATCGATCGCGAAAAGCAGAAAATTGCTTTGGGTCTAAAGCAAAAGCAGAAGAATCCATGGGAAAACATCGCCGACAAGTACCCCGTGGGTGCTGTGGTTCGTGGCGAGGTGGTCAATGTGATGAGCTACGGGGCGTTTGTGAAGCTGGAGCCGGGGATCGAAGGCCTGGTTCACATCAGCGAAATGTCCTGGACTCGCCGCGTCAATCATCCCAGCGAACTGGTGCAGATCGGCGATCAGATCGACGTCAAGATTTTGGCGGTCGATCCTCAGGGGCAGCAACTGTCGCTTGGGATCAAGCAGACTCAGGCCAACCCCTGGGATACGGTGGTCGACAAGTATCCGGAAGGAAGCCTGGTCTCTGGCAAGGTGCGCAACCTCACCAACTACGGTGCCTTCGTCGAACTGGAAGAAGGGATCGACGGTCTGCTGCACGTCTCGGATATGTCTTGGACTCGGAAAGTCAGCCATCCAAGCGAAGTCTTGGAGAAGGGGCAAGAGGTCAAGTGCCGCGTGCTGAGCGTCGATCAGAATCGCCGCCGCATCGCATTGGGGCTCAAGCAACTGGATGACGATCCTTGGAACACCACGATTCCCGCGAAGTACCAGCCTGGTCAGATCGTCCATGGCAAGGTCACCAAGATCACCAACTTCGGTGTCTTTGTCGGCCTGGAAGATGGACTGGAAGGCCTGCTGCATATTTCGGAACTAGCCGAGCAGAAGGTAGAGAATCCGGAAGATGTCGTGAAGGTCGGCGAGGATATCGAAGTGAAGGTTCTCCGCGTCGACACCGACGAACGGAAGATCGGCCTTTCGAGGAAACGCGTCGATTGGGCCGAAGAGCGGGAAGCGGCCGAAGCGGCCAAGGAGCAAGCGCAGCAGAAGCCACAGCAGGAGCTGAAGGGTGGTCTGGGCAGCGACGGTCCGCTGATCGGTTGATCCTTCCGATCCCAACCTAGTCAATCATCACAAACGCCTGGCCCCCCGGCCAGGCGTTTTTTTATCGCTCGCCCACCAAAGCCTTTTCGGTACAACCTGCCCAAAGCATCTACCTGGGGGCTACCGATCGTCGTTCACCGACCACATCCACTCCGCAATCATCGCCACTTGAAAACCGCTTCAAAAAGGAAATACCTTAGCTACCGAGGAAAACAATTCATCGTATTGCACACGCCGTCGTTGGCCCTGATTTGCTCGAGTCATCTCACCGTTGTACCTTTGGGACTTGAAAACCGAAGGGCTCTCGGTCAACGTAGATCACAGTCCAACAAACCATGGCACTTGCTCTTCAACGAAAGAGCCCATCATGAGACCAAACCGACGCGCGATGCTGGGTCTTGGAGCTACTGGATTTTTCCTGCCGCACGATATGCTTCACGGTGGGAAACCCACTGCCAGTTGGACCCCACGCTGGCTGCTCGCTTCCAGCCTCTATGGGACGCTCCCTCTGGAAACGGTTATCGCACAGGCAGCGATATGTGGCGCTCATGCGATCGATATCTGGCCCAAAATCCACGCCGATCATCGAGAGCAATGGCATGCGATGGGGGACGAAGCCTTCACCAATCTGCTTACGAAATACCATGTCACCCTCGGCTGCATCACCCAGTTCCCTCCAGGTCCCTTCGGCCAGGATTCCGAATGCCATGTAGCTAAGCTGCACCATTGCCCCCTGATCGTCACCGGCAGCCCAGCCCAAAAAGGGCTTGAGGGCCAGGCACTGCGACAGGCCATCTTGGAGTTCTCCGACAAACTGAAGCCGCATCTGGATGTGGCAGCCGAATGTGGTGTGACGATCGCTATCGAAAACCACGCCCAGCAGTTAGTCTCCAACTGGGATGCCATCCGCTGGCTTCGCGATGCAGCACCGGCCGACAACCTAGGGATCGCTATGGCTCCCTACCACCTTCCGCAGGAGCCGGCTACCCTCGCCTCCTGGATCAAGGAATTGGGGCCCTTCCTGAAACTGTTCTATGCATGGCAGCATGGCCGAGGGGCGATGCAGGCGCTTCCCAAGGAGCAGCAGTTGGAGCAGCTTCCCAGCCGCGGGCCGCTTGATTTTCGCCCAATCATGCAAGCGCTGGCAGATATCCAGTTCCCAGGTTGGATCGAAATCTTTATGCATCCATTCCCAAGAGGCATTCCGATCTTGGATTCGGCCGAACAGGTTACCGAGGAATGGACGAAGCAGAAGAACTTTCTCACCGAGATGATCACTTGATCAACGGCTCAATCTCCCAATCGTAGCGGTAAGACGCTTAGCTCTCGGTGAGCGGCAAGGTCACAGCTTCTGGCGGCCAGAAAGCGCGTCGGCAAGGATCTCTTTGTTGGTATATTCCAGCACGCTGCCCGAGGTGACTCCGCGCGCTAGGCGCGAAATCTCTACGGGAAACTCCCGCAGCGCATTGGAAAGAAAGAGCGCCGTCCCATCCCCTTCGACGTTGGGGTTCGTGGCCATGATGATCTCTTGAAAATTCCCTTTCCTTACCCGATCCACTAGGGGATCGATCGTCAGTTGAGCGGGCCCGATCCCCTCCAGCGGCGCAATCCTCCCAAGAAGCACATGGTACATCCCTTTGTATGCCCCCGACTGTTCGAGAGCCATCAGATCCCGCGGCTGCTCGACAATGCACAGCTTCGTCGTGTCCCTCTTTGGATCGCGGCACAATCCGCAGGTTGGTGTTTCGGAAAGATTGAAGCAGACCTCGCAGTACCTCAAACTCTCGCGGACCTGACGAATCGCATCGGCCAGCGCCAGAGCCTCCTGCGAGGGGACACGCAATAGATGATATGCCAGCCGCTCTGCCGTCTTCCGGCCAATCCCTGGCAACTTGCCCAGTTGGTCGATCAATTGCGCCAGCGTTCCACCAATCTCGCTCATCCAACCGTTCCCTTCTTCAATTCCTCCATCCAGGTATCCATGCCAGGCACTTCCATCCCTCCGGTCAGGTCTTTGACGGTGTCCATGTGAAGGGATCTCGCCTGATCGATCGCCGCATTGATGGCCTGAGTCACTGCCAACGCCACCGCTTCACGATCTTCCAGAACCACTTGCTCGTGAAATTGAATCGATTCCACCTGCCCCACGCCATTCATCACCACAGCGACGCGACGGCAAGGACTGGCCCGATCGATGCGAGTTCTTTTCAGTCGCTGTGCATGCTCTTTGACACGATCCTGCAACGATCCAAGGTTCTTCATCATCTGGGCTAATTGAGTCAGATTCTTGAACATTCGGTACCCTTTTGCTTCTTTCCTTTCGGTCTGCCACTTTGAGTTCAATGAGTTGCTTTGGCCGGTGGAGCGGGCGTTTAGGGCACTTGCGGCGTCTTGGGAGCCGCTTCGATCCGCACGATCTCTCCTCGAAACTGTTCCAGAACCCGTCGCACCAGCGGATGCTCTTGAACCCGCCGCTCGGTTTCCAATCGGGACACCGAAGGATCAGGCACCGCAGGCTCGGACACCTGCGGCGCCGCCTCCTCCGAGTGAATCAGCTCCAGATCGACCGGCTCCTTCAAATGGTCTTCGAAAATCTGACGCAACGCCGCTCGATTTTCCGGCTGACTGCAATGCTCCACCGCCAACGCAGCCTCCTTGGGGAAGATCAAACGCAGCGTCCTCTCCCCCAGCCGCTCCAGCCGTAATGCGGCACCGGCAAAATCGGCCACGAAGGCACCAGTTCCTCTGGCGACCCCCTGTAGGATTTCGCGAAGATCTAGTCGCCCCGATGATCTTAGAACATTGGAAACCACTTCCGCCGTGGACGCCTGCGATGATTGCGACAGAGCAGTCATCGGAACCTCTGGAGACAATTCAGTCTGGTCCCTCAGTTCGATGCGATCCGACGCGCTGGCGGGAGTCGCACTCGAGGGTGTCGACGATACAGCAGACCCGAATGTTGGTTCGTGGGGCCTGACCGTCGAATGATCCAAAGCAGCGGATGGCCGCTCAGGGACTGCTGCTTGAGTCTCGTTCAGTGGCGCGACGTTCTTTTTTTTTTCGGCGGACGAGCGGTCATCGCCGGTCTCTTCAGGCAATCTTCCCGCCGCGTTCACCCAATCGACAACGCGCTGCAAATCCTGTAGATGGCAAATTTGAAGGAGTGCCACCTCCAGAATGGTGCGTCCCTGGACGCTCGATCGCATCTTGACCAGCGCCTCATCCAGAATCTGAATCGCGGAAAGGAGGGTGACTGATCCCCAGGACTGCGCCAGTTGTTTCACTTCGGCGTAGGATCCAGGGTGAGCGGTCCGGAAGAGCGACGCGGGAGCTCCTACGCCAGCGGCCAGTAAATCACGAAGGTATCCCAGCAACTGCTCACCGAGCTGGCCGGCATCGACCCCCTGCGCAATCGCTCGCTCAACCCCCTCCAGCACCTCCCCTCCGGCTCGCCTGGCGAGCGCTTCTGCGAGGGACTGCAGGAGTGAATCGTCTGCTGTCCCCAAGAGATCGTGTACCTGCTGGGCATCGATCCGGCCTTCGGAAAAACTGAGAATCTGCTCCAACAACGACTGACTGTCCCGCATCGATCCGTTGGCTTTCCTGGCGATCAGCGCCAACGCTTCGTCATCCGCTTCCACCTTCTCCTCTCGGCAGATGAACTTCAGGCGATCCAAGATCGCATCGGTTTTCACCGGCGCGAAATCGAAACGCTGGCATCGGGAAAGCACGGTGATTGGAATTTTTTCCGGGTCGGTTGTGCAGAAGAAAAACTTCACATGAGCCGGCGGTTCTTCGAGCGTCTTTAGTAGCGCATTGAAGGCCTGGGTCGTGAGCATGTGCACTTCGTCGATAATGTAGATCTTGTAACGAGATCGACTGGGCCGAACATTCACGTTGGCGCGAAGCTGCCGAATCTCGTCGATCCCGCGATTGCTGGCGCCATCGATCTCGATTACATCGATATCTTCTCCCGAATCGATCGCCTCCGCGGTGTCGGTATCCTGGGGTGGCGAAATACTGGGGCCGTCCGGAGAATTGAGCGCCTTGGCAAAGATCCGGGCTGTGGAGGTCTTGCCGACTCCTCGCGCCCCGGTAAACAAGTACGCATGCCCCACTCGGCCCGATTCGATGGCGTTTCGCAGCGCCCTGGCGACCGTCTCCTGCCCTACCAACTCGTCGAACGACTTAGGCCGGTACCGACGTGCCACCACGGTGTATCGCGCGTTGGGCCCCCCCGCCTCCTGTTCGCTCATGCTGCTCCTCCACCCTCCATCGACCGAGCTACCTTCGGTCACTCGGTGCCTCGCGAGCCATCCTGACTAGGAGCTCGTGCCCTCCTCGGCCCCGACATTGTATCGCCCCGGTTGGGTCATCGCACAGGAGCCGCTCCAATTTGGGGCAAATACCGTGCCGAACGAAATGGAATTTCAGGAACTTCCTTGCAGTCCGATGGTGAAGCTGGTACAAGAACGATCAAGGTGCGACGATCGAAGCGAACGCCATTAGAGGAGAGCAGATCGGAGGGCGAGGGCCAACGAACAGTCGAATAACGAGCGCCGAAATTCAGTCATTTGCAGGAATGAGATAGGCCGATGGAAGGAAAAATGCGACTGTCGTTCGGGCTGGAAGCCCGCCAGCAGCAGGTCCAAAAACTTGCTCCGCGGATGATCCAGTCGATGGAAATCCTCCAATTGCCGATCCAGGCGCTCCAGGAGCGAGTCGAACAAGAAATCATCGAAAATCCGATTTTGGAGCTGGCTGAAGGGGACGAACAACTCCCCGATGCACTGGCGGAACCGGAGCCGCAGACGGCGGCCGATGGAGACCAGGAACTGGTGGTCCGCGACGACCAGTCGAACGTTGACGATTTCGAGCGACTGGCGAACATGGACTCGGAAATGCCCGACCAGTTCGACGATTTTCGCCCTTCAGCATCCCGGATTCAGCAAGTCAGCGATCAGCAGCACGACCTGATGGCCAATGCCGTCAGTCGACAGGAGTCGCTGAACGATTACCTGATGCATCAGCTTTCTGAAATGGAATTGGAATCGGACATCGAGTCGTTTGCCGAGCGGATCATCAGCACGCTCAGCGCGTCCGATGGAGGATACTTTCGTGGAGTCCTGGAGGACCTAATCCCTCGCGACTCGGAGATCTCATTGAAAATCGCTGAGGACGCGCTGCGGGTGGTCCAGTCACTCGATCCACCCGGCATCGCCGCTCGCGATCTCAAAGAATGCCTGCTGCTGCAGATACCCGACGATCATGACCTGGCGATTCCGATGCGGCGACTGATTGCCGACCATTTGGAGGATCTGGCCGAAAACCGTCTGCCCGCCATCCAGAAACGGACCGGCTATTCGCTGGATACCATCCAGCAGGTCCGTTCGGCAATCCATTTGCTCAATCCAAAGCCAGGAGCCGAGTTCCTGGAGGATTTTGCCCCCACTGTCACGCCTGATGTCTACGTCGATCTGGACGAACATGGGAATTATGTCGCGAGGCTAGAAGAGACGGGGACGCCCCCTCTGAGGATCAGCAACTATTATCGCAGTCGCCTGAAGGATCCAACATCCACCCCTGAGGAACTGGAATACATCAAGCGAAAAATCCACGGAGCCCAATGGTTGATCGACGCCATTCAGCAGCGGCGAAACACGATCCTTCGAGTCACCCAGGCGATCGTCGACCATCAGCGTCGGTTTTTGGAAGAGGGACCGGAAGCGATCGAGCCGCTGAAGATGCAGCAGATTGCCGATGCGGTCCATGTCCATGTGACGACGGTCAGTCGCGCCGTCGATGACAAGTGGGTCCAAACTCCGCGCGGCATCTATCCACTCAAGCGATTCTTCGTCGGAGGCACGCGCACCGACGATGGCGAAGACGTGGCGTGGGATGCCATCCGAATCAAGCTCCAGGAAATCATCGATAAAGAAGATAAAAAGAACCCGCTGAGCGACGATGAGATCATGGCCTCCCTTCAACGGGACGGATTGAACGTCGCTCGACGCACCATCACCAAGTACCGCAAGAAGATGGGAATTCCCAGCAGTCGCCAGCGGCGCGACTGGACCAAACGCACCGCAACCAAAGATCCCGACTGATTTCCCAACACCGCATCTGCGGACACCGTCCGAGATGCACATCGGGTCGTTTTTTCAATGCGAGGCATCATGCCAGTTCGGACGTGTGCCATGATCCTGCGCCAGCCCGGCGCTCCATCAAGCGATGACCGCTTCGCTAGCTGCCTCCGCCGAAACTGACGCCCCAGCAGGAAACGCTACGGAAACTCGCTCCCTTCCGCGTGAATCGGCAATAGGTAAGGAAAGTACCGCAAGCATCGACGACGGCTTGCCAATTCTGCTACGATGCCGAACCGCAAGCATTTTTTATGTCTAGGGTCGATTTCGTCGGTGCCTCCCTTTTTTGAGGGCCCACCACATCGATCTCTCTTGATCCTCACTTGCTCGATCCAGCAAGGCACGTAAACCGATGTCGCAACTTCCGATTACCCTTCTTGTCGCCGCTTCGATCAATAACGTCATCGGACGCGATCAGCAATTGCCCTGGCGTATCTCATCTGACCTCAAGAGGTTTCGGCGAGACTCGATGGGTCATGGGTTGATCATGGGCCGAAAGACCTTCGAATCGATTGGCCGCGTTCTTCCAGGAAGAACTTCGATCGTTCTTTCACGCACCCCGCAACTGCAGATCCCTGACGTGAAGGTAGTCCCAAACCTTCAGGAAGCGATCGCATGCCTGGAACCTCACCAGATCCCGTTCGTTATCGGTGGCAGCCAGATCTTTTCTTTGGCCTTTCCTCATGCTCAGCGGCTCTGGATCACCCGGATTCTTGCGACTGTTGAAGGAGACTGCTATCTGCCTTCTTGGAATCCGGATCAGTGGACGAAGGTCTACGAGGAATCTCACGTGGAATCCGAGCACGATGAGTTTCCAACGCGCTACGAGCGATGGGAACGAATCGCATTTGAGGCTCGGGATAGCTGAAGATCGTAAGTGCGGGAGCGAACGGAAGGGCTATCTGGGCCTCGAGGTGGTGGCCAGGAGCCCAAAGAATTGCCGGATGAACAGCGTTTTCATCACCGTTCATGCACAACGCCCATCACGGCGGGAAGAGCACACCAACGGTGAGCAATGCGATGGTCCGGTGCAAAATTCCTGGTATTCATGCCCCGATTCGAATCGGTCATGAAACATCACCGAACGGCATGCGCCGCATCGCTTGGAATTAGACGAGAATCACCGTAAGACACGGTGCTCTCGCTTTGGACGTGGCCCTTGTCTCCTGCGAGAAAAATCGGTGCAACACACCAAAAAAAGCCCCGGGTTTCCCCGGGGCTTCCTGAAAATGAGTTTGTCAAGCTGAAGACTAGTTGGCACCGCCAGCACCACCGCCACCGGCGCCACCACCTGCTCCACCTCGTCCACCTCGACCTCGACCTCCACCCGGTCCACCTGGGCCGCCCGGTCCTCCAGGACCACCCGGTCCACCGGGCCCGCCGCCATCCGAGGATGGTGCCTTGGAGGAGGCCTCCACTTCGTCCGCGAAGGAGTACATTCGGAACTTGGTGAAGCTGTCGAATTCGTTGGACACCACCAAGTCTCCGTTAGTCGGATCAAATGCTACGGTTTCGCCAGCGGTCATCAGTGGATCCCGACTCAGACTGGAGAAGCTCATCTGCTGAGGCACCTGCACATCGAGGACTGTCCAAGGCTGCTTGAACTGATAGTCGGGGTCAGCCAGCACGATCTTGGAGAGAGGGTGCACCACCTGCACTTGCTTCTTGCTCCCCAGTTTCCCTGCAAGCACCGTTCCTCGTTCGACGATTTCCACTCTTGGCATATCGGCAGCGCGAGCCGCATCCCATTCGGAATAGGCAACCTGCAACCGTCCACCTGGGATGGTCGCGCCTTGCGCTTCGAACTGGATTTTCTTGCCGTCGACGTCGGCTTCTGCCAAGGCCAAAAGCCCCGCACTACCACCGGAATGGATTTCTCCCGGGGTCGCCACTGCAATAGCCGGACTGGCTGAACTCCATGGGGAATAGAGAGTGCTTGTCCGCTTGGGGACTGCACTGCCCTTCTTATCGTCGTCATCCTTCTTTGCATTGCGGTCCGCCGTCTGCAGATCCTGAACTCGTTTGAGCGCATCGGCTTTCAGGGTCGGCAAGGCAGGCTGCATGTTGGCCATTGCAGGATAATTAGGATCTTCCAGCATCAACCGGACGCGATACTTGTAGACCCGCCCCGGCTGAACCTCAAAGTCATAGAAGCGAACCAATTTGTACTTACTGTCGCTGGCTTGATTGCGATTGGTAGAGCCCATACCTGGATATCCGCCGGCACCACCACCCGACATGCCACCCATGCTGCCCATACCGGACATGCCACCACCGAGCCCTCCGGCACCACCGCCTGGATATCCTCCACCGGGCCCACCCGCGCCGGGCATACCACCACCGGGACCACCAGGACCACCGGCACCAGGGTATCCACCGCCGGGCCCCCCAGGACCACCGGCACCTGGGTATCCACCACCAGGACCTCCAGCTCCGGGATATCCTCCACCTGGCCCACCTGGCCCACCTTGCATCCCGTCGCTCTCTTCGGCCGCCCCCGCTTCGGAATTGCCTCCTCCCGGAGGAGTTGCCGCATTCGGTTGGGCATCGCTGACGGAAGATGTCTTCGAATGGTTTGCGAAGGATCGATAATCACGGATCAGAATTGGTGGAATCGGCATGGTCAGCATCGGATGAACGAAACGCGACTGCACGATTTCGGTGCACTCACCTGCCCAATTCTTTTTTCGAGTATCGAGTATCGTCTTGGACGATGCAGAATCGAGCGGCTGCCACTGGTCGTCAGCAATTTCCTGCGTTGGATTGTCTGTTATGTCGACTCGTTCCACCTGGAAGCCAAGGTAGTTTGGAGAGTCGCGGAAAGCGTCGAAATTGACCGAATTGGAGAGTTCTTTTCCGTAGTTTTTCACCAGTTCTTCATGCGGTACCAGCGCGGTGACCACATTGAAAACTGCGCCGCGAGCGACCTCGTACTTCTTGTCCTCCGGCTTGGCGTTATTTCGATTGCCTGGCCCAAAAAGCCCGCCTCCGGCGGCACCCATTTCACCACCACCGTAAGGGCTGTTGGCCGCTCCAGCAGTTTTACTTCCGAATCCGCGATCGTATTTTGGATCGAGCCTTCGAACGACACCCGTTGCATCCTTGGCTGCGTCTTCGTCTTCCTCTTCTTCGTCTTCACCTCCTCCTGGCATTCCACCACCTGGGAAGCCGCCCCCAGGCCCTCCGAGCCCTCCCAGCCCGCCACCAGGCCCCCCGAGTCCCCCGCCGGGCCCCCCAGGACCACCAGGTCCGCCGGGATAACCGCCACCGGGGCCCGCAGCCCCGGCGTCCCCGCCCTTCTTCTTTTTGCCGACAGGAGCTGCATTCTTCAAACCAGCGAGTGGATCAATCTTCGACTTGGAATTGAATGCCACCGCACCGTAGACGGAACGTCCTTCCAGATCGGTAGCTGCCAACAGCGCGGGATCTCCGCGCTTTTCTCCTGCTCCTCGGCTTTTCTGTTCCCAGACGCCGGTTTCGTAGAAGGTCGCTTCCGTACCTTTGTTGGCATGCTTGGCATCATTGGCAAAGTTGGAGGCGATCTGGCGTTCGGGTGCAATCGCATTCCAGTGGTCGGCTCGCACTTGCTCGAGCACCTGCTGCGATTGTTTTTGGAGGCCATCCGGTTGACGCGCCGAGTCGTACGACTTGGTGGTCAGACCATCGTAGAGCAGATAGCCGGCCGTTAGTGCAGTGAGTCCAAGCACCAATTTCTCGGTGTGCCGGAGGAAGAACTCCCCCGCGCCGCCTCGAGTGCTCCCTGCCTTCACGGTGGCCACCTTTGGCTTGGCCTTTTCCTTCTTAGGCTTTTCGGCCTTCTTCTTCGCCTTGTTTCCAGAATCAGCCGCTTCGATCGCGGCCTCCACGTCCTTGCTAGTCTTACGTCCAAACATCGGCGTATCCTCTCCCGAATGACTTTGTGGGATGCTTCTATCTGGTGAAGCGACCGCTGAACCTTCTTGATTCCCTACACCGATGGTCTTCACACAGCCAAAAGCTGAAGGCGAGACCAATACTATGTTTCCTGATCACCTAACGATCGTCAGCCGTTCCGCCTGCCGGGGGTGATGCTCCTCCGACGGGCTCCGTCGAGGCCGCCCCGGCACCTGCTGGAGTTTCAGGCGCTGTTGTGGCGGGTGCTGCGCCAGCCCCTGCAGCGCCGCTGGCGGGTGGTGGAACAGCGCCACCCGAAGCCGCTGGCGCTGCACCACCGGCAGCAGGAGGCGTCGTAGCTGCGCCGCCGGCAGGTGCTGCAGTCGCGGCGCCTGTCGCAGTCGCCTGTGTACCCGCCGCCTGTGTGCCAGCAGTTGGCTCCACCGTCGTACTCAATTTGGTGTCTGCCTGCACTTGCTTCAGCCCCAGCATTTCGATGTTCACTGGGTTGTAGAGATAGATGACACCATAGATTTCGACCGGAATATCGAAGGCGCTGCCAGCTTCGGCGAGGGTTCCTCCACCGCCTCCCAACATCCCGCCATAGCCAGCTCCACCCGAATCCGAATCGAGCCCTGCCGAACCAGCGGCGCTTCCCAAAGTTGGCCGGGCACCATCCATCATGCCGCCAAAGCCACCCGCCGCGCCGCCACCACCACCTCCCAGCGGAGCTGGATCGCAATTGATCCGAACCTGCCGCACTTCGAGAATCATCTGAGCGTTCCCGCATTCCACCAGGAACTTATTCAGCTTGCGCTGATCCATTTTCTTGAATCGCATCCGAACCGGGATCCGCTTGGCGACGGCGTAATAGGCATCACCTGGAGCCTTGCTCTTCATTTTGGTCCGAAGCGAATTGCCGGTGATTGGATTAAATTTTTCGTCGACGTATCGATTGTCTGCGGGATCGCGAGTCACCTTGGGTGCCGCAGAGATACCGCCACCCATGTTGGGCGCTCCACCCTGGCCGTACGGGTTGGCGCTGGAGCCCATACCGCCGCCTGCCCCACCGGCGGCTGCGCCTCCCATTCCGCCCATACCCATACCACCCATTCCTCCCATGCCCGGCATTCCGCTGCCGGCTCCTGCTCCAGCCCCCGCACCTTTGATCTCACCGGCCTGCCCCATGGCGGTCCGGCCAAATCGTATGAAGTCGATCTCCTTGATCGCGGCTTGAAAGTTTTCTCGTGCCCCAGCGTTGGTGGCAGCGATGATCTTCAAGATCCCTTCAAGGATCCAAAGATCTTCCTGGGTGTAACAGATCTGCAAGGTGTCGGGAGGAGACTTGGGGTCGTACCAGGAGACAATCCCGTCCATCAGTTCTTGCTGTGACGCAGAGTCCCATTCCACTACAGATTGCGACTTCGCGCCGGCATTCACCGCAGCGGAACTTCCGCCCATCATTCCCCCATACCCGCCGCCCAGTCCACCACCAGCTCCTCCCGCCAAGCCACCGCCCAAACCAGCCCCCGCTTCTCCGCCCATAGCCATGTCATCGCTTTCGCCGCCACCGCTAGATCCCGGCATGCCACCTGCATAACCGCTCATCGCGCTGCCGGCCGAACCTTCGCGCATCTCTGCCTTCCACTCGGACCCGATGATCGATGCCAACCGAGGAAAGACTCCTTTGATGTAGTCGCGATAAATCGTCCGCGATACATAATCGAGGGGATCGTCCTTCAACGGAAAGGCCAACTGCAACTCAATCGGCCGATACGTGTCTAAAAGACCTAGCACCTTGGTCCGTTCCGCTTCCTCTGGAGGCAGTGCATCGATAGGCCACTGAAAAATGTCTTTCTGGCGATCGTACTGCATCTCCCAGGCAGACCTTACGTCATCGGTGACCACCGAGATGATCTGATCCATCTGCTTATGCGAGAACTCATTGGGGTGAGTCGATGTGGTACCGCTAATCCTCTGAATCTCGCTGAACACCCCATTGAGCGCCGATTCACGCGTGGCGTATTCGGAGGCAAGTTTGCCGCGAGCCATGAAATACCCGACGATCGACAGGATCGCGGTGAGCCCGGTCAGGATCCAGAAGTGGTACTTCTTGCATGCGGCGAGAAAAGTTTTCAGTTGATCCATCGCTTCATTTCCTTCCTGGAGCCTATTTCTTAGGGATTCGCCGCGACGCCATTGGCCTGTTGGCCAGCCTGGTTCTTGTTGGCTTTTTTCTGTTCTTCAATCTGCAGTTCGATTCGCTTGCTGCGAGGCGCTTCCTGCCAAACGAACTGAAGGGTGAAGGTGAACTTGGGCGCCTTGAAGTCCTTCGGGATCGGTTTGCCATTCTCGTCAACAGGCTCGGTCATTCCCGGAGCCGAACCACCACCAAGACCGCCACCCAGTCCACCAGCCCCACCTGCAGCACCAGTGTCACCTCCAGCGGTTCCCCCTTCCGAATCCAAACCTGCCGATCCGCTCCCCGCGCTGCCGATTCCCGGCCCACCGGACGAACCGATGTTAGGACGTGAACTGCCTCCTCCGAGCAAACCACCGGCAGACCCTCCGGCGGTTCCCCCCGTGGCGATCAGGTAAGCCGGATTGGGGACGCGGTAGTTTGGATCGTACGATTTGGAAACCATGATCGGGTGAGAGATTCCCATCTCCTTCATGGTGAAGGTGTACATCTTCCCTGCGTCGTCAGGCAATTGTAGGTTCCCGTTTTCCAGGTAGTTCATGATGTTCGCAAACACATGTGCTTCCTGCTCTTTCCCCGGCTTGCCGTTGTAGTAGTGGTATCCCTCCAACTCCACAACCCAACCAGCTCCCTTGAGTGCATCCTGGGCGGCCTGGGCGGCAGCATCCTTGGGGGGAGTGATCTTCAGCAGATCTTCGCGTGCTTTCTTTTGGAGTGCATAGAGCGACTGGACCTCTTTTCCGTACCACTTCGCAAGGTCGGGCTGGTACTGTGAATCAATTCGCTCGATGTGGAAATCTGCCCTCTCACTGTAAGGCAGTGTTTCGGGAGTTGGAGGTGGCTGGTTGGGGTCAGCAGCCTGCCGATTCAATCCCCCTTGTATGGCCACCAATAGCTCGGGCAACAGGATCCGCCGATCGGCATTGGAACTGACCTCCTGTCCAACCTTGGTCAGCAGTTCAATGGTCGCCTTCCGCTTGGCATCTTCATCCAGTTCCTGCTTGCTGGCGCCGGAAGTCGACTTGGCCGACTGTTCGGCCGACGACCACTTGTTGGCCGATACGTTGCTCCAGGAACGCTGCATGAAGGCGTAATTGGCGAGAAATCCCAGCAGCATGGCTGAAAGAGCAGCCACGGCCCATGGTTTCTTTGCCTTGATAATCCGTTCGACCACAATCTCGCGCGGCACTAGATTGGTCGACATCGACCCCTTGTCCAGCAGCTGCAGGCAAAGGCCATAGACGACGCCATAGGCTAACTGATGCTCCTTGAAGGCGGGAGCGTTTTTGACCTCATCCCCACCCAGGCGAACGAATTGATCGAGATTCGTCGTATCCATCGCTAGGTTTTTGTTGAGGTAGGGCTGCAGACCAGGCAGACGTGCAGTGTTTCCAAGCAGCCACAGTTCGTCGACTTCCGACTTCTTGTTCATGCTCTTGAAGAAGCTGATCGATCGCTGGATCTCGGTCACCAGATCGTTGAAGACCGGTCGCATCGACTGAAAGACCATTTTCGGATCTTCCGCCTGCATCGCATTCCGCTTCAAATGCTCAGCCTTGGCAAACGTCAGCTTGAGGTCTTTGGTCAACTGCCTTGTAAAATGATTTCCGCCGATCGGCATGCTTCGCTGCCACACGCGAAACCCATTGGTGACGATCAAGTCAGAAGAATCGGTCCCCATCGACAGCAGCACAGTCGACTTGGGTGGTTCGTCCGGATCAAACGTCTCGCTCGCCAGCCGCTCCGAGAACTTCTCATAGGTCAGCATGTTGTAGACGCTCATCGGCGCCAACTGCAGCAGATCGACACCGATCCCAGCATCGCGGAAAGGCTTGAGCGCCCGATGCACTGCCTCTTTCTTCATTGCGAACAGCCCCACTTCGGACTCCAGCGCGTAGCCGTCCTCTATGTTGCTGCCTGCCATCTGCTGGAAGTCCCAGATCACGTCGTTCAGATCAAACGGGATCTGCTGTTTGGCTTCGTATTTCACGATGTCGGGGATTTTCTTCACTTCCACCGGTGGTGGTTTGAAGAATTTCGACAAGCCGCTTTGCCCCGGTACGCTAATACCGACTCGGCAATGCTTCAGATCGTTGCGAGACAGAAACTGCTGCAAAGCTTCGGCCACCAACTCTTCGGCGTTGGCATCAGGCTGCGAAAGAATCTTTGGATACTCGACGTAATCAAAGGCATCCGCGACGACTTGATCGCCATCCAAATGGCACCGCAGCGCCTTGACCGCACTTTGACCGACTTCTATGCCCCAGACATGCGAAATCTTCTTGGCCATAAGGTCGTCCTACATTCCACTGGCAAGAGACGAGCCGCCGGACATCCGGCCCCCTTCGTGGCGGCCTGACGGAATTGCCCAGACGAGCAACCAGGAGTCTCTGGATGTTCACCGATCGAATCGCCGAAGATCGTCGGAACGCCAGTTGTCTCTGGTCGGAGTGCCGAAAACACTCTGTCTCATGTTACCGCCCGGAAGAATGGCATGTCAAATTTTCACCGTTCAAAATGCAAGGCTTTTCGACCAGGCACACCCCCTGGACGCACCAACCGGACCGGCCCCGGGTGCGATCTCTGCGATCTTCATCGGTTGAGCCTAGCCCCGTAAGCCAGCGCCAGGCCCCCGGATACCTCCCTCTTTTCATCCCGTCGATCGGCGCAACCGGTAGCAATCCCCAAGCCTTCGAGCTGAGGAATCCAAACTTTCCGGAGCCAAAACACCGAGAACAACCAATCGACGGCCCCTTTCCCCCAAACCCAGCCCGCCCGACAATGACAGGCCTGTGGAACCCCCAGCTACCAGTTCTGCGACAGGATAACGATGACTTGGAAACGCCTGATACTGGCTCTCCCTGGGGGAGCCCCTGAGGATCTATCGGAGGCGATGGCAGCCGATTTAGCCGAGGATCTGCTGGCCAGCTGGACCGCTCTCTGGCATCCGGAATTGATCCATCAGGCCCAGACAATTCCCGAATGGAAGCGATCCGACCCTTCGGCACTCGATGTGGAGCAAGCGTTGGTGCTGGTTCCCAAGGCCAGCCAAAGCTTGATGGAGACGACCCTCCGGGAGCGGTTGACGGTACTCGAGAGTGAGGCGATCGAGTCAAGAAGCGATCGCCTCTCGACCGCGTCGGCCATGCGTGACCTCCTGGCGACTCGATCCCCATCCACTCCATCTGCTTGTTGGGATCGATGGCAAGACGAATTCTTCGCCCTTGGATTCGCCTACTGGCAGTTGCACTTGATCATTCGCCAGCTGCGGTATTCCAGCACGCTCAACTCCGTTCTCTTCCAAGAACAACTGCTCCATGCCGCCCAGGCAGTGGCGAAAGAGGATGAAGCGGAAGCAGAGCGTTGGCTTCAAAGCTGCTTTGATCAGTTGGCTCAGGAACGCGACCATCATTTCGCTCAGGCAGTCCATCTCATCGATGTCGTCCTCCTTCACCGTCCACCAGACGATAGCCAGAGCAAGCACCTGACCAGCGCCACCCATGCCCAGTTTTGGATCGGTGATTTTCCTCAATGGATCAGTCCCGACTCCAGTGGGAACTGGCTGGAGTCGATCCGCGAGAATGGGCAGATCGATCTGGCGGGTGGCGGGGATCCATTGGCAGTCATTCCCTGGCTGGAAGAGTCGTTCGCCCTGGAACTGCTCGCCGAAAACCGCCAAATTTATTGCCAACACTTCGGCCGCGCACCCGAGGTCTACGCTACGTTCGCTCCATCGCTCCACGCCAACTCCCCACGCCAACTGCTGGCCTCCGGTTACAAATCCACCCTTCTACTCGACTGGCAAGCGGCTCGTTACCCCCAGTCCAGCCAAGCGAAAATCTACTGGGAGGCACCCGACGGGTCTTGCATCGATGCGATCAGCAATCAGGTGATCGACGCGGCTCAAGTGGCTTCGTTCCTCCACCTAGGAACGCGCATCGGCAAACAGATGGACTACCATCAAGTCCCTACCCTCCTGCTGACTCATTGGGCAGGGCAATCCAGCTGGCCGATGGAAGATCTCCTCCGCGTCGCTCGACGAAGTCCCCTGCTAGGCTCCTGGATTCGACTTCCAGAGTACTTTGCCAGCACCCAGCGCCCCTACCACCAGGAACGATTGACGGCCAGCAAGTTCCCCAAGCAACCTTTACCGGTCGATGGGAGCCAATTGGCTGCCGATGACGTCCGATGGAGCGTGCAGCGGGACATGACTGCCGTTAGAAATCTTTCCGTGCTGCTTCAGCAGTTGGATGGATGGCTGGGTCGACAGCCACTTCCGCAAGTATCGTATGACTGGCACTGGTCGGACGATACGCTCAAGCCAGACCCGACGCTTCCCCAAGTCACTGCTGAGCTAGGAAGCAACGATCAGGAAACGCCCGCCTCGCCTTCAACATCCTGCCAACCGGCACTTTTCCTAAAAGTGGGCAGGTGCTTGGCGTTGTCTTGGCAAGAGGATGCCGCAATCACTGCGCGACAGCCGCTGTCCCGAGTGGCAAGGGAGATCGTGCCTGCGGCAAGGCGGTGCATCGAAGGTCTGCGTGACCGTATGCCACACTCTTCCGATAGCCTCGCTTCGAAAAAGAGGCTCTTTCTGGTCAATCCTTGGAGTGGTCCAAGACGGTTGCTGCTGGAGAATTTGCCGCTGCAAGCCGTGGAGGAATCCGAATCGACTCGCGTCTACGCCAGCCACTCACATTCCCAAGGGGACCAAGCCGTGGTTGACGTTGTTGTTGACGTACCTCCCATGGGCATCCTGCAAGTGTCTGACGAGACGCGAGTCATCAAAAAGAAAAAGCTGCCACTGATTGCCCGGGAGCCGGGGGTGCTCGGAAACGAATTCATCGAAGCTCACTTCGACCTCGCCTCAGGGCGACTCAAAGGAACCTACGCACCCAATCATCGCGGAAATCGACTCAGCGGCATGCTTGCGGTGCGTCTGCCAGAGCATGGATCCGGGGGAGCTTCCTACAGCCAGATGAAGGCGACTGGCATGAAACTGCTCAAATCGAATCCGGTGGTTGGGCGCATTTTGTTCCAAGGCGACTTGGTCGATGGATCGACCACGCTGGGACATTATGAAATTGAATACTCGTTATTCCGTGGCAGCCGCGTCCTGGATATCGCGGTGCATTGCACCGGGCTTCAACTTCCCGCCGCTAACGATCTCAAGCATTACCTCTGCTGGAGAACCGCCTGGGCCAACATTAGCGGTATCGTTTCACTTTGGCAGCATGGCACCAAGACGACCATGCCGACCGGTTGGAGTTACTGCCCGTCACTGCTGGAGATCGATGAAGCGGATCATCGCGAGTATCTGCTTCCCAACGGACTCTCGCGCCATCGTCGGCTGGATGATAGATTCCTCGATTCCCTGCTGCCGATAGTAAATCAAGAAGGAGCATTTTGGTTTGGCATCGGCCTGGATCTCCCGCGACCGCGGCAAACCTGCTTGGACCACTTCGCCAAGCCGTTCTCGATCGAAGAATCCTCTTCCGAGATGCAGACGGGACCGTCCGCGTGGTTTGTTCAGTGCACCCCTTCGCATATCCTGGTGGAACTTGTCGCCTCGCTGGGCCGTCCAGGAGAACCGCCCCAGGGGATGCGAATCCGACTCCAAGACCACGCCGGGAGATCGACCGTTGCGGCGGTCGATCTGTTTCGCAAGCCGAGAAAAGCGAGTACGATCGATATCGCGGGCAAAATCTGGACCGACTTGGTGATCGAAGACCAGAAGGTGAAAGTCCCGTTGAAGGCCCATGAGTCAGCGATGGTCGACATCCTCTGGGAGTAGCAAGCGATGGCGGAAGAACTGCCGGATTCGCCTGACCTAAGCAATCAGCGGGTAGCCGGCTATCGCATCATCCATCGGCTGGGACGCGGCGGAATGGCCGATGTCTATCTAGCATTTCAAGAGAACCTGCATCGTCATGTGGCAATGAAAGTGCTGCGACGCGACTTCGTCGACAGCGCCGACCACCAGCAGCGATTCCTCCAGGAAGCTCGCCACGCCGCCGCCCTGGTCCATCCGAACATCGTGCAGGTATTCGACATCGGTCACGCCAACGGCATCCACTACATCGCTCAGGAGTACATTCCCGGAAATACGCTGGGCGCTTTCATCGAAAAACAAAAATGCCTGGGTCTGCGGGAGTCTCTTTCGATCCTGATTCAGGCCGCCTCGGCGCTCCATCGCGCCGCTCAAGAAGGCGTTGTCCATCGCGACATCAAGCCAGAAAACATCTTGCTGACGTCGGAAGGAGTCGCCAAGGTGGCTGACTTTGGACTAGCGCGGGCAAGGAGCAACGAAAACCATTTGACGGCGATCGGGGTCGCGATGGGAACCCCGCTCTACATGAGCCCCGAACAGATTCAGGGAACTGCTGTCGATCAGCGCAGTGACCTCTATTCTCTGGGTGTTACCGCATATCACATGCTAGCAGGATCGCCCCCTTTCACCGGGGAAACGGCTTTAGCCCTAGCGATGCAGCATCTGCAGAATCCACCTCCTGCCTTGCGCCAAAAGCGGCCCGGCCTTCCCGATGCACTCTATGAGCTGATCGATCGGCTGCTCGCCAAACAGCCAGCCGACCGTCCCGACGACGCTGCCTCGGTCCTTCGCTCCCTGCGCGATATCGCATCGAAGCTGGAAGGAAACTGGCATGGCGATTCGCTTATTCCCCTGACTGAATTGGAAGTGCAGGGGGCCGTTGAGCGAAGTGCACCGGCCGTACTGCTTCAGACCACCCTAGCTCAACAGAAAATCGCCCTCCGAAATCGCCGCTGGAAGACTTTAGGGATCGCCATGGGATCGATCCTCACGGCTACCGGACTTTTTGCCCTATTTTCCTTGAACAGTTCCCAGGGCCTGGTTCCCGAGCCGGAATGGAAGGTCGAACTGGTCGAGAGAAAGCCGACGGTGAGGGAGCAGTTTTTTCATGCCATGGTGCAGGGTAATGTCGCTCAGTGGAAAGCGGTGGAAACGTATTTCCCACCGGAGCAGTCCGATGCCTTTCTCAGCTATAACCTCAAGGCCTGGCTGCAATTGGCCCGCGTCGCGATCGCTCAAAAGGATTTTGATCTCGCCCAGCAGACTCTCGATAAAATCCTGACTCGGGAAGAGGTTGACCCGCGTATTCTTGTCCTTGCCCTCCTGGAAAAAATGCAGCTGGATCTGGAATACAACCAGATGGACCAACTGGCGCGCGACCGCTCGGAAGCCCGTCGCTACTTCCTTTCGCTCGACACCCAGCAGCAGCAATGGATCACCCAACAGATCCCACCCCACCTTCTCTCCTATTGGGAAGATCGAAACAATACGTCAGGATAAGACACGGATCCAAGGCTCCATCCTGCGGGCTCGATCCTGAATTACCGGTCGAGGCACCTGAGCGGTGGAGAATCAAGAATTGAAAAGCAAAAGTTGGGAGTTACCGGTCGGGGACGGGGTCCATTGGCAATTGAGCGGATTTGCCGAGCATTGGGCTCCGCCAGAAGCGACCAGTTCGCCGGAAACGCTGCTGCATGAAGTTGTCGCATCGCCCCTCGGCTACCCACCACTCTACGAAGCCTTGGTCCCAGGGGATCGCGTCGCAATCGCGCTCCATCCTGGTGTCCCATCAGCCTCCGAGGTCATTAGGCCGCTGATCGATCGCCTCCTGGCAGCTCAACCAGACCTCGAATCGATCACCGTTGTCACATCCACTTCGGATATGACACTCGCTGCGCTCAACACCCAGCAGCAGGTAGAGGATCAGGAATCACCCTCGAAAAGCTTGATTCGCTGGATCGTGCACCGGCCCAATGACCCACCCACGATGGCCTACTTGGCAGCCGACGAAGAAGCCGAACCGATCTACGTGCAACGAGATCTGGTCGATGCAGACTTCCTCCTTCCGATCCAATCGGCCGCCAGCTGTCGAGGCTGGGGGGCAATGGCTCCTTTCTCGATGGCACCGGATTTTGTTGATTCAGCGACCGCAAGGCGATGGGAACAGCAATGGGCCAAGCGAAGTGGTGTGTTCGCCTCGACGTCAAAAGCCTCTGCAACACCCGACACCGCGCTCCACTCCCTGGTCCAGGGACTTTCGATTGTCGTCGTCGAAGGGCGTGATGAAACGATCGCCGCAATCCAGGCAGGCGAAGCCCGATCGATGCTCCAGTGGCTGGAACAAGAAGAATTGCCGCAACTTCCGGCCAAAACGCTTCATGCAAGCGATCTCGTAGTCGCTTCCCTCGTCGGCAATTCCGACCGATGCACCTGGACTCAGGTCGCTCGTGTCGCACTCCATCTAGCCACTCAGATGGCCAGAGACTCCCTACTGATCGTCGCATCCTCGTTGGATCAATCACCGCGTGGCCACCTTCGGACTTTGCTCCATGGGATGGGGAAGGAATCTCCACCGCTTCCCGATTCGGGCCACGAACTGTTTGCTGCCACCGCGCTGATGGCGGCTCGGAAACGATGCCGTATCGCGTTCGCCTGCGCCGCCAATCGATCCTCCCTCGAATCGATAGGCTTGGGAGTGATCGACAGCCAATCCCAACTTCAAAGTCTCATCGATCGCTCCAAGCACCCATTCCTCATCCATTCGGCTCTGGCAGCCTGCAGCCCCACCGTGACCGAGTCCCACTGATTGCCAGCGAACTTTCTTTCTTCCGGACAACTATGAGCTATCGCATCGACCATTTCTTTCGACTGCCTCCCGCCACCGTGATCGAATGGTCTGGGCGAGACCGCCTCCAACTGCTCCACAATCTTTCGACCCAGAAGGTGGCACAGCTGGCCGAAGGATCAACGGCTGAGCTTTTCCTGTGCGATGTGAAAGGACGATCGCTTTGCCATGGCTGGATTTTGCACCAAGCCGAGGTGACGCTTTTGGTCACAACGCATGGCCTTCAGCAAGTGCTACTGGACCATTTAGATCGCTACATCTTTCGCGAAGATGTGCAGCTGGCCGATCGTAGCGATCACTTTCATTGGATCGCTGCATCAGGACTTTCGCCGGTGCCCGATCGTTCCTCATTTTGTAAAGATCCAGTCCTTCCGAACGGAAGTCGCTTGCACGCTCCCTGGCGATGGGGTGGCGATGGCAGCTGGATCATCGCCATGACGTCGACGCATGCAGAAGATGACCTGCAGCTTGCTCCGCCATCGACCCTCTTGTCGCCCGAGCAGTTCGACGCCATTCGCATTCGGAATAACTGGCCTTGGTTTGGAGTCGACATCGATCCGGGGATGTTCCCCCAAGAAACCACTCGCGAAGCCGAGTCGGTACATTACCAGAAAGGTTGCTATCTCGGCCAGGAAACCATCGCGAGGCTCGATGCGCTCGGACAAGTCCAAAAGAAGATGTGTCGACTGAGCGTTTCTGGACCACCCCCAGCACCACGTACGGCTCTGAGAAACCAAGAAGGTGTCGATGTCGGTAGCACCCGGTCCAGTGCTCCGGACCCTTCCGGAGGCAACTCGATCGCCTTCGCCGTAGTCAAACGCCCTTATTGGGAAGCTGGTACCGAACTGGAATGCGGCCAGGCGCGTGCCATCGTCACCGATTTTTCTCCCGATGCATGAGCCAAGTCGAGCGGTCCATCTCGATCTTTCCGCCTAAGGCAGCGCAATGCAGCCCTGATGCTTTTTTTGGGGGCGATCATGGATGATTTCTACCTCTTCGTTCCCCAGTGAACCCAGTTCTCGCCACAAGAAGCAGAGACTTGAAGGAAAAATTAGGTCCATTCGAATATTCCGTGGGTCAGAGAGGCGAGTGCCACCCACGGATACCCAACGGTGACAAACCAGAATTACCGCCCATATCTAGGCGGACTGGCGCTCACCCGTCGGGTGCTTTTAAGCCAGTCGACGCATAGCGGAGGGATCGCACCCTTCGGCTTACGATTTGGAAAATGACTGCACCTCGCGCACTCTCCCAAGGGCAGGGCGAGATCTATCCCTAGCTGGCCTCCAAGTCTTGCATCCGCCGCCCTGCCCACAAAACCTGATTCCTTCCACTGCAGTTGGCCGGACGGATACTCCTGACAGTACACGCGAACCATGCCATGCCCTTCCAGGGGCGACTCCAAGCGGATTAAGGAACAGTGATCGCCACCCACAAGAATCCCAGCTGGACCAGAAATTCGGAGGACTACGCCCCCTTTTTTCTCAGCTTAATGACTCCCGGGAACTTTCCGCCAACCACTGCGTCAGAACGTCCCGGGGGCTGAGATTCAGGGAATCCCGGATCGGGAAAAAGCCCAATCGGCCATGGCGTATCGGATACCCATGTCGAGGTAGATGGTTTAGACTTAAGCAGAGCTTTCGGCGCAATGGAGCCGGAGGTTACTAGGGTTTGGCTGCAACACCATTCATCGGAGGATTCCGGGACAATGCGTTGGGAAGGTCGCGAACAAAGTCAAAATGTCGAGGACCGACGAGGTATGCCCGTCGGTAAACAAATCGCCATGGGTGGCGGCTTGATGACCTTGCTAATGGTTCTGCTGATCTCTTTCCTGGGTGGGGATCCACGTGGGATGGTCCAGCAGCAGCAGAAACAGGCTCAGGCAGCCCCCGCACAGAAAATCGATCCGAGGCAATTGGAGGCCGAGAAGCCGCTCAAGGATTTCGTCTCCGTCGTTCTGAAAGACACCGAAGATGTCTGGGACGAACTGACACCCCAACTGCGTCAACTAACGGGTAATAACCGGTTCACCTACGTCAAACCCAACTTGGTGCTTTTCAGCGGACGCGTTGAATCGGCGTGCGGGATGGCAAACGCAGCAGTGGGACCTTTCTACTGCCCAGCAGATCGCAAGGTGTATCTGGACTTGGCATTTTTCCAGGAGCTGAAACAGCGTTTCAAAGCCCCTGGCGATTTTGCGATGGCCTACGTCGTTGCGCATGAGGTTGGACACCACCTCCAGAACCTTCTGGGGCTGTCCGAACAGGTGCAGATGCGTCAGCAGCGATCCAGCAAGGTGGAAGGGAACCAGTGGAGCGTTCGCCTAGAACTTCAGGCAGACTATCTGGCTGGTGTCTGGGCTCACCACGCCCAGCAGATGAAGTCGATCCTGGAGTCAGGCGACCTTCAGGAAGCCCTCAATGCCGCCACCAAGATTGGCGACGACAAGATCCAGGAGCAGGCGATGGGCTATGTCCGACCTGATGCCTTCACACACGGTTCCGCCGAACAGCGGGTCAGATGGCTGAAGGCTGGACTGCAATCAGGCGACCTCAGTCAGATGATGAAGCCTTTTGAACTCCCCTTCGAGCAGCTGTAACCCATTGGTTCCTAAAAACAGCACTTAAGGCGATCGGTTTTCCGGTCGCCTTTTTTTGGTCCATCAGGGATTCTTGTGGTAAGTGATCGTTTCGCTGCATCGAGAGGAAATCGCTCCCAAAAGATTGCCCGAAGTTTCGAGTTGCGCCAACAGAAATCCTCCAATAGCTGCCTAGGGACGCATCACCTCCAATGTGCGTCTGCTGCACAAAGAAACGGTCGGTTTGCGCCCTACCGCAAGCGGGATGTCGCGATTCCAGCATGGCAAGATTGCATGGCATTACCTAGCCCTTGCCCCACACGAATGTCGGATCAACTTTTTTCGGCATCGATTGTATCGCCTACCGGACCACGATCGTAGCGATCCCGACCCTATCGGAGAACCTGTCCGCATAGAGATTGGCCTCGCCACTCTAGGGACATGCGACGGATTTAGATCGCACAGAAGCAAGCATCAACACAGAGCTCAATTCCGATGAATGCTCACAGGGATGGCATCGGATCGACTTAGGCCGGATCGATCGTTTTTCCGCACAGCGCCGCGCCCCATGTTCGACTGACCTAACGCCATCTTATAGTGACACGCCGCACGAGATCTGCTTTCCGACCGGACTCTGCCTCTTTGCTCGCTTATTTTCGAGAGGATCTCACTTGCGAGTCGCCATTCTCGAATACCTTTCCGGCGGTGGATGGCGAGATTCCCACCATCGCATCCCAGCAGAACTGTTGGCCGAAGGTCAAGCGATGGCCAATGCAATCGCCGAGGCACTTCAGGTACATCCGGGAGTCTTCCCGGTTCTTGCTGTCGATCCATCACTGGATACCATCCCGAGAGTTGCCTCCGGGGCCACCCATCGGATCCAACCCGATCGATGGTGGGAGGACTGGCTGGAACTGGCGAAGCTGGCGGACTGGACGATCCTGATTGCCCCGGAGTCGCAAATGCTGATGAGCGAACTGTCAGGCAGACTTAGAGCGGAAGGGGCGAGACTTCTCGTCAGCAGCGCGAAAGCGTTGCAGCATTTTGGAGACAAATGGGATACCTATCGGCATTGGCAAGCCAACGGCCTGCAGACCATTCCCACCTGCCTAGCAGACGATTGGTCGATCCGCCAAGCGTCCGAGGGATGGAATCTTCCGGAACCGTTTCTTTCCCTTCAATCCGGCTGGGTACTCAAGGCTCGGCATGGTGCCGGTTGCGACGCTAGTCGCTGGACGCTCGACCTACATCAACTGCAATCCTGGGTCGATGAGTTGAATGATCCGACGCAGTGGATTGTGCAGCCTCGACTGCTCGGACAGCCAGGAAGCATCCACTTTTTTGGTGCAAACGCCGCGCCGTTCCCTGACTCCGGCCAGCTCCCATCCGGCTGGAAGCTGTTCGGTCCCTGCTCCCAGATCATCCATTGGCCTGAACAGGCGATCGAGTACCACGGAGGGCAATTCCCCTGGAAAGATGGTCCCACCCCATCCCTTATGCAGCCGTTGTCCGCCTGCCTCTACCTACCCGATGCGTTTCTGCTGGGCTGGATTGGCGTCGACTTTCTGTGGCTTCCCGGTCCTTCGATAAGTCTGCCTTTGGAGGTAAATGCTCGTTGGACCTCAGCTTTTCTCCCGCTCCACCAACAACTCGGTCCCCACCTCGGCAACTGGCTTGGAGCTCAGCTCCTTGCCGGTCCCCGGGAGGGGGTATAGCGCGATCTTTCGGCGCAGCCAGTTTCTCCAACTAGAATGGAGAAACTCTTAGCGACACCGTGACTCTGTCCCGAAGTCCTTGGAACCGAGTAGATACAGTACGAGCGGACCTTTCATCGATCCAACCGTTTCCCCCTGCAGGCAGTTCGATGGCCAACACGCACCAATTTGACCTGAAGAAATTTCGTATTCCCCTCGGCGAGAAGCTTCGCATTCGCAAGCTCCCAACCAGCAGTCCATCCATCGATGGAATGAAAGAGAAAGCAACGCAGGCGCTTGCCTCCGACGTTTCCGCTCTTCAGGGAGCGCAAGAACGACTTTATGCAGATGGAAAACAATCTCTGCTAGTGATTTTGCAGGGGATGGATGCCGCAGGAAAAGATGGCACCATTCGCCACGTCATGGGTGGCATCAATCCCCAGGGCTGTGTCGTCTCATCGTTCAAGGCTCCTAACTCCGAAGAGCTGCAGCATCACTTTCTAATGCGCCCGATGCGATGCCTTCCGAAACGAGGCATGATCGGGATCTTCAATCGATCCTACTACGAAGAAGTGCTGATAGTGCGGGTGCATCCCGAGTTCCTCAGGCCACAGGTCCTTCCATCGCTGCGAAAAGGGGAGTCGATGTGGGAGCATCGTTTTTCCGAAATTCGCCATTTCGAAGAGATGCTGACGCAGCATGGAACCACAGTCATCAAGTTCTTTTTGCATGTATCTCAGAAAGAGCAAAGGAAGCGGATGCTGGAACGATTGACGGACCCCTCCAAGCATTGGAAATTCAACGCTGGGGATCTGAAGGAGCGGGCTCTGTGGGACAAGTATGAGGAAGCGATCGACGCGATGCTACCGGCGACAAGTACGAAGGCAGCCCCCTGGTATGTCGTCCCTGCGGACGACAAATGGTACACACGTGCCGTCGTAGCCGACATCATTACCCAACATCTTCAGAAAATGGATCTGAAGTTCCCGGAAGTTCCTGCTGAAGAGTTGGCGAAATTTCCGGAATACATTCAGACCTTGGAACGGGAGATCGCATCAGGGAACGAGAAGAAGTCAGGCCGCTCCGACAAGTCGACCAAAGGAAAAAAGTCCGGCAATAAAAAGAAATCCAATGACGTCGAATCCGCAGATGGCGGCGACTGATTGCATGCGTATCTCTCGGGCGCTTTCGACGCGAAAAAGCTAGAGATTCCTATCGTAGATTCGATAGGTTTTGGCCAACTTCGCTCCGCCTCGCTCTAAACTACCGCGCGATAGATGGTTGCTCTCCAGCACCCAGGAAAACTCCGCTTCTTTGATTCCTCGAGCCAAGCAATCGGGCCGCATCCGCTCAAGCAGCAGTAGCCCAAGCCCCCAACGCTGCCACTCCGGCAGGACGTAGGTGCACATCATTCTGGCGCGATGCAGCTTCTTTCGCCCTAAAAGCAAGTGCAGGAAACCGAAAGGAAACAACCGTCCCTGAATCTTTTTGATCCTAGGGTTGTAATCCAGCAGACCAAGCCCTGCTCCCACTGGCTTACCGTCTACCTCCAGAATCGTCGTCAAATCCGGCTCGATCAACATCTTCAGCCCTTTGGCCATGAAGCGGACTTCGGCATCGGACAGCGGGACAAAGCCCCAAGTGGATTGAAGCGACTTGTTGTAGATATCGAGGAAAAGTGCGACTTCCGAGTCCAGCTTGCGCGTATCCATGCGGCGAGCAACAACATTGAATCGTCGCTGTAGCTCCTGGATGACAAAATCGAGTTTTGGATCAAGCCGATCCAGCATCGAGATATCTCCTTCGAAAGAGAAGACATCTTGCGACTTGGCAAATCCCGAATCAAGGATCAGCGATTCGTAGTAGGGGAGGTTGTGTGCCATCATGAAGGTCGGTGGGGTATCGAAGCCAGATACTAGGCAACCGATGTCATGATTGAGCGACGGGTTAACCGGGCCGCGGATGGAGTCCATTCCTTGAGCCTTCAGCCACTGGAAGGCTGCATCGAACAACCCCCTCGCGACATCCCGATCGTCGATTGATTCGAAGAACCCAAAAAAACCTCGGTTTTCCGCATACCGGTCGATGTGCCCACGATTGACGATCGCGGTAATACGACCGACCGGCCGGTTCCCCTGGTAGGCGACAAAATTCGCCACCTGGTTCTGATCGTGAAATGGATGGTAACGAAACCCGACCAGTTCCATCTGATTGCCGATCAGCGGCGGCACCCAGCAAGGATCATTTCGATAGATATCCCACAGCTGGCCGATGAAGTCCTTGCGGGTCTTCCTGTCCGTCGCTGGCCGAATCTCGCATTTCGCCACGTCAATCTTCCCCGCAAGTTTCCAGGAACCGAGCCAATCGATGGAAGTCACTCTTGGGCTGGATGAATCTCACCTTGGTCACCAGCGTCTCTGGATCCACCAACTGCTCAAACGGCACATAACTGAGATCCAGCTGCCCACCGACGGAGACCATGACACCCGCAAACCGTTCTTCAATCAAGGCACGGTAAGCACCGGCACCGATCTGCGACCCAAGCATGATGTCGAAAGCATGAGGCGGGGCGCATCGCGATTCGTAGCCCAGTTGCAAAGGTGTTACTTTCCGCGAACTGCCCGTACGTTTCTTGTACTCCGCTGCCACCAGTTCCGCCAACATACGACCAATCTGAATGTTGGCGATCGAAATGTGTCCGTGGTCATCTCGAGGAATCCCCTCTAGGTTTTTGCTGGGAAGGTACTCGGCCAACCCTTCAGCGATCACGATGACGCCATAGTTGCGTCCCTGCTTCTGTCGCATCTGCATCGTCTTGACCATGCGATCGACGACACTTTCCATCACCATCACCGGCCGTTCCCTGGTCTTGCCGGTCGTCGAGTCGGTAATCTTTTCGGTTGCGCGTAGAGATCCCTGGATGTCTTCAACACTCAGCACCAAGCACGCCTCACCGGCGATCGCTGCGCCGTAGGCAAGCCACCCGGCACTGCGTCCCATCGCTTCGCAAAGGAAGTAAGCTTGCCCGGCCGATGCGTCATGATTCAGATTGCGAATCTCACTGGCCAGCGTCTCGACTGCGGTGAAGTAACCGAAGGTGAAGTCGATACCCGAATAGTCGTTATCGATCGTCTTGGGAAGATGAATAACGGGAATCTTGGATGTCCCCTCAGGAAGATGATCCTGTAGCATCATCATCTTGTTGGCGGTCTTCAGTGTATCGTCACCACCGATGCTGATCAGCGCATCGACCCCCAACGACCTCAACGCTTGGTCAACCCGACGCAAGGGTGCTGATTTTTCGGGGTCATTCAAGTGATCAGGATGCGACACCATTTTGCCGGGATTGGTGCGAGCAGTACCGATCATGATGCCCTGGGATGTGCGGGTGTGGTGCAACACATCATGGGTGATGCGAATGAAATCATCCCCCTCCCTGAGCGGCCTGTCCGGACCGAATTCCACCAACTTCGAATAGCCGTGCTTGATGCCGAGTACTTCGATGCCAGCGTTACAAAACGCAACGGCAGCAGTCGAAATCACTGCATTGGCCCCAGGAGCCGGTCCGCCCGCAAATAGTATTCCGACACGACGGATCGTGGCCGTATGCTTCCTCATCTGGATCCCTTCTCTCCCTGCAAATCCGGTTGTCCATGTCATCGCCCGAAACTCGATGAGCAACGCAAAAGCAGTGTACCATTTTGCCCATTCAGTCGCAGCGCCGATTCCCCCCATCCTCCGCCCAGACTTAGTAGCTCCAGCCAACCATTGCTCCCGCATAAACAACTCCAATTCGGACCTAGGGAGGAAACCGTACCGAATCGGTTCGACATTGGTATGATGAGGCGATCCAATCCTGTTCCTACTCCTGTGCCGTTTTGGAAACTCGAAGATCTCAGGAATGTTATGGCAGCAAAAACGGTCGAAGGTCGCCTGCTCTGCTCCAGTGCACTCACTTACGCGATACGTGGTCAAAAAGGGATATTGGAAGAGCGAGACCAGGTGGAGTTCTTCCGCGGGTCAGGATGGATTGCCCCTCCCAAGGTGTTGTTCGGGGACAAAGACCAAGTCAACGCTTGCCTATTCGGCGAAAGCCAGGATGGATGGGTGGTGGCGTTTCGTGGCACCTTGCCATGGGACCCACAGAACATCCCTAATCTGATTGACTGGCTTCAAGCATTCGATGCCCAGCCGATCGAGGCCATCCACTATCCCGGACAAGTCCACTCTGGGTTTTACCAAGCTCTAGAGCCATTGGTGGAACCGGTGATGGAGCAACTGAGCGATGCGATCAGTCGCCGCAGACGCTCTCTGCTACTAACGGGCCACAGCAAAGGTGGTGCCCTCGCTTCTCTCTTTGCTTGGCGCGTGGCTCAACGCTTCCCTGACCTGGAACTTCAAGTCGTAACCTACGCTTCGGCCAAGCCGGCGAATGCAGCGTTTCAGGATGCCTATAGCCGGCGGATCGATCACACCCGCTATGAGTACGGAAACGATATCGTCCCACATCTTCCTCCCTCCCAAGATGGTCTCCTCCGCGTGCTGACTTCGCTTCCGCTGATCGGCGAACGCTTTCAAGACCTGTCGCGCTACGACTACCGACCCCTGGGAAAACTCCGCTACGTCACCCACTCGGGCCGCATCATCGACGACGATCAATCGCTACGAGCCGAAAGGAGCCTGAATCTCGCGTCGGAAATCATCCGACTTCGATTCGCACAGATTGCTGCGGAGCATTCGATCCGTTGCGGCAGCGGCTTTGTGGAGGCTCTTTTGGGTGGCCTGCCCTGCTGATGCGGAAAAGCGAACCCGGAGGAATGAACAGCTCCCGCCAGTACTGACGATCGCCAGATGGTGGTTCGCTTGCATCAAGAGGTTTCCCAAAGTCATCCCGCTTGGCAGCGATGGCTACCAAGAGCTGGTGGCTACCAAGGTCTCCGGTTTCGCCAGCAACCATCTTTTACTCCTCATCCGCATCCTCGCGGGCGCCCTTCTCGCCTCGCTTACCACGAGGCACCTCCGGCAATTTGCGTCCTGGCTTCTTCAAGATTGGACGAAGCTCCCGAACGAAATCGTCAGCGTTCTGGAACGACTGATAGACACTTGCGAATCGGACGTAAGCCACCTGGTCTTCCACCGCCAGCAACTCCATCACCTTTTCGCCAATCAACCGGCTGGGAACTTCCAGCTCGTTCTCCTCCATGATGGCCTGCTCGACCATCTCTGCCATCAGCTGGATCTTGGTCGCCGAAATCGAACGCTTCCAGCAAGCCCGCTCCAAGCCACGGATGATCTTGTCGCGAATGAATGGCTCACGCTCCCCCGACTTTTTCACCACCAGCAACGATCCTTCCACTCGCTCAAAAGTGGTGAATCGCCGCTTGCAAAAATTGCACTGACGCCGACGTCGAATCGCTTTCCCATCGTCGACGGATCGGGAGTCGCGGACGCTGTCGTTATCGCGTTGGCAGTAGGGGCATCGCATCGCATTACCTTCTCTTCCGAATCAGTCGCCGAAGTAGGATCCAACACCTAGTCCAGTGGAGATAGCAGCGGGTTGAGCCGAAGAGACCGCCGCTCTCTCCAATTCGCTCGAGCGCAGCCTGCAATCACCGGACTCCCTATTTCTGCCATTTTTTCTTTGGCGGTGGCCCGGAGCGTTCCGGTTTGGCTGCGATCAATCGATGGCTGTTAGGACCAAGAAGGTCGTCTAACCTCGCTCGAAGTTCAGGCACCACCTCCACTCGATGCTTGTTGTTTCGAATCGCAACACTGTCCCCACTAGCCAGGCGAAGCACCATCACCACCGTCTGCGTCCCTTGATAGCCCTTCAGGATGCTGTCCAATGCAGGCAGAACGGCTTCCCCATGCAACGATTCTTCGATGTCGATCCGGAGCCCTGTCGTGAAGCGATGAGCCGCCTCTTCGATCGGAATGATTTCATTGACGATCAGATTTGCTTCATCTCCACTGCGTCGATCGACTGCGCCTTTGATCAAGACCACCGACTCGGCCTTGACCATCTCCCCCTGGTCGGCAAATCCATCGGGCCAAAGAATGCAGCGCACTACTCCTTCCAAATCTTCCAAATCGAAATTGGCATACTTCGAAGGAGCCCCCGGCTTGGGGTTTCTGGTATGAGCCAGTTTGATCGCACCAATCATTCCGCCGACCATCACTTCCTCGCGGTGCTGCAGCGTCCGCAAACTTTTGGTGCTCTGGTTGGTGTAGGCCGTCAGGCTCGCTCGGTACGGCTCCAATGGATGCGACGAAAAATAAAAACCCAGCACCTCTTTCTCAAATGCCAGCTTCTCCTTCTCGGGGAACTCGGAGATTGCAGGTAGGGACTGCGTCTTTGTCGCGGCCCCATCCTCCTCCTGCTCGAAGGCGTCGAACAGATTCTTCTGTCCTATCTTTCGGTCCTTGATTTTGCTGGCCCCTGCAGATATCGCCTTATCCAGCACCGCCATCCACTGCGAACGTGCCCCACCAAGGCAGTCAAACGCTCCGGCCTTGATCAATGTTTCGATCGCGGCCCGGTTGCAGGCCGATGGATCCACCCGCTCACAAAAATCCCAGAGATCCCGAAACGGACCATTCTTGCGCCGCTCCTCCACAATCGACTCTGCAGCGGCACCACCACATCCCTTGATGGCGCTGAGTCCAAAGTAAATCTTTCCCTGATCGACGACGAACCCCACGCCGCTGTGGTTGATATTGGGTTGCAGTACCTCGATCCCCATCCGTTGGCAGTCTTCGATATGCTCAACCAGCGAATCTTTCTGCTTGAAGTTCCGCCCCGGGATATCGCCGGTTAACAGCGCCGCCATGAATTCTGTGGGATAATGTGCCTTCAGATAGGCTGTCTGGTAAGCGATCAGTGCATAGGCGGTGGAGTGGCTTTTGTTGAATCCATAACCGGCGAACTTCAGAATCATTTCCCAGAACTCTTTTGCCTCAGCCTTGCCCATTCCTTTGGCAACGGCACCCTCCAGGAATTTCTCCGCATTCTCGTCGATGATCGACTTCTTCTTTTTGCTGATCGCCTTGATGCAGGTGTATGCCTTCGCCAGCTCGATTCCACCCAACCGATTCAGAATCCGCATCACCTGCTCTTGATACACCATCACCCCATGCGTTTCCGCCAGGATCGACTCCAAAACCGGATGCGCATAGACCGCCTTCTTGCGGTTGTGCTTGACGGCTACGTAGTCCTCAACCATCCCTCCTTCCAGCGGACCCGGCCGATAGAGCGCATTGGTTGCGATGATGTCGCGAAAATGGTCAGGCTTCATCTTCTGCAGCAAATCGCGAATGCCGCCACTTTCCAACTGAAAAACCCCCTTCGTCTCCCCGCGCTGCAACAGCGCAAATGTGGCCTGATCCTCCAGCGGAAACTTCAGCGGATCGATCGTCTCGCCACGAGACTGCTGAATCAAATCGACTGCATGGGAGAGAATCGTCAGGTTGCGTAGCCCAAGGAAGTCCATCTTCAGCAAGCCAGCCGACTCGACATCCCCCATCGACCACTGGGTGATGATGTCGGTCTTTCCCGTCACACGACAAAGTGGAACGTATTCGGTCAGCGGTCGGTCGGCGATCACCACTGCTGCAGCGTGCGTGCCGACGTTGCGAGCCAATCCCTCCAGTTTCCGCGCGTAGTAGATCAGCTGCCCCACATCCTCGTCGCTCTCGGCGAGCTGCCTAAGCTCTTCGTTTTTCTCTAGAGCTTTATCGATCGTGATCTTCAGTTCGTCAGGGATCATCTCCCCGACCTGCACCACGCGCTGCAGCGGCAGCCCCAAAGCCCGGCCTACATCCTTGATTGCCGCCTTGGCAGCCATCGTGCCAAAGGTCCCGATCTGAGCCACGTTCTGCTCGCCGTACTTGTCCTTGACGTATTTGATGATCTCCGCCCGGCGTTCCTTGCAGAAATCGATATCGATATCGGGCGCTTCCTTGCGGTTTTCGTCCAAAAACCGCTCAAACAGAAGATCGTACTTGATCGGGCAGACATGGCTAAGGTACAGCCCGTAGCAGACTAACGCACCGACACCACTGCCTCTAGCCGTCGCCGGAACTCCCAGCTCCCTCGCATAGCGCACGAAGTCCCACACAATCAAAAAGTAGTTGGAAAACCCGAGTCGACTGATCACCCCAAGTTCCCGGTCCAGTCGATCCATGACGACCTGAGCCAACTGCCCCCCAGGCCGCATCTCCTCATTGCCCAAATATCTTTCATTCAGCCCCAACAGACAGAGTTCCCGCAGATAATCATCTGCCGATTTGTCACCTGGAGTTGCAAAGGAAGGAAAGTGTCGCTTCCCCAGTTCCAGGTCGATCTCCACCTGATCGGCGATCCGCTGCGAATTGCTGACCGACTCCTCAAGCCCCGAAAACAGTTCATACATCTGCTCAGGCGACTTCAGGTAATACTCCTGCACATCCATCCGCATGCGGTTCTGATCGGTCTTAAATTTCCCGGTGTTGATGCACAGCAGCAGATCTTGGGCATCGGCGTCTTCTTTTTCAACGTAGTGGGCATCGCAGGTCGCCACCATCGGTAACCCCATCTGCGTGGCGATATCGACCGCCGCCTCCAGATGCAGCTTCTGCAATTCGAAACCACTGTTCATGATTTCGATGTAGTACCGATCGCCAAACAGCCGGTGAAACCAACCTGCCACCTCCATCGCTTCGCGCCGCGCCTGAGCGTGATTCGCACCATGCACGATCGCTCGGGAGAATTCACTGGAAATACATCCACTGAGGCATATCAGCCCTTCGTGGTACTTCTCCAAAAGCTCTTTATCAATCCGCGGCTTGAAGTAGAACCCTTCCAAACTGGCATGCGAAGCAAGCTGAATCAGGTTCCGAAATCCAGTTCGATTCTTCGCCAGAAGCGTCAGGTGGAATGACGCTTCCTTGCTGCTGGACGCCTCTCGATCACGCCGCCCCTTCGGCGCCACATACGCTTCATATCCAAGAATCGGATTGATGCCGGCCTCTTTTGCTTTGGTATAGAACTCCAGCGCACCATGCAGGTTGCCATGGTCGGTCAGCGCCAACGCATTCATCCCCAAAGCCTGCGTCCGCTCCACCAATCGATCAATCGTACTGGCACCGTCCAAAAGGCTGTAATGGCTGTGGCAGTGCAAATGAACAAATCGACGATCGGTCATTGAATCCCTCCTTGCGCCAAATCGGAACCGCCAGCTCACCCCCCGGCGAAGTCCCGATTTTAACGCCCCACATCAGCGCCCGCGACGCCTGCAAAGATGGGTAGTTTGGGGCAAGAGGAGACGAGACTCGCTGTTTTCGCTCCCTCGAGAACTACTTTGTTTTGCAGTCGCTTTTCTTCATCCGCAGGGAATCCCCCGTAGAGGGTTATCCAACGGCTGGCGCCGTACCGCGAAGCGTTAGTAGCAATTCCGGCATAACACCGTTGTGTAATAGTCGGTGGCACTTCAACCACTGAACCGCGGAATTGTCGGAGGGACCTAGCAATGGCCTAAAACAATAGCTTGCTGGCCCCTTTTCCCCAAAAGTCATCTGCATGCTTTTTCCGTGCCTTCAAAATCGTTTCTTCGCTGTTCCTGCGCAATGTGGTTTGGGGCGAGCATGCCCATCGCCTTCCCCGAGCCAAGGGATTTTCTTCACGGTAATCCCCCTCTCACAAGACAAATCACTACCAGCGACGTTAGATTCAACCCCTGACTCCCGTCTCTCCCGATTCGCGCTTCCCCTTATCCCGCGAGGCTCTTCCCATGTCCCTTGCTTCCAACCGCCGCGCCTTCCTCGCAGTGACCGGAGCCTCCGCAATCCCAGACTCCACGACAACTGTCGCTGCGGCTACAGCTCTCGAAACTGCCTCAGCGCCGATCCTTCATGGGCTGGTCGATTGCCAAAGCCATCTGTTTTTTCCCGAAGTCATCCAGGTCATGCGATCTCGAAAGACGGACCCCCTGGTGATCGACCAGAACGGTGTACCGATTCTGAAGATGGGTGACTGGCTTCGCAAAATCCCAGCCACCTACACCCGAGTGGAATCGAAACTGGAGGCCATGGATGCCAACGGCATCGCGATGACTCTGCTGAGCAGCAACGATCCCGGCCCCGAGTGGTTCGGCGACGACGGCCCTGAGATCGCCCGCCTCATTCACGACTCGCTGGCCAACGTGATCGCTCAGCACCCCTCTCGATTCCGTGGGCTTTGCACCCTGCCGCTGCAAGACCCGAAAGCCGCCTCGGACGAACTGGATCGGTGCGTCCAGAAGCTTCACTTCGTCGGCATACTGCTCTACTCGAACCTCGCTGGAAGGTGGTGCGATGAGCCACAATTCCATTGGCTCTTCCAACGCGCCGAGGAACTCAACGTCCCCATCCTGCTTCACCCAGCCAAACCAATGACCACCGAACAGGTAAAAGGATACGAATTGACCAGCACGCTGGGCAACATGTTCGAAAACACCATCGCACTGGCGCGCATCATCGCCAGCGGGCTTCTAGACCGACATCCAAAGCTGAAGCTAGTCTGTCCGCATCTTGGCGGAACTCTCCCCTACATCTGCGGCCGCATGGACCACCAGATCCATGTCCTCAAACGCGGCCCTCAGAATCTGGAACGAAAACCAAGCGAGTACCTTCGTTCCATCTACATGGATATCGTCTCTCCGCTGCCGGAAGCGATGCGGTTTGCGATCGACTTTTGTGGAGTCGACAAGCTGCTCTTTTCGAGCGATCATC
>Ga0315900_10000360_pt1 | contig 81288 bp, 108 predicted proteins | sample LakEriMetagenome_FD_203521 | JGI IMG/M metagenome (GOLD analysis project Ga0315900, IMG submission 203521) | Freshwater fungal communities from buoy surface, Lake Erie, Ohio, United States - Buoy 12 MA114 | ecosystem: Environmental > Aquatic > Freshwater > Lake > Lake biofilm | place: USA... | reverse complement strand
TTTACTTATTGCATCATTTTGTTCTTCGGTAGTTGGGCACAGTAGTCCTGCATGCATGAACGCAATGAGAGCCACATTTATGGAATCTGGCGTTGATCAAAAAATAAACGACGCAGAAAGATATTTGTATCAAAAAGTACAAAGCGTTGGGCCTAACGAAACCGCCACAACATACTTGGCCGTAGCTTATAGGATAAGTGTTACAAAAAGCCTGTCTTATTCAATATCTAACTTTATGTCTTGTGATAGGGTTAATGTAGATATAAATAGAGCTGGAGCTTCAATGGGTTTTGAATGGAAATTTTAAGGAGAAAATAATGAAAATGAATCAAAGAGAAGTTGTAGAACTTGTTAAACATATGCTGGCAAGGCTTCAGGAGTCGACATTAAATTCGTCAGCCAGAAATAAGATCGAGAATACGCTTGAATCCCTAAGGGCTGTTGAAGAAATGCTTAGGAATGGAAATGGATTTTACGATTCAATTCTGCTGAGAAATGAAAAAACTCTTGTGGAGGTGGATTTTGAAAGACATAAAGTGGAATAGAAAGATAAAGACCAAGACAGCCGGCGTTAGAAAAATTGAGATTCTTTTAAGGCCTTCTGGGCTACTTAATTGGATTAAATTTTTTATTTTTAGGCAAGACTACTGGAACGCTATCAAAAGCATGACACTTCTGGATAGCTGGGGCGGAAGTGTTGAATGCGGGCATAAAAAATCGGAATTAACCCTAACCGGACCCAAACTAACTCAGTTTTATGAAACTAGGGTCGGAGAGTATACCGTAAACTGCGACATAAGCACAAAATGTGAAAATTGGTATATTGATTTCACAGTTTCTCTTGCACAAAACTAATGAAAGTGCTATTATTAAAGAGTTATGACGGACTCTGGAAGGGGGAGTATGAGGTCAAGGAAATTGAAGCCAACTTCATCGAAGATGGCCGGCAAAAAACCGCAGTTAAAATCCAAAAAGACGGGGAAGAATGGCTCGTCCCAATCGACTTGGTTGAATTCTTATAGGGATGAGCGTAGCTTGGCTGGATCCGATCTGGCCAGCTTAGGCTTTACCTATAACGAAATTTTAGATATGGTGGGGAAACACAATGGAGACTTTTGAAGCTGGATATTGCGTCCATCAGGACTACGGCGTTATTTCCTTTATTAAGAACGGAAGGGTGATGAAGCTAGCCTCAAATGGCAGGCTTGTGATTTTCCGCCCAGAAGACAAAACTAAGCTTAGGCCTATTGCTAGAACAAAAGATCTGGAGCTTGGCGTTGCTGAAATGAACGTGGCCCTTAAAAGCAGGACAAGAAACCTAATGGAATGGCGTAGCGTAAAGCCGGGCAGTAATTTTGTTGTTCTATGCCGAGTGGTGGCAGAGATGACGCGCTGTATTCGGGTTCTTACTGAAGACCAATCGAAAAAGCTTAGGGAGCTTAAGAAATGTGTTGACTTTGAGCTTTCTTTGCTGTATAGTAAGGAAGGGAGACCATTCTAATGCTTGAAAAAATCATGAAATACGAAGATGGCCAAATGGGTGACGACGAGATTGTTGACCTTTTCCAAGAGCTGGTGGACACTGGCATGGCTTGGCGTCTGCAGGGACATTATGGTCGCATGGCGCACAGCTTGATTGAGGGCGGTTTTATTAAACTGAAGCCGGAACTGGAATGACTATCCTTCGAGCGCTAAAATTTGTCGCCATACTTGTGGCGTGCCTAGTTTGTGTAAAAATTTCTGTAGTAAGTGTCATATTTGCTATCCATTCTTTGGTGGAAGGTAGGGGTACAATAAGGGTTGCAGGGTATTTACTCATAACTATGATTTTTTCATATGCATGCGCGGCAGGTATAGCCAACCTATTAGGAATAGACAAAAGCGATGAAAAATCTTAACTTGCTATCTTTTAACCTACTGATGATTGCGCTCTTCATGTTTTGGATGAGCAGCTGGGTTCCAATTAAAACTAAGGATGTTCCGGGGTGCTTTCCGGATTATCGGCCCGGCTTCAAATGTTTTGTTTTTGAGAAATTGCCATGAAAATTGTTATTACAAGACTTAGAGATGATACTTTTGTAGTGAGCGACGGATGGGAACTGCATAATGTTAAAACGCCAGAAGAGGCGAGCGCGATTGTGGCAACATCCTCTTCTCAGAAATATAAAAATGTTCTTGACATTTTGAGATGGAACTGCGAAAATGGTTATGACATGCTGGAACTATCCGGCCAACAGACTGTTTCTAGAAAGGTGAATTACTCTGAAATGTTTTGATATGTGACCAAAAGACGGCCCCGGAGGCAAAGTACGCCTAACACATAGTGCATGGGCGAGTGGTGTACCGGTTTGCATAGGGGTCTTATAAACCTTTGGTAGTGGGTTCAATTCCCACCTCGCCTACCATAATTAGATGCCCCAGAACAATTTGTTTTGGGGCATTTTTTTATTAAAAATAATGTTTGACTAAACAAACAGCCTATGGTATTCTGGTTTCAGGAGAAAGAATATGACTAAAGTATATGTAAGAACTACCAAAAGATTTCTGGAAGGCTCTCTTAAGGGAATGGTACGCTCTGATGTACTTGAAGTGCCGAACGAAGAAGTTGCTAAGCGCATGGTGAAGGATTGCCCCAAGGGCCGCGTGATTGGTGGCGGATACTTTGGAAAGCGAAGTTCCTCCCTTGAAGGTGAGATGAGTTTTCAGTTCATCCAAGGAAAAAAGCCGCTCCAATGTCCAAACAACCCAGAAATCCTTTTCGATAATGGGGAACAAAATGCCGAGTTTATTGCCAGCCTCTTCAAAGAAAACTCTTCGATCTTCTAAAGACAGGTGGTGGACTTTGTTCATAGTTCGTTCTCCATCAATTTGAAAAGCAACGCTCGAATCCACTCAGGCGCATGTTTCAGGTTTTTTTCAAACTCCGTGCGCGTGGACCCCTTGAGGAGGTTTTTTATTTTTCCAAGCATGTCTTCGTCGATGTTCTTTTGCTGCATGAACTTCATGGCTTGGACAGCCAAGGCTTCACGCGAGCCCGCGGCATGCATATTATTAAGCGAAGTGTGTTTGAGTGTGACCTCAAGCTTTCCAAGTTTAAATTTTTTGGAAGGACCATCGGTTAAAAAAATCGCGCGCCCTGGAACTTGATCTGAAAGGCCAATGACATTTGCAGCGTAGGCCCCAGCAGGCTGAATCTTGAATCCGTTTTTCTCCGCAAGCGCCCGGACGACCGATTCCACGTCGGGCGACAAGAGACCAAGAAGTTGATGATGTTTGGGGTAGTCGTAAACACCGCGAAGCACACGGCGTATGAAGTTCTCTTTTTGTAGAGTGAACAGCACGAGCCGGATGGCTTCGGGACTTCCCAAGCCAGAGAAGTGCTTAGGGGTAAATGCCCACCCCCTACCATGCCCGTATATCTTGCTTTTTATAGCATTTTCAACAGTTTGACGCATTTTTTGACCTCTATTCACTAACAAAAGGTACTATGTTTTTGTTAGTAAGTCAAGGTGTCTCAGAATGAATCACTAACGAAAAGATGCTATAATTCGTTAGTGAAAAAACGGGACAATCGTAAATATACTATTGGATTACAAATAGTTACACGCACAATCGTTGGCACCCCCCCCTATATTATTGAGTTAAGGGAGGGGGCTGAGGGGATGCTAGGTGGGCTGAAGGGGACCGATCTCTTCCATCAGATCCCAATCGTCACTGCCATCGGCACGACCAAGCGCCTTTCCTGTTTCTGCGTTCCATTCGCAGCTCTGCCAACCAGGAAAGGCCGCCGGATGATTAGGAATCAAAATTGCGCCAATGGCCTGTCCGTTATTTGAGCTTTGGCTGTAATGGCTTGCGGTCGTCTTATAGACCTCGACCTGGAAGCCGCATTTGGTTTTGTAGTGGGTCCAGGCTTTAGGCTTCACCGTTAGCCATCCGTGACTGCTCTTCAGGTAAAAGGCCGCCGCACCATACATGAAGTTTGATGAAGTCGGGTTTGGCCTTTTCCTTTACCTGAGCCATAAATTCGGCGTTGCCCATTTCGGCATTCATTACGGAGCGCCCCATGATCTTTTCGACGTACTCGTGGGTGTCGGCAAAATCGCCCAGCAACATCCCGGTATAGACGCTCACAATTGCGCCGATTTCTTTTGGCTGCATGTCAACCTCGCATTCAGTCTGACCGGAAAACTGGCTTTCTTTCAATTTAAGGGTGAAGGCTCAAAAGAAGCAAGTAACACTTGCAAGAATTGCAAATATTATAAAGTGGCGCATGATAACAATAGAGTGCCGTGCAAAAGCTTTGAACCTCATGGAGCGTTTGAATTTGACGAGTTTTACTGCGGTTGCCGTGGGTGGGAATAATAAGGAGAATATATGATTACTGCTCTTGCTGTACTATCTGCTTTTGTATCCGGAGTTATGGTGAGTAATGTTGTTAAGAAGGCCCATCCTGAAAGAAGTGGACTGGACAACTTTGCCCACTCTTTCCTGATCATTCTTTTATCTGCACTGCCCTACATCCTTATGCTGGGTGTCGCTCGATGAAAGTAAAAATCCTTACTAAGTCGGAATGCGCCAGAGAGCTTGAGCGGGCGGATGCTTTTCTCACTTGCCTAAACCAATACACTATTGAGAATTTGCTTAGGAAAAAGAGCCTAACAGAATACTTCAGCTCTTTGGCGGAGGCTGCGGTCGATCCCACCATTTCGGAAATAGAGGGGATTATGTTGGCATTTGACGATACCGTAAGGCCAAAGTGGAAAGAGCTTGGGTTGCCAGAGGTGGCGATCAACTTTGCCGTAACAAATGGCAAGGATATGGGGATGTCAAATCTTCCCTACACTCGGGGCAATACAATATTCTTCTCAAACAAAATATTGTCAAATGGCTATATGAAGTCTGAGCACTTCAGGCAGCTGATTGCGCATGAATGTTTTCATATCCTAAGCAGGGTGAAGCCTTACATGAGGCACCAACTGTACGCGTTTTTCGGTTTTGAGCAATGCGAAGATGTTGATATTGGAATTGTAAATCCGGACTGTCCAGTTAATAACTATTGTCTCGAGATAGACGGTGTGAAGTATGTCCCCTACCTCGAAATGCCCACATCAAACGTCTTGAGCGAGCACGCCATGCTTTACAATATTGAGACCAAGGAAAGTGTTAAGGCAAAAACAACCAAAATATTTGAAATGATTGGCAAAACGACGGCCTACGTGATTCATCCGGAAGAAATCTGCGCGGACTTTTTTATGTACCTGTTTGTAGATGCGGAAGATATTGATAAGACTAAGGTTTTACAGTTTAAAGAAAAACTTTTGGCTTGTGTATAAAAAGCTTGCCATTTTTTGAATGGAGTGCTATTCTCTAAGTATGAACTGCAATAACAATAAAATCGAAATGACCTCTGAAGAACTTGAAGCTTTTGTCCGTAAGGTTAAGAGCGACACCTGCAAGCAAGTTGCAAAACTACTTGTATCTGACAAAACACTGGACCACAAAGATCTTAATGTGGAATGGAATGTGGCCAAAAAACATTTGGCAGGGTGGGTGGCCGCTTACGGAGAACTTGCTTTTGTTGACCTTCTTAAGTATGTTGGCGAGGAAAGTGCTTGATCTTTAAAGCAAAATCTAGTTTTATGGTTTCGGTAAAAACGAAGCCAGAGAATGCATGGGAAGATCCTGAAGATCTGGTCGCCACTGTCATAGAAGGGCAGTTGTTTTTGGTGGCTGGACACTGGGATCTTCCTGTTCCGAATGGGCCTTGGAATTGGGAGCGTTACTATGAGACTTATGAAAAAGAAACCGTCTGATAATATTCAACACAATGATGAAAATTGTGAAATTACATATGGCGATAAAGTAATTGCCGGATGGAACGATGAGGCCAATACACAATACCCAGAAGATCTGACGTGGGCCCGCACTATTGGAGACTTGGTTTCTAAAGTCTTTGATGCCGGATTTGAAGCTGGGCAGGCAGAGCGCCAAGTTGAAATCGACCGACACAAAAGCGCCGTGGACTTCTACACGCAAAAGATCCATGAGCTGCAAGTTGGCATGGAAAACTATATAAAAAAGAGAAATTTAAAATGACAAAAAAAGAAATTGTTTCTTTGTTGACTGAAAAGCTTAATGAGGGGCAGATGCAGGATTATGAATTGCATGAAGAAACTGTAGCCAAAGTATTAAAAGAATTAGAATCTCAATGTGTGATAATTTCTTATGAGCCTGACTCACAAATATTAAAATTAAAAAAACAACTCGAGCGCATGCGCGAAGCGTTTAAAATATTAGCAATATGTAAACCAAAAGTGGGCAAAACAAGATAAAATTGAACCGTAATATACGCTAAAAGCACCTTAATACGGTGCTAAAAGGATATAATACATATGACACCTACCGAAATACACATTGATGCGCTGATGGAAAAGATTGAGGAGCTAGAAGCCGAAAACGCCCGGTATCGGGAGGCGTTGGAGTTTTATGCTAATCCATTTAATCATAAAGAAAAAATAGAAAAAGAAACAAGCATTCCTGATTTTTATCATGATACAGATTTTGGGATGTTTGCCCGCGAAGCGTTGAAGGAGATGGAATGAAATATTGCTGTCGATTAGATCAGGAATTTATCTGCGGAATTGTTAGAAATAGGTCTGGAATAGATTCAGGCGAGCTTGATTTTACCATTAGGTGCGAAAAAGCTGAGCTTGATATTAATAATGTCATAAAAGAGACGGAGCGATTATTGAAACGACTCCATGAAATTCGGGCAGATATGATAAAAGAAAGAGGTCTTAATCTGTGAACTCATTCTACATAAGTATTTTTGCTTTGGTATCCGTTTTCTGCGAAGGCAAAACCTCTTGTGAAAACTACGTGCACAAATGCTATGCCGAAAGGTCTGGCGTTGATAAAGAATACGGCAAAAGCATGAAGCGAAGGCGAAAGGCCGTAGTGCTCCGATATTGCTTAAAAGATGGCGGATACATTAAGTGATAGTATAAGCTTATGCCGCCTACCTCGAAAAAACATCAATTAGAGCAAGTTAGGGTGATGGTGTTAGACTCCCAGTATCAGCCGATAGAAATACTTAATTGGGATAAGGCTATTGTTTTGATTCTCACCCAAAAGGCGGAAGTGATTGAAGAGTACGACATGCCTATTAGATCCCCCAGTCGGGTGTTTAAGATGCCTTCCATCATAAGAAAAACAAAAGCTAGGTATCGGCACAAAAGCGTAACATTCACCAGAAGAAATCTGTTTGCCAGAGACAATTACGAGTGTCAGTATTGCAGCAAGAAAAAGCTATACAGTGAACTCACATTCGATCATATCGTTCCGGTTAGATATAATGGCGGGACAAATTGGGAAAATATTGTCGCATGTTGCAAACCATGCAATATTAAAAAGGCGGATAGGACTCCGGAGCAGGCGAAGATGCCTTTAAGAAGGGCGCCACAAAAGCCGGACTGGATCACGGTTTTTAAATTAAAGCTTCTGGATAGTGACCCAGAAAGTTGGTGGTATTATGTTGGTGGCAAAATACAGATAGTATAGTAAGAGGTGATTTATGAGTAACATCATTCTAGCTTTTATTGTTGGTGTCTTTACTGGTGTTGGGGTTGTTTTGTGGGAAGTGAGAAAAACTCTCACTGACGACCTTACATCCACGGAAAGAAAAGTAGTTTATACACTCCTAAATAAAAAGGCTCGTAAAATATTTACGAAGTTTAAATAATATGAAAAAGTGGATTAATATTGTCTCCGCGCTAGTTATCACTGCGGTTGTTGCTACCATTGCTTATGAAGCTAGGACTATTTACGCGTGCAACAAAGTGATTGAAGCCGCTGAACAAAAACAAAATGAGTATTTTAAAAGATATGACGAAGAGTGCATGAAGCATGTCGAAGGTAATAGCGAAGAATATGCTAAATGCGTCACCGAACTTATTAGCGATCTAAATAATACTGTAGAAGAAATGCAGGCATCTTTAGAACAGTTGGGTTGTGTAGATGAAAACTAAAGTGCAAAAAATGACAGCTTGGGCTTTTTTACTATCCACTGCCGTTGGCTTTAGTGGAAAACAAACCCTTGCATCGGGCCTTGGATTAATTGCTGGTATTTGTTTTTTTCTTGATGTGATCATTTTGTCGGATAAATAGTGATAGTATTTATTCGATGGCGGGGGTGTAGCTCAGTTGGTAGAGCACCTGCTTTGCAAGCAGGGGGTCATCGGTTCGAATCCGTTCACCTCCACCATTTTTCTCTTGGGGAGTAGCTCAGTTGGTAGAGCATCCGGCTGTTAACCGGACGGTCGCAGGTTCGAGCCCCGCCTCCCCAGCCATAAGCCAGTGTAGCTCAGTTGGTAGAGCAACGCTTTTGTAAAGCGTAGGTCGCAGGTTCGAATCCTGTCACTGGCTCCATTAAAAAATAGTTTGACATCTTAATAAAAACCTGTTACAATGTAAGAGAAGAAGATCACTGTCGGGGGATGGTGAAACTGGCAGACACAAGAGACTTAAAATCTCTCGCGAAAGCATGTCGGTTCGAGTCCGACTCTCCCGACCATACTGCCCCTTAGCTCAGTTGGATAGAGCATCTCATTTCTAATGAGAGGGTCAGAGGTTCGAATCCTCTAGGGGCAGCCATTTTTTAGGGAACAGGGGGCAAACAAATGCAATTGAAACTGACAGAGAAAGAAAAGCAGGCTCTTGAGTTGGCTGTGGAGCAATCCATGCGAATGAACCAGCTAAAATTTGGTCGAGACAGCGGTGTTCTCGCGGAAACACTTGAAAAGATTATGGAAAAGCTGAAAAAGGAGAGCAAATGAACGATATTAAAATGAACATCCCCAATCCTGTTGTCATTGAGAGCGAGCGCGGGAGCGAGCGTCACTACGACGTCTATTCAAGACTTTTGAAGGACAGGATTGTATACCTCGGCACTCAGGTGAATAGTGTATCCGCAAACCTAATTGTCGCCCAGATGCTGTTCTTGGATGCCGACAACCCGGACAAGCCGATTCATTTCTATATCAACTCTCCGGGCGGATCCGTACACGACGGGCTTGCGATTTATGATGTCATCCATTTTATCAAGGCGCCAGTGCACACCTACGCTCTCGGGACGGCTGCGAGCATGGGCTCTTTCTTGGCCATGTGTGGGGAAAAGGGGCATCGTCATTTGACGCCCAACACCATGACAATGATTCATCAGCCCCACCTTGGCAATGGCGGTATCGGTGGTACAGTGACAGATATTGAGATCGCTGCCAAGAATTTGATTGAAACCAAGGAGAAGCTGACTCGGATTTACTCTCTGCACTCTGGGCAACCATACGAAAAGCTTCGGGATTTGATGGAGCGGGACAAGTATCTGACGGCTCAGGAGGCGGTCGATCTTGGTTTGGCAGATATCATCATCGAGTCAGACAAGCTCAAAAAGCTTCGGGGTGAATGATATTATAGTTTGAGAGGGTCGGCGTGGGAAAAGTAGCGGACACTGATTCAGGGAATACGAAGCTACACGCTGTGGATAGGCGCTATTTTGTTAATAGCACAGCCGCCACTGGAGACACGCAAGGTAAGGCAGATTGGTTAAACTCCAATACGAACAGGTAAAGCTGCGTTGTGAACGATATGCGCAATCTGGGCGCAAAGGCCCGAGTCGGTTCGAACCCGGCAACCAGATGACAGGAGTAGCGACCTGTACCCTCTCAATTCATTCTTATTCTGTACATTTTCCCTATTTTGTATATAATAGGAAACAAGCCATAAGGAGTAGAGTGATGAGCGAAGGTGATGCAAACTGGAAAGGAAATAGGGACTTTATAGATGCTCTTAAGACAAAGCGCACTGCTCAGAAGACCACACAAATAGAAGACATTATTAAAAACGCTCTTCTCGCTAACGGCTATCCGGACGATTGCCAAACGAGTGCTGAAAAGATGGCTTCTATCGTTTTGTTTGAACTTCAAGATAATAATATATTGGTACGGATAGAGGAGTAGAGTGATGAGTGAAAATAATTTTATTAAAAGAATAAATTTTAGTTTTTTAAATCCAAAATATGGTTGGTACTTAGGATATGGAACAAGCATTTGGGAAAATCGTTTGCTTGGAATTTGTTTATACTTCTTAGTATTTCAAATTGAAATTACATTCGTGAGCAGGGGACAGTCATGACCCCAACAGAAATGCATATTGATGCGCTGATTGAAAAGATTCAAAAGCTCGAAGCCGAAAACGCCCGACTCAAGGAGGCGTTGGAGCGGATTGATAATGAATGTAGCCGTGACGACACGATTGCATGGAAGATCGCTAATGATGCGCTGGAGGAATTGAAATGAAGTTATGGTGCAAAGTGTGCGAGCAAGATCATAACGGTGGAATGAGAACTTGGTGTGATCGAAGCCTTAATGAATTAAAGATTGATCGCTTGGAAGATGAGAACAAAGAACTAAAAAAAGAAATCTCTCGTCTTAAAGTTGATCTTGCTTGTGCTGAAATGCGCAAGGAAGATTCTGCCAGACTGTTGTTTCTAATCGAAAACGAATATGTTGTGAAAGCTGGCATCGGTAGCTTCTGGCTTGCCGAACCAGATGGAACGAGTCGCATTGGAATGAAGTGCGTAACGCCGATTGAGGCGATTGATAAGTATAGGAAGGAAAACCCATGAGTAAGTTTGTTTTGTTAACGCCAATTTATTGGGATGGATCTAAATTTGTCGATGGTAAATATCAAATTGCAATGAATGTAAATCATATAAGACAATTCCAAATGACCGATCAAGGGCACTCTTTGGTGAGTCTAACCGATGCTCCATTGGGATCAGATGCGTTTCATAAATTTAAGGAATCAGCAGGGGAAATCATGTCGCTGATTATGGCGGACTAATGGGACACGGACTAAAGACATTCTATGTCTGCACAGATGCGCACCGCCACTCCAGTGGGAGAAGCAAAGCTCATTCCTAATCCAGACAAAAGATGGTGGCAATTCTGGAAGGAAGACCATGTCGTTCATCAAGAGTGGATATACAACACCACTTATGACGGAGCCAAGATTGTTTATTGCGTACAAGGCGAAGTGATTGACTCGGAAGTGTTGCCCATCAGATTGTCGGCTGTTGCGAGAGGAGTAGAGTGATGTTAAAATATAATGATGAAACCTGCGAAATTACATATAACGGAAAAGTAATTGCCACATGGAATGATGATGCACATTGCGATTACCCCGAAGATTTAACATGGGCGAGAACTATTGGTGGTCTTGCTGATAAATGTTTTATGGCTGGAATGAAAGAAGCACAAGCCGAAAACGCCAGACTCAGAGAGGCGTTGGAACATATTGCTTCGGACGACCCGATTTGCGATCAATGTAATGAAGATCTAGAGCGCCATTTTTTTTATATAGCCCGAAAAGCGTTGAATGACCTGCGGAAAGGTGGGGAGTGATGTTTAACTGTTACAATCATGGATGGACAAGCGGTATACAAATGTGCCCAGTGTGTAATCCAGTGCAGACATGGACAAGTTCTGGAACAGATGTTCAAAAGGTGGTCAGTGCTTGGGTAGTTCCAGAAACTACAGGAGTATTGAAAACAAACGCAAAGCCCGGAGAGTGGATTGTTCCACTTAAAGATGAACCGAGCGAACTTGATATATTGCGAGAAGAAAACGCCCGACTCAGAGAAGCATTGAAACTATATGCAGACCCTTGGTCTTTTAAGGATAAAATTGATAATGAAACAAGCATTCCAGATTTTTATAGCGAGACTGATTTTGGAATGTTTGCTAGGGAAGCGTTGAAAGGTGGGGAGTGATGAGATATTTGAGGTTTTGCTGTAAAAATGGAGAAGTATGGGGTCTTCCATTGTCCAAGGTAGCCGAACATCGTGCCGAGCATTACGCAGAAAGTGACCACGACACCACATTTGAAGAAGAATTTGAATATGTCATGCGTGATTCATTTGAGGGGTTAGATTGGTTCAGGAACAACTGCAATCCTGACGACTTTAGTGAATCCAGCTACTTTTTGGTTTCTAAGGCACAATGCGTAAATTTTTACGACATGATTGACGAATCAGAAGGATATATCGCCGAGATAAATGAAGAAGCGTTGAGGGGTGATATAACCCCAGATAAGGGTGGAGACTGATATGCCTACACTCAAGAAAATGTTTTGGACTTATATGTTCGCCTTGAGCATCCATGCATTCTTAACAAAACAAGACCTGATTTCTTTGGTAGGGCTTGCCCTTTTTTCGTATGCATTTGTTAACTTTGTTTTAAGAAAAGGTAGTAAAAAGAAATGACTCCTGAACAAATTAAAACATTGGAAGATAACCTCGCTATCGCCATTGAAGCGTTGAAGTTTTACGCTAATGATTCATGGGATCTTGGGTGTGGGTGTTGTCGAGTTACGCATAGTGAGGTCTTTAAAAAAAGAGAAGAAGTAGCCCATGACGCTTTGGTTAAAATTTCAGCGAACAATGTCGCCACCAGATATCACAACACATTAAAGAACTTGGCAGAAAGCGAGAAGAAGGATTTGTTGGAGAGTGAAAATGAGTCTAAGTGATAAGTTTCCCCACTACTGGATGTGCTCTACCTGCGCCTCCGAGCGCGGAGGGGTTTGGCCAAGAAAGCATGTCGCCACCCTTTTGCTTACCGAGTGCGAATACTGCGGTGGGGCAAACCACGAAGAGGACGAGGGCGTTGCTCCATGGACTGATTACAACTGGCCAAAGGACGACGTTGCTGATAAAACAGCAAAAACAAACAGAGATTAAAAATAGTTCTTGATGCGGGTCGTCTAAAATGTTAGCATTGTCTTATGGGAACTAAAGCAATACTGGCACTGGCCCTTGTTCTTACCCTCTCTGCCTGCGGTCGCAAGGGACAGGTTGACCCTGCATTTAATGCGTATGTGCGCGATTTTGAAGCCAAAATTGGCGTCGGTGTAAACAACGTAGACATCTCGTTTAGAAAGCTGAACGCCCCAACCATCGGTGTTTGCTACAGCGGTGGGCAATTTAACCAAATTAATATCGATCCGGACTTCTGGGCCACAATGAACGAAAGTGGTAGAGAGCAACTGATGTACCACGAGCTTGGCCATTGCGTGCTTGGGCTTGGACACAACAATGAGCTTTCTACTCTTGATAATATGAATGTAGAGGGTAGCATTATGAACTCCTACTGGTTTGGAAATGCAGGCTACTACGCAAAATACAAAGAGAATTATAAAAAGGCTCTTAAGCACAATACGGTAGTGGAGGAATAATGGAAGAGAAAGAGATGAAGAGTTTGCTTACTAAGTCCCTGCAGGCCCACATGGGCTGGATTCTGCCCAAGATTAAGAATAAGGTCCACCAGCTCGAGGCTAAGGTGGCTAGTGAGACGATTGTCCAATTTATCAGCTTGGGCAAAATAGATCCGAAGGAAATTTCTCACCCCGACTTCTGGAATGATTACGGTGGAAAGGTTAAGCAAACCTACTCTGAAATTTATAATAACATGCAAAAAAGGTTTGTAGACGGATGGGGAAATGAGTACGTCGTCGAAAGAATTCTATAAAAAACTGTCTCAAGACTTTTGCGAAAAGAAATCAGGCGTGCTTGATTTCAATCATTGTGGATACTATGATAAGCATGCGCTTAGCATAAGGCCATCATTACGCTGGAATATTATACAAACCGGCGATTGCGTTGTGGCTGTTGAGAAGGACTCTGCAAAAATTTTTGGCCACAGAATGGCCCTATCCTACTCTATGCTGTCCATAGCAAATTTTTTGGCTGGGCTAGACAAATACAGAAACCCATTTGAGCCTTTGTTTGACTGGAGAGAAAGCATAAGGCAAATTAAAAACTACGGAAGTAAAAGCTCAATTCCTATCCCCAACAGGTTTTACATTTAACTATGAAGGTGTTTGTTTATAGAAATTTGCACAGAGGCTGCCTTAGCGTAAGGGATGTAAAAACTCGTCGAGTGATCGCCTATGTTGATTCAATAACACTAGAGGGCGTAAGATTCAAGGTGTCCAAAAAGCTTAGGCAACGCGTATTAAATGAGAACAGAAAGAATGTGCATGCTGGCGTTGAAGGTGTTTGGATTAAGAACGCTAGGGCCCCCACCAAAAAGCGGTGCATAAAAATTATTTATAATCCGTACAAATATTCTTCTTTTGTTGAGGAGAGGACGCTCGAGCCCATGCATGAGTGCGACAAGGCATATGTTACCATAGGTGGGGCCCTAGTGTGCTCAACCTAAAAAATAAAGCAATCGACAGGGTTGTCATGATCATTAGGCTAAATGTGGTTTTTATCAAGACGCCAGAGGGAACCACCACTTACGACAGCATGGACAGATTTTTTGTCACTCCAACCGAATACTATAGGGTTGGAATAGATATGTACGGAAATCGCTTTTTCCTAAACTACAAGAGAAATTCTCCGATTAGACCTATTCAAAGGAACGTGGTGTGAAAGAACAGAACAGGGTTGTCGCAATACTGCAATTTGACTATCCGGATTTAGAGTTTAAGCCGCCGGTCTTTATCTCTCCAGAAGGCGAAAATAGCGGGCTGCGCTACTTATTTACAAAGCCCTACTATTACGAATTCTTTAGGGTGGGGAGCGAAGCCATGAAATGGTATAAGTTTGTGATGTGCTATGTTGACAAACGCTCGGTGTGAAATCCTCAGAGTAAAAGAAGAATTTGTCCTCCTTAGGATTTATAAGGACTTTGTGCATTATGAGTTCCATAACCCTACGGACCCTGAAAGACAAGAAAAGCACATTAAAATATTAAACTACAGGGTTATAAACATTAATAACATGGCAATGTCCGTCGATGCCGTAGCCACTTACAGGGATTTGTTCTACCAAAACCCGTTCAGAAACAGGCGAAGTGTTGATAATCATTTAGGAATATCTAATTTGAATTATTCCATAGCTATATCCAGAAAATGTAGGTTTGTCATCCTAAACGGCCACAATCTTTACAGTTGGGAGGCATTCTTGTAGCAGATAATATCATATGGCCAAGGTTAAGGATCACACACTTTCACTTCTTTCCAGCCTAAAGCCTTTTAATTCCTTGACCGTGATATTAAACGACAATGCCAACCTAACGATAAGAATTCCCGTTCACTTCACAAAGCCTACCGGCCTCCTAAGCGTAGAAATTAAAACAAACGGCCCTGTCCTAGTTAACTCAGCCCTCTATAACTATTTGATCTGCCAGCTGGAAGACCACTACAAGAAATCCAACATGATCTGGGTTGGCACCAATCCGGACCTAGCCTATATCAAAAACTCAATTGCTAAATATCGCTTCATTCTAAGAAGCAAGGTGTCTTTGTATGAGTCGGTCCAAGTGTAAAGTATCTTTCAGGGTATACGTTACTGACCATGACATAGACCCAACCGTTGTGGGCACTGCCGAAACTTGGATTGAAAACAACAAGATCTGCGTCAGGATGAAGGATGGAGATCCTTATTTCGTATACAATTGCGTAAAAGAGGTGGGGTTTCAAGAAAACATAGAGCGTCGAAACAAAAGGCGTGTGGTCGGAGCCGAGCAGGGGGCCTTCTTTATCTACATTGCAAGGGTTCCAGAGCTATTCACAAGAGAAATAGAAACGGTGATGCTACCACCAAAGTATCGCTTTAGCTCGAGCCCAAGAATAGCTGCTCAAGATGAGACGGGACTTTCCTCCTCCAGAATGAGAAGGCTTCAGGATCTATTGGACAACTTTGATGTGTTTGACGACTTCATTGAAGCGGAAGAAGAAGACGCATAAGGGTTGTGTGATGTATGAAAAGGTTTGTCACAAGAATCTACTCCCTAAACAACTCGTACCCTCTATGCGAGAAGATAACCGTATTGTTCGTAGAAATACTGGATTCAAAAATATCCACAAGATTCATAGGTAAAACAAAAAGCGACATCTCGGTTACATTAAAGCACAAGTTTTGCCACGCCATCAATCAGGCCTATGACTTGGACTATTTCAACCATGCCGATAACTATTCGGCAAAGAAAGATTACAATATCGGCAAGACAAATGTGAGGCTCAGGGGCTATGGAGTATAAAATAGGTGCTCAGATAAGCCGTCTCATCTCTTCGTTTGATGAAATTAAAATAAGCATAAGGGTTGCTGGCTCCGTCTCCGCTGTCGGCAAGACCATGCGCGTCCACATTATTTTGGATCGTGGCCTTGGGCTGGAAGTGCCGATCTACTGGCTCAAGCCGGAACTCAACTGCTTTAAGAAAAAAGGCAACATAAAAGCCATCTATGTTAAACCTATTTACGCTGTTTAGTAAGTATCGAAAGATATCTATTAACACAATAAAGATGAAGAACAAGATTAGGCACCGGATGCCGGGCAAGTTCTATTTCTTCAATATCGTAGAAGAGGCCTGCTATCTGGGCGTCTACCTAGCCTACGCAATACCTAAACTATATTTGTTTAGTCGGAAAGTTATGCCTGAAAACTTGACATTTTTTAAAAATCATGTTAATGTTAGAAAGGATGGGTGCATCTAGAATAAAAATAGAGCGCGTAACTAGAGACCGTAGGACTCTTGAGTCTAGGGTTTCTTTGCTTTCTATGTATATGCTAAAGATTCCGTATATTTGCCTTAAACGCATTACGATTGTGTTTGATTATGAAAAAATATAAGATGAGAATAGATGAGTGGCACTATTGGTATGTAAGGCGGGACTACGATTGTTTTAGAACACTTCGCGTCATGGGGGTTCCGCTTGATATTATTATGAAGAAGCAATGGTGTGTCAGCCTTGCAAAAATATACGAAGAAGACTTTATATGAAGTTTAGGGTAGAAATTGTAGGCCCCACCTACAGTCACAGAAACATACGCCCGACCTTAAAAAAGCTAAGTGCTTTTTGTAGGGGCAACACACTTGTTTTAGATGTTAGGTATAAGCTTCATGCTAAGACAAAAGATATTTGTAGATGCCTATGTATGCCGGCTTATAAAGTTGATCCCGACGAATATTGTCCAGAAACAACCTATCAAATAGAAGCCATGCACTGGAGCATTGATTTTTTTATGTACGAAACAGTGCGGTACGGATTTTCACCATATTACTGCTTTGTAGCCAGAATAAGGAATACTGTTTGGTCAGAAGACACCATCTAATATGTTGTTTTTATTTTCAGAAAACAGTCAAAAGGTAGTTTACAGGGTTTCGCACAAACTCATGGGATTTAGACTTCTTGGCTTTTTTATTGAAACTGATGTCACATTTAACAACTTCATGGTGAGATATTGCTATGAGAATGTTTTTAAGAGGAAACAGGTGAATATGTTTCAAACGCTTTATGTCATGCAAGCCAGAGAAGATTACATTACGGGATCTTTATCAAAATACCCGCGAGTTCCGCTCAAAAGGTATGGGTATGTCGCAACAATATGGAATGTAAGGGTTAATTTTAATGTATGAAAGGCCGTGAAATTCAAAGGGTATTTTGTAGTCCAGAACACTTCTTTATTCAAAAAAGGAGTCGAGATCGCAGAATGTTTTACATTTTTTCCATACCCATATTCAAAAAGAAAAGCCGGACGTTTTTTGACAATATTGTGGTAGGAAGCTACTACTCATCCATAAGGGACTTTGAAAAATACTATTCGGGGTATCCCATAGAAGCTAACAGCGTCACGATTGATAACTCATTCATCTGTATTTGATAATGATAATATGAGATATGGTGAAGTTCTATTCAAGCAATAATATTTTGCATAGCAGGATAGGAACATTGCCTGAAAAAACTGCCTACAGCTACGAATGCAAATATGTTAGCGGCTTTAGGTTTAAAGATATAGAGTTTGTATTCTTCAGCGAAGAGTACCAGTACGCTGGGTATGTTCAAATCATCCAAAGCAGCGGCATCGTGTCTAAAAAATATTCCGATTTGTTTACAATTTACTTTTCTCAAAGAAGGTTTGGTGGCGGGGCGGTCGAGTCCACATACGGCGATGTTAAACTAATAATGAGCACCAAGACAAGCGTATGAAGATCGTTGTCAGAAAAAACGGACCTCAGTATTATTTTAATGAAAAAAGCAGGAAGTATGAATTCATAGATTTATACTTAGACCTATTTGATGGACTCAATGCAGGATTAATAAAATATTGGATCTCTTTTAGAAATTTAGAGGAAGAATACGGAACTACATGGCATTATAAAATGACGGTGGGGCCCTACTTCAATTACCATAAACAAAGGCTTTCGAGCAATACTGCTGTTCAAATACCATATTTTAGGGCTATATGAATATAATTATTGTGAGAAAAAACGAAACTTGGCCGTGGAGCTATGGGTATTTAGACTTCAAGCAAGATATGACCCATGGCCTTAGGTATGAATTTTTCTCTTATATCAAAATAATAAAATACGAAACGCCGGATTGGAACGGATCTATTTGCATACCAAAAAACGCTAGTTACCCTCACCCGTACAACATAGGCTCATTTTTTATAAACAATGGGAATTCGTTCCTCACCAATAATGCAAAGATAACGGCGTTCATATGAAAGATGTGGTGAGGATAAACGAAAACGACTATATATTCTTCGATGTAGAGAATACGGGCGATCTCTATTTGCCCAGAATAGTCGCTTTCGATCTCTCGCCTGAAGATGATAGGGATGTGTTCATAATAAAAATAATAAATCTCGTCAACCCGCCTTGGTGCATGTGGCCAAATCGTGTTGGCGACAGAACCGGGTTTACTAGATGGTTTAATAGTGGTAGTCGATGCATAGTGTAAAAACAAAGGATAGCAGTAAAAATCTTCTTTATGTTGAAACCGGCGGGGTGTTTAGGTTGGCCCCATACGGCAGGCCTCCACTTGGATACATTTATTGGATCCCATGGGATTGGGTTGACTATGGTGGGTGGGGCTCAGGGCATTGGGTTGGAAACAGAAGACCTACCTACAAATATAATCAATATTGCTATGTGATAGCGCAAACTTCAAGCTTATGAATAATAAACGAACACAAAAAGATAGGTTTGGTCGGGGCATACTTAAAATAGAGGATTCCTTTTTAATATGGTTTCCAAAGCAGTACGAGCTTGGCTGGGAAGCGTTTTATATTGGCGAAATGAAAGTGAGGAGTAGAAATCTCTGCTACGGAATGCTAGTTGCTGACATCTGGGCTTTCACTGAAGCTTCGCTCTATTTTAGAAAAGAAGATAAGGCTAGCCCGAAATTCAAGAATTTTAAAGATAGGATTGGTTTTGTAGAGGTGTATATAGAAATATGAAAAACAATATTTTTTGCATCAGGATGATGGAAGATGGACGAATCCGACGGATTGGCTCAAGTGTGGTTTGGAAGCCAATTGATGGGTGGAAGCATCTAAAGGGGTTGTTAGATGTGAGAACAACTACATACCCAAAAACGATTGGTTTTACAGCTATGGTATCGCGACGAAGCATTATATGAAAAACACAGAAACTATAAGATCTAAAACATTAGAGCTTTGGACAACTAGGACATATCCCTTTTCTGTAAGATACTCTTCTATAAGGTATTTTGATATAAACATGGTAGACATCGACGGCATAATTGTAACGCCAATGAGCTATAGGATCTTTAGCGGGGCAGCTAAGCCGACGTTCATCTCTTTTTTTAGCACCATCATAATATGATATCTGATAGGATAAACAGAAATTATTGCGCTTCGCTCAAGATGCATGGTATTATAAGCAATGATTATTATGCCTATCCTTCATGCGTTAAAGATTTGGTAATAGACAAAGATGCAATTGGAGATGGGGGTGGACCAAACCCAAGCTACTATATTGTGGTAGCCTCTATCTGGTTTCTTGCTTTTAGAAAAAGGAAATATCCTACAGGAATTAGGATATGGTTTTCCTTAAACTCAAAAAATACCGTTTAATAACAAGACCTTAGGCTTAGAAATCGTCGGATCCGGCATCGAACGAATCAAAAGCTTCTGGAGGGATCTCATCGTCAAACGACAGCGAGTTGCCGGCAGGCGATTGAGGGGGAGAGCCCTTTTTATCTTCTGCCTTTAAAGGTTGTGGCTGAGCCTTGTTTAAACCCATCTCCTTTGCCATTTGCCGAGCTTTTCTGAGGTTCTCCTCGTCTAGGGCCTTCTTAGCAAAGTCTTCGTTCTCCTGCTCTTCTTCGGTCTCGTAATTAGGATTGACAGCCCTTTGAGCCATCTCGAGCATATCCTCTTCGCCATCTTCAGACTGTAGGATTTGCTCATACCTAGATTCGGTGACATCCCTAAGCACTTCATTAAAGGGGAGCAGGTACACTTGAGGGAGGGGGGTGTTAAACTTTTCAGAATATTGCCGGCACACCTTCCTGTAGAAATAATCAAAGGGAGGGTTTTCCGACATTACATCGGCAAGGGCAGCATTCTGAATGGCTATAATATACTCAGCCTTCATTTACCCTTTTTCTTTTTTGGGGTGGGGGTGGCAGAAGCCATCTCAGGCTCCACCTCATCCGACTCTTTATCTAAGGCTTCAAGCTCTTCATCGGCAACCACTTCGGCTTTCTTTTTGTCGATAATAGCTTTTAGTTTATTAACAGACTCTTCCTGCTTATCAAGGAGGGAGCGCCTAAACTTAATCTCAGCCTCTGTGGCGGCAGAAAGCAAAAGCGAAATAATGTCACGGTCTGGTATGGAACCGCCCGGTATAGCGGAATCGTCAGAATACCAGAAGGGCGGGGCTTTTATAATTCGGTATTTGAGTTGAGTGAGGGCATAAGCCAGTGAGTCAGCATGGGGGTCGGCCAGTGCTTGGTTCTTGCCCATGAGATCTCGGTATTCCCTATCTGCGGCAATATATTGAATTGGATTAAGGAAGCACCTGAACTCAAACACTCCCTTGTAAGAGCCACCTACATCGCCCACCTGATCGAGATGATATATTGCTTTATTATTTTCTAGAACCACATCATCGGGATTGAAAGGTAGAATCATAACTACATAATATCATGTTTTTTAATACAAAAACTGCAATCTTATTTGATATGAAAGCGGACGCCACCATTCTTGGGCAAGTAATCATTTCACTGGGATCCATAGCTTCAGTGATCTTAACAGCCCAAAAATTTATTAAAAACATTAAGGCTGAGAGGGACCAAGAGAATGAGAAAATCCTTCAGAAGGCCATGGATGAAATTGAAAGCGCGAGAGAAATGCTCGAGGTGAAACTCGACATTTGCTTTGATGAAATCGATTCACTAAAAGAGTTGGTGGAAAAGGATGTGGAAAATATCCGAGAGATGTACGAAAAAGACATTAAAAACCTAAACGACAAAGTGAACGACCTAAGAGAAGAGGTGAGAAATCAAAACAATCAAATATTGGCATTATTATCAAAGCTGATATCTGGTTGATGGTCGGAAATCTTGGAATTGCACCAAGTCTTCGGGGTTATACTTATGGCCACCCGCGTGCCCCTCTAAACACCTATTTCCGATTTTACAGCATTATAAATTTTCTATGCACGAAAAACTATCGTTAGTGTAGAAAATTCTCTTTATCCCATACTGTTTTATAACAACCATACAATGGGGGCAAGGCTTGCTCATCCTAGGGATTCCATCCCTACCCTCTCTATAAACATAAAGATCAGCGCCCCTCGCCTCTTCACCGCACAAAAACAATGCTACCACCTCTGCGTGCAAATGCTTGAACGGGTGAGGAGCTTTGGGGTGGGTCCTGTATTTATTCCATCCAACCGAAATAACTCGGTTTCCTTTAGCTATAACAGCCCCAAGCTTATGGAGTGGGTGGTCAGACCTAAAGCTTGCTCTTCTTGCCGCCTCAAAATGACGAACCTTCGCCACACCACTCATACGCTTTCAGGAGCGCAATTTCCGGTTGTTGCATACACTTTTCCAAATTCATCAACGATATCGATCTTATCGCCAAGTTTCATGGTCTTGTAGGCAGACTTGAGGGCGTCCTGTACAGTTTTGTAAAAGTCTCCGTAGTGCCTTTGCAACACAGAAGACATGGTTTCTTCGTTCACTCTCACATAAAACTTTTGTTCATTCGCCAGAAACATTGAATCCATTCTCCATAGCTTCTTTTTTAGAAAGGGTGCCACGCTTTTCGCCACTAAAAGCCGTTCTTTCATAATTAATTGTTTTGTATTCAACAAAGGTTCCGGATGGAACAACGACCTTGTAAACAACCTTAGTGATCGGATCTTGGTGGTAGGTGTCTACCCCAAGCATGGTTAAAACCTGATTAAGTTCTTCGTAGTTCTTTGTCTGTTGCTTTTTAAGAGCTTCAATGTCTGAGGCAAGCTCAAACAATCTTTTTTGTAGATTTTCCTTTTCATTTGCGCTTTCCATGGTCTTCCTTTCTAACATTTTTGGCTACGAGACCTTTTTTTTCCTCGTACACGTCAAATAATACTTTTTCGCCTTCTTTAAGGGTTTTAAAGCCATCCATCACAAGGTCGGAATAATGCACAAACAGCTCAGTCTGGTCGTCCATTTTAATAAAACCAAAGCCTTTTGCGTCATTAAACCACTTTACGATGCCTTCGCTCATTTGATGCCCTCAGGAAGAGAATAACACGAAAAACAACACAAGTCAATAAAAAAATAGGGCGCCAGCATGGAGGAAGGGAAAACTGGCGCCCTAGACCGGACTCAACAACTCAAAACTATCCGGTCAATTTCATAGCAGATACCGCCTGCTCGATTCGAGTTCTGTCCTCTGCAGGCACAGAAGCGTTTCTAAAGGCGGTAAGCTGAACAATTCTCAATGTCTTTCCTGATCTAGCTAGCTCCATGTTATAAAGCAAGTTATTGTTTCTATAGATACCAAGCAAGTAGGAGGTCTTTTGGACGGCTTTTTCACTATAGCTGGCAATACAATTTTTCATGGTTCCGCCCCAAATAACTAGATCTGAGGTGTCTACTGCTAAGCGAAGCTCCATATCTTCAACGGAGATTTGCATGGTGTTTTTTTCATCGTCAGTATAGCTAATAGGAAGCCTCTCAGCCTCTGCTTTGATCCTAAGGTAGTCCCTAGAAATTTTATCGTGCAGCTCTTTCAGATCTTTCCAGCTTCTAGGAATTGTAAGCCCCTCGGGAAATTCGGACCTAAGGGTTTCTGGAATAGATTCTGGTTTTCTATATTTATACCACTGATTGGCTGAGTCAGTAAGATTATAGCCTTGCTCCAGAGCCATATCGAATCTTGTTTTTTCTCCAAACTGCTTCAAAAATTCAACAGTGTGGTCTTCAAAGTCAAAGCTTTTATCTTCATGCTCGAGTAGCTTTACAGCATAATCCAGACTAAAGATTTGGTTAAGAGCCTTAACTTCTCTAAAAACTCTTTGATTTAGAGATTGATAGTTATAAAGAAGAACCACATTCAGCTCTTTGCCATTACCATCAACATCCTTTTTTGTATCCTCGATTAGGATGCGCTTGTCAGCATTCTCATCGAATACTTGACGGAACTCGGCATGCATTTTCGGATCATCAAAAATAATTTCGCGATATTTTTGTTCTTTGATCAATCTCTTGCCGGCGGCGGCCAAAAGTTTTGCGCCACTTCTTCCGTTGGAATACACATTAACCAATTCTTTGAAAGACAGCTGGTCACCAACACCATCATGGTTTTTAAATTCCAAGTTACCGTCAAGGTATCTGGAAAGGGATTCGGTCACTAGCACAATTGATTCGGGCTCTCTGATCAGAGGGTAGTAGGCATAAAAGACAAGCTCCTCCGGAACAAGATCTTTTGCCCAAGGTGCCAAGTGCATCCCGGCTTCTTGCAGGGCTTCCAAAAGCTTAGAACAAATCTCAGATCTAACGGAATCGTTGTATGACTTGTGGGAATTTATAACGGAAAAAACTGACCGTAGCGTAGACTTTTCTGGATTTAGCTTGAGCAACTTATCTTTAGTGGCCTCAAGCTCGATTACGCTTGAAAAGGACGGAGAAAGGTCTTGATTTGTAACATCTGAATATCTCTCAAGAACCGGAAAAGATTGATCTTCTCCAAAATCAATGGTTACTTTCGTTCCTTCTTTTTTTACGGTGATAGACATTATTTTTCCTTTTTTACCTTTCTTAATGAGAGAGTATCATAAAAAACAAGAAAAGTCAAGCTACTTTATTTTTATATGACGATAGTTGTCCGAGTTTGTTTTTAAAAAATATCCCTCAGAGAGATCTTCTAAGGCTCGTTTTACAATCTTAGCAGTGACCATTGCATCTGTTAAGGCCCTGTGGTATTCGCCTTCTGGCTCAATACCCATACATGAGGCAACATGCCCTAGAGAAAGCTTGGAAGTGCCTCTGCCACTTAAAGCCATCCATGTGGCCGCTATTGTTTTGCAGTCAAACGCCGTTCCGCTCCAAGGATAGTCTACATTGTATCGATCGTACAGATTTCTTAACACCGTGATATCAAAGTAATTTCCCCAAGAAGCGAGCCTGGCGTGCTTTAGGTTTTTAATGTTTTTATCTGACCATCCGTAAAATTCGCTGGCAACATCCGGCCAAAGCGGTTTGTTTTTTACCATGTCATTTGTTATTTTTGTTATCTGCTCAATAAAAGGGGTGATTTTTTCTTCTGGTTTGACGAGAGATGAAAACTGGCCCCTTATTTTTAAATTTGTATCCAACACTACGGCACCAATTTCGATTATGAAGTCATTCTTTTGATGTTTAGGTCGTATTGATGCTATTTCTTGATTTGATGTGCATTCTAAATCAAAAATAATAAGCGGATTCGAAAGCTTCATTAGGAGCCCTTCTTTCCGCACACCGTGCAAATCAAAACTTCAGATTCGGAATGTACCACCCAATCGTGGAGATCGCATTCGACATTTTTTCCCTGCGACTCCTGAGTAGGCTCAAGAAGCGACCGGAAGAGCAACAAAAAGATGATTAAGGCGAAAAGAAATAAAAATGTCACCCAACATACTATCACGAAAGCATGTTATTACCATCAAAATCCAGCACGGTTCCGTACCTATAGAAATGACACAACTGTTCAATCTTTTTTGTTAAATCTTCGTCTGAACCATATGTTTTTAGCATGTATAGATAAACAACCACCAAAGGGATTCCGCTAGAAATACTAAAGTAGGTTGAGGCCGTGCTTTTATCGCCGCCATGCCTAGCTATGAGAACATCTATCAAAGTTCGAGATTTTGATAGGGTGGTTTGATATTTTCTACAATCTACAGTCATGGCGCATAGCAGATAGAATATTTTTTTATCGGATGCTCTGGATTCAAATAATAAGTTGTATAAACATCTTTCATGCCATTTTTATAATCTTGCATGAGCTTCCAGCACCAGAGCCTGTAGGCGGCGTTCCAAAATTTGGATCTGGTCTTTAGATATTGCCAATTTACATACGAAAGCTTTCTTGCGTCCAAATCTGATGGGTGTTTGAATGCCCCTATGAACTGCCCAACGAGAACGGAAACCCATAGAAATGGATTTACAAATTCGCCGGCTGCCATTTTGATGAGGCCCATCATTGCCGGACTTCTGCCAAACCAGCCTTGCATGCAAAATAATGACGGATTCTGATTGTTAAAAACCCAATTGGGCTGGAATCCAAATGACAGGATTTTAGCTATCTTATAAAATTTTTTATTGTTTTCGGCGTCCTGAGAAAGGTCGACATCGATAACTCTTTCTAGCCCCCTACCATGCATTCTTCTGGCAAAATTACCGCCATCGAACAATGCGGAAAAAGTTATCGTCGCACATGTATTGTCCATTGACTCATACTCGCCGGACTCGGGAAACCTAACTGAAAGACCGGGATATCTTTCCAACGATAAGAAAACGGGTTTTAGCCTATCAACTTCTTTTTTCTTTTGTTCATCAGAAATAGAAGGATCAGCCATCAAACAAATTAGATACTCCATAGTAAACAGAGTTCCATTTTGAGAGGTGGAGTTGGGGTCTAATTGATTTAGCCCGTTTTTGTCCCTAAAAATCTTAAAATCTTCAAGCAATCCCATAATTTATAAGATTAGGGCTAAGATCTTTCTTTAATCCGTTTTCTATTGATTTCTAAAGCAAATTGGGTTGGCGAGTAATCCTTGTAAAAGAAATTGTCGGATGGGACAAAGATAGAGGAATCTGTAAAGTTTGGATTGTAGCCTCTGGAGAGCATCTCAGAGACCAAGGATTCGAATCTTTTTTGCAAAAACTGCATCTTGTCAAAAAAAAACTTTACATGCCCAGTACCAAGAACATATTCGGGTGGAATTTCAGAAATAGAGAATGGTTTGCCCTTCCTTGCCATCGCCTTCTTAAGGTTGTTTGGCAATCTCATTATCTCACGATATTCAGCCACAAGATGTTTCTGGGAAAGTTCACTGGGCGGAACAAGATTAATTCTGGTCATATCACTTCTCAGAAGAAAACAAGAAAGTTCCGTTAAAACCAAAGTTGGCTCTCTTATGTCCTTCGCGATTCATGGTCAAAAGAGCAAACTCAAACTCTTCCAGATCTACTCCAAAAGCCATGGCCAGCGCTGCCACATCTTTCAAGGAACCGGTTAAGGGCTTAGTTCCAGTCTCACGCATAATTCCATATGTTCCATTACCAAGATCGTACAAGTTCATATTTTGTTCTCCCACGAATAGGATACCAAAATCAAAAATCTTTGTCAATCTTTTATTTAATGTAAGATAAGATAATGCAAGGCTAACTAATTTCAATTACAGTATCACGAAATCATTTCAAAACATCGCAATGAGTGAAAAAAAATAGTATGATATTATACTCTGTATGCTAGAAAAAATTTCTGAATTGATGAAGAATGCTAACGAAAAGGGTATAAATATCCCGTTGTTACGCGATGCCTCTACCGGAAAAGGATCGGTCACACTAACTATGTTCTGGATTTCCTTTAACATAGCCATACTTGCGCTAATAGGAAAGGTATCAAGATTGGCGGGGGACATCGAATACAGTAGCGTCATCTGGTTCTATGCTGTAACAGGAGCCTTCTACCTTGGAAGAAAGATCCAGACTGGTAAGAGTGGCGTCGATCTTGGGGATGTTGCTGATTCTGTTGAAAAAAAAGAAAATCTTAATGATTAGGAGTATTTGTGGACGAGTGGCTTAAAAATATTTATTCCAAGAACAAGTTTTTGTTTTGGGTAGTAGTTCCTTTTGTTAGCATATTTCTATTGCTAACTATGGGCAGAAATTTGATTTCTAAGCTTATTGTGAGTGCATCAAATGAAGAGCTATCCAATAGCAAAATTGCCGACGCTACACTGAAAGAAAAAGAAAGTGGCGCAAAAAGTGCTGCCTCTGAGCATCAAGTTGCCTCTGAAGCAATTGACAACAAAATTAAAAGCATTGAGAAAGACGAGGATTGGAATAAGAAAAGAAAGGGTAGCTCTGATCCGTCTGTTCTTTTCGTAATCTTTTCCCTTGGTGTTTTTTACATAATTTTTAAGGTATTGTCAAAGTAATGATATTATTATTGCAAGAGGTGTAAAATGACTAGAATTCGTTATAAAACTGTAGAAGAAGGTAAGGTTCTTGTATCCCATGAGATCCTTTGTGGTAACAATGAGCTTGTTCAGATTGAGCTTCGCCCCGAAGATCTATCATTTATGGTTTTCAACCATAAGGGCGTATCTAAGACAGGGAGTGCATCCAACCTCCCTACCCTAAAGCGCAAAGCAAAAGAGGCAGTGAAAGAGCTTGGCGCTAACTTCGGAACCGAAAGCCGCTCTGGACGATCGTCCTCGCAAACTTCTTCATCGGAATCGCTTTAATGAAAATCTCCTGTCTTGTGATTTGTATGTCTTTGATCTGCAATACAACTCTCGCTAGTTGTAATTGGAGTGAAGATGTTAGGAAAAACCAAGACGGGAGTTTTTCTTATTCTAGAGGGTGTCATGTAGAAGTCGGAGCTTCGCTGGAAGAGCTGGATCTTAGAAGGCGACAGGTTGATGAGCTTAAAAAGTCAGTCGAGCTTAAAGATCTTGCTATATCCTATTCGGAGCAAAGAACCCAACTCTGGATTGATTCCTCTATTAAGATGAATGAGAGGTTGAATCAGCACGAAGCAACCAGAGCAAACTCTGGTTGGATTTACTTTGGGGTTGGGGTGGCTGTAACTGTTCTTTCAGTATGGGCTGCTGGACAACTAAAATAGCCACAAAGCAAAATCTAAGCGAAAAAAAGGGAGGGGCAGCACCCCTCCCTTTAATTTTTATTAGCTGCGCATTAAAAATGTTGAAATCTATCTGATCTTTATAGAGTTTCCGTTGTATAGCTTTATAAAAGGACGTATTAACAAGTTATTTGCCTTTGTAGGAAATGAAGTAACCGATGTCATTTCTCCTAAATATCTATTCAAGTTTTTATGGGCGCTTACATAAATATCTTGGCCAATTTCTACAATACTCAAAACTTCATTTGTAGCAGAATCGCCACTATTAAAACCAAAACCGTTTTCGGTATTAGTATTTGATGTATTTATTCTCACAATTTCTCCATTTTGATTTATTTTAGCTATTTTACGTGCATTTTGGTTTGTGTAAGAGGTATTTCTACCGCCCCAAGCTTGAGCACTAACATAAGACGTAAAATTACCTCCAACCCATATATTTCCTTGCGAGTCTTTTGTTATACAGCTTACACCCAAGGAAGTACTGGTGTAGACTAAGATGCCATCGAATCCATTAGTACCTGTTCCAGTTCCATCTCCGGAATTAATCTTAGTAAGGACGCCAGTAAAAGCATTGATTTTTGCTATTAGGTTGGCATTACCAGCGCCGCTAGTAAGAGTTGATTTATAATACCCAAATCTTCCTCCAACCCAAACAAATCCGTCTCCTCCGTCAGTTATACATCTAACGGGTCCGTTAAAACCATTATTGCCGGAACCATCTGAGTCTCCAAGATATCTTGAAAGCGTTCCATTTGAAGTATTTATTCTAGCAATACGGTTGGCATTTAAATTATTGCTTTTATATCTGGTAAAACTTCCGCCAACCCAAGCGGTTGCACCTATTATCGTTATGCAAAAAACTCTGCCGTCAGAAAAACCATTGTTAAGAGTGCCTGCTAATTCGCCCGTATAAGTTGAAAGCGTTCCATTTGAAGTATTTATTCTGGCAATACGGTTGGCATTGTTTCCAGAAGTTGCTCTATAATTTAAAAAGCCTCCTCCTACCCACAAAGTATTGTTGGATAGGGTCATGCACTCTACATCATTATCGAAACCATTACCTGCTGCGGTCGGAAGGTCAGAGCCATTGACAAGCTGAAGAACACCAGAGCTATTAAGTTTAGCTATGCGATTGGCATTATTGGTTGCTCCACTGACAAACCCTGCTCCACTAGCAGTACTGCTAATAGTTCCAGTGAATGTGGTAAAATTACCTCCAACCCATATATTTCCGCTAGAATCTTCAACGACATCATTAACAGCAGCATTGAATTGACACGGCGGAAAAAATGAATTTAATTGAAAATCAGAATTCGATTGAATATCTAATATTGCAAAATTTCTCCAAGTTTGTCCATTTTTTACTATAGTAAAGTTACCAAAGATCGCCAATTTGCCGCTTGGTAAAAGCTTAGTTTTATAGCTATCAGAAGAGCTGCTATTAAATGGTGAAGTTAAACTTAAAGATTCTAATCCTCTTTGAGTTATATATCTAGTCGAATGGAGCGAATAATCATTATAATGATATGGAATAAGATTTACGTCAAGATCGTACTGTAACAAACAGGCGTTTGGCGTCTGTAATTTTAAATTAGAAGCAGTTGCTATGTGAGATGTAGAAAAAGTACCTCCTACCCATACGCTGTTATTTGATCCCATTGATATAGAATGAACAGGATTGTTAAATCCATTACCTGTTGAGCCATTTAAATCACCAGTATTTATTTTAACCAAATCGCCCAAACTATTAAATTTAGCAATACGATTGGCGTTGTTTCCAGAAGATGCCTTGTAATGTACAAAATCTCCGCCCACCCATGTATTTCCGTTAAAATCAAACTCTATTGCACGTACGGGGCCTGTCCAAAAACCATTGCCTGTTGTGCCCGGACTGTCATTAGCATTAATTTTCTCAAGAACGCCAGAGCTATTAAGTTTAGCTATATAATTAGCATTATAAGAAGCACTTCCGCCCGGATAACATTGTCCATAATATCGTTCAAATCCTCCACCTACCCATACATTTCCATTGGAGTCAAAATTTATACATCTTACGCCTGTTGCCGTAAAAGCAAAACCGTTTCCTGTAGATGAATTTACATCTATGGCTGAAATTTTTTGCAACACGCCGGACATATTAAGTTTAGCTAGACCATTGGCGTTATTGGTTTCACCAGTAGCAGCTATTCTTTGTCCATTGTACATATCTCCATAATAGCTTTTAAAATCTCCTCCAATCCACATATTTCCATTTGTATCCATTTTTATTGCATACACTGGAGCGTTAAATCCAACAAAACCGTCTGTATCACCCGGACTAACTTTTTGAAGAACGCCAGAACTATTGATTTTAGCTATATACATAGCACTACTGGTAGCTTCATAGTTGTTGCCACCAAAATAAAGACCGAACATTCCACCGAACCAAATATTGCCCATTGCATCTGTTGCAACGCAGTTCACAGTGTCGCTAAACCCATTACTATATTGACCCACCTGATCAGAAGCATTGATAAGCTGAAGAACGCCATTGCTGTTAAGTTTAGCCACACGATTGGCGTTAAGAGCAGTTCCACTGGTCAGACCTTTTGCTGCAGCCGCAGAACTAACAGGACCAAAATAGGTGGTAAAATTACCAACTACCCATATATTACCATTTTCTAATAATACATCGTTTACTTGACCATTAAATCCGCCATGAGCAAAGTTTTCATCTATTGTCAAATCCGAATTAAGCATTATCAAACCTCTAGAATTTGTGCCATCAAAAGACAATATATCGCCATGTAATGCTATTTTTCCGTTTGATAAAGCTTTAACCTTAACAATCGAAGTAGAAGATAATGGATCAATTCTGAATGTTTCATTAAAGCTCTTGTTGAACGCGGCAGCAACAGTTTTATTTGAATCCATTGTTACATTTGAATTAAATTCAGAAGAATTTATGGCCCCGCTGTAGCCAGCGAAATAATTATTAAATCCCGCCTTGGCCCTTAATTGCACACTGCTTCCTAATTGAAAATCATAAGAAGCTATTTGAGACGCCGTTAGGGTTTTTGAGCTAAATACAAATTCATTATTTAAATATGCAGATACAGATCCTTTTGCATCTCCCGCAGCAGTATCTAAGGTCAATGTTTTCAAATCCACATATGTTGTAGTTATAACATTTGAAGCTTCTAAATTATTTTCTCCGGAAGGCCCTTGAATTGCAGCCCCGCTTGGCATGTTTACAGAAACTTGTCCATCCGCACTTGGAGTTACAGTAAAGCTATAATTAGCTCCTGATCCTGTCAAATTAGATGCAACACCATTACTTATAGAAAGATCAGTAAGCTCAAAACCTGTTACAGGTTTGTTGAAAGCAACATTAACCGTAAATGGCCCACTTATTGTCGTTGAAACATCTGAACTCATTGATACAGCAATCGGCGATGTGTAATTAACATTTGAAATATTGGAAGAATTGTTTGTATTGTTAAGTCCTGCGTCCACTGCTCCGGCACCAACAGATACAGAAACTTGTCCATCCGCACTTGGAGTTACAGTAAAGCTATAATTAGCTCCTGATCCTGTCAAATTAGATGCAACACCGTTTGTGATCGAAAGATCAGTAAGTTCAAAACCTGTTACAGGTTTGCTAAATGTCACGCTAACATTGAATGGAGCAGATGCAAACTCACTTGATGTGGTCAGCGTAACTGTTGCTGGGGAAGAATATTGAACCTCAAGAGAGTTAGATCCACTATTTGTATTTCCAAATAAAGTGCTTACGGAATCAGAATTAATGCTCAACGATACTGCGCCATCTTCTATGGGAGTTACAGTAAAGCTATAATTAGCTCCTGATCCTGTCAAATTAGATGCAACACCGTTTGTGATCGAAAGATCAGTAAGCTCAAAACCTATTATGGGTTTGTTAAAGGATGCTGTTACTGTGAATGGTCCTGAAAATGAATTGCTATCTGCATAAAGCGATGCGGTTGCGGGAACAGAATATGTTTTCTGAACAATATTTGAAGAAAGATTTGTAGATCCATCTGATGCAGATACTGATCCAGAAATTACATTTAAAGATACGATTCCCTCTGAACTTGGATTAACTTGAAAACTATAGCTTGCTCCGGACCCAGAAAGACCGGATAACGTAGCTCCGCCAGACACCGCTATATCCGACAAAGAAAATCCAGTTACGGACTTGCCAAACAATACTGATACGGAGTATGCCCCACCAACCACACTTGGTGCCGAACTAGATAGAGATACGGAAAAGTTTGAAGGTGTTGGCTGATCGACTGCCCCAAGAATGAAATCTAGCTGAGCAACATTTTCAATCTGAGATCTGGAAAGAACAAGCATTGGCTGCCTTCCCGGACCCGAAATAATTATTTTTTTAAGATGAAATTCATCGCCGGAATTCATTCCAGATCTGATTTTCATAGTTGTTTCTGAGTCAAAGTTTCCTTTGAATGACGCTACGAGTCTTCTGGAGCTTAATGTGTGTTTATAAACAAAAGACACCATTCCCCAATTAGATTCTGTATAAAGTTGATTGTGATTTACGACTTGCGGAAAAAGCTTGATTATTGATTTATCAATTGATGCGTTAATTCTTGAACCGCCCGGCTGAGAAATTGTAATAGATTTTGACATTTTATCCTCTTATTGTATGTTAAACCCCCCATCATTTCTAATGAGGGGCTAACAAATTATTGTTATTTAATTATTATTTTAGTATAAGATCAAAAGAAGAAGCGTTTGGTATTGCAGCTCTTTTGATTACTTTTAGCGTTCTATCTGCCTTGGAAATGATTATTTTCACAAGCTGATATTCATCGCCCGGATTCATACCCGCCTTCAAACTGATTGACTTTTCAACAGAAAAATCTTTAAAGCTTGAAACGATACGCTTGGAGCTTCCCACATGTTTCCACACATAAGATACCAAGTTCCAATTAGACTCATCGGAGAAAACTGGATCTGAGGCAACGCTAGAAATGGATTTAACAAGGGCTGGTTCCATTGACATTGCAATAGGATCCCCAGAATTTGCTTGAACAGGAGTTACAAGAGCCCCCTCAACGCTGATGTTTGTTCCAATATTCATCCCAGAAACCTGAGATCCTGTTGGCCCAATCAAGTATCCGGCATTTCCATTTGGCGGAATTGCCATGTTTGTATTGTTAAGAACTGTAGACCCTGCCCCACGAACGCGAAGAGCATATCCATATTTAAATTGACCGTTAAATGTATTTCCTGTAACCACAGAATTTGCTGGATCAACAGTTACGGCTGTATTGTAAGAAATACCTCCGCCAGTTAATCCATTAATTGTATTATTCAAAAACTGAACAGCAGTGTTTGTTGACTGAAACACAACAAGTTGTCTCGCTACGTTAGCAACATTAAATTGAATATTTGTGAAAACAAGGCTTGCAGTTGTTCCTACTCCACCCAAAAGAGCTTTATTGAGAGTGAGAACATTTCCGTTTATTGCACTAACAGTGGTGGAAGAAGCGACAAGTCCTGTAATAGCAAGAAGAGGACTTCCTACCGCCACATCAACTAAATTATCCGAAGGAATTTGAATTGTTGTGGAGGTGAGGATGTTTACGCTCATAGTAAGAGAGCCAAAAGCATGAACTTGAGCTGGTTGAGCACCAACGAATGTTTGTCCGTTAATGACACAACCTTTAACTGTTCCGCCGCCAACACCAGAAGCATCGCATACAATTGCATAATCTCCCATAGCGGTAATTTCGCAATTCTCGACCCAGTAATTGTTTGCGCCAGCGGCGCCCAATCCTGCTAGTCTAAAATAAATAGCACCAATCTCAACAGCGTTGGAGGCGCGACCTTGAATAGCAGTTACTTTAACATTTTTAAGGGTATTGTTCAGTCCACGCCAACGAACCGCAGCATCAATTACAGCCATGGTCATTGACGTAGCTGTTGTTCTTGCCGCTGTGGTTGGATTGCTAATAACAATAGAAGTTGGATTTACTTGAACAATACGAGTATTTGCAGCAAATCCAGTTGCAGTGATAATGTGTCCCGGTAGAAATCCTGCTGTTCCAGCCGGTATATTAATAGTTGTGGCACCAATTGTCCAAGTTGCGCTTTTTGCAACGGTAGACTGAGTTACACCCCTAATTTCAGTTTGGTCTTTGCCTGCACCAATGATAGTAATACCATCTTTGTAAAAATCGATGTTATCAAAAACACCCGGTCCTACGTCGATTGTATCTCCGCTTGTTGCTGAAGCAATTGCACCTTGTATGGTCGTGTGCGTACCCGACCCATTTTTCCGCACATAATAAGTAGCCATTTATATTTTTTTCCTTTTATTTTAACCGATCTGGAATTAGATCGTATTTTTATTTAGAGCCCCCAACACTTTTGGTGAAGGGGGCTCCGCAACAATATGTTCTGTTGCTATTTATTTAATAAAATCAATTACTTCTGATATTTGAAGTAAACTTTGTCGCCAGCTACGAGAGCTTCTGGTCCCGGAACAACCAATGCGTTTTGGAAGGTTACGCGAGTAACTCCGCCAGAAACAGAAAGGCTATATTCATCGCTTGCACCCTCATGGATAGCAAGGTGACCAACATATGCGCACATAGAATTTGCAACCGCCAATGAAGGAAGAGTTACATATCCATTTGCAATGTCGGTAGCGTCAAGAACTTTGCTGTGTTTTTCCCAAACAACTGCTTCGATAGCATCGAGACGAGCGTCAAGAGCAGCATCGCCCGCTTCGCGATCAAGAACTTCTTGATCCAAATCAGAGCGAATGTCTTGAGCATAGCCGTCCAAATTGTTGAGATCAGATGCGAGAGCAGCTTCAGCAGCGAGTGCGCGAGCTTCTTCTGCATTTACATCAGCAATGCGAGCAGCAACTTCTGCGTCGATAGCAGACTGAAGAGCAGTGTCAGCAGCAGCACGGGCAGCAGCTTCAGCAGTGTCAGCAGCTGTACGAGCAGCAGCTTCAGCATCGATACTGCTCTGAAGAACGCCTTCAGCAGCCATTGCGCGAGCTTCTTCTGCATCAACTTCACCCTGAAGGGCAGTATCAGCAGCAGCACGAGCAGCAGCTTCAGCGCTTACAGCAGCAGCGCGAGCAGCAGCTTCAGCATCGATATTGCTCTGAAGAACGCCTTCGGCAGCGAGTGCGCGAGCAGCTTCTGCGTCGATAGCAGACTGAAGACCAGCCTCAGCAGCCATTGCGCGAGATTCTTCTGCGTTTACATCAGCTTCGCGAGCAGCAGCTTCAGCGCTTACAGCAGCTGTACGAGCAGCAATTTCTGCGTCGATAGCAGACTGAAGACCAGCTTCAGCAGCCATTGCGCGAGATTCTTCTGCGTTTACATCAGCTTCGCGAGCAGATACTTCTGCGTCGATAGCAGCTTGAAGAGCAGCTTCGGCAGCGAGTGCGCGAGTTTCTTCTGAGTTTACATCAGCTTCGCGAGCAGATACTTCTGTTGCAAGATCAGCAGCAAGAACGCCTTCGGCAGCTGTTGCGCGGGCAATTTCTGCAGCGAGAGCGGATTGAGATGCTGTTCCGAGAGCTGTGATAGCATTATTAAGGTCGCCATCAGCAGATTGAAATGCAGCCACAACTTCTGTGAGGGAGTCGAGAGCTACAGGATCTGTATTGCTCAAAATATTATTAATTTGAGATTGAAGATTTTGATCTCCAGACTCACGAAGTCCTGCCTCTCCAGCAAGGCTTGTGGTAAGAGTTGCTTCTGCAGCGGTAGCGCGAGATACTTCTGCAGCGAGATCAGCGGCAAGGCTTGCTTCAGCAGCCATTGCACGAGCTTCTTCTGCATTTACATCAGCAATACGGTCTGCAACTTCAGTGCTAATAGCAGACTGAAGAACGCCTTCGGCAGCGAGTGCGCGAGCAGCTTCTGCATCAATATTACCCTGAAGAACGCCTTCTGCAGCCATTGCACGAGCTTCTTCATCAGAAATGTCGGTAGCAAGACCTGCTTCGGCGGCCATTGCACGAGCTTCTTCTGCGTCTACTTCACCCTGAAGGGCAGTGTCAGCAGCAGAGCGGGCAGCGGCTTCAGCGCTTACAGCAGCTGTACGAGCCGCAACTTCAGCATCGATATTGCTTTGAAGAACGCCCTCAGCAGCCATTGCGCGGGACTCTTCTGCAGCAATATCTGCAGCAAGAACGCCTTCTGCAGCCATTGCACGAGCTTCTTCTGCAGCAATATCTGCAGCAAGACCAGCTTCAGCAGCCATTGCGCGAGATTCTTCTGCAGCGAGTTCAGTAGCAAGAATGCCTTCGGCAGCTGTTGCGCGAGCTTCTTCTGCAGCAATATCTGCAGCAAGACCAGCTTCAGCAGCCATTGCGCGAGATTCTTCTGCGTTTACATCAGCTTCGCGAGCAGCAGCTTCAGCATTAATAGCAGACTGAAGGCCTGCCTCAGCTGTCATTGCGCGAAGTTCTTCCTCATCAATATTGCTCTGAAGAACGCCTTCAGCAGCCATTGCGCGGGACTCTTCTGCAACAATATCTGCAGCAAGACCTGCTTCAGCAGCCATTGCGCGGGATGCTTCAGCATTTACAGCAGCTTGAACAGCAGCGTCTCCAGCGATACGAGCAGCTTCTTCGTCAGCGAGATCTTGAGCAAGACCTGCATCACCATCTGCGCGAGCAGTAGCTTCAGCAGAGATAGCAGCTGTACGAGCAGCAGCTTCAGCGCTTACAGCGGCTTCGCGAGCAGATGTTTCGTCAGCGATGTCTTGAGCAAGACCAGCGTCAGCAGCTTCGCGAGCAGATGCTTCATCAGCGATGTCTTGAGCAAGACCAGTGTCAGCAGCAGCACGAGCAGCAGCTTCAGCAGCAATAGCTGAGTTTGTGTTAGTTCCAAGCGTGGTGATAGCATTGTTGAGATTGCCATCAGCAGATTGGAATGCAGCTACGATCTCTGCGAGAGAGTCGAGAGCAGCAGCGTCTGTGTTTGAAATGATATTATTAATCTGATTCTGAAGATTTACATCTCCAGCAATGCGATCAAGAATTTCTTGAGCGAGACCAGATTTAGAAGCTTTTTCTTCTCCCAAAACCAATGCGTTATTATTAGCATCAAGTCTAAGGATTTCAACTTCATTACCCTGAGAATCGATAGCGATAATCGCACCGTTCTGGGCAACTTTGAATTTTGTGGAATCAATACCTTCCAAAAATTTCTGTTTAATTAAATTTGCCATTATTGTTTTTTCCTCTTTTTTTGTTTTGTTGTTGAGTTGTTAAAAACAAAGTAAGATATTACTCAAATTGATAAGTGATACGAATTATTTCGCCCACTTCCAAAAAGTTGTCTAACCCTAGGCCAGACCATCTCACCTCATTTCCAACAACAGTGTAGTCTTCCCCGTACCTCTGAGTTGTACCTCCGTCCGGAATGAACAGAAGTGTCTCAGGAAATGCGGGTGTTTTAGAAAGCGTAATCTTTCGATCAGCAATCTGTTGTGCTGTTAAGATTACATCTTCATAAAAATATTCATAAGTTTTAATGCTATACAATCTAGAATAGTCCTCGGCACTCATCGCGCCCGGACTTTCGTCATTTGCCGGCTGAAGAAACAAGACATTGTTTTGTAAAACAAGGCCATTTGGTTGAGCAGCCAGCTCTAACTCTGGAGTGTAACTTTCAAACGCCCCCGTAATAGGGTTAAAACGAAGTCTCCTTGCCATTTTAACTCCTTACGATGGATACAAATTCTTTTTTTGTGGCATCTACATAAATCACTGTTATGGTGCCAACAGTTACTCCCTGCAATTTGTACACATATATTTCAGTGACTAAATCAGGGTAGCTTGGATAAATAGAATCAAATTCAAACGGAGCGAGTGAATTTAATTGTACGGCGCTAGTAGGAAGTCTATTGCTTTCGTTATAATAGTCGCCAGTGTCGTCAACAAGAACATTCCTTTTTGCAACAATAGGTTCTTCGGCATAAACCGCACGTTCCCTATCTACAACCGGAATTTCATTTCTTGCCTGTTCTTCGGCCTCAATAGAAGATACAGCTGCAACCGTATAAGTAGAAACATCCGAATAGTCGGTAATCTTTCCGTTTATAGGCCCAACAAGTATCTTTGTGTCGGACAGTATTCTTTTTATTTGTAATTTAATTGTTGGAAGGGATGTACCCTTTAACGCAACATGCTGTTTTACGTAAAAACCGCGAACAGACGGGACACTAATAACACCAGTAGAAGTACCATCGGCAGTAAATAAGCGCGGGGGTACCCTTAACCATTTTTTTTCAATAAACATTAACCAAGCTCCTAAAAGCACCTACAATTGTTAGCCATCTAACAAAGGGGTTTGCTAATAAGATTATGGTTAACTATTAAATTATTGTTATTTCAGGAAAACTTTTTCAGAAAGCGCTTCTTCTTGGTTAATCGTATCAAAAACAAGGGCAAATTTACCTTTCCAGCCAAGAAAAACCCCCTCATACCACTCGCCATTAATTTCGAACATCACTTCGTCAAAATTTTTCATAAAATTACCGCACTACCCTTGCTTTTGGGTATTCCTTCAGAAGAGTCTCAAGTGCCTCTGGGACATCGTCATAAAACCCAACAACCCTCGCTGCGCCACCCCCAAAAGATTCCCCCTCCACAAAGATTTCCCAGTATCCGGGGCCATATTCATCGCCAGCATTAAAAACTAAGGTGTGTACTTTTGCTTTTTTCATAACAACATTCCTTTCTACTTTCCTTGAGACACAGTTAGAATACCTAAAACAGATAGAAATGTAAAGCTTTTTTAATAAAAAAATATTATTTTATTTTTTGCCCCATCCATAGGACATAATCAGGATACCGTAAGCATAAAAAAATGTAAAGCATTTTTTTTAACAAATAAAAAAAGCCCCCGTCGAACTTAATCGACGAGGGCTTAGTTTTATCACTTACTCAATTAAGCAAGTTGACCATCGATATTGTCGATGATAACAGACTTACGAGGAGTAGCATCGCTCAAGCAGAGGAATCTGAAAGATGCCTGTGGGAGAGCAAGCTCACTCACAGCGAGTTTGAGTTCGCTATATGGAGCAAGTTCGTTGATTTCCATCCCGCTCTTGTCGAGGAGATAGCCGTTAACAGAACCCGGTGAACGGTTTCCAAGGTCAGTGAAAACAGGGTTTCCTGCGCCTTGCTTGATGCGTCCGATGAATTTAGCGGAAGCAGCAGATCCGTTAGCTTCAGAGCGATATACGTTGTAGTATTTCGCTGCAGAAACTGCAGTGATGGTTACTGTTACAGCATTACCAGCAGCAGCCGGAGTAACAGCGGCAGCAGGAGACTTTTCAGACTCACCGCGCTCGTTTACTGCGGTTACGAAGTAGCTATACTGAGCAGCTTCAAGAAGAGAGCTTGCAGCACCTGCGTCAGCGAGAGCCGGAACTGCCGGAGCAGCTGGGCTAGCAGCGCGGGAGCGAGCTGGACGAGTCTTTCCAGAAAGGAAACGGGATCCTTCAAGAGAGATCATGTTGCTTGAGGTCCACTGCTGGCGCAAGTTAGCACCAGAAGCTTCCTGAGCAGATCCAGCAAGAACAATACGTTCTTTTGCATGGGCAATCTTATTGTATGTTGCAAGAACGATAGGGTCAGCAAGGAATTGACTTGCGTCGCCGAGGTTCATTGCTGAACGAACAGAAGCATCTTCCAAAAGAGATTGGGTGAGAGTTCCGTTTGCTGCGAGAACTACGGTCTGATCGGATCCGTATTCTGCAAACATAAGATCTTGTGTGTTTGACTGAGCGTCAGACTGACGAATTTGCTGGTCGATACCAACCATATTCGGCATATCTGCTACTGCAGCAGGGTTTCCGTCGAAAACACCTGCGTTAGAGAAGTGAGCTTGACCCTGAACGAGATCAAATTCAACGTCTCCGGCGAGCTTCATGGCCGCGTCTTTTGCAGCGCGATCTTCAGCTTTTACGCCATCGATGGTGTTAACCATGTTCGAAGCGATAGTCACTTTACGAACATGTGAATAGTATGCCATCGGCACAACCGCACGCACAAAGTTGGAGGTTTCATCTTCACCTACGCCACCTTCATATTGTGCAGATCCGCCGAAAATACCGTAATCGAGCTGACGGTCAAACTGAACGAGAGTTGACTTAGCCGCACGCTTTGGCATATCTTTTTGGATTTTAATGTGCTTATCTTGATAAGTCACATTGTGCATTACAGGTGACAAATCTTCGATTTGAAGAGCGGCACCTTGAGTAAGGGTACTCGGAGCAGCATTGTAGCTACCAGCTTCGAGTGCCTTAAGTAGACCTTGCATTTGTTCGATCATTTTTTAGTTCTCCTTATTCTTATTTAAGCAAATGACGGATCGCATCGATACCGACTGTGCCAAAATAATACTTATCAATTGCCTCTCTATCAGACTTTGAAAGAGTAGGTTCTTGAGCCTTGCGGCTCAAAATTGTTGTGATTTCAGTCTTGCTCAAAGCTTTCTCTTCTGTCTTGCCTTCTTCTTCAGATTTGTTGAGGAAGCCAATTTCAGTGATTGCCTTACGAGCAGGAGCTTTCTTGCTGTTTACAAACTTGGCCATAGCATTAACCAAGCTTTCAACATTCTTTTTTAATTCTTCGTTCTCTTTTTCAAGAGTTTCAACCTTAGACTTAATCAGAGAAGTGTTTTCGGAAGCAACCTTAATGGAAACATCTTTTTCAGACTTATCCATCTGCTTCATCTCTCCACACTTAGCCATCCAGCACTTTTCGATCGCACCCTTGTGCAATCCAAGCTCTGCCTTAGACATAGAGTGATACATTTTGTGCATTTCATCTACATCTTCGTCATCATATCCGTGATGTTCTTCGTCCTCTTCTTTAGCTTCTTCAGCTTTAGGCTCTTCTTTTTCTTCTGATTCTTCTTTTTCTTCTTCGGAATCAGATTCTTCCTTAGCTTCTTCAGCTTTAGGTTCTTCTTTTTTCTCTTCGTCTTCCTTCTTTTCGTCGGAAGCCTCTTCAGAAGAATCTTCAGCTTTAGCTAAAGTTTTAACAGAAGCGCTCTCAGCTTTTGCTAAAAAAAGAGAAAACTCTTTTTCTACATCTGCAATGATTTTTTCGTACTGTTCTGTTGTCATAAACCCTCCTAAGCGTATTAATTAAACGCCTTTGGTAGGCCAATACAACAAATCGTACTCCTCGGCAGCAGCTGCAGCGTCCATATTAGCAACGGTTACTGCGGTGCCATCGGCAATTTCTTTAACCTGAAGCTTCATTCCAAGCTTAACGAGTTCGAAAAGAACCTTACAGAGGTCTTTGCGATTCGGCTCAGCTTCTGTGCCATCAAGTTCATATGCAACTTCCGCAGAGTGCGGAGCGGCAGCAACGATATCATTTCCAAAAATATCTTTGGAAACGGCGTCAACGCCTTTAATGCGAATTGCGATTACTGGTTGACCAGCGGCTTCGTTTCCAGACTTGGAAAGAAACATTACAGGCCATCCGGCGGAATCTTTTGCTTGGCGAAGCGTGTCAACGCGACCGGCGCCAGCTCCAGCAACACGAAGTGCTAGTTTATCAGCGAGGTCACGAGCCATAGCTTCAGCTTTACTTGTGCTCTTAAGTGCCATTATAGTTCTCCTTAGTTTAGGTTACCTAATTTATTAATAAAATCAGGGGTATATCAATAAGCTTAGGGCTTTTTGCTTTTTCTTTTAAAAATCAAATATTTATAACTAAAAAATTCATGAGAGGCAATCTTAACTATCGAATATGGCAGAAAAAAATTATAAAAGTGGCACATTTATTAACGGAATAGCCGCCTCTCAACACCTAGATTCCAGCGGCGAAATACTCATGATCGATGGGCTTGACATATCATCTCTTGAGGCTGGCCACGGCACCTTTAATTGGGAACACAAAAACGATAATTCTTCCCAAACAGTTGGTAAGGTATTGAAAGCAAAAAAGATTTTTTCTGAAGAAGATTGCGAAGATGAAACTCAATTACATTTTTGGGGCATCTGCAAGACCCCATTCTTATATGTAATGGGAGAGCTTTTTGACGGTGTGGGTCATGAGCAGGCAAAAGAAGCTGCTGCCATGTTAAGATATGATGCCCAAAAAAGAACAGAAAATTCTGACTATAAGAACGTAATAAGTTTTAGTATTGAGGGCGGAAAAATAGAAAAGAAGGGCAACGAGATTACTCGCTCTATTGCAAGAAAGGTTACCCTCACCATATCTGCTTGCAATAAAATGGCTATTGCTGAAGAGTATGTTCCAAAAATGGACAAAAAAAGCAATGATTCAAACATCTTAAGCAATTTATTTAAAACTGAAAGTTTTGAGCCGGTTGAAATTTTAGAAAAGGGTGCAAGGGTTCTTCAGATAGCTCCTCAGCCAGAGGAGCAAGAAAAACCACTTGCACCAGTGATACCGATTCGACCAAATCAACCTTCGCCCAACGCAGGCGCTGTTATAGGTCAAACTTCTTCTGGAAAAGGCGTATTTTCTCATCAAAAGCCTATTGATTACAAAGACTTCAGCTCTCAAGACCATCATGACGCCATGAATCACCACTATAAAATGGTGGAGGGCGCAAAAACTTTCGATGAAAAACAGCATCACTTTAATATGGCAAAAATGCACATGAATGCCAGAAACATTACCGAAAATAGGGAGAAAAGATTTGCTGTCGGGAGGCAAAAAGCTACAGATAAAGCATTGGCCTATGCTCGCGTTAAAAAATCTATGGACGTTGCCCCGCCCCAGCTCACTGGATACGCAGCCCTACAAAGAGAAGATCTTGTTCGAGATATTAAAAAACAAGCTGAAGAGGCTTATAACAAAATCAAAGACAAAAAGGCATTAGTTAAAAGCATAATGGATACCAACCCCAACCTTTTTAAACATCAGGCCGAAGCCTTAGCTAAAATGGCAGCTTATAAAAATTTAAAAAAAGCAGAAAAGTCTTTAGAAAATCTTCATAAAAAAATTAAAAAATAAGGACGACTTATGTTATCAAAAAGTGCAAGAGAGATATTAATAGTTGCGTTAGCAAATGCTACTATAGGAAAAGAAGTTGCGGACGCCATAGATGCAGGCGGAGGTGGGCAAGAAATAACAGGTGCCGCATCTACTATTGTTACAGACAATTTATCAGCAAGTAAGGCATTGGTATCAAATGCTTCTGGAAAAGTTGCCGCAAGTAGCGTAACACTAACAGAACTTGGGCATCTGTCTGGAATAGATTCAAATGTCCAAGATCAGTTGGATAGTCTTGTTTCTGATATTGCAGGAAAACAAGATTCAATCGGATTCACTCCGGAGAATGTCGCTAATAAAGCCATCAATTTAACTTCTCCAGATGATATTAAATATCCTACCACCCAAGCCGTTTCTACCGCTCTTGCTGGTAAGTTTAATAATCCTACGGGCACTGCTGCTGACTATGTGGCTGGTGACGGATCTATCATCACATTTCCTTCCGTTGCAGCTGCAGATAGGTTGGTGACCACTGGTTACAACGCCACCGGAGCACCTATCCCTAAGATGTCTGTGGTTTATCTTGATGGACCTCAGGGCAACCTCCCTAAAATGATATTAGCACAAGCTAATAATGAGGCAAATTCTGCATTAACTTACGGCATCACTCAAAGTGCCATCGGCAATATGAATAGTGGCATTATTGTCGAAGCCGGTCGTCTTGAAAACCTTGATACCAACATTGCCGGATGGAATGAAGGAGATATTCTTTATCTTAGTCCTACTACTCCGGGCGGCATTACAGCTACTCGTCCTCTTGCTCCAGATCAACTCGTGTTTGTTGGTGTGCTTGTAAGAAAGCACCCCACTCAAGGAGTTATTCAGGTTAAGGTACAAAACGGGTACGAACTTGACGAGCTTCATAACGTACAAATTTTAACCACTCCTGCTGATGGTGCAGTGTTAGCGTATGACAGTGTTTCTGATTTATGGAAGCCCTCTACCACAAAGCTAACCAAGGGCACCAAAACCATTTTTTGTATTGATAATGGCGATTATGCGACAGGACAGGCCGCTATTGATGCCGCTGCCGCCGGAGATACTATTTTATTCGGAGTTAAACAGGGCGGTTGGGGCAATCTTGTAATTCCTGCCGGCAAGACCCTATCTCTTATTGGATTAAATAGCCCTAGATATCCCGGAGCCACCATTCAAATGGGCTCTATCACTTTCAATCCTAATACCGGAATTAATCCAAATTTAAATGAGCTGCATGTTGCTAATTTATATATTCTTGCTCCGGCAGGATCCTCCGCCATTTCATTTGGTGGGAGCGCACCTGCTCGTTTAAGAATAGATGGGTGCTATATTTATGGTAATACAGCTACCAGCATTGTAATAAATAATACCGATGCAACACTTACCTCTGCCCGCTTTCAAGATTGCGAAATACAAAGCAGTCAAACAACAAATACTCATGTCTCTGCAGCCTCTCGTTATGTCTCATTTAATAGGTGCAATTTTGGAAATGGAAACAAAGTAGCGGATGTTACTGCGGGGGTTTTTGAATTGGCACTATCTCGCCTAGAGGTAAATAACGCCGGAGCTATTTTGACAGCAAGTAGCGGAGCTTTGGCGCCGACATATGTTTCTGTTGGAAGCTGTTTGATTTATAATACAACTGCAAATGGAAGCGGAATTGCTTTAACTCAGGGCGCACAAGCCCTCACTTTTGTAAATGTTTCAAATATATTTAATATTCCAGCAGGAACCGGATATTGTGTTTCAGGAACGGCAGCGCATGCCTATGCTTATCCAACATTCGCCGGCGGGAATGTTAAGTTTCAAAATACATTAACCAATGTGCCTTTCGTAGTAACCCCAACACTGGCTCCATAAAAGCCATAATCTTATAATTACATGTCCATAGGAATAACCCTATGAGTCTATTTAGGAGAAAAAATAAGTCATGTTGTCTAGCAAAACCAGAGAAATCCTTACCGTAGCAATGGCAAACGCAAAAGCAGCTAAAGAGCTTGCAGATGCTGTTGATAGCGGTGCAAACGCTCAAGCCGCATCCGTAGCCATTTTTGGCGCCACCGCCAATCTTGTTGGCGTTGATGGAACAGGTAGCAATGCTGCCCCCCTCATCGGCACAGAAGCACGCCTTGATGCAATTGAAGCAAAAATTAATGCCGTTATCACTGCTTTGAAAAACGCAGGCCTCATGGCTTAATTTAAATCAATAACAATTTTAGCCCCGGCAGGATCTGTCGGGGCTTTTTTGTTTTTAAAAGCATTAAAAATATAATAAATACAAGTGTTTACCGACGACCCGCAATCTTATGATAGTATAGGATCGGAGTCTTTGTGAAGCTAAATATAAAAACACTTAAAAATTTTAGTTCTATAAACAATTTTGATTACTCAAGCGAATGGAGTATTCGGCAAGAAGATGAGATTACTCTTTATTTTCAGCTAGTTGACTCCGATCAAGACGGGTTGAGATATCTTCCTACAGATGCTTCCTACTCTGTCTCCGTCACCTTTCCAAGCTCCTCCTCCCCCACCACAAAAATAGCCTCGCAAGTTTCCACTCTAGACCGATCGATCTGGTCTATTCAAATTAATTCAACCGATAAAATTTACTCAGGAAATTTTAATGTCACCTTCATAGAAGGAAGCGTCACTAAAAAATTTAGCGTATTGCAGGGCATTGTTGTTGAGGCTTTGAATGAGGGTGGCTGTTAATGAGCGTTTCAGAATACCCAAAAAAATACGACACGACAATGTATCCGGTGCATGCCACCGACCCAACAGGACTACTAAAAAGATCTGAGGCTCTTTTAACACCAACTCAATTAAAGAATCGTTTTCTTAAGGGCATCATGGAAAGGCTCCCCGCAGGAGTTACATTTTCAAATGAAGAGCTTAAAGACAGGATTAATATTGCTGTAAATGAAGTGGAAGCAGACCTCGGATGCAATCTTTTTGCTGAAACAATAAAAGAAAAGCACGCCTTCGATTACAATCTTTACAAAACATTTATCCATGTCAGGGCTTTGCAAAAACCAATTGTAGAATTGGAAGACATGGCAATCGTTAGTGCTGACGGCGGAAGGGTGTTTCCCGTTCCAGCCATATGGATTGAAACAGCCAATTTTTATCGCGGCCAAATAAACGTGGTCCCTCTTTTGGCAGCTTACGGAAACAATGTCGTTCAGGCAGCTTCAACAAATATCTCGGCTTTTTTCGCCACCCTATTTCAGGGGTGGGTGCCGGCCTACTGGCAAATCACCTATAAATCCGGAATCAGCAATACGCCGGGAAAGCTTCCCGTATTGGTAAATAAATTGGTAGGCATTTACGCAGCCATAGAAATATTGAGCGGCCTTGCGGCAAATAATATTTATAATAGCCAATCTCTAGGGCAAGATGGAATCTCTCAATCAACCAGCTCAGCCGGCCCTCAAATTTACAATCAAAGAATGCAAGATTTGCAACAACAAAAAGAACAGATACTTAAACAACTAAAAAGAGTTTTTGTTAATAAGATGTTCATGTCGACATTATGAGAAATTTAGTAGAACAGCCTCATATTTTGATGTCCGTAGAAAATGCATATCACGACGCATCGGCGCCTTTGGCGCACGATGAGGCAATGCAGATTTTGTCTGGCGGCGGAAAATATGGAAATGTTTATCCTGCCAAAGGAAAATACGGATCTAAAGAAAATACTATTTTTATTTCAAATCCTAGTGAAGCCCAAAGAGCCCTTGCGCATAAAGTTGCGGAAGGAGCTGGTCAGGACAGTTTGATAGAAAGTGACGGCTTTTCTCATAAGATGATTTTTGTTAATGGGCCAAATAAGGGGTCTGTTACACACGGCAAGGGCACAACTTGGCATGAGCAAGAGCCGGAAGATTATTATACCACACTTCCTACTGGCGAACACTTTACGCATAATTTTGATAGTTCAGAGCAAGATGTCACCAAAAGTGAAGGGCTTGAAAAGTCTAAGAACGTAAGGGAGCAGAGAGCCAAAGTTTTTGGAACAGACCCTAATGCGCCTCGGGTATCCAACAAAAGAATGAAAATGATGCAGGCCATTCAGGGATATGCTCAAAAAAAATATGGGCTTCCTCTTGTTACGGCCTCAGGAAAAAGAGATGCTAGCGGACAACTAAAAGAAGAAAAAGGCATAGAGCAACAGCCTTATGATGTTTTTAGTCCAAAAGGTGTTGCTGAGGAAAAAGCTAGACAAGAAAAAGTAAAACAGCTGGGGCTTAAGCGTGTTGACCCAAAGCCAGACTGGAGATCGGGACAACTTGAGACTCAGCCTTCCCCTGATGCGGCAGTGCATGAACTGGCACATCTTGACTTAGCTCCAGAACAGATGACCGCTCCTGAGTTTCAAAAAGAGATGGATAGGAGATGGGGCGAATCTCAAAAAAAATACGGTCATATGCAACAAAAGAAGACTCAATGGGAAATTCAGCCCATGTCTCTTGAGAATCCAATTCGCAGAGAATTAGGATTGCCTGCCAATAGAGCCACCAAGCCGGTATCTGAAGGTCAGGCCGCAATTGATGATCCGACCCAACAACGATTCATACAGGGAAAAGATTCTCAGGGCAGAACTGTTTTTTATGATCGTCAATCTAGATTGATGAATCCTGAGACCAAAGAAAGGCTTGCTCAAATTAGAGAAGGCAGCTTAAAATTTGATCCAAAGTCAGGGTGGCAGCCATCTAGCGATGTAAACGCACTGATTAATTTGCGTGGGCGCGGAATGGCCGAAGAGGCTAGGGCAAGGTCAAAACAAAGATTTTCTCAGTCTTCCCAGCCTCAACAAGCTTCGGGTGAAGAAGTTACATTAAATGACCTTTTGTCTCACCAAGGCTCTGTAGAAGAGCTTAAAGAAAAAATTAAGCAATTTTCTCAACAGCCAAAAAAACTTGCCGCTAGCGAAGAAATGAGCAAGGCTGAGCAATTAAGAAAAAGGTGCTGGGCAGGATACAAGGCCATTCCCGGCAAAAAACCTTATTCAAAAGGTAGTTGCGCCCCAGTAGAAAAAAATGAGGATTTAGAAAAAGCTAAATCCGATAAACCATTCCACGGTTATAGTAAAAAAAAGCACTCAAGGACTGGCGGTCTTAGCGATAGCTATAGAAAAAAATATAATAGAGAAACAGGCTCAAACTTAAAGCGCCCTGTAACCGGCAAAGTTAAGGCCGGCTCTAAAGCAGCTAAGCGTAGAAAATCTTTTTGTGCAAGGATGTCCGGCGTCAAAGGTCCAACATCCAAAGAGGGCAAGCTTACACCAAAAGGCGCAGCCCTTAAAAGATGGAAATGTTCTAAATCTGAAGAGCTTGAAAAAGGCTCAATGCAACGCCTTTATCCCGTACCAAGAACTCCCCAAAAACCATCCGGAGTTGCCGAATGGCTTCAAGGTGGCGGTAATAGAGATGATGTGCCCAGAGAAGGGGATCAAAACAGAAGATCTAGGATGCTGCACAAACTTTCCGGTCTTACTAAGGTTAGACAGAGACCGGACGGCACAAGGGAATTTTTATTGCATCGAGGTGAAAATCCAGAAGCTTACAATGTTTCGCTTCCGTCAAGATCAGATCCTTTTTTGACCCACTCCGAAAAAACTTCTTGGACCCCATTTTTTGACCAAGCTTATGGACATGCAAGAGATCAGGTAGATGAAGGTGATTTTAAAGCAACCCCCCACGCAGTTCATTCTGCTTGGATTCATGAAGACAATATTAGAAACATTCCATTGCATTACGGTGCCTTAGAAGATGATAAGAAAGATCAAAATGAATGGCGAGGCGAGCATGAGGTTGTCGTTGAGCCTTGGCACAACTCTGAATTATTAAATTCATATGATGTGACAAACGAAATGCCTTTCAGGATGCCGACTTCTGAAGATCAAGTTGAAATGCAAAGGCAATCGCAAGGCAAATTACGCCATCCGACGATTGATGAAAAAATAAATGCAAGAGCAGGCAAGGCACTTTCTGCCAATAAAAATCCAACAAAACTTGCCGCCTCAGAGCTTGAAAAGGCAAGGCTTGAACATTATTCATCTAAACAGGGACTAAGATCAATAGATCCAAAATTTAAGGGTACTGGCGTTGATGTAAGAACTAAAGGTAGGGATACAGAACATCCTCATAGCTTTTTCTACAGAGCCGGAACCACTCCAGAAGAAATTGTTTCTGGTCAAGCAAAAAGCAAATACACCGTAAACATTCCTGACGAAATGCCGCTATATGATTTGGCCACAGATAATGAAGGCCATATTGCTTCTGCAGTAGAACAAAATCAAGGCGCACTCAATATGGATATGGTGCACCAAAGACTTAGGGATGCTGGATATCAGGGTTTTTATAATTCAGCTCATCCGCAACTTTCAAATGTTGTCGCTCTTTATCATGAACAGCCCGTATCAGAAGAAGAGGGAATGGGCAAGTCATGGTACAATAGTTCGTATTCTTCAAAAAAAAGAAAGGCAGAGCTACAGATAGACAAACAGAAACATCCTGAAAAATACAACATAAATAATGAAGAAATAAACAGGAAAATTGCAGAAGAGTTTTTGAGTTCAAAAAAAGATCATGAAAACCCCTTAAAAAATAAAAAGCAGCCTGTACAAAAACAAGAAGGCACGGATTGTGACGACCATCTTGATCCTCTAAAAAAGCCCTATGCTTCAGAAGCGCAGCGCCGTTGGGCCCATACCGAAGCGGGAACAAAAGCGTTGGGTGGCAAAAAGGCAGTGGCTCATTGGGACGAGCAAAGCAGGGGCAAAGATTTGCCCGAAAAAGTTAAAAAAAAAGACTATAGTTTAGAAAAAGTGAGCAGGGCAGATGTAGCAAATTCCCACATCCTTATGTTTCCCGTTTCAATTAATGGGCAACACAGGGATGAGCATGAAGATTTGCCTGATTACCATGTCACATTAAAGTGGATGGGAGACACCCCGCATAAAACTGTAGACGAAATAGAAAATATTGTCAATAAGCACGGACTATCGGCCCCCAAATCTTTTAATATTCGTCCGCATGTGTTTAATACACCAAATGGTCCCGCCCATGTATTATTGCTAGGCGGAAATTTGGAAACCCTCCATAATGCCAAAAAAGAAATTGATGAGGGAAAACCAGACAGATATCCAGAATATCTTCCCCACATAACTGTTTCAAAAAAGATACATGACGCCATTAAAAATGGGACGATGTCTGCCGAAGATTTGAATATAAGGGTACATCCGCTAGAGTATAGAATCGGAGATCAAATAGTAAAAAGATTTGACTCAACAAGATAATATATTTTTATGAAGAAAAAGTATAGGGAACTTTTAGACAAATTATATAAAAATGATAATGCTAGTTTGCAGAAAATGGGGCGCCCTAAACTCCAGTTTCCCAAGCTGAAGGTTCCTACTAGACTTGATCAAGAAATTAGACCGATTGCTACGCCGAGACAGAAAAAAATGCACGCTGCGGCTGTGACAAATCGGCTTTATAGAGATTTTTTTGAACAAAAAAATATAGATCCAGCAAAAAGAAAACTTTATGACTCAAAAAAAGAGTCAACAAAAAGATCTATAGCCGGGAAATATTCAGCCGGAACTATGGGCAATGTTTGGACATCAGATTCGTCAAAATGGGCCCTTGGCGCAGCCCTAGTTGGAAAAGAATATTCAAAATACGATCCTGCCACAAAACAAATTTCCAGCGAAAGACAGGGGCAAAAACAACAGCAATTTGAACAAGAATATGGTGAATGGAAAAAGAAGCTAGATTCCTTGCCAAGGGGGTCTACCGAATATTGGAATACATTAGCCGGAAAGCCCAAACCACCTAGAAAAACTACGGCAAAGATTGATACAAAAAAGCTCTCCCCAGAGGCTCAAATTGAAAGGGGAAGGGCTCAGGACACAATCACAGAGCACGAAGCTGCCCACCTTGCCTTTCATCACATAAGAACAAATCATCCAGAAAAATATAACGACATAATGGACCATTTGTTGGAGTCATTCCATCCAGAGGTATTATCTGCTTTGGTCCAATCAACGAAAGAGCGGTATAATTCAAACTCTCCGACCTTTAGAGAAGAAGTTATTAACCACGCTCGCGACATTCTTTCAAGTAAAAAAATGAGAGATTCTTTTTTACGCGATGTGTCAAGAAATCCAAAAGCAATTAAATTTTTAAAACAAAAGCATAATCTTCCTGAAGAAGCTTCGGCATATGTTCCATCAATATTAAAAGATATTAAATCCGGATGGAATGAGGTCACCAAAAGATCTAAAAAAATAACCCCTAATTTTGTAAAAAAATCCCTAGGTAAATCAGCAAAATACCCTAAGGATGATATGAGGGGCATTACTACCAGAAAATTAAAAGAGCTTTCAGAAAACAATAATCCTTTTTACAATCCGGACACTGGGCTTGAGCTTGTTCCGGAGCATGCCGAAGCAGAATTGGCTAGAAGATATGACAAAAAGGGCGAAAAAGAATTGGCTAGGTATAAAAAAAGATTAAAGCCTAGCGCAAAACCACCCGAAAACCCAGAAGATTGGTTTGGAAAAAATTCTCTACAGAAATCAACAAAAGAATATAAAGCTATGCTTGGTGGCGATATTTCCCAACATCAAGAAGCTTTTGATACCGCCAAAAAGATGCCAAATTCTAATTGGGGGCAATGGGTAATTAGAAATTATAAACAAAATCCCGAAAAATTTAAGCAGATAAAGCAACATTTAGAACATTTTGCCGGATCTCAACATATTCCAGATATTGCAAAAATTAGATTTGATAGAGAGCATGACTTTGATTCAGGGCTTAATAAGCTAAAGGATGCTGAAAAATCTTACAATGAAAGGCTTAAGCAAAGCACAAACATTGTAAAACCTACGGCAACTACAAGAAAAATATTAGATCTAGGTAACGGAATGGCTTGGTATTCATTGGGCTCGTCTTCTTGCGGAGCAGAAGGAAAAGCCATGGGACACTGTGGAAATGTTCCCAGTAAACAACCCCACCATGATGTTTTGTCATTAAGAACCGTCCACAATATTGATGGAGAAGAATACCACGAACCCCATCTAACTTTTATTAATGATACGCGATACAATAATTTGGGAGAAATGAAGGGCAGGGGAAACGAAAAACCTTCAAAAAAATATCATCCTGCGATTGTTAAATTGTTGAATCAGGGTTATTTTCCAGAGGGAGGCGGGTATGCTCCGGAAAGTAATTTTAATTTAAGCGATTTGTCCGAAGAACATGCAAAAAATCTAACCTATGGGCCGTTAATAGATGGCGAATCTTTGGCGCAGAGTGATCATCTTAATAGTTCAAGCCTTCGAAGCAATTTAGCAGAAAATCCAAATTTACATCCATCATTACAAGAAAGATTGGCTAATGATGAAGACCTAGGGGTTCGACATACCTTAGCATCAAATCCAAATTTGCATCTGCCATCACAAGAGAAATTGGCTAATGACAAACATGAAAATGTTCGATATGTTTTAGCACAAAATACAGACATACACCCATCGTTGCACGAAAAGTTAGCAGGAGACGAGGATTCGGGGGTCCGTCGAGCAATCGCTCGAAACCCCAATTTACATCCGTCATTACAAGAAAAATTAGTAGGAGACGAGGATCCGGATGTTCGTCGAGCAATCGCTCGAAACCCCAACCTTCACCCTTCCGTTCATGAAAAATTAGCAGGAGATAATGATTCGTGGGTTCGTCGAGCAATCGCTCGAAACCCCAATTTACATCCGTCATTGCATGAAAAATTAGCAAGGGATAAGGATTTGGATGTTCGTCGAGCAATTGCACAAAATCCAAATTACATAGGTAATATTAAAAAATCTGAACAACAATATGGTTTTATTAAAAAATCACTCCCATCGGCTCCCAAAGTTAATCTCAATCCAGAGCACGGTAAAATTGTTGCAGATGCATATGAAAACATGAAGCATGATCCCAATCATCCTCATGTTAAGGCGGCTTATGATGCCCTAATAAATGAAACGAAGCAACAATTTAAAGACATGATAAATAATGGCTTTAAGGTTTCCGCACTTAAACCAAATCAAGAAAATCCATATCCTACATCTAAACATCTTCATATCGACATTAAACAAAACAAGCACATGTGGTTTTTCCCGACAGAGCAGGGATATGGGGAAGCGAATGAGGCGCCAAAAGACCATCCCTTGCTACAGCCAACCGAATTTCATTTAGACGGAAAACCGCTTTTGGCGAACGACCTTTTCAGAATTGTGCATGACTATCGTGGCCATCACTTAGGCGGAGAAAGCACATTTGGCCCTAAGGGAGAACATCAAGCCTATCTAACGCACAAAAAAGATTACAGCCCATTAGCACAAAAAGCCTTAGCTTCCGAGACCTTAGGGCAAAATAGCGCTGTTAACTACGGGAAAAATGCCGCGCACAACAGGGCAAATCCTAAAAATACCATTTTTGCAGAGCAAAAAGCGGGATTGCTTCCTGATAATATAATAAATGGGAGATGGCATGAATAGTCACAAGCATTATCGTAAAATGATGTCCGACTCTTTAAAAGAAATCAAAGAGAGTGGCGATCAACAGCCTCTTAATAAAGCCCCCGTCGAATATTCGCCACATGAAGGCGACGAGACGCCTACCCGTCCAATAGAAACCCCCAGCCAAAAATGGACTCAAATCCACGAACAAGAGTTGCCAAACGGTCTTGTTTATAAACAATTTCAAAGAGATGATTTTTCTTCAAAAGAAAACGGTGAATTTCAGCATCACTTAGTTGACCCGTCTACGGGAAAATCTGTATCTATATTGCGAACAACCGCGCTCTTACCGGGTCACCCTGACTATTCTATGCCACAAGAGCACACAGTTACTTGGGCGCAAACCGATCCCTCTCAAAAAGGGAAAGGATTGGGAAAGCAGGCATATCTCGCAACGCTTATTCACGGACATGGAGTTGATCGATTAAATAGTGATACCTTATTGAGTCCAAATGGACATAAGGCTTGGTCAAGCTTAAAAAATGTCCCCGGCATAAAAGTTAATTTAGCTCCATATGCTACCGATCAAGATTTTGAAATGAGTCGTGAGTTTTATGATGAGGCGGAAAAAAAATATCATACCATGAGAGTTCATAACAAAGATGAACTAGATCATAATAAAATGTTTCCGTCAGTAGATCTTTCTGCTAAAGAAGAAAAATTAGCCGCTAGTGAAAAGATTGTTGGAGGTAAGGGAGACCGAAAGAAAGATTCTCAATTCAGCCCTAAAGAAATTAAGATGGGGCATAAGGTTGAGATGGAGCACACTAGCTCCCCAAGAATTGCTGCTGAAATTACTAGAGACCATCTCACAGAAAATCCTAAATATTATTCAAAGCTTAAGCAAGCCGGCCTAGCTGATGAGCTTAAAAAGGGAAAAATTGGCCCAGAGTGTAAAACAAAACTAAAAGCATATTCAAGAAGAAAGGGATGGCAATATCCTTCCGCAGTAGTTCACCTTCAGGCCGGCAAAATATGCGGTAGCAAAACCAAATCAGAGGATTTGGAAAACAATCTAAGAAAAGATCTTAGGCGGTGGGTAAAAGAAAAGTGGGCAAATCCTAAGGGAGAAACTCATCACGGATCCGGAAAAACCGGCTGGAGACCGACAGTAAAGGTTTCTGGTAAAACTCCGCAGACTTGGGGTGAAATGACCCCCCATCAAAAGAAAAAAAAGGTTGAAAATAAAAAAAAGGCAAATAAGCGAGGCGGTGGCTGGTCCACTCACGAATCCGGCAAAAAACAAGTTTGGAATACTAAGAAATCGGATCTACTTGAAAAAATAGAATTTCTAGAAAAAGCAGAGCCGCCGCCAACTCTTATTGGACAGACATCCCCGGACGGCAGAAAAAAAGCAATAGGCATACCCGGAGGAGAAATTGTTTGGGATGTTCATCCTAGGCTAAAGCGCGAAATAGACACTAGAATTATTCAAAAAGCTAGAGATTGGTTAAAAACTCAGCCCGTCGAACATCATCCTATATTAAAACAGTTTATAAATGAAATAATAAGCGACCCATACCGTCACGTCAGGTACGGATCTAACAAAAAAAATGGGCCTATTATGCCAAGGCTTCGCCATGTCGAGGCAATGGTAACTAATCATCCTGAAGCTAAATTGATTGTCCATAGCCCTGAATCAATGAGCCTTTATGTCGGAAGGCACGGGGAATGGAAAGGAATAAGCCATTTTAAACATGAGCTTAAAAAAGGTCTTGTAAAATCAGAAAATCTGTTTTATAATGGATTGAATGGAAGCTACACCGACGAATTTGGAAATACATATAAATTCTCTGATGGAAATGGGCATGAACTGTCCAAATCGGAACGAGATGCATTGGGAACTGAGGATGGATTGCTTCGACAGTTTAGAAGACTTGCTAAAACTGACGAGACTACAATTCGCCGTATTTCTCTCTTTTTACGACACAGCGGCGTGCGAGGAAATGCCGGGTCGGGACGCAATGAAGAAGGCCATGGAGCACCACATGGTGACGGGGCATTGTTATCTATGATGAACGATGCCATATTCGATGATCCTTGGGACCAAGCAAAGCACGATAGAGAACATCTTGATAGCGACGATAGTGGAAATGGCGGAGAAATAGTATTCGATGATCCTTGGGACCAAGCAAAGCACGACAGAGAGCGTCTTGATAATGATTCTTTGGATTTAAATAAAGCTGAAGAATCTGACAATCCAATTTTTTCAAGAGCTGCGTGGCGCGATGAAAACGGTCAAATTGGACTCCCTCAACTTTATCGTCATTATAAAAATAGCCCACACCATCCCGTATCTTTGGCATTAAAATATTTAGTTCATAGGGTAGAAAACGAAGATAAATACAATACCGCCTCGCAAGAGTCTAAAAATCAAATGGATTCTGATTTTTTACAGCTTCATCAGGCGGGTGGGGCTAAACATAAAAATGGAGATGTCACAACCAAACATTTAAACGATTTTTATGATAGCCATGCTCAAAAATTGATTCCGCAACTCTTGGACCACAAAAGAAGGCTTCATAATTCAATCATCTATAATTTTCCAGATGCTATCAAAGACATTGATGGCCAACCACATATTGCATTAACCAGAGGATTGGATACGGAACAACCGGGAAAGGACCACGCCCTCTCTAGCTATGCAGATGCAGCCAGTACCGGGTTTGGTATCCACATGCACCATCGATGGGTTCCCCTAAATAATTTGTGGTTTTCCTACGAAACTGGCCCCAAAAAAGCCACCAGCGAAAAATTTGGAAATGAAAGAGAATATCTTGTCTCTCCTCATGAGATTAAGCCGGCAAAAGAAAATGATGTAAAGCCTATATTTGGAAGATCTGGTCAATTTCATGATTTTAATTTTGAACCACTTGAAAAATTGCAGGATGGGATGGTTGATCATAATGACCCTATTGTCGATCTTTTAGAAAGTCATGCGCATAGGATACATCCAAAAATGTTAGATCGCATAGTAGATAGACTTGGGGTGAGCGCAGCTGAGGCCATTTCTAGAAACAATTATATTGACCACCAAACAACTCAACGAATATTAAGTTTTAATCATCCTCGAATCAATGCTAGGTTGGCATCGAATCCAAATTTGCACCCATCATTGCATGAAAAATTAGCAAATGATGAGGATTGGGATGTTCGGCGGGCTTTAGCATCAAATCCAAATTTACATCCGTCATTGCATGAAAAATTAGCTAATGATAAGAATCCGTATGTTCGCCTTAGGTTGGCAGGAAATAGCAGCTTACATCCGTCATTGCATGAAAAATTAGCTAATGATGAGGATCCGCATGTTCGGCAGGCTTTAGCATCAAATCAAAATTTACATCCGTCATTGCATGAAAAATTAGCTAATGATAAGGATTGGAATGTTCGGCGGGCAATGACATCGAACGCTAACTATGGAGGCGGTATTAAAAAATCCGAAAACACTAAAAATCAACTCAAAAAGGGCGCCCGAGGCGACTGGAAAAAAGAAAAATATGTTCTTAGATATCATGCTCCAAAAGGCGAGGGAGCTTACGGATTGCATACCGTAACAGCGCATAATTCAAATGGAAATGTTGTCGGAGAATTATCCGCAGAAGATTTGAACGACGGAACATTTCAAGCTAATATAGTAGAGGTGCATCCAGAGCATAGGCGAAAAGGGATTGCTGGGGCCATGTACAATCACATGGAAACAAAGACAGGACTAAGGGCTGTGCCAGACCTTGAAGCTCAAACTCCAGAAGGCGCAGCGCTATGGAGACAAAAAAACAGACCGTTTGGCAAATCAGAACAGATTTACAACTCTCTTCAAAAAGCCTCTGCATCTAAAAAACTTTTAGGTATGCTTGGGTTGGTAGCAGCCACTTCTCTGCCAATAACTCAGCCAAAACAAACTTTTTCGCCTAAAAATGACTATTCTACAAGTCAAACTATACAGAAAGATGTAGATTTGAGATCTATTGCGGATACTGAATCGGGCAACAAAGACAAGGCATCCCATGAAACAGTAATGACAGGTTTAAATGCCGGATCGTCAGCAATTGGAAGATATGGAATGATGCCCTTAACCGTAAAAGATTTAGTGGCTAAAAAATCTTCACTTAATAAATATAAAAATGTGCTAAAATATTCCGACTCTCAATTGGCCGATTTTATGCATAAAAATCCTCAATTTCAAAAAGAAGTCGCTTCTGTTCATTATGATAGATTGTCTAATATTTTTAATGGAAATTTGGCGCACATAGCGCACGCTTGGTTAAATGGCGTTCAAGGCACAAAAAATGCCATAAAGGCAGGAAAAAATATAATCAGTCATTGGCATGTTCAAAAAGTTATTAATGCCAGAAACAAAATTCTTGGCATAAAAGCTGAAGACAAAAAACAAAAAGTTAATAAAAAACCAAAAAAAGTGCAGATGCCAAAAAGTTCAAAAATTATAATCCCGTAGAATAACCCATTGAATTTAAAGAAGAACATAAATAATTGTAATCTTTAAGAAAAGTGGGGTGTAATTATGATATTGAAACCATCAGAAATCGATAAAGTGGAAACCATTGGAGAGATGGACGGGGAGCCCGTAGAAATGATCCGGACTCTAGGGGGCCTTTTTGTCGCAGTTGGAAAGCCTAAAGGCAAAAAACAAAAAGAAGTGCTGGCAGCAGCTAGTCACGGCGCAATTGCAAAATATAATGTAGAAAAAAATTTTAGAGAATTCAGACCTTCCTTGCAGAAAAGCGAAAGGTTTGAGCCAGAAACTATTGGGCTCACTGAACTTCTTCCAAAAAAATTGATTGAGGCTGGCCACGATCTTTATTTAATAAAAAACGAATCCTCTCTTGATTTTGTTTTGACTAAGAACAGCCTAGAAGTTAATAAAATCGTGGGAACTTTTTCAGATGATTCCCTCGTTCTGCAAAGACCGCAAAAAAACATTGATGTTAGGGTGGCGCATTCTATAGGAAAAGCTTCTGCTCGAGAGGCCATAAGCAATAATAAAGAATTTGTTGTTGTAGATAAAAAAAGATTTTTAGCTAAAGAAATGGTTTAAGATGAGTAAGCGCAAGCCTAAAGGACCGCAACTTCCCACTCTTCCGCCATCGGGAGACCTTCCTCAGCTATCGTTTAATTTAGAGAAAAACGACAGCTTTATCAATTCTTTAGGCATAGATTTTATTCATTGGAAAGCAGTACCATCCCCCATAGGATTAAAAGACAGAGGCGACTACAGAAGACCCGACTCTCTTGATACTATAAGCTCAAATGGAATGCTTTACATTAAAGCCGGCTGCTTCACTGCAACAATGGTAGACAACTCTAAAAAAAGCTCTTACTCTGATGGGGGGCTAATAGATCCGTCCACATCTAGGCTCATATTGCCAAGATTTTACAATAAGGGCGATGAGCAATCGAATGCAGACCGCATTTATATGGTTCCGGGCGATAGGGTATATATTGCCGATCCCCATGCCGATGACCTAGTATCTAACTACCAAAGGATGGAATACAGCCCATCCACTGGAATTGACATTCCAATGTTTCCAATAAAGAAAATCGAGTTCATTCAAGATAGTCGCGGTATTATTTACGATGAGGGGTACGATTTTAAAATAAATTGCGATGGGAATGTGGAATGGTTGGCGGAAGGCAGAAACCCCGGAACCGACCCAGAGACTAAGACGGGTCGCGTCTATTCTATTCGATATCAATATAAAGCTCACTGGTATGTTGTTGATATTCCTAGGGAAGTTAGGTTGACAAACATCACAAAAGATGGGGTGAGGTCGCCTGAAAGAATGCCCTATCATGTTGTAATTCAAAGAGAATATATTTACAGAAACAAAAATAACGGTGACTCAACTCAAACCGAACCAGATGGCAAAGAAGATAGCAGGACCAGACAGGCTCCTCCAGAATCAATATCTCCATCCGATCCAATTAAAGTGGATATGTCGGCCTTTGAAGATGAAGAGGACGACAATCTTTAAATAGGGAGAAATTCATGAATCCATCCAATAAGATCGAAAGAAAACTTAAAATAAACTCTACTAACGATCCTAGCTCTATACAGGCGCTAACATATAATCACCAAACAGGTGCTCAAAAAAATATGGAGATGGGTCATCACCTCATCCCTATCCCAACCTCATCTACTACATTCACTACAGATGCCAGCGTATCTGCAGTAGCATTGCCTTCTAAAGGGCTCACTCTCGCAATTTATAATAATTCAGGAACAGCCAGAGCCGCCACCCTAGGCGACTCAACCGTCACAGCATTGGGTATTGGCGTTACAAATGCCTCCGGACTGGTTGGTGTTCCATGCGCTCCTAACAGCTGGACCTATTTGGCTACATTCGACAAAACACACGTTATTACAAATTCTTCTGATCTTAAGGTGATGATTGTAGCTGACAGCACTGTTATTAATAGCCAATAATATGAACTTTAAGCCATCCGGATTAATATTTCTAAAAGAGACTCTTGGCGAAGAAGGCCTAGAAGAGTTAAAAAAGTTTGAGCTTTATAAGCCAAACTCCAATGTCGTATTGGACCACGAAGAAATCCGCACCGGCCTTCAGATAGTGCCTAGAGCCATCCTTGCATTCTTGCAAAGCAACCTCCATCCCATGGAAGTGGGCGATACAAAAACAGTAAGAATACCCGTAGGCGTTGAAGCTTTTTTGAGAGTGACAAAAAAAGATGCCGACGTTTATGTTGGTGATATTATAAAAGAGGGAAAGAAGATTTGTTTAATAAAGAATAGATCTATTCCCGGTATTGGTCTTTCTATAATGACCACATTTGAAATGTATTATCCTGAGGATTTAGATTCAAATATAAATCCAATAGACGATAAGACATCTTCAGATTTGCAGAGAGTGATCGATAAAAAGATCTATTCCAATACCTTGGCAAATGATGTTTTGAATGGAAGTGTTTCTACGAAAGAGGCTATAGATAAGCTTATTAAAGAAAGACTTGCCGAGATGCTATTTGTGGACGATAAAGATAAAGACGAAAGCGGTGACGGCGAGGTCTCCGAAGCAAAACTTAAAAATTTTTTAGAAAAAAGAAATTCTAAAAAAGGTTTTAAGATTGAAATGAAGAAAAATGAATCAGTGCAGTGTCCTGACTGCAAAGAAACGATTTTCAAAGAGGGAGCTTGGTCCGGTTGCATCTGTTTTGGCGACAGTAGAAATAGTAAAGTTTACTTAACAAAAAATGATGATGGTAATGTTTCTGTTAGATTTTCCAAAAATTGGGAAATAGAAAATATACAAATGTTACTTGATATACTCAGAAGCAAGAATAAAAAGGTTTCTTATGAATAGAGTTTTTATTGCTGTAGATGGCGACGATATAGGCGAAAAAATAAACGAAAGCGTTTTGCAAAACGATGTAAACGCTTTGGCCGAATTTTCTAATAGGCTCAATCACGGAATTGAGGCAATTAGAGAGTGGGCAAATAGCCATCAGGGCGCAGTAGTAAATTCTGGCGGAGATGAAGCTGTCATATATATTGATGGCGTAGAAGAAGATGAGCTTTTGGATTCTGTTGAGCATCTTAGAGAAGTGTATAAGCAAATTACCGGTTGCTCGCTGAGTGCAGGGACCGGAAGCTCTCTTGTAGAGGCAGGCAAAGCGCTTCTAGCCGGAAAAGTTTCAGGGAAAGATATGGTTGTTCCTTACGGAGAAGAAATAGAAGATCTTCTTCGTGACGCACATCAAGATCATTCTGAAGCCGAAGGTGCAGATAATTTTCAATCTGAGCACGGCAAGGGCGGTTACGACCAAGAACAGTCTTATGATGATTCTGAAGATATGTCAGATGATTCGCACAAACAATATCTTTTACATACCGCAGACGGCGACATGGGCGAAGAAGATTCCTCTGAGGAAAATTCAGAAGATGATTCTTTAGCGCAACAACAAGAATATCAAGACGATAATAGCGAAGACCAATCTGAAGATTTTGACTATAACCCAGAAGATTTTTCTGATGGTGACGAGCAAGACTATCAAGATGATTCCCAAGATCAATATGGCTCGGAATCCGATCAAGAATCTGAAGAAAATCCAGAAAATGACTTTTCTATGAGTGCCGAAGATATGCAGGGCGCCGTAGACAATGTAATTGAGTCTCCGGAAGAAGAGCATGGTGAAGAGGAAGGCGGTCAGGATCATCAGGATGAAGAAGAAATAGAAATTCCTGATAGCGATAAGCTTGACTCTGAAGACGATGAGACAGAAGAGCTACCGATGGCTAATGACGAAACTAATCCGGAAGAACTGCCGGATTATGCCGAAGCTCAAGATTATGAAGGCGATGAGTCCGCACCTGAATCAGAAGATGATCAGGAACAATCGGGAGCAGAAGCAGAAGCTTTAAATCAGATGATGTCCGATCCCGGACAAAAAATTGTAAAAATGAAGAAGCAGGTGGCCGCAACGCTATCCGCTTTTAAAGATCAAAAAGATCAGCTTGTGGCAATACAGCAACAAGCTCCAGAACTTTATGAAGCAACCCTCGGCATGCTTCAGACTATGCTTGATCTTTCCAAGGCTTTGTTTGGCGGACCTGAAGATCAGCAAGAACAGCCAGAGCAAGAAGAAGCAAGTCCAAACATTGAGGACCATCTTGGCGAAGAGGAAGAATCCTCCCCAAAGTATTGAGGTCGGAAGAACTCTCCTTAAATAAAAAAGGAAGGCTTCCGACCGTTCACACAACAAGACATATTGCTATGCCAAAAAGACCCGAAGGTTTTATAACCATGGACGGTCGTCAAAAGGTTGTAGACAATCAAACCGGAAGAGTTAAATACATAGACCGAAAAATCGGCGTCGCCTTAGATGAGGGCGGAGACTTGACGCACAGAAGGTTCTAATGTCTGACGGCCTAAAATTTGAAATAGATATAGAGGCGCTGGCCTCTCAATTTAAAGAAGAGGCCGAAAAGGTACAAGAAGCTTTGTACGAAGGCGTTAAAGCGCTTAGCGCCATGACTTATGCTCGAGTAGTGGAATTGGCAAATGAAAAATTGCACTCTACTAGACAAGACTACATAAACGCGTTAGACTATAAAGAAATATCAAAAGGCGTTTGGATAGTGAGCCTGAGTGAAAAAATGCTTTGGCTTGAAGAAGGAAAAGATCCGGGGTCCATGATCGACGATCTCTTGAAAAAAAATCCCAAGATAGCAAAAGATGGGACAAAATATAAAGTCGTTCCGTTTGAGCATTCTAAAGCCCCGGACAGGATGTCAAAGCACCATCAAAGCTTGGTTAATGACTTGAGAAAAGAGCTTAAGTCTAGAAACATACCCTTTAAAAAAATAGAAAAAAATCCGGATGGAAGCCCCAGAATTGGTAAGCTTCACACACTTAATATACCAAGCCCACTTCCAACTCCAAGAGCCTCATACGAAACATTTCATGGCCTGACAATATATCAACACCGCACACCTTCTGGGTCAATCAGAAGAGACATTATGACATTTCGCGTTGCTTCAGAAAAACATAAGCAACAGGGCAAATGGTACTATCCCGGCCTTGAAGCATATAAGCTCATGGACAAAGCGTTTGAGGCGTCAGTGCAAGAATTTGAAACTTCTATTCTGCCAAGCATATTGGCTAAATACGAGAAATCTTAGGTTTTTAGCCACAATCTTATACTTGAATGATTTTTTCTGGAGACACCGTAATTAAGTTGGCAATAGAGCAGGGTCTGAATGACATCAGATCCAATCCTTGGCTTATTGACAATATTATGGGTCACTTCAAAGATCCTGCCTTGAGCGTTTACGGTCAAAAAGAAATAGATCGATGCAAGGAATGGTTTAAAAATAATAAAATTGAAGTGCTTTTGAGATATAGAAATGACAAGGATGAGTTCCCGTGCGTTACCATAGCATTAAATGGATCTTCCGAAATCGAAGACATGAGGCATTTGGCAGACACCTCTACCGAAAGTGTCATTTTGATGCCGTCTGATATCAATAAGCCTATTAATTATGTAGTGAAGCCGTTTATTCCAACGGAAGTTAATAACGACACGGGATTTGTAGGTATCTCCCCTTCCATAAAATCGGCGAGGCTTATCCGTCCCGACATGATCTTGGTAGATGTTTCGACTGGAGATGGGTACCTAATAAAAGAAATAGCAGAAGACGGTATTTTTGTTGAGGCAGGCCTCAATATATCGGCTCCAAAACTTGCGGTTGTTCCTAGGTTTCAATTTTATGAAGCTAAGGTAGAACATTCGTTTTTTAGAGAGTCTTATACGATAGGGTGCCATGTTCATGGCGATCCATCCACACTCCTTTGGCTTCATGCAATAGTTTCCTACTCTTTATTAAGATACAAAGAGTCTCTTTTGGAAGCTAGGGGGTTTACTCAAAGCTCTTTTTCTAGCTCAGATCTTGCTCCAAATCAGTACATGAGCACTCCGGGCGGAGAAAACGTATTTAGCAGATTTATAACATTGAGCGGCATGATAGAAAATTCTTGGGTAAAATCACCATATAGAATAGCAGAAGGTGTTGAAATTGCTGAGAAAATTCAAGGCTCCGAATCTTTAAAGGCAGGAATAAAAATAATTTCTAATCTAGATTCGTTAGATTTTTTAAATACCGAAGAGGATAGTTGGACAACAATTAAGGATTGATATGGCATTCAATAAAGACAAGATAAAAAATGATCTTAAAAAAGCCATCTACAAGGCAATAGCCAAAGCTTATAAGCAAAACATTCCTTTTGTTAAGCAAGCTGTTGACGGTATTAATAAGGAACATGCTGTAAACCATATTATAGCTGACTTAGACGATGAAAACATGGTTGCTGAAGTTCCAGAAAACCATATTCCTGTAGATAAAGATAATGTTCTTCATAAAGATGTTCCTAGCGTTAAAGAACTCCATGACGCAAAACAACTACAAGCAAAAGCAAAATTAGGCGTTATGCCGGCTGCCGGACAAAAAGGGGCCGTTTATATGTCTGAAGGCCCATCTAAGGGCGTTCAAAAACTAAAAAAGTTTATGGGCGAGCGCGAGCTTAAAATGGAAAAGGCTCGCATAGATCAAAAAATGCCCGCAGAAGAAAAGCAGCAAGCAAGGTGGGACAGAGCCGGAGACCCAGTAAAGGGCGTTCATACAGCTCCATTTAAATCTGCTCCCGGTCTTAGCACAGCCGGATACGAAATAGAATCTACCGGCAAGCCTACTGGTGTCGCAAGGGCATCTCACGAAAAAGTTATTTCTGAACAAAAAGCAATGCCTAAGCCTAATCTCCCCAAGTCTGAAGAAATGAGCAAGGCTAGGATTGATGAGGGCAAGACGATAAGAGAAAAGCAAGAGGCCCGCGAATCCCGCCATTGGCGTACCCCTCACTGGGTTGGATCTGACCCTAAAGCAAAAATCCCATCTGAGATTCTTCATGAGAATTATACCAACAAAGAAGGTCAGCTTCGGGGAATGAAACGAAGACATGACGGTAATCCAAAATGGGATCCTGCCAACTCTGCTTCTAACGAAAAAATTGGGCTCTCAATCGCCGATACTGAAAAAGGCGTCCACCATCGTGGGGAATACCTCGAAGGCGCAAAGTCTACCCACAAGAAAAAACTCGCCGAACTCAAGGCAATGCCTAAGCCTAATCTTCCAAAGTCTGAAGGAATGTATAAAGACGATATGCCACATATAGCCGGATCTCCAGAAGATTCAGCGCATGATGTAGTTGAAGAACACGCCTCACTGCAAGAAAAAATTGCGGATCTCACCCCCGAAGAAAGAGCCGAAATGTTGGCCCACCTAAGAACTCTTAAAGACAGAAGGAATCTTCGTAGCGCTAAAAATCAAGCGGTCGGAATGAATAAAAGTTTAAAGTCAGGAAAGTGGAAAAGATAATATGAACGCAAAACTAGCAGCCATTAAAATACTTGAAAACGCAAAAAAAGCTCTTAAAGAAAAAATCGAATCTTTAGAGAAGGCAGACGGTAAGAATACCGCCCAGCTTAATGAATTTAAGGGCATCCCTCAGCCACCAGCACCAAAGGCTCCCGCAAAAGCTATTGCTCCAACTCCAAAAATTCCCAAGCCCAAAATGCCGGGAATGGGAAAATCTAATGTTTACACATCTCCAGCCCATGGAAAGCCCGGAACAAATAGAGATCTGCATGCTAGGGGTGTCGGAGATATAGTTTCAGTTAGCGATGACAAAGAAGCGCAAGAAAAAAGTCTTCAGGGGCTTAGAGCCAGAAGGAAAGATTTTGCCGGTGCAAAAGAGGCGGCTAAGGAAACACTAAAAGAGCTTTCGTCTATGCCTAAACCCAATCTTCCAAAGTCTGAACGTCCGCTTTCATCATTTTTGAAAAAAAGAGAAGGAAAGGTTAAATAAGGAGTATATATGGCAAGACCTAGAACAAATCAAACTAAGGCTGAGAATATTCAAGAAAAACTCGAGATTGCCAGACAGGCCGAACTCAAGATACTTAAGGCTGATAATGATATGACAGAACAAGAAAAAAAAGAAGCTTTTAAAGCATATTGGGCTAGATCCAGAAAACTTTTCAATAAAGAAAAAGAGATCGAAGATGTTCTTTGGGCACACCTTAAGGCCATCGGATGCGATTCGGAAGAACTTTTTGACGAAGGCATCGCAAATTTTGGACTAAAAAAGAAATAAGTTATTGTTATTACTAACAAAATAATTTGAAAGCAATCTTTAAAATAGATTAAGGAGAACGAAAGTGGCTCAGAAACTTACAACCGATTTTATCACAACCTCAATACCGGGTGCATACATTAACCAAGTTGTTAAAAGCACAACGGTTGGTTTGTCTTCTACTGGAATAGTAGCACTTGTTGGCGAAGCAGCTGGCGGAGAAAGCTATGCAAATGAAGATATTAAAAACAATTTTTTCACAGCAGATCAGTTCGATCGGGTTGAAGCCAAATATCGTTCTGGTCCAATTGTTGAAGCGATGCGTGCAATATCCGCTCCATCCGGAGATGCAGATATTGCAGGATCCCCAACAAGAATTTATATAATCAAAACAAATGCCGGCTCAAAAGCAAGCGCATTGGTCGACACTGACTATGGCACCTTGAGCGATGCAAATTATGGCGTTGACGGCAACAAAATTAAATTTCAGATTGTTGCAAGTCAGGCAGAGGATACCCCAGAAAAGACCGGCACCGCAGTTCCTGCGTTCGGCGCAGCTCTTGATGGCGCATCTTTTTCTATTCGCGTAAATGGCGGTGCGGCTCAAGTTATTACTTTGAGTGCAAACCCTGTAGACCATTCTGACCTAGCTACACTTCTTGTCGAACTAAACTCACTCCTTCCTTCTGGAATCAGTGCTTACGGCGGAGTTGCAGCAAACACTGTTAAACTAAAGATCGACGCCGATTCTGGAAATTACAGAAAAGGTTGGGGAAAAACTTTTGAACTCGTTGACTCTACTCCGGGCGACTTGGCTCTTATGGGCCTTTCTGCGGGACTCTCAAAGAGCGCTGCAGAGTCTGAAATTGAGCTTTCAGTAGTAAGAAGCGACATAGGCCTCAATCAAACAGTGGCCGCTGCGGGCGATGTTGCGTTGGAAATTGGATATCAAGGAACAACTGCAACTCTTACAATTTCTGCCACCGCTATCACCACATCGGTTACAGGCGGTTCTGGAGCAAACCTTTCCATAGATCTTTCCCAGTATCAGACCGTTTCTGATCTTGTTGATTTCATCAACAGCCAGACTGGGTACAAAGCTCTCGCCACAACTGCTGGCGTTCAACTTAAGCCTTCGGACCTTGATAAGGTGACAGCGATTGGTATTTGTTCAACTTCTTCCACTGTTCGTCCGGGAAGAGTTAAAAAATCACTTGCTAATTTCAAAAAAGCTGTTTCTAATATCCCTGCAGTATCTTTTGCAGCATCTGAAACAGAAGGCCTCCCATCTCCTAGCTCGGCAGCATTCTTGTCCGGTGGAGCAAAGGGCGGAACCTCTAGCTCTGACATTCTTGACGGCTTGGCTAAGCTTGAATCCGTTCAGGTGAACTTTGTTGTACCTCTAATTTCTAGAGACGCCTCCGATGATATTGCAGAAGGTCTTACAGATTCTTCTTCGGCCTATACTGTTGACGCAGTACATGCTGCAGTGAAGTCTCATGTTATTAAGATGAGTTCCGCTAAACTAAAAAGAAACCGCCTCGGCGTACTTTCTTTCTGGGGATCTTTTGTAGATACCCAGTCTAAAGCACAGGCTCTTGCTCATTATCGTTGCAGCTTGTCCTTCCAAAAAGTCCAAGCTTCTTCGGCAAACGGAACAGACACTTTCCTTCCTTGGATGGGTGCTGTTATTGCAGCGGGAATGCAGGCGGCAGGCTTTTACAAAGGTATAACCAATAAGTTTGCTAATTTGATCAGCTTTGTGGATCCTACCGGCTTTGATAGCGGAAATCCCGGAGATATCGAAACAGCGCTTGAGTCTGGATTGCTTATTCTCCAGAAGGACACCTCTGGATCTAAGTGGGTTTCTGACCAAACCACTTACGGATTTGATAACAACTTCGTATACAACTCTATTCAGGCTACCTATCTTAGCGATATAGCTGCTCTCAACCTTGCTGACGCTTGTCAAAAGGCGTTTGTTGGTAAGAGCCTTGCTGATGTGAACAGAGCGGTTGTAGAATCGTTTGTTGCTACTCAGATGGATGCCTACAAGCAAATCAAAGTTATCACAAGCAGTGATGACGCGCCACTCGGGTATAAAAACCTTAAGGTGAGCATTGCTGGCGGAATTATTTATATCAGTCTTGAAGTTAAGATCTCCACTACTGTATATTTCATTCCTATCAACTTCACAATTTCTCAAGTTCAACAGTCCGCATAAGGGGGATTTTTAAATGAGTAAAGTATTAACAGGTGGCCGAGCCAAAATTTATATCGACAATGTTTTGGCCGGAGTTTTTGATAGCTGCAGCTGGAGCGGAGGCATGTCTTCTGAACCAATCTATGTTCTTGGCAGAGCGGGCCCTGCTGAAATAGCTCCGACTGCGTTCGAGCCAGTAAACATTAGCTTGAGTGGATTTAGAATCGTGGATAGCGGTATCCATGTTCTTCCTAAATTCCCAAAATATCAAGATTTCTTGAACATTCAAGGGATCACCATCACTGTTGTCGACAGACAGACCGGCAAGACAATCGCTACCATGGTTGATTGCGTACCTAGCAATCACAACCAAGGCGTTAACTCCAGAGCGACCAGCAAGTTCTCCATCAACATGATTGGATTGAAATTGATCGATGAGTCTGGAGACCAGTCGGAAGTAGATCCAGTAAATCTTCCTTAGTAGATACTAAAAACAAAAAAATAAAAGGCCGGGAAACCGGCCTTTTTTATTTATATACCTATATAGCCGTCAGACACAGAGACATCAGCTTCAATAAACCTTTCTCTGTTCTCAACACTCCAAGCCTTTATCATTTCTAAAATAACGGCTTTATCTTCGTCTGTGGCCGAGCAATTCCTTTCACCCTTTAGCTGAACTATTTCTGGCATAAGGACCGTTTTTGTTGGGTAAGTGTAAGACCAACCCTCTGCATTATTATTCCAAGAATCTTCAACGGTCTTAAAAACTGGCAGTGGCTTGTTTTTGCCATTAGATAGATCTATTTCGGTGCCCTCTGTCCAAAATTGTTTATTCTTATCGACCATAAACTCTAAGCAATAAGCAATTTTTTTGTTTTTTAAAATGCCTAAAAGCAGCGTATCCCCATTAACTGCTTTTTCGCAATAGCTTCCTATGCATATGTTTAGCTGAATACCCCATCTAATTAATTCAGAGGTGTTTTCTGGAACAAAAAAAGAAAACTCTGACTTTTTCTGCTCATTTAACTTCAAATATATTGGATTGCATAGAATTGGTTTTTTGTTTTCTTCTATTTTTATTGAATTGTATTTGACCATAATTTTGTCATGCAATTCTTTTAAAGAAGAAAAGTTGTCTTCTATTGTAAGACCTTCCGGATACTCTTCCCTCAGGGTGGGGGGGATGCTTTCCCTTGTTTCATATTGATTTAACATGCCCAAAACATCGCTTAGGTATGTAGAAGTGTCGTAAACGTCTTTAGATAAAATGTTGACTATTTTTTTAGGAGCGGCTATCTTAAAAAGTGGCTTTATAGTCTTTTCCGTTATGTAGTACGGACAATAAAAGCCAAAATTTGTGTCGAGCTGAGCGAATTTTTCTATGAATTGATAGGTATAGTCAGGTCCAGCATTTTTACAGAAAGCGCCAAAAAATCTTATGATCGATTCGTTTATCTCTTGGGCCCCATCCCTAGTCTTTCTATAAATAAGAATAGACCAGATGGACTTTAACATTTTTTTTGAGTCCACTCCGGTGTATTTTTTTATTATTTCTTTGTACCCAAGACCCCTATTCTTAACAGAGAAAAAGTTTTTAGATCCTTGGGCGTCTATATTGCATGGGAGCGACCTCAAAAACGGGCTACTCATTTTAGCAAGCTCTAACAAAAACAAGTCTTCAGGTATCTGTGATAGATCAACATCAGGATAGATAGTTTTTGCTATTTTTTTAAAATGCAGCTTTACATAGTAGTCCACTTCTGCACTTATTTTGTTTATTGAATTGAATATGTAAAAGTGTCCCGGCGTGTTGGTCTTAAGCTCAACAGGAGATTTGCTCACATCCGCAAATAAGCTGTCCATGAACAAATTGTCATTTGAATCAAAATATATCCTGTAGCCGTAGTTTAAATTGGAATCTCTTTCGGAGATGTTCTTTTCTGTTCTTAGAGTTTCGGGGTCTTTTTTGTATACAAAAATATCCCTATCGCTGACAACCACCCTTATCAAGTTTCCGCTATTGGACTCAAATGTTTTGGAGGTTGTTCTATTGATATTAGACATTATGGCTTAAAAAATCTAGAGTTTTTTACCGGCTTTAAATCTATATGGACCCAGCGTGCGCCCTTACCATTATCTTCCATTCTTATTTCCCACTCGGCGAGCTTCGGCATCAGCAAACTTTTAAGTTCGTCACAATCCTTCCCCGTGAGGGATCCATCGCCATCTTGATCCGTCCACCAATCTACAGCCAATCCATCCATATGGGCGCTTTTAGGGGCACCACCTATGAAAACATTGTACTTAGAAGGTCTGAGCCAAGATTTAATCAATATCGGCTTACCTATATACTCTCTTATAATATCCATTTTTTTTGCAGTTAGGAGGATATTAGATTTGATTTCATCATTTAAACCGTCGGTTTCGTCAGCAAGCCTTTTCCATTCTCTCAGAATCAGAGCATCATTCACTGTAAAATACTTGCTTATCTTGCTTTTTGGATTGCTCCAGTCAGGCTTGTCATCCGTCTTTGGCAAGGCAGGGGCAGGCTCTTTAGCAATTTTCTTTTCGTCGGGTTTCTTGCTTGCGCTGAATATAGTTGAAAGCAAAGAAAGCAAAATTTTTATTGGATGCATATTAGCTCCTTTGTTTTACATACTCATCATGATCTGGAGATATGTATGACACTTTTCCTCTAACAAAACCATATCCGGGCGCTAAAAAAGTTAGTGTGCAGCGCTCATTTGGATGCAGTCCGCCAACCTTTGGGTTAGGGTCGCCCTTTTTATGGTATCCGTATCCCAATTCGCTGAGTTTCCACACTCTAGGGGTTTTCTTGTCCTCCATAAGGTGTAGCCTTTCACATTCTTCACAAAGCTTGTTGTCATGAACGCATATAAACATTACATTTGGATCTGAAACATTCATATCAGCGGCAACCCTAGTGATCTGCATTGTCTGGGCAATGTTTCTAGTCTTTGTTGATTCAGTGTCCGCAATAGTTTTTATGTGATTCTTAGCTTTTATCAAGCCTTCCAAAATGCTTTTGTGAACATCTAACTCAGATATAGGCTCTTTTTTTGTGTTTTTGTCTTTTATGTAGGCATCTATCTCTGTTTCAATAGACGCTTTTGTTTTGTTTTTTAGTGATTCTAGGTAGGTATGGGCTGTGGTCAAAAGACCTTTTAAAATATCGGCTTCCAACTGACTTGGATTTCTATTTAAAACCTGAACAAATAGGTTTGCAAGCCCAAGATTTGGGCTTGTGCTAAAAAAAGCAACCTTTCTGTTTTTTAATTCTGGTATATCACCAAGAAGATTTAGCGCCATCCTGTCAAAAAGATTTTCGACAACAGAGTTTATCAACCTTTTTGCAGATGAGGGCAGGCCTTTTGCCATATTACACGGATTTTACAGTTTTAACAATATCGTTAGCTGCGCTTTTAGCTTCTTCGTCCCATTTCTTCATAAGACTTTCCACTATTTCTTCTTGCTTTGTCAGAACCTTTTTTTGATGTTCTGGCAAATTGTGGGTATAGCTAAAAGAAAAATTAGGTTTTGTTTTAACGGCCTTAATCCCCTGAATCGCTTTTTTAAGATCTTCAGGAACATTTTCTGTCTTGTTTACCAAATTTTCTATTTGAGCAATGTAGTCATCTACTTGATTTCCAGCGCCTTCCTGATCACCCTGTGGCTGCCCCTCTTCAGGCTGCTGGCCAAGCATTTGCTGGTCTGCCCCTGAAGGCATGGCCTGCTGTTGCGCCATCATTTGCTGTTGCTGTGCCATTTGTTGCATTTGAGTTTGAGCCTGCTGAATAGCTGCTTCTTTCGATGCTTGTTCGTATCCAAGCCTAAACGCAACATCCAAAGAAGAAATGAACTTGGATCTAAGGTCGAGATATTTCTTTTTATAATCTACTTTATTATTCATATCACTCTAACTCCTCTTCTATAGAATCCGAAACAAGCATTTTTAATATATCTAAGCTATAGGGCTTAGAAGAGAAAAAAGCCTGAACAGCGGTCGGATTCACTTGAGCTATAAATTGCATTGACTGCATCCAAAAAGGATCCCTGACATATTGCTGTAGGGGATCCACTTCTGCTGCAGGATCGTCAAAAAGCTTTGACTTTAGTTCCCCGATCTTTACCGCCTTATCAGCTATCACTTGCCAGCGCTCGTTCATCGGAAATTTTCCGCCGAGGCGCTCGCCAATAGGGTCTTTATCTACCTCACTAAGAACATCGTCCATAGTGTAATGGAGTGGCATTTCTTGTGTGAGACGCAACGATTCTTGCTCTCTTGTTTGAGAATCAAGGCCAGAAAGAGTTACGGAGCAGATTTGAGAAAGTTCCGCATCGATAAGGGGAAACAGCTTCTCATTTAAAAACGATTGAAATTTGAGGATTAGGGGTCTTATGCCAGTGTCCCTAGCTGCGGTGAGTTTATACTCATTGCTTGATTCTGACAATGTTTGCTGGGCTGTACCTCTAGACAAATGCCCATACCCCGGAAGTTCATCTGGAGACATATTGAATGCCGAAAGAATGTTTCTAGCTACCTGATCGTAAAGAAACTGAAACTCCCCATCTCCGGAGCTAGACACCATCGGCTCCCACTGAACATTGTCTTCTTTAGATATAGCAAAGATAGGCACCCTAAAGGAATTATTAACTCCATTAATAGAAGCAAAGAACTCATGCTTCATGTTATCAACAGTGCTTTGATCAATCTCATCACTCTTGACAACAAGCATACCTTTTGCCGCCCTTCCGTTTTGGAAATACAGCTTATTGTATGTGTCAATTGACATATGGGTCGTGATGGAAGCGATCGAGGTGTCTATCGGGGAAATGGGGTATCCATTGTGCTCAACGTCCGTAGAGGGGTATAGGTTGGTAACGATCATCTCGTCGGGAGCAAATGCCGATTGAGGGATACCGTTGATAACCTGAATATATGTGTAATTATCTTCTTCCAAGGAATCTAGATCAATATCTATCTTTACACCCTTGATTTTTTTAAGAGCTTCTATTGCGGCCTTTCTAAGTGAATCAAACTCTTTGTCGTCATTTTTTGTTCTTGGGTAATAGATTGTTCCGGCATCGGTAGGGCGAAATCTATTAAAAACTTTTTCATTTGATTCGTTTCTGTCGTAAATAACTTCGGTGCTAAACCAACCAAAGGTGAGTCCGTTTCTAGCCTGAAGATCGAAAAACTCAGAAAGACTCATTTTCTCTTCATTCGCGAGTCCGCCAACATGGCCACAATTAAGAAGTATTTTTTCAGCTTTTGTAATTCTTTCCTTAACCTTTTCCATCTGCTCTGTCTTGATATAAGGAAGAAACTCAGGCTTAATAGCGATTTCTACGCCAACGTCAAACCTATCTCTTTTTACGTGCCCAAACATGGACACCATGTTTCCACGAGCCCTAAGGATTGCGGCAACAAGAGAGTTTTGAACTCTGATTTGCTTTTTGATGTAGTCAGGAAGGATATTCCCTTTTTGTTTATACAGCCCACCGTACTGGCTGGACTTATAAGGATCTTCCGTCAGGGCAAGACGAGGTGAGGTTACCTTTTTTGCTTTCCCTGTAGCCTGCTTTATGGCATAGGAAATATAGCCAGAGTCATTTTTCTCTAGGATTTCAATCCCAGACTCTTTAGCGGCTTTTTCTGGTATTTTACCAGAAGCAAATATTATGTTAGATTTCTTTGACATATTACTCAATAGCTGCTACATAAATAGTAGCCGTATTTATACTATCATTATTGCAGGCCAAGCTCCATATTGTAGATTTTTGAAAGTACATTCCGGGCTTGTTTCCAGAAACCTCAACAAATGGCTCTACCGTTACTTGGGATGTTCCATTTATTGTCAAAATAAGTCTATCACTAGATTCTATGTATATAAATTTTTTAGCCGCTGAGTATATATTAATGTCATCTGTCAAAACAAGCAGCTCTTCGGGAAGCGTTTTTGAAGAAAAGAATTCTATTCTGTCTGAATATACCGCAGTTATTTCAAAGGACTCTCTTGATACAGGAGAAAAGCCTCCGGAAATCTTCATTGTGTCGCCAACCTGAACTCCAGAAGATCCAAAAATTTCAATGTCCGATGCAAAATTGGCGCCAAGCACAAGTGTTTCTGGAGCTGCATTGACATTTTCAAATGACAAAGAGGTGGTGGCTACGGATAGCACCTTAAATACACCTTGGTTTGCAATATTAAAGTCCGAACCCAAAGATATTAAATCCCCTACGGTAACTCCTCCTGCAATAAGGTTTAGGGGTGTCTCGTCCGTGCTTTCCAATACAACAAGGCTGCCGTTCTTACTGAGCGTTATTTCAGTCGTAGCGTCTGCCCCGGACGTTCTGGCTGTTCTAAAATCAGGAGCTGTACCGGATTCCCAAGACAAAACATAAGTATTTGAAACCAGAGGCTTTTTGCTCAAAGAATATACTGTCGTATTGTCGTGATTGAGGATTCTAGACCCATCAAATATTGTTTTGTTCTCAGATGGAGCCAAGGAAAGCTCTTGGCTGATCGGCTTTTCCGAGGACAGCCCCTGTTGCTCGCGGGTCCACTTAAAATGAGACATAGAGGGGTTGTTCGTCGGATTAACATCTTTGTAGGACTGCAAACTTACTAAAATATTGAATTTACTCATTTTATTGCCTTCTTGGGAAAGTAATCTATATATAAAGATTGGGGCTTTTCAAACCTAAAAATTCCAATGAAATCCGTTTTTCTTCTTGGTTTTTCCTGTGTTGGTTTCTTGCGTTAATGTTCTTATTTGACTTTTCATAAGTTGTCTATTGGTTTCTTCTGACGTTTTTTGCGCTACCATAGGGGTGGGCGCTTCCTTGGCGGCGACTACTATAGGCTTTTGAGATTTGGTCCCAAATAAATTTTGTCCTTTGTATCTCATGGAGTCCATTACGTCGGACCAAGGATTTCCGTCATCCGGATCCCCACTTGGTTTTCCCAAGCTATCGATTATAAAGTGATGCTTCTTAAACCCTTCAAAAAGTATTTCGGTTCTTTCGTGCTTAATCACCTTAAGTCTTCTTCTGCCCGTTGAATCCACAACTTGGGCCCTGACGCTTTCTATTCCCCCAGCAACATCTTTTTTAAATTCGGCACATTTCATACCATTTTTATTAAATGTTTTAATAAACATTGGCTGGTTGGTATCCATAAACCATTTTCTAGGATTGTACTTGTCCCTTATTTTTTTACCGAGCGTAAGGATGTCGTCAAATTCAAGGCCCGGTATCGCATATGAATCTAAAATCCACCATTCCCCACCGGGCATGACGGCGCTTATAACAAAGGCTTGGGCCGCAGTGTGACCCCAGTCACCGCCAACATAAATAGCTATTTCGTTTTTGTGTAGCTCTGCAATCAAATCATCAAGGGTGATACCTAACACTCTATTGCCGGTAAACTGATAATACGCATCTTCAACTGAATAAGAATTGAGCCTTTCTTCAAACCTAGGGTATACAAGACCCGATTGCGACGGCTTTCTGCATAGCAACTGAGCATTTGCCATGTCTGGAGACATTGACCTAAACATGTTTATTGTGTGGTCTATCTTTTTCCACAACTTGCCCCTGTCCTCAGGACTTCTGTGGGCTAGCCTCATTTTACACTGAGGCAAAAGCTTGCAATTTCCGCACCCAGAATAAGCCTCTATTTTTTTATATTGTGCTTGCTCGACCTCAGCCAACAAATCAAACTCTTCTTGCGTGTAAGATCTTAGTGGCGGGTCTCTGTGGATATAGCGGACAACCTTTGGCTCTTCGGGCTTATACCTTGATTCGGGACATTTTTCGGTAACATCCAAAATGTCCCACTTCAACAATCTTAGGCCCAAGGATTCTCTTTTTTGTACGAGAGTTTCCATGTTTGAGAACGCAAATTTTCTAGTAGAGAAATATGTTTTAAGGGGAAATTGATTGCCGATCAGGGATGCAACCGCCTGAACCTCGTCCAAAACTCGAGGATCTCTTAGAAGATCAACCTCGTCAACAAATACGCAATTCACATGCTTACCATTAACTGATGCCATCGTTGCGACGAGGATAGTAACAGAAGACTTTGAACCATTCTTTGTAGTAATCTCAAGAGTTCTAGCGTTACTGGCTTCCACTGTTCTGTCGCAATATTCTAGATATTTTGACAGTTTTTGAATAAAAGATTGTACGTTGCTTAGGGCAATTTTTGATTGTGGCTCAATTGAAGCAAGCCAGCATATCGATGCATTAAAAAAAACCATAACCGTGACAGCCAAGATAGAGGCTGCCAAAGTTTTCATTGAGTCTCGAGATGCCAGCCATATGTAGCCGGGCTCTTCATCCCCACGATTATTTCTATAATTTTCGTAGGAAAGCCACAAAGCTTCCATAGGGCTGGCATTAGAGTCTTCGTCAGGAAGATGCGTATCAGGTATGTCGAGCCCCAGAAAAACATAAATCCAGTTCTTTAGCTCCTCCTTTGAGTTAGGAGGAGCGTCAAGAGAAGACCTAAATAATAAAAGTAGCTGTTCTTCTGGTATGTTCATACCTAGGCAATATTAGCCGCGCTCATTTGCTTCATTTTTATATGCAAGCGGGCTTTCAACCATTCGCTGGAATTCCATATCCGCAGAAGCTTCTGATCTCTCCATAGCTTCATCTCTAGGATAGGCCACCAAACCGCCGATCGTCCCAAGAATCGCGGCAATACTTGTTGCATTTTTAAGCGCTTCTTCTACAGCAGGAGCAGCATCAAAAACCCCAAGCTCTTCTGGCAATCCAAATTCTTGATTTTCAACATCGTATACAGAAACTCTATCCTCTATCATTTTTGTAACGATGTTTTCTATTTCAGTTTCCGTATAGCCCGCATTATCCAACAATCTTGTGATTGGAGTCATGAGGGTTGGCACCAAAATATCATGAGCCACTTCTCCGGCATTGGGATCTTCTGTCAATTCAAGGGCAAGGTTTGTGAACACGCGACATCCGCCCGGAAGAGCACCCTTAGAAATAGCAGATCTAACAGAGCACACCGCATCTTCAACTCTGTCATGAGCTTCTTTCAGTTCTCCGTTAGAGCCACCGTACACTGTAATCTTGGCAATACCACCGGTGATCTTACCAAGTCTTTCCTCAAGCCACATTCTTTCTGCCTGAGAAGCAGCATTGTCTTTTTGGGTTTTAAGCTCTTCTACGCGCACCTCGACATTTGTAGGATCGGAGTCACCAATAACAGTGCTTCTAAAGCGATAGGCTTCAAATCCTGTCATCCCATTGCCAAGATCCTCGATTCTAGCGTCCGCAACCTTGTCTTGCAGGCCAAACACCTTAGCTCCGGTGAATGCGCTAAGATCAAGCAAAAACTGAAGCTGAGAATTTGCGAATGGCGCTAGGGGTGTTGTCATAGGCACGATGTTGATCGTGTTTGGGTTTGGAAAGTTAATTGCTAGCTGTGTCAAAAAACTTTCGCTATATCCGTGGGCAAAAATAACCACGTTTTTCTTTTCAGAGTCGCCTTCGGTATAAGCCATACCCACCTTGGTCAACACATTAGATACAGTCATCATATCAGAAATTTGACCGTCATAGAGCAAGAAAAGGGGATTATCAAGGAAGCATCTTTGATTTGCCTGATCATTGATAAACATTGTGTGAAATTTGCCCATCGATTCCTCAAATCCGATAGGAATTGGAAGACCCTCGATAGGATCTACTTCATATCCATATGCGCCGCTCACTTCTTTGATTGTCACATGTGAAGAATCACCGAAACCAATCATTTCGAACGCCTTAATAACAGCATCGGCCATATCGTCATCGCCGTTTGCCGAAACCTTGGCAACCATGCGGAGCAGAGCTTTATCTTCTTCACCATTCACCTTGATCGCCTGATCTTGGATCTTAGGGATGAGTCTGTTCCGAACAATTTTAGAAAGCTCTCTGGCCGCCTTTTGAGGGCTATACTTTGGGTTGGACTCACAGAAAGAATATAGATTTTCTACCATGGCCGCAGCGAGTATGGTGGCGGTGGTAGTGCCATCTCCGGCTTCTGACGCGGTACGCTGGGCAGCATCGCGAGCCTGTTCAATAATAAGATGTTCGTATGGATTTGAGGCACCGAGACTTTTAAATACCGTCACACCATCTTTAGTGTTTTTATTTGGAATTCCGGGATAGTCGGATTCAATAAGGACGTTTTTTCCGCCCGGTCCGTATGTTGAACCTACTATCTGACTAATTCTCGACATTGTTTTAATAACATGTTGCTTGAGCTTATTGTGCTCTGACTCGAACATTTTAGGAGATGTCTTAACTTTTCTAATTGCCATTTTAAATGTACCTCTCGATTAATACTATCACCGTTTAAAAAAAGAATATCTTGTGATACTATAAAGTTAGATGAGAATTGACATAGAAACTCCGACAAAAGCCTACCTTAAAGATGTGGATGCCCAAACAGTTGCATCTATTCAGAAAAGCTTGTCTTATGTAAATGTGTCAAATCTTACTCAATACAAAAAACTTCTTAGTAATCAATGGTTTAAACAAAAAAATCCGGCAGAATGGTCCGCAAGATGCGAAGAATTAAAAAAAACCGTAAATCATTGCTTGGTATATAAAGACGACGGCGGCTTTTTTATTAGACCCGGCTCGATACCCTATTTAATAGAAGACGGCATTGTTCTCGAGTCTCAGGTTGTCAATAAAATAAAATACCCAGATTTTAAGCCGATGGCTTGGCAGCACCAACCAAAATATTCTTTGTATCCTTATCAAAAAAATACGGTTGAAAAATTAATAAACGAAAGGCATGGCTGCGCAGTTTTGTGCACCGGCGCAGGAAAAACCCTAGCAATACTTACAATCGCTAGAAATATGGGGCTAAAAACATTAATTGTAACCCCATCTCAATCTATTTTTTCTGAGATCGTAAAGCACTGCGAGCACCATTTTGGGCGCGGAAATGTGGGCATGCTTGGGGATGGAAAGAAAAAGACCGACAAAAAAATAACGGTTTGTATTTCAAAAAGCATAACCACCCTAAAACCCGGAACCGAACACTACGACAATATAAAGTCAGCACAGCTTTTATTGGTAGACGAAACTCATTTATTTGCTGCGGAAAGCCTAGAAGAAATCTGTCACGGCGTCCTAGCCGACATTCCTTACAGGTTCTTTTTTACAGGAACCCACACTCGGGGGGATGGATCCGTAAAGCTATTGGAAAGTATTACGGGCAAGATAGTGGAAACCCTGACAACAAAGCAGGCCGTAGATGGCGGATTTATAAGTGACCACGAATTTAGAATAGTAAGGATCGAGTCAGACAAGGAAAGATATAAGGTGAGCGATCCAATAGCCATGAAACGCGCTCACTTTTTGAGAAATAGTAATATTGCCAACTTCATAGTAAGGCTTGTAAACTCAGTATATACAAGTAAAAACGAAAAAACTTTAGTCTTGGTCGAGGAGCTTGGCCAAATAGCTGATATTATAAAATTATTGAATGTTCCTTATGCTTATGCGCACAGCGGAACAAACAAGAAAGAACTTGAAAAATTAGGATTAAAGAGCGTGGATGTACAGGAAGAGGTTGAAAAATTTAATAAAGGAGAGGTTGCTGTGTTAATCGGCACATCCTGCATTTCAACTGGAACCAATATATATCCGGTACACCACTGCGTGAATTGGCAGGGTGGCTCTAGCGAAATAAAAACAAAACAGGGTGCGGTGGGCCGTAGCGTAAGAAAACTAACTGGCTCTGGCTATGAGCAATTCCATCCGCCTAAAAACAAAGCTGTCATATGGGATTTTGATGTTCATAATGTATCTACAATGACACAGCAACTAAAAAATAGGATCAGATACTATAAGCATAGTGGAACTCCTATTAAGGAAATAGGATGAGCGCCAACGAAAAAGTATCTGAATCTTTGTATCATTGCTTAATTAAAGATGTTAATTCTGCTCTTAATAAAAATAAGGATGGAACCGAACAATCCGAGCAAGTCGAAACTTTGATAGAATTAGAAAAAAAATTCAGAGAATCCATCTGGAAATTTCCAAAACAGTGTCGCGAAATCTATAAGAAATTTATTCTGTTGGTTCTGATTCAAAATGGAAATGTCCTTTCCGCCAGACCCTACTTTAGAGAAAGGTCTGACGTATTTAACTCAAAAATAAGCCCAGCAATAAAAAACGGTGACATAGAGTCTTTAAAAACTTTCCATATCAACTTTCTGCTGATCAAATACCTAAGAGACAACTGGAAGGGCGCTTTCCCAGAAAAAAGCCTAAAGCTTTATAAAAAAACGGAAGACGCTAGGAATAAGCTGATCGAGAATAACATGCCGTTGGCTATTAACAGAGCCAAACTTTTTTACAGAAAATCTAGAGAGGCGCACCTTAGTCTAAATGATTTTATTGGAATGGCAGCTGATGGCCTTATAAGCGGGATAGATAAGTATGTCGGCGCTTACTCAAAAGTTTTTAGGTCGGTTTGCATTGGAAGAATGACCGGCAATATGATAGAAGAAAACAATCAAAGCCTTATTCATTTCTATCCTAGTGACAA
>Ga0315900_10000359_pt1 | contig 81303 bp, 79 predicted proteins | sample LakEriMetagenome_FD_203521 | JGI IMG/M metagenome (GOLD analysis project Ga0315900, IMG submission 203521) | Freshwater fungal communities from buoy surface, Lake Erie, Ohio, United States - Buoy 12 MA114 | ecosystem: Environmental > Aquatic > Freshwater > Lake > Lake biofilm | place: USA: Lake... | reverse complement strand
ACACGGGGCAAGGCGGTACGGCGATCCCGCTGCGTGCAGCATTGGAATTCACATGGAGATGAAACATGGGCTTTAGCAGTATGGACGATCTCGTTAACGAGATCACAAACAACGGCAAGTTCTATCGAGCCGACTGGATGAAGACGACCGGTGCCGCCGCCTACACGGCAGGCCACTGGTACGACCTTTCCCAGATCGCCGGCTTGCCGGTTGCCAACACGTACTCGGGCACCGCGCTCAATGCGCAAGTGCCGGACGAAACGCTCGGCTGGACGCTGTACCACGGCGGCAACGTGTCAAGCGACACGAAGCATCTGCTCAACATGGCAGCCATGACCGCGGTGGCGACGGGCGTGCCAAGCGCGCTGATGCTTGTTGATTACTGCTTGTATTACCCGGGCATTGATACCCGCGTCACGACCGCGCAGACGCTTGTCAACACCAACGCGCTGACGCGGTACACCGACGGCAAGGGCCTGCGCGCATTTATGCCGTACACGACAGTCTCAGGCACACCGGCAGCGACTCCGGTGCTGACGATGAGTTACACGCGCGAGGACACGGGCGGCACGGACACGGGCCGCTCGCTTGGCGCGGTTACGAACTTCTCGGCGGGTTCTGCGGCGCTGACGATCATTCCAAAGATCGCTCACTCTGGCGTGGCTGCCAACAACTACGGCCCGTTCCTGCCGCTGGCTGGCGGCGATGCCGGCATTCGCTCGGTGCAGACGGTCCAGTTCACAACGGCGCACACCGGCACCAACATTCTTGCTGCCCTCGTGATCTGCAAGCCGCTGGCGTTCATCCCGCTCACGACCGTCTCGGTCGCTGCCGAGCGTGATCTCGTGAACCAGCTGCCGAGCATGCCGCAGATCCGCGACGGTGCCGCGCTCAACTGGCTGTACTTTGCTGGCGCTGCCACTGGCGCTTCGACCAACTTCTACGGCTCGCTCGAGTTCGGTTGGGGCTGATCCATGCTCAAGCAGAATCTCACCAACAATGCGCAATACCCTCGCCGGATGATCGGCGGGGGTAACGCGCAAGACCGGACAATGTTCGGACGCACGTCCCTGCGCAATCAGTGGGCGGGCCAGGGTGGGATTCTGCCTACCAGCGGGCTGCCGGTCGGAAACCTGGCCGGTGGCTCGTGGAGCCTGCCTCCCAAGGCGGGAGGCATGAGCAGCCGCAATATCTCGGAGGGTAGCGCGACGCTTTCCGCGTCAGGTGCCGCCGTGCAGACGCAGCAGAACATCGCGGCCGCCATCACGGCAGGCGCCGTGGTGTCTGGCCAAGGCGCCATGTTCGGCCTTATCTCGGCAACGATCGTGGTCAACACGGCACAAGCCACGGCCAACCAGATCGCAGACGCGGTGTGGAATAAGACGCTTCCCTAAGAGCCGCACATGAGCACGTCAGGCCAGCGGCTAGTTCTCCTGTCCGGCCTGCCAAGCGGGACCGCAGCAGAACACCTGCTCGAGATCAAACTGTCCGGCGCCACAGCCGGGCAGATCCTTGTCTCGAGGTCGTCGCTGGCATCGGGCACGGCCGCGCAGCACCTTCTCGACGACGGCAACACCGCGGGCCCGCGCTCGGGCACGTTTGCGGCTGTCGAAGGCGCCGACATCTTTGCCGGCTCTGGCATCACGATCTTCGGTGTTTCCGGCACTCTGGCCGCAACCGAAGTCGGTGCCGACGGCTTTGCGGCGACGGGCAGACTGCTTGTCCGCGGCACGCTTGGCGCTTCCGAAGGCTCGAGTGACGCCGCGGCTGCAGCGGGTCGTGTGGCGATCCGCGGCTCGATCGCCGCGACCGAGGTCAGCGACACGTTCGCCGCCTCTGGTGGTGCGGCCGTCACCGGCACGTTTATCGTTGTTGAACAGGCCCAGGACTCGTTCGCCGCAACGGGAGCGCCGTCCTACCGCGGCACGCTCGCCGCGACCGAAAGCAATGACGCCCTGACCGCAACGGGTCGGGTACTCGTCAAAGGCGCCCTGGCGGCAGCCGAGACCGGCGCCGACACGTTTGCCGCGACAGGCGCACCCAAGTACGTCGGCCAGTTGGCCGCCAACGAGCCAGCCGACACCGCCGCGGGCACTGGCCGGGTGCTCATCGCCGGCAACATCGTCATTGTGGAAGGCGCCGACCAGGCGGCTATCCCGGGCAAGGTTCTGGTCCGAGGCTCATTCGCAACGAGCGAAACGGGCGCAGACCTGTTCGATGCGATCGGCCGCGTCCCAGTCCGCGGATCGGCGTCGGCATCCGAAGCGGGCGCCGATTCGGCGGCATCAACAGGCACCCTTGTCGTCCCGACGCTTTCCCTGACCATCGAGCAGGCGCTCTTGTTGCGCAAGCTGCACGCGCTCCACGGACTGTCGGCGCCGCTCACGGTCAGCCAGAACTCGCGCGTCGCTGGCGACGTGGAGCAGTCCATCACGGACAGCGGATCTTCGACGACGATCACAACGACGGGCGGCAACGACACGTTCTTCGGTGACATCGGCACGATGATCGAGGAACTGGCCGCGCTGCACGGACTGACCGTGCCGATGACCGCGACCAACGCCGGCAGAACGGCGGGGTCGATCGTCCAGACCTTTACTTCGTCTGGCGACTCGACTACGGTAGCCCGGCAATGAATTTGTCCACTCGGGCCATAGCAGTACAGGGCATCGGGTTTGGTGCGCGGTTTGTAGCCCTGCAGGGTTTCGCGCCCCTTGTCATTGTGGACGCCCGTCCCGCCCAAGGCGACGGCCCGTCGATCACCAGCCGCTACTCCGACGATCGCGCCTACGACCCAGGCCGGGTGCGCGAGCGCCTGGCCAAGGTCGTAATCCGCGGCAAGGAATACGACCCGTTCGATCCGCGCCTGGTCGCCCTCCTCGAGGCGGCCGCCCGCGCGCCAGAACCCGAATCCGACGATGAGCTCGAGCGCCAGGAGCGCAGGCTCGCGCGCAAGTTCGTGGTGCGCACGGCAGACCGCGACATCGAGGTTCCGATGTTTCGGCCAATGCTGGCCGAGATGCCGAACTTCAAAGAAGCATTCGCCAAAGATTTCGAGAAGTACGCCGAGAAGGCGGCTCTCGCGGCAGCCGAAGAGCGCAGGCGAATCCTGCTGCTTCTGCTGTCGGCCGATCTCTAAGCAGCAAGCGAGGAAGTGTTGTGGCACGAAGCAAAAAGCCAGACAAGTACGTTCCAGTTCAGGTTGAAGACGGCAAGTGGTACCGCGTTCGCGGATACACGCATACAGAGTGCTGCGATTGCGCTCTAGTCCACAAAGAAGAAATGCGCCTGGTGGACGGCCACCTCGAGTGGCGCGCATCCCGAGACGACAAGCAAACAGCAAAGCGCCGAAAGGAGCTTGGCATCACAGTTACACAGAAGGTGAAGTCATGAGTGGTAAATCCCCGATCACGAACGAACAGGTACTTGATGCGTTGAAGCGCAATCGATGGCAGCGCAGCAAGGCCGCGACCGAACTCGGCGTATCGACCACCATGATCAAGGGCCGAATCGACCTGATGCGCAAGCGCGGTATCTACATCCCGGAATCCGAGTACGTCACCTCGCGCATGGACGTGCTTCATTCCTCTGATGAAGTCGGCGAGATCGAGGGCGCGACCGAAGAAGCCGCAGAAGATCGGCAACTGCAGACAGAACCGGTCAAGGCGCTGCTGAAGCGCGGGCCTGCCAGCCTCGAGGAAATCGCAAAGCAGTTGGACTCATCTCGCGGAGCGATACTAGACGCCATTGATCAGTTGCGTGAGCAGGGCTTCAACCTGCACGAGCACTCGGGCAAGTGGCACTGGTCAAAGACGCCCGCCCCAGGGCACGCGGCGACGGATCTGCCGAGTTTCAAGTCCGAGCAGGACGGATGGTTCTCGTTCGGGTTCACCTCGGACAATCACCTCGGATCGAAGTACGAACGGCTCGATGTCCTGAACGATCTCTACGACAAGTTCGAGGCCGAGGGGGTCGAGCACGTCTTCAACGCCGGAAACTGGATCGATGGCGAAGCCAGTTTCAACATGCACGACCTTCATACCCATGGCGTGCATAACCAGTTGGCCTACCTCGCCAAGCACTACCCGCAGCGCCCGGGCATCCACACCTACGCGGTGGCGGGCGACGACCACGAAGGGTGGTACGCACAGCGCGCGGGCATGAACATCGGCAAGATGGCCGAGAACGTGATGCGCGAGTCGGGGCGCCTCGACTGGCACGACATGGGCTACATGGAGGCGTTCGTGAATCTCACGCACGCGGGCTCTGGCGAGTCGAGCAAGCTCCACCTGATGCACCCGGGCGGCGGTACGGCCTACGCCGTGTCGTACACCGTGCAGAAGATCGTCGAGGGGTACGACGGCGGCGAGAAGCCGGCCGTGCTGCTGGCCGGGCACTACCACAAGCTCGCCTACGCCCTGATCCGCAACGTTCATACGGTCCAGACCGGTTGTACGCAGGACCAGACCCCGTTCGCGCGCAAGAAAAAGATCTCGTACCACCTGGGCGGTGGCGTGGTTCGCCTACGCCTCAACGAAGACGGCGCCGTGCAGCGGTTCCGCCTCGAGATCTTCAACTACTTCGTGCGCTCGTACACCAACAACCGGTGGAGTCACAGCGGCAGTGTGGCCCTGCCTGATCGAGGAGCGTAAAGGTGACAGAAAAGGACGCGATCAACCCCGGGCATTACAAGAGCGGCGACATCGAGTGCATTGACGCCATTCGCTCCGCTCTGACCCCGGAGGAGTTCCGCGGGTACTGCAAGGGCTCTGCCCTTGCGTACTTGTGGCGTCTTGGGCGCAAGGACGCGCCAGAGCAAGAGGCAAAGAAGGCAGCATGGTACGTCTCATGGCTTGCTGGACTAGATCCGCGCAAGCCGCAGTCGAATTGATTTTGCCTGCCTATATTTCCAATCAGCCACAAAGGTCGCATCCCCGCCGTGGGTTATCGGCGCGATCTAGTGGTCCCCGCAGCCAACGCGATACGTGGAGTGAAGCATGAGTGGTACCCAAGTCGATCTGAATTCTATTTCTGACAGCCCCGAGGATCTCGCAAGAGCATTCGAGGAACTGGAAAGCGGCGAAGAGGCCGCGGTCGAGCCCCCAAAAGAGCCCGAGCCGGAAGAGAAGGAAGACGACAAGGAACCGGAGAACGTCGATCCGCAGGATGCTGACAAGGCAACCCAGGACGACCAGAGCGAAGAGAACGCCGCTGGCGTGGCAACGAAGGATGGGAAGCACGTTATCCCATATTCGGTGCTGAAGAGCGAACGCGAACGCGCCTCGAGGGCCGAACAAATGGCCACCGAGATGAAGGAGCGAGTCGCCTTCCTCGAGGGCCTGGTCAAGAACGGGAGTGAAGGGGCGAAAGACGACGGTGAGAGCGCCCGCACCAGCCAACAGCCGCCTGTAAGCGATTTCTCGGAAGCTGATCTGGAAACCCTGAAGGAGGATTTCCCGACCGTCTACAAGGCCGTCAAGGCGGCCATGGCCCGAGCCGAAATGCTCGAAGCCAAGTTGAAGCCGGTCGAGGAGAGCGTGCAGTCGGTACAGGCCGAACGCGAGCGAAGCGCCAATGAAACGGTGCAAGACGCGATCGACTCGGTGCCCAAACTGGCGCACATCCAGGCGAACAACGTCGAGGCGTTTGAACTGGCCAAACAGTTCGACAAGACGCTTCGTGAGCAGAAAGCCTGGGCTAACAAGCCTCTGACGGAACGGTTCCAGAAAGTTACCGAGATGGTGGAAGCCGCGCTTGGAGAGATCGAGTTGCCGGGTGCGCCTCAAGCTGCACCAACGAACCAAGGGGACTTGAAAGCCAAGGCAAAGGCTAGGGCCGCGGAATCTGTAAAGAAGTCCGCGTCCGACGTGCCTAAGTCGCTTTCCGAGTTCCCGGCTGGACAGCACGCCGCGCAGGACGAACGCGAGGAAGCCCAGAACCTTACATCGGTTCAGCTTGCCGAGAAGTTTGCCCGCATGACGCCTGACCAGTTGGAGTCTTACTTCAATTCACTCTGACGTAATTTGCGAGGACTACCATGGCTACCAACATCCCCGTCGGGTCCGCTCTCGCGCGCAAGGTCTACTCCGTTGGCCTTTTCACGCGCGTTCAGCACAGCCCCGGCTTCATGAATCTCATCTCTGGCGAGATGCCGAAGGAAGGCAGCTTCGCCGCCAAGACCAAGGGTCAGACCAGCCCGGATTACCCGGTCGTCAAGGCGGGTGATCTCGCCAAGGGCGCCGGCGACACCGTGTCGATCGACCTCTTCAACATCCTGCAGGGCAAGCCTGTCATGGGTGACAAGCGCATCGCCGGCAAGATGATGCAGCTCACCACGTCCTCGATGGACGTGCGCATCGACCAGGTGCGCGGTGGTGCTGACAGCGGCGGTCGCATGACCCAGAAGCGCACCGTCCACAACCTCCGCAAGATCAGCATGGCTGGTCTGCAGTCGTGGATGCAGCGCCTCGAGGACCAGACGACCCTCGTTCACCTTGCGGGCGCCCGCGGCGCGCAGAACACGAGCGACTGGGTTGTGCCGCTTGCTTCGGACGGCGATTTCGCGGAGATCATGGTCAACGGCGTGAAGGCCCCGACCAAGAACCGCCACTTCTTCGCCAACGACGCGACCGGTATCGACAGCATCGGCACGAACGACGCCCTGACCCTTCAGGACATCGACCGTGTGGTGGCGCAGCTGCGCGAGTCGCCGGTTGTCATGCAGTCGGTGAAGATCAAGGGCGACGACCGCGCTTGGAACGATCCGCTGTGGGTGATGTTCGTCACCGAGCGTCAGTGGCTCTATCTCATGGCCCGCACCGGTCAGACGACCTGGCGTCAGGCCGTGCAGAACGGCTTTGAGCGCAAGTCGGCTGGCGTGAAGCACCCGCTGTTCGATGCCTACGAGACGATCATGTGGAACGGCGTGCTCATCAAGCGCATGAACCGTTACGCGATCCGTTTCGCGGCGAACGACGCGGTGACGGTGGACTCTGGTGGTGCCGACGGCCTCACCTACACCGAGACCTCGCAGACGGCGGCGCAGCCGGTTGACCGCGCGATCATCGTGGGCGCCCAGGCGCTTGCGAAGGCGTACGGTAAGTCGGCCTCGGACTACTTCTACGACTGGTCCGAAGAGTCGGTTGACCACGGCAACTCGATCGAGACGGTCTGCGCGGCCATGACTGGTACCGCGAAGATCCGCTTCAAGATCGATGGCGCGGACACCGACTTCGGCGTGGCAGTTCTCGACAGCTACGCGCCGGATCCGGCGTCGGCTGCTGGTCGTACGCTGCTCGGCTCGTAATAGCCACCCTGATTCGGAGACACTCAAATGGCTACTCTTAACGCTCCTTCCCTTCTGGATACGCAGTACAGCGGTGACTGCCCGTTGGCCCCGGCCCACGGCAAGTACACGTTTGCTGCCACTCCGTCCGCTGACAAGGTTCGCCTGGTCAAGCTGTTCGCTGGCTCGAAGATCCACGATGTCAAGGCCGTGAACGCCGCTCTCGGCGCCTCGACCACGATCTCGCTCGGCTACGAGTACGTGAACGGCGAGGCTGGCGGCAGCGCCACCGCGCTGCTTCCGGCCACCAGCACCGTGTCGGCCGGTGCCAACCGCTCTGCGGCTGCGCCGGTTGAGCTCGAGTACGACGCCTACATAACCGCCACGGTTGGCGGCGGTGCGGCGACGGGCGATCTCAACGTCGTGGTGTTCTACGAGTTCCAGGGCAAGTAATTGCCTGCAGGCTCGGTGAACTGACCGAACCAGGGGCGGCCTCTCGCGGGGTCGCCCCTTTCTTTTGGAGAGACAAATGGCATCCGTGAAGATCAAGTATGTAGGCAACAAGCCCGTCACCTTCGACAGCATCACCCGCTCCGGCACGGTCTGGAACGGAAAGGGCGACGTGAAGGAAGTCCCCGAGGCGACCGCCAAGGCGCTGCTCAAGTACCCCGACCAGTGGGCGCTCGAGAACCCGTCCGACATCCCGCTTATCTCCCAGGCGGAAGTCATCAAGGTCACGGACGAGGACGGAGATCAGGTTGTCGTTGACAGCGATGCGCTGAAGAAGCCGCTCGAGAAGATGAGCAAGACCGAACTGAAGGCGTTTGCCAAGCGCCGCTACAGCCGCGAGCTCGACGCGCGCAAGTCGTCCAAGAACCTGATCGACGAGATCGAAGAACTGGAAAACGATGTCAGTGTTGAGCGCAAGCCGGTTTGAGTCGAATAGGCGGTCGGGAACAATAATCCGAGCAATATCTGCTCGGGGCTCGCGTCGTGGCGAACGTCAAGTATTCAGACTTGCTGGATGAGGTGCTGCCGAATTTGGCGGCCGACCCGTCCGACCCTGTTACCGAACACGCGATCAAACGGGCCGCCATCCAGTTCTGCGAAGGCTCGTGGGTCTGGAAGCATCTGCCGGACCCGCTCGATGTCGAAGCCGGTGAGGCCGCCTACACGATCGAGATCCCTTCAGGGTCCGACGTGGCGGCCGTCATCGGCGTCGAGTACGACGGACAGCCGATCGATCAGAAGTCGGTCGATTGGCTCAACGCCAACCACCCAGGCTGGCGCACGCAGACGGGCACGCCCAAGTATTTCACTCAGGTCGATACCGAGCAGATCATTCTTGCGCCGGTCCCTGAATCGACGCTCACTGGCGCGCTCGTGCTCACACTTGCGCTGGCGCCGAGCCAGTCGTCTACCGGGTTCCCGAAGTGGATCTCGAACCAGTACATCTACGCGATCGCCGACGGCGCGCTGGCAAAGTTGATGACCATGCCGAACAAGGGATGGACCGACGTGCCAACCGGTCTCGATCGCCGGGTTTCATTTGACGCGGCCGTTGCTGGCGCACGAGCGACCGCGGTCACAGCCCTTGGGCGAGCGCCACTTCGCGTCAAAGGGCAGCATTAAGGAGCACCCATGGCCACTATCACTGTCAATTCCATCATCGAGAAGGCTCAGATCATTCTTCAGGACGCGACCGGCATTCGATGGCCAAACGCGGAACTGCTCGGCTGGCTGAACGACGGCCAGCGCGAGATCGTCCTGCTGAAGCCCAACGCCTTCGTCAAGAACCAGGCTATCCACCTTGTCGCAGGAACGAAGCAGGCGCTTCCGTCTGACGGCGTGCAGCTGATCGATGTGGTTCGTAACATGGGCACCGACGGCACCACCGCGGGCCGGGCCATCCGGATCGTGACCAGGGAAATCCTGGACTCGCAGACTCCGGACTGGCACGCGAGCACGCCATCGAACGTGGTGAAGCACTACAGCTACACCCTGTTCGATCCCAAGAACTTCTACGTCTACCCGCCGCAGCCGCACACTGGCCAACGCGGTTGGGTCGAAATCATCTACGGCGCCGCACCGACTGAAGCGGCGCTTGGTGGCGTGATCACGCTCGATGACATCTACCAGACCGTGCTGGTCGATTACATCCTGTATCGGGCTTACAGCAAGGATGCGGAGTACGCGGCCGACCAGGCCAGCGCGGCGAAGCATCAGCAAGCGTACCTGGCCGCGCTTACCGGAAAGGCAAACGTGGAGCTTGGCGTCAACCCGAACTCGACGGCGCCCGCCAACCCGAACGCGACGCCTAACACCCGGTAAAGGAGACGTACATGAGCGCATTCAGTAACTATCTCGAGGGGAAGATCGTTGATCACTTCCTCCGCAACACGGCGGCGACCCCGCCTGCTGCTGTCTACGTGGCCCTGTTCGAGAGCGACCCCGGCGAAGCCGGAAGCGGAACCGAGACGGCGTTCACGGGCTACTCGCGGCAGGCGGCAACGTGGACGGCACTCGACGCAAACGGCCAGACGAAGAACGTCGGCGCGCTGACGTTTCCCGCCAACGGCAACCCGTCGGCGTCGGTGACGATCACGCACCTGGCGCTGGTGGACGCGGCAACGAGCGGCAACGTGCTGTTCTACGCCCCTCTGCAGGCGCCCAAGATCCTTGGGCCCGGAGATGTCCTTTCGTTTGCCGTCAACGCCATCGCCTTCACCATCAATTGATGACCGTGGCGCGGCGTGAACGGAGCGATTAACGGCTACTCGATCAATGGTTCGGCGGTCCGTAACTGGGTCGTCCGAGCCGTTGTTGTTGCCGTTGCCACCGCGATCGGTTCGGCCGCTGGCGTAAAGTCCACCTTCGGCGAGGCCCAGGGCTTCGCCACCGCCCAAGCAGTCGTCCAGGCCGGGCGGATCACGTCGGCGACCGCCCACGGCTTTGCCAGCGCAACAGGCCTGGCAATCGCAACCGATGTCGTAGTCAGCGGCACCGCCGCAGGCAGCGCCACAGCGACCGCGCAGGCCGCGGCATACGCAACCTACCCCGCGCTCGCCAGCGGCTCTGCGACCGCCTCCGGCGCCGCAGCGGGCACCCGCGTCGTTCTGCCAACGGCTACGGGCGCCGCCTCTGCGACCGTTGCGGCCGCGATCGGCACCAAGATCCAGTTTGCGGGAGCGTCAGGGTCGGGCACGGCGACCGCCATCCCGGCAGAATCGACCCGCATCCGGCTGGCCCTGGCTTCGGCTACGGCCACTGCGACTGCAGTCCCGGCCGCCTACGGCCAGCAGTTCAAGGAATCGGTGCTGGCCAGCTGCTCGGCGGTCGGCGCTGCCTACGCCCTGCAGAACTTCGCCGGACGCGCAGACGCAAGCGCGGCCGCCTACGCGGCGCCGATCTTCTACGGCACCCAGTTCCGGGCCAACGTCGATGCGATTGCCACGGCGATCGCCACGGCGCTCCCGACGGTCGAGCGGTTCGGGTTTGCGAACGCGCTGGCCACGGCGACCAGCACCCCGGTCCTGGCCTTCATCAACGCCAACGTCCCGGCCATCGACGGCCGCGCGATGTACGTCGGCGAAGAGGACCGCGACGGCGAGGTGATCGAGGCCCGCGATATGGTCGTGGCCGCTGAGTCGCGCCTGATGGTCGCGCCGGCCGAAGAGATCGTCGTCGAGGAACGAATCATGATCCTGCCCGCCGAAGAGCGGGCAATGGTCTTGGCCATCGAAGATAGAACCATGGTGGTGACAGTATGAACCTTGGAAACTTTGTGAAGCAGCCGGTGGACGTGCTCGATTACGACATCGACTACAGCGAATGGCTGACCGCCAACGACAATGTGGCGTCGGCGACCGCTACCGTTTCGCCTTCCGGGCTTACCGTGCAGTCCATCTTCATCAACGATCCGCGTGTGAAGATCTGGCTGTCGGGCGGCACGAACGGAGTGACGTACAAGGTTACGGTCAATACCACGACTGCCGACGGGCGCCTGAAACAAGACGAGTTCAAGGTCAAGGTCAAAGATTTCTAACCTATGGCACAGCTTTACACAAATAACGCCTACGGCGTACTCGCGTCCTCGATAGGACCGTCGGACACGACCATCACCCTGATGTCGGGTGACGGGGCACGGTTCCCGAACCCGGGGGGCGGGGACTTCTTCCTTCTGACCCTGATTGCGCTCGATGGGAACGCGAGCGAGGCGTCTTGGGAAATCGTCCGCGTTACGGCGCGCTCTAGCGACACGCTGACCGTCGTGCGTGGCCAGGAAGGCACCACGGGCCTGATCTGGCCTGCTGCATCTCGAGCCGAGTTGCGCGCGACCGCGGGGACGTTTGCGCAGTTTGCATCCTCGAGCGACGTGCAAACAGCGCTCAACCTCAAAGCCAACCTTGCCTCGCCCGCGCTCACGGGCACACCGACGGCGCCTACCGCCTCGGTCGGGACGAACACGACTCAGATTGCGACGACTGCCTACGTGCGCGGGGAAGTGGCGGCGCTGGTTGCTTCGGCACCAGGCGCGCTCGACACGCTGAACGAACTGGCGACGGCGCTCGGTAACGATCCGAACTTTGCCACGACCGTCACGAACTCGCTTGCAGGCAAGGCGCCGTTGACCGGCGCGGGCACGAGCGGGACGTGGGGTATCTCGATTACTGGCAATGCTACAACCGCTACGCTGCTCGGTTCTTATGATAACCGCAGCATTTCTCCGTCTGAACAGACGGCCAGCCGTTTTGGCTTCGGCTTTACTTCGTGGAACAACAACGACAGCTCGCCGTATGCGGACTTCTTGCACCTGCGCAGTTACACGGATTCGAGCGGCGGCAACGATAACCTTGTGATGTTCCGCAAGGACGCCATTGGAATGCGGATCTGGCAGCAGGGATGGGGCTCAGCGTCCGCGTACTCAAGCTACGCCGATGTTTTGCACAGCGGGAACTATAACTCGTACGCATTGCCGCTCACAGGCGGCACGCTAACCGGCGCGCTCACTGCCCCAAACTTCCGCGACGCTGCTGGCGAGTTCAACGTCAGCCTTGGCAGCGGCGCCACCGCAGGCCGCGGCGCGGCGGCCGGTTACAGCGGCGGCGCGTATGGCGGCATCGGCTTCAACTTGCGGCACACGGCTACAAGCGAGCAGTACATCGCTGTGACTGGCGACACCGTTTCGTACTTGCGCTTTGACGGTGGTGGATTCCGCTTCTTTGGATCTGCGGCAGGCGCGGCAGGCCGAACCGTCACGTTTACCGGCGCGGGCAACGCAAACCTTGACGCATCGGGAAATTGGTACACCGCTGGCCAAATGTACGCGACCGGCAGCCAGCACCTTGTGCTGAATACGGGCAACTACAACTCGTACGCACTGCCGATCACGGGCGGCACGCTCTCGGGCACGCTCAGAATCAATACATCAGGAACGGGGTCGGCATCGTCGCACGTCAGAATAACGCGCAGCGGCGCGGCTGAACCCGCGTCGTTTGGTAGCTACTCGGGGTCATGGCGTTCAGGGCTTGAGATCTGGAACACCGACAGCGCGTCGATGCTGTTCCTCAATCCGCCCGATCCTAGCTCGTCTGCCTACGCAAACATCAAGTCTGTCGGCGGCGGCTTCTTTATCGACGTCGGCTCAGGAGGCGCAACGCGAGCGATTCAGATTGAATCAAACGGAACGGCGAATTTCCCGCAAGGCGTATCGTCAGCAGGGGCGGCCGTACTGACGACGGGTAACTACAACAGCTACGCGCTGCCGCTGAGCGGCGGAACGATGACTGGCGGGCTAAATGTTGGGACTGCAATTGGTTCGCGTGCAACATCTCTTAGTGTTTCTGGGTCAACAAACTCAAGCGCGATCGCAGCAAAAAGTAGTGATTACGCAACCGTTTTTGGCGTTCTTCCTCATTCTGGTTCGTACACATATTTTTCAACTGGCGTTTATTACCAAAGCGGCAGTTGGGTGCATGCAAGCTCGAACGATAACAGCGCTCTATTTTCAATCAGTGGCAATTTAGGCGCACAGTGGTGGGCGTCTAGTAACTCTTCTGCATCGTGGAACCTTGCCAGTGGAGCATCACTTTGGAATGTCTCTGGCACATGGATTGGCGCTCTCAATGCCGCTTCTGGCGCCCAAGTTAATGGAAGCAATATTTGGCACGCAGGCAACTTTACCCCCGGAAACTATTTGGCATTGAGCGGAGGAACGCTGTCAGGCGCAATCCGCGCACCGCAGATCACTGCAGGCGGCTCTAACAACACTGATGCAAACTTTGGCGTACAAGGCACTTCGCATCTGACTGGGACGGTTTACTGGGGCGGCACCGTTGGCAACGTCAACTCGTGGTCGTCGCTGCAGAGCTCGTCTGGCGGCAACCACACGCTTAGCGTTAACACCTTCGTTGTCAATCGATCTGGATACGGTGGTATTTCTGGCACCTACCCCGGCGAGATTCTGCGAGTCAATGAGTATGGATATGCCATAGCAGGGGGAAGGTTCCTCGCAGATTCTTGGGTGCAGTCGGATCGCGATTTCCCGAACGGAACGCTGATCACCACCGATATTAACTACGCTGTGACAAACGGCGATCCGTTCATTCTTGAGATACGCGGCAACTCGTATGGAAACATAATCCCTGTTGACATTCAGTACCAAGGCTACATCTACTCCGACACGATCATCAATCATGGCGGAATGTCAAACGGGCTAAATATTGGTGGTCTTGTCGCAATAAACAACGGCGGCAACCTTTGCTTTTGGTTTCCGTCGCAAGGGTACTGGAATGGGTACTACGTGCGCGTATACGTGCCGTTTGCCACGTATCCGCGCAATCGCGTTACGTCCATCACTGGCGTTGGCAAGCCGACCACGGCAAAGCAAGTAGAACTGTCCTCCAACATTCGCCAAGCGGTACATAGCACAAACGGGTCTGTTCGGCTAAACGGCGGCAACTCTTCGCCTGCGAGCACATTCTTCTCGCATACCATTACCGCGCTAAGCGGCAGCACACGGGTCGTCAACTTTGATGGCAATGGGAACGTGCCTTCTGTTTGGTGGACGAACGGATCTCGTGCCTATGCTGCAATTGACGCCACCGATCCTGGGCTTGCGTTTTGGGCCAATAATGGAAGCAATTGGCAGCAGCAGATCGCCATGGGGTACGGCACCGTCAACGTCTTGACGACGCTGCAGCAGGGCGGCAACCAAGTACTGCACGCCGGGAACTTTACAAGCTACGTCCCGTACTCGTATCCAAGCTGGCCAGGCTCACCCGGCACCGACGCAAACTCGTTCCACTCTGGTAACTGGGTGCGCTCGTCGTTCACGTACTCAAACAACGCGCCCCACACCGGAACGATAGTTCATTTCCCGGCCAGTGGTTACGACCTTCAATTGAACGGCACGTATGGCGGTCAGCAGTTGTCGTTCCGTAGCAGAAACGGCGACAACGGTACGTGGAACACTTGGCGAGGCGTTCTGCACGACGGGAATTACAGCAGCTACGCCCTGCCGCTTAGCGGCGGTACGCTGACTGGAACGCGACCAATTCAGTTATCAACAAACGACGGCGCGCTGTTCATCACCGGCAATAGCGGCGGCTGGTCGATGGGCACCTATTTCAAAGGCAGCGCGGGCACCATTCGCGCTGGTTTCGGCGCGTATGGCAGCGCGGACAGCCTAACTTACGCATGGATCGGAACGGGCTACGAGGCCGCGTGGATGACGCTGAGCCCAAGCGCCATTGAGTCGCGCGCTAGAACAATCGTTTCCGTGACTGGCCGCGGTACCGCATATACTCAATCGAGCCTTGAGCTCTATACGAGCGATGCCTCGACCCCAGGAATCTCATTCCATCGCAACGGAGTCAGCGCCACCCTGCTCTACGAGTCGGATGGGGAGCTATACGTCAATGCGTGGACGACGCGGGCGCAAACGGGGAAGCTGCTTTCCTCTGGCAACTACAGCAGCTACGCCCTCCCGCTTTCAGGCGGCACGGTCAGCGGTAACGTCTACCTGTCGGCAAACGGGCAGGGCGTCAACGGCGCCTCTACCCTCCGCGTCAATGGTGACATCACAGCGGCGCGTGGCAACGGCGGCGCTGGCGTAATTTACCTCGGCAACAGCGGCAGCACGTACGTCTACTACGACGGCTCGAACTACTACATGCCTGGCGGGCAGCTGTACGTCAACGGTAGCATTGCGCTCAACGGTGGCAACTACAGTAGCTACGCGCTTCCGTTGAGTGGCGGAACTCTAACAGGTGGATTGACCGCCCCGGATGTCTATACAAACGGCGGCTGGTTCCGTAACCATACGAACAACAACGGCGTCTATTGGTCGCAAACGGGCTGGCATCTGTATCCGGCTGACTCTGGGAATTTCTACGTTCGCTCTGGCACTTCCGCTGGCAGTCTGCTGTTCCTCAACAGCGGGGGCTCTGGGCTTGGTTACGTTCACGCGGCTGCCGACGCTGCAATGGGATTTCTGACGACTGGCGGAAGCTGGCGATTCCGCGTGGACAACAGCGGCAACGCTCGTAGCTACAACAATTTTTATATCGACCAGGACTACGGACACGGCATCGTTGGCTTGTACAGCTCGTACCGCTACCAAGGCGTGTTTGCCATGGGCGACAGCTACAAGCTGCCTGCCGATGGCACGACTACTGGCAACCTGTACGGTATGGCGTGGTCGCACCCGAACGCGGGCGGCATTGCGGGGAACTTGTCCTCGCACGGCTTGTTGTTGCTGCAGAACGGCGGCTTCATGTGCGCCCTATCTACTAGCATCGTAGCCTCCGGAAACGTCACGGCCTTCTCCGACGAACGTCTGAAGACCAACTGGCGCCCAATGCCGGAGAACTTCGTCGAGCGCCTGGCTCAGGTCAAGGTCGGTATCTACGATCGAATCGACTGCGAGCAGATCACGCAGGTCGGTATTGGCGCGCAGTCTTTCCAAAGGCTTCTGCCAGAAGCGATTACTAAAGCCAAAGATGAAATTGGCACGCTTTCCGTGTCGTACGGCAACGCCGCGATGGCGTCGGCCGTTGAACTTGCCAAAGAGATCGTTGCCATCAAGCGTGAGCTTGAGGCATTGAAGGCTAGGCTTCACTGAGGGCTAGGTAACTCCAATGACGCTTCAATCCTCGGGCGCAATCAGCATGTCGCAGATCAACGCTGAGTTTGGTCGCGGCAACAACCTTAACGCCTACCGGGGCACCGCTTGGTATACCGACGCAGGCGGGTCTGGAACGTTTTCCTCTGGCGCTATTTCGTTTAACGAGTTTTACTCTAAGCGAGCTACGCCAGTGGGAAGCGTCGCCATTTCTAACCAGAGCGTGCTGAACTTTCTTTATTCTGGTCTTGGCGGCGGTAATGCCACCGGTTATTACCAGCTGTTATCTACCGGGGTCGCAAGGAAAACAAATGGTTTAACCGACAATGGAGTGTTGACAGACATAAGTGGGGAGTGGCTGGTGTCTGGATCAGCCTCCTTGTTTGACGTTTACGCGACGTTCAGCAATCCGTACGGCACCGTTGGAATGGAACTCGGCTCGACAGGCTCTTGGTTGAATCTTGGAACAACCCGGGATTGGGGGCTTACGGTGACGGGCGCATACGCCCACCGGCTGCTTGACATACAAATCAGGCTGGCCTCGACCGGCAGTGTTTTGGACTCCGCCACCATTACATTTGAGATTGACTCCGCGCCGTAGGCGGGCACGTTTTGTGACTTTTCAGCAGGATATTAGTGAGCGGGGCTTAACGCGCCACCGCAATTCGAGGTAGGATCAACCTGTTTCTAACCTTTGCAAAGGAGACACCATGATGAGTTTGGCAGACCTTAGCGCCCTTGCGGCCAGCGTCGAATCGGCCCGTGTCGCGTTCAATACCGCCCTGACGAACGCTACGGCGGCGGGTATCGCGGTAACGGCACACGTCAACTACGGCGGCCCGGCCCCTGTGCCCGGTGCCCCGGCGTCGGCGGCGAGCCTTGTCGCCTCGTGCAGCCTTCCGCTGCCCGTGACCGAGTAAGGGTGACGCATGAAGTTCAACTTCGAGCTCGAAGAGCAAGAGGCCAACGTCGTGTTGACATCCCTGGCCAAGCAGCCGTACGAGATGACGGCTGGCGTGATCGACAAGCTGCGCTTCCAGGCGCAGAGCCAGATCAACGCGGCAAACGCGCCCAAGAGCGAGGGTGAGCAGCCCGCGCCGGCTCCCGCCGAGGGCAAGTGATGGCACGGGGGCGCCCCGGGCGACTGGGGCGCTCCCTGACCGTCTGAGACAGTGAGGGTAGTTTATGGCCGGGTTCAAGGCAGAGATCTTCAAGGGAATTGTGCCGAGGCTCCCGGAGTCGTTGCTCCCAGAAGGCACGGCCACCATCGCGCAGAACTGCGACTTCGCCTATGGCGAGTTGCGCAACACCAAAGGCGGGTTCCTGTTCGGCACTATGCAGAACACCCCGGCCTCGATCTACACCGACGACGGCGCGGTGTTCTACACCTGGCCGACCGATACCGATGCCGTCCGATCGCCGCTCGTCAGCGACACGTTTAACCGGCTCTACTTCTCGACGACTGGCGGCCTTTTCGTCACCAACCGGCTTGGCCAGCAGCTCACGGGCGGCGTGCCCGCATCTTCGTATCAGGTCGGGGTGCAGCGGCCAACGGCCGCCCCGACGCTTGTTGTGTCTGGGATCAAGCCCGTAAACGCAACGACCGCAACGCTCGTGTGGACCTTCCACTACGAGTACGGCGGCGTGAAGTACCAAGAGGCGACCATCACGCCGACCTCGCTCGGCAATGATCAGTACAGCTTCACCCCGGTAGCCAAGGCGGTCGATACCCCGGAGGGCGCCTTCCCGGTCGTGCGCCTGGTCGCCAACTGGCTTGTTGACAACTCGCAGATCTTCGACATCTACACCAACAACTCGTCGTTCACGAGCACAGCCGGCTATTACAGCCTGTCGATGGCCGACGACTCCGGGCAGGCGACCTACACGATCAAGCTCACCGGAACCATCCCGGAGAAGGAGAAGGAGGCGCGGGTGTACGTGTACACCTACGTCAACACCTACAACGAGGAAGGGCCGCCAAGCCCCGTGGCGGCGATCAGCACCGGAACCGGTGTCAACGTCACGGTCACGACGAACAAGATCGCAGACGGGTCGTACGCGCCGATCAAGGAAATTCGCATCTACCGCACCCCCACGGGATCAGACAACGCCACGTACTACTACGCCGGGTCGATCGCCGTGCAGGGCCAGCCTGCCGGTAACTACAATTTCCTCGACGACGTTCGCCCGGAACTCCTGAACGAGGAACTGTCCTCGACGGAGGCGTATGCGCCGAACACGGCCCTGCGCGGCCTGATGGCGCTGCCGAACGGAATCTTGTGCGCGTACAAGGGCAACGAGTTGCACTTCTCCGAAGCGTACAAGCCCTGGTCGTGGCCGCCGTCCTATGTGAAGGTGCTGCCGAACTCCATAGTAGGCGGCATCTCCTATGGCTCGGGCGCTGTCGTCACGACGACGACCAGCCCCTACCTGGTGTCTGGCGTTACCTCGGACTCCATGACCACCCAGAGGCTCAACGTCGATCAGGCGGGCGTCTCGAAGTGGTCGATCGCGGTCGCCAACGGATCGGTCGTCTACGCCAGCAACGACGGGCTCGTTGAACTCGTGGGCGGCCGGGCCTCGCTCGATGCCAGCAGCAAGTTCTTCACGCGCGAAGTCTGGCGCGCACGATTCGGCGCCGGCCTGTCCTCAATGCGGCTTGCGGTGTGGGACGGGCGCCTCGTCATCTTCTCGAGCAGCAACGCCTTCACGCCGGCCATGATCCGGCTGGATGAAGCCGAGGGCGCAATGACCGATCTGCCGTCTTTCGTGGCGCAGACATCGTTCGTGAGCCCGATGGCCGACCAGATGTACTACGCCACAGGGGCCATGCTGTACCAGTTCAACGGTGGAACAGATCAAAGCGCCGTCTGGCAGTCGCGCGAGATCGTGCTCGATCGCCCGCTGAACTTTGGAATTGGCCAGGCTGTTACGCAGGGCACCTGGACGCTCGAGCTCTGGGCGCTCGTCAACGGCACGTACTCGCTGCGGCACACGCAGTCCATCCCGCAAGGCATCTCGACCTTCCGCCTTCCGTCGGGGTACGAGTCCGACCGGTATCGCATCAAGATCAGCGGCACGGGGCGCTTTCGTGAGTTGCGCGTCGCCCAGACCGCGCGAGAACTGGCGACGCTCTGATGAGCACCAAGAAGGCAACATCACTTGCCGGTGTACCTGGCGTCCCACTAGCGGCGCTCGATGCCATCGAGGACGAGAACACACGCATTGTCGTGCGCGCCATCGTTGACGGATGGAACGTCCGCAACGGAAACGCGGGCAAGCCGGAAAACCGCTTCATCACGCTGAACGAACTCGGAAGCGTCGAGAACCTTGTCGTTGGTCTGCGCGGGAAGGTGACAGCGATCGAGGACGAACAGCGCCAAACGCTGCGCGCCTCAGAGATCAACCGCCTGATCAACGACGTGCAGGGGCAGATCATGGAGTCCCTGCTCTGGCAGGAACTCGGCACCCGGATCGACAACATCGACCTGGCGATCGTCGCCGAACAGCAGGCGCGCATCGCGGCCGTGCAGGCCGAGGCTAACGCTCGGATTGCCTCCGCAAACCAACTGGCCGCGGACATTGCGGAAGTTGCAGCCGACCTCGTAGACGAGGCCACGGCGCGCCTGAACTTCGACAACACGGCGGGATCGCAGATCCTTACCCTGCAGCAGACAACCGCCACGCAAGCGACCCAGATTACCGGCCTGCAGACCAGGACGACGGCGGCCGAGAACACGATCGTCACCCTGCAGCAGACGACGGCCACGCAGGCCACCCAGATTACTGGCCTGACAACGCGGACGACCAACGCCGAAAACTCGATCGTCACGCTGCAACAGACGACGGCCACTCAGGCCACGGCGCTGACGAACCTGACCTCGCGGGTAGACACCGCGGAGTCAAGCATAACGACGCTGCAGCAAACGACGGCCACTCAGGCCACGTTGATCACCTCTCTAACCACGCGCGTAAACACGGCAGAGTCGAACATCACGACCCTGCAGACGACGACGGGCAATCAGGCAACCTCGATCACGAGCCTGACAACCCGGATGGATGGCGCCGAGAGCAACATCAGCTCGCAAGGCGGGCGGTTGACTACGGCCGAGTCGAACATTACGACGCTGCAATCGACGACCGCTACAACGGCGACAAACCTGACTTCGCTGACGACGCGAGTCGGCACGGCCGAGACCAACATCGGCACGCTGCAGACGACGACTGCCAACCAGGCCACGCAGCTGAACATCGTGTCGGCGACGGCCAACAACAAGGCCAAGGTCTTCTATCAGGCGTCCGCGCCTACGTCCGTTGACAACGGGTACCAACTCGCAGTCAACGACATGTGGCTCGACAGCGACGACAACAACAGGCTGTACCGGTGGAACGGGTCGTCTTGGGCCGAGTCGTCGGACGCGCGAATCGCGGCAAACGCGGCCGCGATCACAACCGAGACAACGGCGCGCATCAACGGCGACAACGCTATAACGAATAGCGTTACAACGCAGTTCTCGACGGTCAACAACAACATCGCCGCGCTGCAGCAGGCAGACACGACGATTACCAATAGCGTCGCGTCCCTGTCATCGACCGTCACCACGCTTCAAGCAACGGTCGGTGCCAACACGTCTGCGATCCAGACCGAGGCCACGACCCGCGCCAACGCGGACAACGACCTGTACGCAAAGTATTCGGTCAAGATCGACCAGAACGGATACGTCTCAGGCTTCGGCCTGATGAGTACGGCCAACAATGCCGCGCCAAGCTCGACGTTCATTGTGCGCGCTGACTCGTTCGCCGTCGGCAGCCCGAGCGGCCCTGGCATCACGCCGGCCGTGCCGTTTGTCGTCAAGACCACGCCGAGCACAAACCCGGACGGATCGACGATCCCGGTTGGCGTGTACATGGGCTCGGCCTACGTCAAGGAGTTGAGCGGCGTCTACATCTACGCGGGAATGCTCGAGGCCGGGAAGATCTACACCGGCAGCCAGTACATCGACATCGTGAGCAAGTACCCGGTGCTTGCTACGCCCGGTATCACTGTTATGGGATACGGCGCCTGGAGTCCAAGTGCGGCCACCAACTACGTCGAGGCTTTCACGACGAACCTGCGGCTGTACGCGCCGGACTGGCATCACATGGTCCCGATCAACCAGCGCGTCAGGCACATGAATCCGGGCGAAGAGCTCCGCGTCACGATCATCGCAACGTCTGTTGTGGATTACTTCCTGTCGGTCTGGTATCGAATCCGCTCGTACATCACGGCGAACGATTGGCCCGCATACACGGCAGCCAACTTCCCGAACATTGTCTACAAGGACTGGTTCCCGTACTTCTCATGGGTGACTGAGCCGCGGCCGTCCAACGGGCCGATCACCATATCGGTAAATGTACCGTTCCACTTGAACGACGATCAGTACATCGAGTTCACGATCGCTCCGACCGCATACAACTACGGCGCAAACTCTCCATCCGGTCCGCCTGAAACGTGGTCGAACCCGGACAACTGGTTCCCGATCAACACAAGTGCGACTGTCTACATCGACTCGTCCGTTACGCTGGTAGCCTCAAACCTATGACGTACTACCTCTATCGTTTGCCGAATGGCGTTCCAGAACTGCTGACGCATCCGCTTCCGCCGCAATGCCCAGACGGCACGAGGCTGATCCGTACGACGCAAGAGCGTGTCGATGTTGTCAACATGCGGTTCAACGAGAACGACGAGCTCGTGCCGGTTGCCCTGCCTTACACGACCAGGCGGCGCATGGCCTACCCCCGGATCGGCGACCAACTGGACGCGCTTTGGCACGCCATGGATCAGGGCACGCTGCCCAAGGCCGAGCCTTTCTACTCGGACATCAAGGCGGTCAAGGACGCCAACCCGAAGCCGTCGAATTGAGGACAGGTGGGCAGAATCGGGCCATGAAAATCGACGTTCGTGTGCCTGTCGATGTCCCAAGCGCGCTGCTCCATGCCGCGCAGCTGCCGACTGTTGTCGAGAATAGGCCCGTACTCGAGATCCCCGGACGCGACATCCGGGAGAAATTGGCGAACCTTGAGAGGGCGCTGCAGGCCGGCGAGACGATGGAGTTGCCGGTACGGCACCACTTCTCGCGCGGCGTGTATGCGCGTGAGTTGTTCATCCCGAAGGGTACGGTCCTAGTCGGGAAGATCCACAAGCACAGCCAGATCAACATTGTGTCGCAGGGCGACATCTCGGTACTGACCGAGAGCGGGGTGAAGCGCGTGCAAGCCCCGTTTACGTTAGTGTCCGGGCCGGGTATCAAGCGTGCGGGTTACGCTCACGAAGATACGATCTGGACGACGATCCACGGCACGCATGAGACCGATCTCGACGCACTCGAGGACGAGTTGATTGCGGCATCGTTTGAAGACTACGACCGCTTTACGGCGGCGTTGACGCACCGGGAGTAATCAACATGGCATGGGCAGTCGTAGCGGGCGCAGCAATCACCACTGTCGGCGGCGCGCTCATGAGCCGAAAGGGTAACAAGGCCCAAGACGCGGCCGCGAACGCGGCGAACCTCGAGGCCGAGATTGCCCGCGATCAGTGGGAGCGATACAAGGAAGTCTACGCCCCGCTGGAAGAGCAGTTCGTGGCGGAGTCCTTTGCTTACGACTCCCCGCAGAATTACGCGCTGGCCGCTGGCGAAGCGTCTGCGGACGTTTCGACGCAGTTTGGCAAGATGCGGCAGCGACTCAACCGCACGCCTGGCCTTGACCCGTCCTCGCCGGCCTATCAAGCCTCCATGGTCAACCTCGACCTGAGCCAGGCCGCGACAGACGCCACAATGCAGAACCGCGCTCGGCTTGGCGTGCGAGACACGGCGTACGACCGCAAGCGTACGGCGCTTGCCCTCGGCAAGGGCCTCGATCAGACGGCGGCATCCGGCGCCGGTCGATCCGCCAATTCGCTTTCCAGTTTGGCCGCAGCCCAGTACGGCCAAGCGTCGGACGCCGCGGCGGGCCTTGGCACGCTGACGAGCAACCTGATCAATGCTTGGCAGAACCGCAAGCCCGCGACGACTACGCCCGGCGGGCCGTAAGGAGAAATGCAATGAGCGTCATGGGACTCGGCTTGGCCACTCGCGCCGCCAATACTTTCTTCGACGACCAGGACAAGAAGCGCGACAAAAAGATCCGCGAAGAGCGCGAGGCTCGGCGGTGGACAAGCGAGGAGGCCGGGCTCGATGCGGCCGACACGACTCGTCCGTATGCGACCGAGGCCGCGGTCACGGGCGCTATGAATACTGCCGACGCGAATCGATCGCAGTTGCGCACCCGCCCGGGCGAAACCGAGAACGCGATCGCGCGCCAAGGCATTGAGTCGGTCTCACTTGAGCGTGCAGCAGCGCGCCAGGGCACGGTCGAGGAAGCGAACGACCTCAACGCCCAAACGAACACGAACAACGCAAAGGTCAACAGCGCGCTGTCCAACGTCAAGGTCGAAGATCTGCCGCGAGCAGTCGCCGACGCCCGACGCGCTGGCGTACTGCAAGGCGAGCAAGTGCAGACGGCAGTCCTCGGCGGTCTTGCCACGCTTCTTGGCCGTGGCGACAACGCTGGCGTGATCAAGTACATGAACGACATGGCCAAGGCCAGCGGAGGCGGAGGCCCGGAGATCGTCCGTGTAGGCACGATCAACGTGGGCGGTCGCAATGTGTTCGTGGCGCAGGATGCAGCAGGGGCTTCGGTATTTCAGATCCCGCTCGATTCACTCAAGAACATGGTCAAGCAGCCGGGAGAGAAGGTTATCGTCAAGCCGGGTGAGACCGTGGGAATGCTCTCCCCAGACGGCACGTACAAGCCTTCGTACACCGCTCCCGAAACCCGCAGCGGCCGATTAGAGAAGATGGGGCCGCTCGAGCGCGACGTGACGTACCTCATGGACGCGCACGGCATGGGCCAGCAGCAGGCCCTCCAATACCTGAACTCGGCGAAGTCGATGACGCGCCAGCAGTTCATTCTCAAGGGCATCGAAAACCTGACCGCGATCGGCAAGACAGCGACGCAAGACGACATCGCCAACTTCGGCACGCTCTACGATTCCGCAAGCGCAATCCCGGCAAATCCGGGCTTGGGCGCGGGATCGAATAACTCGGCACCCGGTAAAAAGGATCCTCGTATCGACGGCCTTCTCGGCATCCCTTAACACTAAGGCGCCTCATGGACATCAACGAGAACCTACTCGGGCTTTTTGATTCACCAAGCACAGGTTCTCGAGGCGACCCCAAACCGCCGAGCACTGGGCTCGATACCCTCAACGAAGATCTCTACGGCGCATTCAACAGCGCCCCGACGCCTCCCAAGGCCGAGCCGCCGAAGGCGCCCCCGCGCGCGAGCACTGCACCGACCACACCGGATCTCGGCAAGGCCCCGAAGTGGGCCGACATTGAAGCCAAGCCGGAGTACCAGGCGCTCTCGCCCGAAGAAAAAGCAGGCGCCAAGGCGCGCTACTTCGATTACTGGGTCGCGCCGAACGCGGGCTCGGACGCCGCTAGCCTCCGCGATCGATTCTTGGCGCCTCCGAAGCCGGCCGCTGCGCCCGCCCAGAAGTCAGAAGAGCCGGGCATGTTCCAACGCGCGCTCGACTCCGTGGTTGGCGGGATCGCCAATCTGATCGAGCCCGGCACGGGCTATCTGCCCAACGAACAGATCCCGTCCGCAATGCGCAAGGTGCTCGAGGCGCAGTACCGTGCTGCGCCGAACGACATCAAGATCGAGATGAGCACGGACCCTGGTATGTCCGCGCCGCTCGAGAAGCGCGCCATGGCATCCATCGCGCGCGAGATGAACCAGCGATCCGGTCTCAAGCTGCCGGAAGTTGGTACGCCAGTCGAAGAGCAGAACCCGATTACCGGGACTGCCCGCAACCTCACGGCCAGCGCGCTCAAGATCGGCCCGACCGCGGTCAAGGGCGTCGCCGACATCGCGCAGATGGCCACGGGCGGTAATGTCGGCAAAGACACCTCCGACGCTATGAAGCGCGGCATGGAGTCGATCGACGAACTGGTTGGAACCAAGCAGTTCAACGAACAGCAGCGCGGCTTCGCCAAAGTTCTGCAGGACGACACCAAGGGTGTCGGCGACATGTTCTCGTACCTGCTCGACAACCCGTCGGTTCTCGTCGATCAGTCGATTACCACTATCGGTTCGATGTTCCTCCCGGCAGGCGCCGCGAAGGGCGCGGCCATGGTGGCCAGCGCGCGCGGGCTCGGCCAAGCGGCCACGACCAAGGCCGCGGTGGCGACGAGCGTGGCGACGATCGCGGCCCAGAATGCGGCCGACACGTTCACGTCCCTCGAGGACCAACCGCTTGCCAACCGGTACCAAGCAGCCGCCACGTCGGCGGCGGTATCGGTGCTGGCCAGTATCGCCACGGGCGGCGGCGCCGAAGGCGAGATCGCGCGCCGTTTGGCTGGCGACCTGTCCGCAGGCCGGATCGGGCTCGAGCGCGTCAAGAGTTTCCTGTCTGCCGTCTTCAGGGAAGGCGCGCAGGAAGCGGGCGAAGAGGCCGGCAACATCGCGGGCGAGGCCGTCGGCCGGCGCGAGCTCCCGTCTGCCCCCAACGCTGCCAAACGGACGGCATTTGCCGGCACCTTGGGCGGCATCATGGGCGGTGGCGTCAACCTGGTGTTGGGCGGGGGACCGCAGGCGCCCGTCGCGCCGCCGAACGCACCGAATCAGGAGCGCATAGAGCCCACGATCGGCCCCATCCCGGGCGTAGAGCCGCCCGCAGAGCCTCCGCAGGCCGAGGCAGCGCCAACGCCGCCGCCCGCTGATACGCCGCCTCCCGCGGCCGCAGAGCCCGTCTCGGAGGACGACCAGGCGCTACTCGATTACGCGGAGACGCGCCTCGAGCAGTTGGTCTCGAAGGCCGAGGGCGGCTTCCGCACCATCTTCACCGATCAGGGCGAGATCGAGCAGGAGTTCCCGCCGACCCCGCTGACCGAACGCGAACGGCAAGAAGTCGCCGCGCTGCAGGATGCCAACGGCGACCTGACCAAGCTGCGCCAGTTGTTCGGCGCGCAACAGAATCCCCCAACTGCAGAGGAACCCGTCGATGGCACACAAGCCCCTGAAGCCGAGCAAGCAGCGCCGCAAGGACAAGAACCGGGATCGCCAGCGGCAGAAGTAGGGCAGGCACAAGACCCGATCGACGGGCTCGGCGCGCTGTTCGGCGGTGAGCAGGCCGGGGCGGCAACGGGACAGGCGCCCGACGAGACGCCCGCCGAGCCGCCGCGCAACGAGCGCGAGATGCTCGACCAGCGCCGCAAGACGACCGTCATTGCGGGCAACGAGAAGCTCGACGCCGAATGGGCGGTGGTCGATGCCGACGAGGTGAAAGCCTCGATGAAGGAAGGCGTCAACCAGCCGCGCGATCGCACGCGCGCCGCCTCGAACATTCAGGTGGCCGAGATCTCGCGTAACCCGGACTTCGAGCGCCTGTCCGACACGTCGAAGACGATGGACTACGGTTCGCCGACGCTCACATCGGACGGTGTGATCGTGGGCGGCAACGGCCGCTTCGAGGGCGTGAGCCTCGCCTACGAGAACAACATGGCCGGCGAGTACCGCAAGCAGCTCGAGGCGAACGCCGCGCGCTTCGGTCTCGATCCGGGCGCGATCCGCGGCATGAAGAAGCCGGTACTGGTGCGCCGCGTGACGCAGGACGCCGACACCCGGCGCCTGGCGATCCAGTCGAACCAAGCGGCCGGCCTGCAGATGTCCGACATGGAGCAGGCGGCGGTCGATGCCGAGCGCATGACCGCGCTCGACCAAATCCAGGTGGACGACTCGGGCGACATCCCGATGACGGCCAACAACATTCAGGCGATCAAGGGCGCGCTGAAGGGCTACACGACGAACGAACTCGCCGGGTTCGTGGCCGCAGACGGCACGATCGCCCAATCCGGCAAGCGCCGCATCCGCAATGCCATCCTGTACAAAGCGTACGGCAAGAGCGAGACGCTGGCCCGGTTGATCGAGTCGCCCAACGCCGACCTGAAGAACGTCGGCACGTCGCTTGTGCGCGCGGCCGCGCAACTGGCGCAGGCCCGCACCGTTGATGGGTACGACATCAGCCAGGACATCACCGAGGCTGTCGAAACCCTGTCTCAACTGCGCGCCGAGGGGCGCAGCATCGAGGACTTCCTGTCGCAAATTGGCATGTTCGGCGACACCATCAGCGCCGAAGCCAAAGAAATCCTGCAGTTCATGAACGACAACATCCGTAGCGCGCGAGCGATCACGGAATACTTGCAGGAATACGCCGCCATAGTTCAATCTGTCGAGAACGCGGGAGACGGCCTGTTCGGGGCCATGGAACTCCCGACGAAGCTCGACACCCTGCGAAACCTGAGAGGGAAGAACGATGCTGCCAACCGACAAGGCGAAACCCAAGGCGACCTCCTCGGCGCCGGCAACCAGCCGCCCGCAGACGGGGCTGGAGAGACTGGTACGCCGGATCGAGAGCAACCCCAAGGTGAAAGCGGCGATGCTCGAGGCAGTCAGGCGGATGAAGGCGAAGCAGGCAGCCAAGAGCAAGTAAGCCAGCCGGCCGCCGAGCCCACGGCCCTCGAGGCGTGGGGCGCAAAGGCCGCGGCTGTCACCAAACTGCACGAGCGGGTCGAGCGCCTGCTCGGTAACTTCAAGCAGAAGGGCTGGAAGATCCCGGCCGGTGGTGCGGATGTCCTGAAGAAGGAACTGACCACCAACGCTCGCTTCGCATTCCAAGAATTCCTGGACAACACCCCGGGCACGTCGGGCAAGAGCCTCGACGCGCGCCTCGCCTCGTTCAACAAGGCGCTCGAGGGCATGTACCAGGAAGCGTTCCGCAAACTGGTCGAGCTCAACCCCGAGCTCTACGCCGCGGGCAGCGCGCAGTCGGTCGTCAACGCCAAGGAAGTTGTCGATCGCGCGCTGGCGAACTTCAACGCCGTCCCGAAGGCGCTCGATGAGATCAACACGCTGTTCCTCATGGCCCGTGAGTATCTGACGGGCGAGAGGGAGGCGCTGCCGCCCAAGGACGAGAAGAAGGACAAACTTCAGAACGTCGGCGAGAAGCTGTGGGGCAGCCGCAAAGACCTGGCCAAGAAGCGACTCGGCGAGGGCAAGACCGGGGATCTCGACAAAGACATCCAGAAGGTTCTGGACAGCGCCTCGAAGACCCGCGTCTGGAACATTGTCCAGCCGGAAGGCGCCAGCACTGGTACGGTCGTCTTCCTGACCGAAGTGCGCAACCGATTTCCGTCGCTTCTCGAGTACGTCGGCTCCAACGCAGGCGGTGGGCGCGGCCGCTACGAGGAAAGTTTCTCAGAGGCGACCAAGCGCAAGGCCAAAGACGAGGGCATCGACTTCCTGATCGAGGAAGCGGCCGACTACATCGCCACGATGGAGCAGATGCGCGAAGCGACCCGCAACGCCATGAGCATTGCGGAAGCGAAGGCGGCGCTGGACAAGCTCATCGGCACGATCGAGTACGAGCGCGACGACAGAGGCTTCTCCAAGCCCAAGACCAACCTGACCGAGTTCGGTGAGATCGCCACCAAGTACGCCCGGCTCATCGTCTCGGACCTCAACGACTATGCCCGCCGCACGAAGGAAGACTCGTCGATTTCCAAGGGCGTCGATCGTCGCCCGCCGCTCGAGAACATCGTCCGCGAGAACCTGCCCGATCGCCGCAACGGCAAGGACGTGAACGGCGACGACTTCATGCAGGCGTTCGGCTTCCGTGGCGTCGAGTTCGGCGAGTGGGTGAACGCGGCCGAGCGCCAGGCGAACATCAACCACGCCTACGACGCGCTTTGGGATCTGGCCGACGCGCTCAACATGCCGGCCAAGGCGATCTCGTTCGGCGGCCGAATGGGCCTCGCGTTCGGTTCCCGTGGCCGTGGCGGCCGTGCGGCGGCGCACTACGAGCCCAACACCAACGTCATTAACCTCACGAAGACCAAGGGCGACGGCACCGTGGCCCACGAGTGGGGTCATGCGCTCGATCACTTCCTGACCGGTGAGATGCAGGGCTTTAAGGCCGGATCGACCGCCAGCGCCTCGAGCAAGAAGGCGGTCAACTCACTGAAGAAGGCGCTGCTCGAGAAGTACGACATCGATTACGCGGTCAAGACGCTTGACCGCCTGCTCGCCGGTCAATCGCACCTACGCAACAACAAGCGCCTCGGCCCGATCGAGACCGCCCGCGCCTACGTCGAGAACAAGTATTGGAAGCTCGAAGGGTGGAACATCCGCCGCGCCACGAACTTCAAGAACGAAGCCGACAGGCTCGGCAAGGACTACTGGGGAACGCCCGTCGAGATGTGGGCGCGCGCCTTCGAGGCGTTTGTGTTCGACGAACTCGGCACGCGCAAGAGCCCGTACCTCGTCACCGGTTGGGTTGGCGAGGGCGCGACCAGCATGGACACCGGATACAAGGGGACGCCGTACGCCTCTGGCGTAGAGCGCGCCGGGTTCAACGACCTGTTCCGCGATCTCGTCAAGAACATCGAGTGGTCGGACGAGGGCCCGAAGGTCAAGGACGACTACGTGTCGCCGACCGAGGGTCGCGCCACCGAAGTTGACCAGGCTGTGCGCGAGGCATTCCAGAAGCGCCTCGATGGCGAGAAGAAGAACGACGGCCTGTACTGGTACCAACTGAGCGAGTCCAAGTCGAAGGGGCAGCCAGGGCAGCCGTCGGCGGTATCCGCGAGCGGCAAACTCGTCGGGTATCCGTTCCCGCTGGCCGTCGAAGAGCTCAAGGAATTCGGCATGACCGTCGCCTCTGCCTCTTGGCAGCCTGGCGAGGGGACGATCTACGCCAAGCCGCCTGCGCAGGAAGAGCCTCCGGCCGCAGAGCCGGACATCGACCTCGGCAACATGTTCGACGACCTGATGCGCGAGGAACTGGCCAAGGACAAGCCGAAGACCGAGCGCGAGATGCGCGAGCGTCAGGGCCAGTCCGACCGCGGCCCGCTCACCTCGATCCAGAGCGCCGGCAAGAACACGGCCGAAGGGCTCGGTAATGCAATCGACGGACTCGGTAAACTCTTCGGCGGCAACGGCAAGCTGAACTCCGGCTTCACATTCGACGAGGAGACCTACGCCAAGGCGAAGCCGCTCTTCATCGCGGCGGCCAAGAACTTCGTGCAGGCGGGCCAGGACATCCGGGAAGCCATGCGAGCAATCATTCGCATGGTCCTCGACAAGTTCGGCCAGGTGGCCGTCGAGAACATGAAGCCGTACATCGTGCGGTTCATCAGCGACGTCCAGGCGGGCAAGATCGAGTTCGACACCGAGCCGCAAGAGGCGGCGCCGACGCTGGAAAACCCGGAAGGCCGCCACGAGATTGCGCGGCAACTGTTCGTGATGCTGGCCGGTGGCCAGTCCTTTGCCACGATCAACGACGCCCGCGCCAAGATCGCCGAGATCACGGGCACCCCGATCAAGGCCGGCACGGAAGCCGCCAAACTCGCCGACGAGACCGTGGAAGCGGCTGTCGTCATGGCCGGGCGCGAGATTGTCGCCGCTGGACGACGCCTGAAACTGTCGTCGGCCGACATCTACGACCGGTTGGTTGCACTCTACAACCGTCAGCCGAACCTCGGCGTGCGTTCGTCAACGAGCGTGCGCGAGCAGGCGTACTCGACCCCGGTCCCGCTGGCGTTCCTCGCCTCGGAACTCGCCGGTATCACGGCCCAGACCCGCGTCCTCGAGCCCACGGCCGGTAATGGGATGCTGCTGATCGGCGCCAACCCGGCGTCGGTGCAGGCGAACGAGCTCAACGCCAACCGCGCTGCTGCGCTGCGGCAGATGGGCTTCAACGTCACGACCGAAAACGCTGCGACGACCCAGTTCGGCGCCCGCGTCGATGCCGTCATCGCCAACCCGCCGTTCGGCGCGGTCAAGGACGCCGACGGCAACACGATTAGTTTCACGGTTACGCCCGACTACACCACCAACGAGATCGATCACGCGATCGCCTTCAATGCCCTGAAAGCCATGAAGGACGACGGCACCGCCGTCCTGATCGTGGGCGGGTCGATGGCCAAAGAGGACGAGCCCCGGCGCCAGGATTACCGCGGCGCTGCCAAGCGGGCGTTCTATTTCAAGCTGTACAACGAATACAATGTCGTTGACCACTTCACGGTGGCCGGCAGCCTCTACTCAAAGCAGGGCGCCAGCTATCCGGTCGATGTCATCGTGATCCGTGGCCGTGGCACCGAGTCCCCTCGCGCGCTGCCGGCCTCCGATCTTCCGGTGATCATCGACTCGTTCGAGCAACTGAAGGAGAAGCTGAATGGCATTGGTAGCGTGGGCGCCGAAGGAAATCTCGGCTCCAATCGAACTGCTGGCGGCGAAGGTGCCGACGGGCAGCGTGACGGAGCGGGAGTGGGTGGAGAGACTCGCCGACCGGGTGACGGAGATGGCCAGCAAGGAACCCCCGGAGGCGACGGTCGAGGCATGTCGGGCTCTGGGCGTACCGGAAACGGACGATCCGGCCGAGGCGGGTCAGTATCTCGTGATGGGCAATCTCAATCTGAGAACGCACCTAACACTGGCGATGGACAACAGTCCGTTTCCGGCGAAGGTAACGCCAAGCGAGGAAGCCGCGCAGGCGATCAAGGAGACCGATCTGGCGACGTGGGTCGATCTGGCGGCCTCGATGGTCAGCGCCTCGAGTCTGGATTAACCGACCGCCGCGGGCAGGAACAGGAGACCGGCTCCCAGGTCGCCTACACGCCGCGATCTGAAGCGGCTTCCGTCGGCACGCTCGTGCCGGCCGCGATGCGCGACTCGATCCAAGAGTCACTGCAGCGCATCGAAGATAACGTCGGCAGCCTCGACGAGTACGTGGCCAAGGCCCTCGAGATGGATCTCGAGACGGCCCGCGCCAACTTCTCCGCAGAACAGATCGACGCTCTGGCACTCGGCATCTACAACGCCGAGCAGGGCAAGGGCTTCATCATCGGCGACCAGACGGGCATCGGTAAGGGCCGCGTCGTTGCCGGCATGATCCGCTACGCGCTGCGCAAGGGCCGCATCCCGATCTTCGTGACCGAAAAGCCGAACCTGTACTCGGACATGATCCGAGACCTGGACGACATCGGCATGGACGAGGAACTCGGCCTGACCGGTGAGAAGCCGCGCATCTTCATGACCAACAGCGATGCCACGGTTCCGTACAGCATCGTCCGCATGAAGGGCGAGGACATCACCGAGACGAACCTGAACCTGAAGCCGGCGAAGCGTGGCGAGCAGTTGTCCAAGATGATGAAGGACATGATCGCCGCAAACACGCTCGGCGATTACCGGGTCATCTTCACGACCTACAGCCAGCTGCAGACCGTCAAGGGGCAGCCGACCGAGCGGCAGCGGTTCGTGCAGCACTTCGGCCGCGACAACTTCATGATCTTCGACGAGAGCCACAACGCAGGCGGCTCCGGCGAGACGCAGGCCCGCACCAAGGGCCAGCGGGAAGCGCAGAAGGAAGGCGGGTCACTGGCCACCGGGCGCGCGGCATTTGTCCGCAGCCTTGTCACGAACGCCTTTGGCACGTTCTTCTCGTCGGCGACCTACGCCAAGCGCCCGGACGTGATGGACCTCTACGCCAGCACGAACATGAAACTGGCGGTCAACAAGATCAGCGAACTCGCCGAAGCCATCAAGCGCGGCGGTGTGCCGATGCAGCAGATCGTGGCGACGATGCTCACGCAGGACGGACAGTACATCCGCCGTGAGCGCACGTTCGCCGGCGTGTCCTACGACACCCAAGAGACGGCCGTGGACAAAGAGACAGCCGAGAACATGGCGAACTCCATGCGCTCGATCCTGGGCTTCTCGCGCTCCAAGGAAGCCGCCGTCAAGGCGATGCAGAAGGAGCTCGACAAAGAAGGCAAGATGATGGGCGTCACGGGTGAAAAGACCACCGTGCAAGGCGCCAACTTCGGCTCGATCATGCACAACCTGATCGACCAGATGCTCTTGTCGCTCAAGGTGCAGGACTCTCTGCGCCACGCCATCGAGCGCCTGAAAGCGGGCGAGAAGGTCGTGATGACCGTCTCGAACACCATGGGCTCGTTCCTGAAGGACTACGCCGAAGAGATGGAACTGAACGTCGGCGACCCGGTGTCGCTGTCGTTCGCCGATCTCTACATCCGCTACCTCGAGAAGCAGCGGATGGTAACGATCAAGGCGCCGAACGGCCAGAAGACCAAGTACCGACTGACCGACAAAGACCTCGGCCCGACGCTGACCGCGCGCTATAACTCCATCCTGGAGCAGATCCGCGGTTCTGGCTTCGGCTCGGCGCCGATCTCGCCGATCGACTTCATGCACGCCGAGCTTCGCAAGGCGGGCTACAAGACCGACGAGATCACCGGCCGCACGATCGCCCTGAACTACTCGTCGGGCACGCCGAAACTGTCCAGCCGCTCGAGCGACATCAAGCAGCGCGTCAACGCGGTGCGGTCGTTCAACAACGGCGCGGTCGATGTTCTCATCCTGAACCAGGCGGGCTCCACGGGCCTGTCGCTGCACGCCTCGAGCAAGGTCAAAGATCAGCGCAAGCGGCACATGATCATTGTGCAGCCCGAGAAGAACATCGACACGCACATGCAGATGCTTGGCCGCGTGCATCGCACCGGCCAGGTGGTCGCGCCAGCGTACTCGCAGATGATGGCCGACATCCCGGCCGAGCAGCGTCCGGCCGCGGTCCTGCTGAAGAAGATGGCGTCCCTCAACGCCAACACCACGGCCTCCCGCAAGTCGGCCGTCACAGCCGAAGGCGTCGTGGACTTCATGAACGACTACGGCGGCCAGGTCGTGCAGGAATTCCTGCGCGACAACCCGGAGATTCACCTGTCGATCGGCGGCAACAAGATCGTCACGCTGGTCGATGACCCGGCCGAGGATGCGAACGAGGACGACATCCGCAAGTTCACGGGCTATGTCCCGATCCTGCCGATCAAGCAGCAGGAAGCGATCTACGAGGAACTGATCGCCCGCTACAACGACCTGATCGAGCGCGAGAACAGCCTCGGCACGAACAAGCTCGAGGCCAAGGCCGTCGATCTCGACGCCGAGACGCTCTCCGTCACGCCGATCACCGACGCCAAGGAAGAGAATTCCGTGTTCGCCCGCGAGGCCAACATGGAACAGGTCGATGTCAAGCGGACTGTAAAGCCGTTCACGAGCGAGGAAGTTCGCGCGCTTGTGATGAAGCGCCTCGAGGACAGCGGCATGGACGGCGCAAATCTCCCGGCGCAAATCTCCCGCGCGCAGATCACCAATCTGCGCAAGGACGGGCAGGCGTTCATCGACGCCAACGACAAGCGCCTCGAGGACGCCGAGGCCGACCCGGTTCGTCGGCAGCAGCAGAAGGACAACCTGGGCGCGATCCTGAACCACGCGATGACCGTGCTCGACACCTACCAGATCGGCAACTCGATCCAGGTGAAGAACAAGGACGGCGTGCTTCTGTATGGCGTGATCACGGACATCCTGAGCACGGGCCGCACCCAGAACCCGGCCGCGGGGTCGAACTGGAAGATGCAAGTTGCGCTCGCCAACGGCGATGCGAAGTCGCTGACGCTGAGTTTCTCCCAGATCGGGAGCGCGTACGAGCTGCAGAACGTCAACCGCATCAACTACTTCAACACCGACACCGGCAAGGCTGAGTACGGCACGGTCTACGACGTGTTCGACAAGGGCTCGACCGCGCGCCGCGAGAAGCGGTGGATCGTGACCGGCAACATCCTGGCCGGCTACGCCAACTGGCGCGGGCAGATCATCCAGTACACGAAGAAGGACGGCACGACCAGCCAAGGCGTGCTGATGAACCGCCAGTTCGACTTCGAGAAGGAGCAGAAGGAAGCCCCGGTTCGGATTAACACGACCGATAACGCGATCCGGTTCCTCACCGAGATCGGCCGCAACGCTGCCATTACCTCGACGGACGGCAACTTCCGCATCATCAACAAGGGCAACGGTTACTACTCGATCGTGGTACCGAGTTCAAAGAAGACGGGCGGCTACTACTTCCTCGACCAGAACATCACCAAGGTCACGGGCGACTTCTTCAAGAGCGGCGCCCAGATGTCTGTCCAGTTCGGCGACAGCAACGACAGGCTGCGCAAGGTTCTCGATGTCGTGCTGGCCAAGGATGACGTGACGCTCACGGTCCAGAACTACCTCGACCAGGCGCGCAAGCTGCTCGCACCGAAGGCCACGGGCCCGGTAGAGAACATGTCGCGCAGCCTGCTCGAGAACGTCTCGCGCTCGCCTGCTGGGGCGTTCGCCGACGTTGCACCCAAGGTCCGCGCCGACGGTCTGCGCCGCCTCGAGAAGGCGCAAGCCCGTCTCGACGAAGGCAAGATCACGGACGCCGAGTTCCAGTTGGCCGTCAAGGAAGTGATCGCCAGTATGCGCGATCAGCGCGACGAGCGCGCCTACCGGGATGTGATGTCGGCACGGCGCCGCGGCGGGGACTGGATCAAGTCCCGGATGCGCAAAGCGGTCGCGGACGGGGTGATCCCGGCCAAGGAAGCCGATTTCGCCGAGTGGCTGATCGACCAGAACCCGGCCGTTGCCGAGCAGCTTGGAATCAGCGTCCGCACAACCGCCGCGAACGGGACTGCCGCGGCCAACTACAACCCCGCGGAAAAGGTCTTCACCCTGTTCAAGGGCGAGACCGAGGGCGACAGCGCCGTTCACGAGATTCTGCACCACACCGAACGCATGATGCCGCTCGATGTTCAGATGGGCATTCGCAAGGAGTGGGAGAAGCAGTGGCTTGCCGCCTTCCGCGCGGCCAGCCCGGAGCGCAAGCAGGCCATGGCCGACATGCTGAAGGCCAGCATGGGCGATGCCGAGGCCAAGCAGCGCGTCGTCAAGGCGTTCCAGAATCGTGTGCTCGAGTTCGGCACCGACTATGCGTTCTACAGCCCGTCGGAGTTCTGGGCGGTCAACGGCGCCCGCATCATGGACGATCGGTTCATGGCCGATCAGTCGTGGGTCAAGCGGGCGATTCAGTGGCTCAAGGAGTTCATCGAGCGCGCCAAGGGCGCTTTCGGCCTGCGCTCCGATGCCCCGGTCATCAAGGGCCTGAAGGCGGTCATCAAGGGCGACGGCAAGTTCGTGCCCGGTATGCAGCTGCTTCAGAACGGCCCGGATAGCGTCGCCATCAGCGAAGAGATCGCGGGCGCCAACCTGGGCGCACCAACCGCGGCCGGTGAGCGGCCCACGTCGGTCGAGAACATGCGGCGCGTCCGCAACAACATCGTTCAGTTCTGGGCCAACCGCCGTGGCACGATCAAGAACTTCAACGCCTACGACAAGTCGCTGGCAACCCAGTACCACAAGGCACTCAAGGACGGTGACTTCGGTAAGGTGTTCGCACTGACGAACGCCATCCTGAACGCGGTGTCGCTGACCTCGATCCGCCCGGCCGAGTTGGCGCCTGGCATCCTGCCCAAGGCCGAGGACGTGCGCTCCGCATTCGCCACGGCATTCGGCCCGGGCCAGTCGCAGCGCGACATCAAGGCGGCCGCCGATGCGATCTTCGCCGGCACCCTGGCGGGCGATACCGTCATGGACGGCACGGTTTGGACAGAGGCCGAGTTCATGGCGCGCGAGGGCGCGAGCCAAGCGGCCTGGGCCCTGTATCAGCAGGCCCGCGCGGCGATCGATGCCAGCATCGACGAGCTCGCGGCCGCCGAGGCGTACGCGGTAGCCCAGGACATGATGCCGCGGGAAGCCAGGCGTCAAATTCTTGACGATGTGAGCCGGGCACGGCCGACCATCTTCGGCGCGATCGACCGGCGCCTGCGCGTGCTGAACCAGACGCTCTCCCAAGCGATGCTGGCGCAGAACGACGCGGCGCAGGAAGAGATCAAGGCCGAGATCAAGTCCCTCGAGGACACCCGCGAGAAGGTGCTGAAGGTGTTTGGCATTGCCAAGCGCCTGAAGGAGGCCGGCTACGCGCCGCTGATGCGCTTCGGCAAGTTCGCCGTGACCGTGACCCGTATCGACCCGGTGACGGGCCTGCCGGATCGTGGCGACGACGGCGATTCCACCCTGTTCTTCGGCCGGTACGAGTCGGAGAGCGAGGCCAAGGCCATGCGCGCCGAACTCGAGCGGCAGTATGCGGGCCAGTCGGACATCGAGATCACGGCCGCGCCGGTCTCTGAGAAGTCGCACGAGATGTACTCCGGTATCTCGCCGGAGACGATCGCCATTTTCGCCGAGACGATCGGCGAGGAAGCGGCGATGAAGAACTACATCGAGAACGTGATGAGCGAGCGGTCGGCCCTCAAGCGCCGCCTCGAGCGCAAGGGCACCCCGGGATACAGCCGGGAACTGCCGCGCGTGCTGTCCAACTTCATCACCTCGAACGCCCGCTACGCCTCGCAGCGTTACTTCATGAAGGAACTGGATCGCGCGATCTCCCGCATCTCCAAGAAGGAGAAGGGCGACGTGCGCGACGAGGCGATCAAGCTCAAGCAGTTCGTCATGAACCCGTCGGACGGTGGCGCCGAAATCTCGTCGCTGATGTTCACCTGGTTCCTCACGGGCTCGGTCGCGGCGGCCGCGGTCAACACGACCCAGACCGTCACCACAACGGTTCCGTACCTGTCGCAGTTCGCCTCCGGTAGCGATGCCGCCAAGGCTTTCTCGAAGGCTATGTCCGTTTCGCTCGGCAAGCGTGAGCCGGACCCCGACCTTCGCGCGGCCCTCAAGCGCGCGAGCCAGGAAGGCATCGTGGACGCGCAGGAGATCTTCCACCTGTACAGCGTCGGTGCGCAGGGTGTCGCTACCAGGCTCGGAAACATTGTCGGCGCGGGCGAGCAGGCTCGCGTGAGGATGAACGGCTTTCTGACCCTGCTCGGGTCCATGTTCTCGCTGGCCGAGAAGTTCAACCGCAAGGTTGCCTTCGTCGCAGCCTACGAGATCGCCCGCGAAAGCGGCGGCCAGAACCCGTACGCCTTCGCGGTGCGCGCGGTCAACGAGACGCAGGGTATCTACAGCAAGGCCAACCGCCCGAACTGGGCGCGCAACCCGGCTGGTCGCGTGATCCTGACCTTCAAGCAGTTCTCCATCATGTACATGGAGATGTTCGCCCGCATGGTGAAGAAGGGCGGGCCGGAAGGTAAGCGCGCGGCTCTCTTCATGCTCGGAATCTTGATGTTGCTCGCTGGCGAAGAGGGCCTGCCGTTCGCGCAGGATCTCAACGACCTCATCGACACGCTTGGCCAGATGCTCGGCTTCGACACCAACATGGTTCGAGCCAAGCGCCGGGCGGCCTACGAGATCTTCGGCGAGCAGCTCGGCGACTTCATGCTCTACGGGCTGTCCTCGATGCTTCCGATGGACTGGCACGGGCGCCTTGGGCTCGGCAACCTCATCCCGGGCACCGGTTTGCTCAAGCCGTCGAACGAAAACATGCGCACCCGCGAGTTCGCGGAGATCCTTGGACCGAGCGCGGGCGCCGCGACCCAGATCGCGGACGCCATCGATGCAGGGTTCGAGGGCAAGGGTGGCAAGGCGGTGCAAAACGCGCTGCCCAAGTTCGCCAAGGACATCGCCACGGCCGCCGAGTGGGGCGCCAAGGGATACGCCACCGACACCCGCGGCCGCAAGATCACGGATGTGGATGGGTTGGATGTCGCCTCGAAGGCGATCGGATTCCAGCCGACTGCCGTCGCCCGCCAGCAGCGCAAGGTCGGCCCGGTCTACCAGGACATCGCTCTACAGAAGCGCGTCGAGTCGAGCATCGTGGACAAGTGGGCCCGCGGCGTGCTGGACGGCGACCAGGCGGCGATCGCCGAGGCGTCTGCAAAACTCGACTCGTGGAACGCCAAGAACACGGACACCCCGATCGTCATTACCCCGAACCAGATCCGGGATCGGGCCCGTGGCATGGCCGCCGAGCGCGACGGCCGCATGATCAAGCAGGCGCCCCGGGAGATGCGCGAGCGCGTTCGTCAGGGCCTCGAGGAAGCGGCCCCTGCTAAGGCCGCCCCCACGACCCAGAACGCCCCTGCGCGGCCCTCCGTGCGCCCCTCCGCGGGCCTCGACAGCGTGCCCGCTGGCCGGAAGCCGCCGACCGAGGCGGGTCTGGGCACGGCGCTGGCCCAATTGGTGGCCGAGGAAGGCGCGGCGCACCTACTCCCGGTCATCAAGGCGATCCGCGACCAGGAGTCGAGCGGCGGGCGCGACACCCGGACGAGCACCGACGGCGCGCAGGGCAGTATGCAGCTGATCCCGAGCACGTTCCGGGCGTATGCCAAGCCGGGTGAGCGGATCGACAACCCGGCCGACAACATCCGGGTGGGAGCGCGGTACATCAAAGACCTCGCCGACAAATTCGGCAACGACCCGGCAAAGATCGCGGTCGGCTACTTCTCGGGCGAGGGCAACGTGAACCGCGGTCAAGGCGAGCCGTGGAAGCGTGACTTCCGAGACGGCAACGGCAAGCGCGTGTCGTCGTACGCCAACGACATCGAGGCGCGGATCAAAGGACGAGAGCCGTCGTGAGCAGAGGGTCTACGTCCGCGTAAACCCCGCCAATACACGCCAGCCACTTCTGCTCTGCCTGCGCCAAAAGCGCACGCAGGGATTCGGCAACGGACTGATTCTGCGCGGAGACCGCGGCGAAACTGGATCGGGGCACGACCATTCCGGTTCACATATTCGTCGGCCCAAGCGTCAAGGTCAAGGCGATCGAAGGCCACGCCCTGCACGCCCATGGGGACTTCTCGGACGAGCGGCCTGACCTCGGCGTTGAAGCGGTTGCGATCCATCCCCAGGTACGCGGGCGCGTCCCGGAAGCGGATCAGTCGCGGCAGGATCACGTCAGAACGGAATGTCGTCGTACTCGTACGAGTCGCAGCCGGTCTTGATGACCTCGACGGGCGGCTCCTGGCCGTTGGCGAGGATGCAGCCGCCGCTGTGGAAGTGGACGCACGTCCGGCAGCCGGTATCCATCGTCTCGAGAAAACGGATCTCGGCCTTCAGGTGCTCGATGCGCGCGGCGATTTCAGCTTTCGTTCTCATGTAGACCTTGCTCATGCGGTTTGCAGCAGCCTTAGATCAATCGGATGGACAACCTCGGACACGTCGAGACGACGTGATCCCATCTCGGTCTGGATCACGCGCCAATACTTCCCGTCGCGCATGACGCGGATGCGGTCTGGCGCCGGGATCTTCTTCTCCTCGAGGACGGCCAGGGCCTCGGTGACGGTCGCCGGGCACATGGCGCCACGCGCCCAGAACCACGAGACCGCGTGCTTCTTCACGCCCGATCGCTCGTCCTCAATCGGGATCCACTCATCGAACGACGTGGGCCCGCACCAGTACGTCACGCGCAGCGAGTCCGGGCGCATGGCCTTCTGGTGTCGCCGGTACTCGACACGATCGACCGTGTACCACTTGGGCTCGGCGAGCGCGGCCACGATCACGCCGTCGGCGGCCTCGGTGCCGTGCTTGGGCTTGACGGGCCACTCGTAGCCGCAGGCCGGGCACGTCATGATCGAGGCGAAGATCAGCTCGTGGCAGGACGGGCACTCTTTGGCCGGCGCTACACTCACGCCCTCGCCGCCGCCCTTCGAGCCCTTGACGCGGATCTGGTCGATCGGCCCGTGCCGCTCGATGTTGCCGGCAAAGTCGAGGACCAGCGTGTTCTGCTTGTTAGGGTGCAGGCGCAGCCCGCGGCCCATGATCTGCACGTACAGGCCCGTGCTCTTCGTCGGGCGCAGCATCACGATGCAGTCGATGTGGGGAGCGTCGAACCCAGTCGTAAGCAACATCGCGTTGAACAGCATCCGGGTCTTGCCGTCCTTGAAGTCCTTGATCTTGGCGTCACGCTCGCCGGCCGCCATGTCACCGGTCACGTAGTCTGCCGACCAGCCGCGGCCTTGGGCAATCTCTGCCGCGTGTCTGGCATGATCGACGCCAGCGCAGAAGCCAAGGATGTGCTTGCGGTCGTGCGCGTATTGGGTGATCTCATCGAGCGCGCCGTGTATCAGGTCGGCGCGGTCCATGGCCGACTGAAGATCAGACGCCACGAACTCGCCGCCTCGAGTAGCCACCCGCGACAGGTCGGCCTTCGTCACGCCGCCCTTGGCGGTAAGCGGGCAGAGATAGCCCTGCTTGATGAGATCGCCGACGTTGGCCTCGTAGGCGATGTCGGTGAATACCCGGTCGGCGCCGTCGGTCAATACGCCGGAATCCATCCGAAATGGAGTAGCCGTGAGCCCGATCACCTTCAGTGCCGGGTTGTAGGCGCGCAGCCCCTTCAGGAAGCGGCCGTACATGGTGTCACTCTTCTTCGAGAGCAGATGAGCCTCGTCGATGATCACTAGCTCGGTGCCGGCAAACGTGGCTGGCAGTCGGTGGATCGACTGGATGCCCGCGACCGTGATCAAGTCTTTGGCTTTCTGATTGAGGCCAGCCGACCAGATCCCGATTGGCGCCTCGGGCCAGTAGCGCACGATCGCCTTGGCGTCCTGGTCGATCAGCTCCTTGACGTGCGTCAGCAGGATGATGCGAACGTCGCCGTAGCGATCGAAGGCATCCTTGATGAACGCGGCCATCGTCAAAGATTTGCCAGCGCCCGTCGGCAGCACGATCAAGGGGTTTCCCGTCTCGTGCTCGAAGTAGTCATAGATCGCCTGAACGGCCTCCTTCTGGTATTGGCGCAACTCGATCATCCGACTACCTTCGCTCCGAACTTGTTACGAAACGCCTCCACTTCGGGGTTGCAGACGGATCGGTGATCGACCGCGGCCGCGATCTCCGTGCTACGGAAGATCGGCGTCGTGGCCGGAAGGTCTCCGGGCGGCGCCGTAACCTCGGACGCCACCACGAACTCGTCGCCCGTGTCCTTGCGCTTGAAGAGAACCCATCCGTCGCCGGCATCCATCGGCTCGGCGTACGTGACTAGGAACGGCAGCGTCAGGTGGTTCTCACACCCGGCCCGCTGCGCCTCGAGGGGGATCTCCTCGGCGCGGTAGAAGGCGCACGACCATCTGGCATTGCCCTCACGCTCCGGTGTGGCATGAACGCACGACCGGCACGACTTGGCGAAACCCTTGTGGCCGTGGCACACCGCATTGAACGGACACCAGTTGCACAGGTAATACTTTGGATCTTCGCTGATCTTGGGCGGGGGCAGGGGCCCGAAGATGATCGACTCAGCCTTGGCTTCGGTGCGCTCAAATTCAACCTGGTCAAACTCGACGCGCTCGGAGTACAGGCTCTCGTCGTCCTTGTTGACCGCCAGGTACAAGGCGCGGTCCATACCGCTCTTGCCCATGTACCAGTTCATCTGGATGAAGTGTTCGGGCTTCGCTTTGCGAACGCCGTTCTTCTTCAGCTCCGTGAACGACTTGGTGCCGTGGGTCTTGAACTCGAGGACGTGCCACTTGTGGCCGCCCTGCGGAATGTTGGTTGCGCAGCCGTCCATGTGGCCCTTCATGTGGCCGCCATGACTCTCGAAGCCGAACTGCTTGCCGGTGGCCGGGTCCACGTCGTGAACCTTGACGCCGATCGCGCGCAGATCCGCAGTGAATCTCGGCTCGGCCATGTGCCCGGTCTGGAACAGGCGCAGGGTGCGGCCATCGAACCGCTCCTTGTCTGCCCAACGGAATCCGTACCACAAGGCGCGCTTGCACTCGCGCCCGATCACGGACGCGCCCAGGTAATTGCGAGCCTTCTCGCTGCCGCCGCGCTTTTCGTACTGCTCGTAGATCGAGGCGACGATCGGATCTATGTGCGCGCTGATGTCAGCCATTCGGCTTCTCCGGTTTGAAATGATCGCGCAGGAAATCCTCCGCGGTCATGACTTGCGCATTCGGCTCAAGGCGCGTGATCACTTCGCTGATGGAATGCGCCGCGATGGCGGATTGACGAATGGCGATAAACACGGCCTCGAGGGCAATGTTCACGTCTCTCTTGGTTTTCAGGCTGCCAAGAACTGCTGCCAAACCGCGACCAAGGGCGTCAACGATTTCGGCAAGATCCTCGTTCTGGCTGTTTGGGCTCTGCGCGTAGTGATCGAGCATCTGCCGTACTGTCTCGTGGTATTTCACGTCGGTCGCTCCTGTAGTGAAGATGCCCGTCTCTCCGGGCCGTCACGCTTTCAGCACACCCCCGCGTTCGGGGCGATCAACCGGGGAGTCAGTCCGGCTGTGCTTCGTGGACAACCTCGGGCAAGGCGGGCTCGTTAGCCTTCGCCTCGGCCGCTTGGATCTGCTGCAGGGCCGCAGACCGCAGGGCCGCATGGAAGTCACCGGCCCGCTTGACCGGCAACTCCCCAAGGCCCTCGAGGATCAGGTTCACCTGGGCAAAGTTCAGCGTGAAGACGATATTCACGCTGTTCGGATCGAACTGGCTCATGGTTCGATCTCACTTCTTCCAGGGCGGTGAGACAGCGCCAGCGGGCTTCGGCGCAGCCTGCGGCGCGCTTGCAGCGGGCGCGAACGCCGGGGCCTGGGCGACGCCGCCGACGGCCTCGTACTTCTTCACACTGTTGCTCTCGCGCTTGCGGTCATCGACCTCGATGCCGATAGTCGCCATGAAGGGCTTGTTGTGAAGTTCGGCCGAGTTGGCGGGCTTGATCACGCCAACGGCGCGGCAGAACGCCGCGAGTTCACGCTGCGCGATGTCCACCGCCGTCTGGTTCGGGTTCTGAAGGTTCAGCCGCGCCCAGACCTTGCGCCCCTTGAATGGGCCGTCCAAGACCTCGAACACGAACTGAAGGTACTGGCCGGTACCGGCCTTGGTGACTTTCCACTCCGAGCCGGTTGCGATCATCACGTACTGGCCCTCGGGCAGCGCGGTGAACTCCTGCTGCTCTGGGATCGTGCTCGCGTCGAAGCCTGTCAAATCTGCACTCATAGAATCAATCTCCGTCGGTTAGTTGAGAAATAATCGATCACTTGGTCATGGCTGCGGTCAAGGCAGCCTGAAAAGACTCCCAAGACAGGGACACGTCCGGCATTCCGTACCGATTGCCGGCCACATAGGCCGGGTGCGGGTTCAGATGCAGGACGCGCTTGCCCGTCGAGATCGCCTTCACTTCTTTCTGGTTGAAGCCGGCATCCGTCGATCGCGTCAACACTTCGTGCTGCGCGAAACCGATGATGTCGGCCCACTCGTTGATGATGCCAACGGCGCGCTTGTTCAGCTTGAGGCTGTAAGCGTCGTAGTCGTCGGCCAAGGTCGGGTTCTTGACCTTGTTCACCTGTTCGTGCGCGATGCAGATGACCGTCATCTGCTTGTCGTTGCGCAGGGCGTCGAGGCCCCCAAAGAATTCGCGCCACAGGTCGTCGGCCATGATGTAGCCCTTGCCGTAGCCGATGTCCTCGATGTTCTTGACGCGGTGCGTCTCGCACACCTTGGCAAGAACCAGCGGCTCGAGCCAGTCGAGCGAATCAACGAACACCGTCTGGTACTCGTGCTCGCTCGTGTACAGGGAGGCGAGGGCGCTCATCACGTCCTCGTACTTGCCTGCCTTCGGGAAGGCGTCCACGTCGAGATTGTCGAGCCCTTCCTCGGTGATGATGCCGATGGGCTTCGGCGCGCTCGCCGCGAAGGTGGACTTGCCGACCTTGGGCGGGCCGTAAATCACGATCTTGGGGGCCCGCAGTCTCTTGCCGCGGGTGATGCTGGACAAATCAAATGCCATGTTCAGTTGACTCCTTCGTTTGTGATGATCTTGTTCGGCTCGACCTCGACCTCGGGGGCGGTGTCCTCGAGCGTCTTGTAGTTGGGCGCGGAGGCCAGGACGCTCTTCAAGAGCGTGACGCCCATGCCGTGTGCAAGGCTCGTCTCGTCGAGTTTCTCGCCAAAGTTGTAATCGACGAGAACTCTCCCCTCGTCGTCGGTCAATGTGATGGTGCAAATAGCCATTACTTCCTCGTTACGGTGATGCCGGTCTTCCCGGGGGTGACAGTGATCGGCAACAGAGCGTAGACGTCAGGCTCGTTCAGTTGAAGGTAGCGGACGCCGGCAACGTCAAGCTCAGGCTTGAGTTTCACCGGGCGCAGCGCGGGCGGGATCTGGCCGCACACGTCGTCCCACTTCTTCCAGTCCATCTTGCGATTGACGACGCCCTTGACTTCGATGCTGAAGCCGTCGGCCTTGATCGTCTGAGAGCCTTCGTCCTTCTTGCCCGTCAGCGCGATGATTGCTTCCTCGACCGCGATGCGGTCGTCGGTGGCTTGGCGTTCCTTGTCCTTGGCCGCCAGCCATTCTTCGGACAGTTGCTCGAGTGTCTTGCTCATTCAGTTGCTCCTTGTGTGGTTCGGTACCGCTCAAGCATAGAACAGCAAATTAGAAAAACTCAACTACCAGGACGAAAAAAGATGAACTTTGACTTTCGCGTTTCTTTCAGGTAAGGAGGCGCCGCACCGTGACCTCGGACACCTTCCCGATGATCTTGGCGCCGTCTGTCAGCTTGTACGTCGGGTATCGCGTGTCGTCGGCGATCAGCAAGTCCTCGCGGCCTTCACGGATCAGCCTGCGCAACACCGGGTCGCTGGCCCTGCCCAGGTGCGCGAGCACGACAGCACCAGGCGCAATGTGCGCGGCCTTGTTGATGACCGCATACGCGCCAGCGGGACAACTCGATGTGAGTGCGTCCGATGCAACGAGCATGGCGGCCGCCGTGTTCGGCGGATAGGCGACAGCGGTTTGCAGAAACTCGGCCACCGCGTCCCAATGCCAGCGAATTAAGGCACTTGGCGGCACTACAGGCACGACGTAGACGGGCGGTTTTGGACTTCCTCGGACGGGCTTGGATGTCTCGAGACCAAGCAGCCAGTCCACACTGACGCTGAACATCTCCGAGATCTTGACGAGCGAATCCGCGTCGGGTTCGGTGCGTCCGGCTTCCCATAGGTTCACGGCGGAAGGGGAGAGGTTCAGTTTCTTCGCCAAGTCGCGATGGGTGACAGAAGGGTGCATGGCTTGGCGCGCGGCGCGGATGCGCTTGCCCAGAGTAGTCGTCATTTTCGGTCGGTCGGTCGAGTGTCCCCGCAGGGTACGGGAGCAACTGTATCTTGAAAAACTCAACCGCGCCAAGTACCTTGAGCGATACTGTGCTTGAGTTTTTCTAAACAGGATGCAAACAAGTGGCTGAAATCAAACGGAAAACACGCCGAATAGGCGACGAACCTATCGGATATACGGTCGAAGGGGTGCTGGCGCTGGCCGGTGGGCGGGGCGAAGTGGCCCGCCGTCTGGGGGTATCGGTGCAGAGCGTGGCGAAGTGGGGCAGGCGAATTCCTGGCCCTCACGCTCGCTCGGTGGCGATCATGGCCGGGCTGCCGCTCGCCATCGTTCGTCCCGATCTCGTCAGAGAGACCGTCAAAGATTACGCTGAGTAACACCCATGGCAGAAGAATCCGTTTTCGCGCGCTACGCGAGGCAACTCATCGAGCGCGGGATCTCCGTCGTCCCCATCGCACCCGGAACAAAGAAACCCGGGCAGTGGAGTCGGGAGCGTGGTTGGGAAGGAATGGGCGACTGGACGCGCTTCGCCAAGCGTTTTCCGACAGAGATCGAACTCGCGCTGTGGGAGACCTGGCCCGACGCCGGCATTGGTGTCGTGCTCGGCGAACTCTCCGGTGTCATCGGGCTCGATCGTGATTACGACGTACCAGGTGCGAGTGACGCGCTCGACAAACTGATTCCGTTCTCGCCGGTTGCGAAGAAGGGCGAGAAGGGCTGGACGAAGTTCTATCGCTTCAACGGCGAGCGGTCGTGCTCGTTCAACGTACAGAAGAACCGCGTCCTCGACGTGCTCTCCGATGGTCGGCAGACAGTGATTCCGCCATCACAGCATCCAAGCGGCTGCAGTTACGTGTGGATCACGGTCGATACGCTCGACAACATCACGAACTCGACCGATCTGCCGAAGTTGCCGGACGACTTCCTCAAGCAAGTCGAAGATCTCCTCGCGCCGTACCAAACCGAGGACGATCGCAAGTACCAGAAGAAGGTGCTGGCGCCGATCGAGGACACGAACAAGATCGACACGGCGCTGTCGATCCAAGCTGAATACTTCCGCGATCTGAACCGCGAGGCGCTGAATCGTCTCGATGAGTGGGTCAGCCAGTTGATTCCGACCGCCAAGCGTCAAGGCGACGGATACCGGTGCGTTGCAACATGGCGCGGCGGCACAAACCCGAACGTCGGCATCACGCCGAAGGGCATCCGCGACTTCAAGGGCGACTACGGCATGACGCCGATTGATCTGGTCATGTACGCCAACGGCCTGACTTTCCAGAAAGCCACCGAGATCCTTCGTGGCTGCCTCGCCATCAAAGAAACCGAAGTCATCACGCTTGAGGGCATGGCGCAGCCGGCCAAGGAACCGGCCAAAAGCGTTACCTCCAAGCCAGTCCTTCCATGGCAAAAGCCGGCTGCAGCGGTTGCGCCACCTCCGGCCATCATCCTTCCCGCCACGACCTCGGAGGCGCCGGCCAAGGCCATCCCGAACTTCATCACCGACCCGCCCGGCATCTTGGGCGACGTGGCGCGCTGGATCACGGCCACCGCACCGAAGCAGCAGCCTGAGCTCTCGCTCGCTGCCGCAGTTTCCTTGGGCGCTGCCGTCACGCAGCGGATCTACCGCAGCAACCTGTCGAACTTCACGAGTCTGTACCTGATCATGGTGGCCAAGTCCACCGAAGGCAAGGAACACCCTCAGTCGTGCGTCGAGCGTGTGCTGACAGCGGCCGGGCTCGAAGGCTTGGTCGCGGGCTCGGGATACACCTCGAGCGGCGCTGTGTTCTCGGCGCTCCTGCGCCAGCCGGCGCACATTGCCATCATCGACGAGATCGGCAAGTTGCTGAAACTCTCGCGCGCAAAGGGCAACGCGAACTCCGAGGCCGCAATCGACAAGTTGGTGGAGGCGTTCGGCAAGTTGAACGGTGTCATGCGCCCGCCCGTGTACTCGACGATGACCATGAGCGCCGCCCAAGCGGCCGCCATGAACGCCGATCGAGTCGTTCACAACCCGGCAATCTCACTGCTCGGCGCGACCACGCCGGCAACCTTCTGGGGATCGCTGACCGATGATCTGGTGCAGGATGGCTTCCTTGGTCGCTTGATCGTCGTCGAGTCGGGCCAGCCGCGTCAGCTCGCGCGCTTCGTCGATCAGACCGAGCCACCGGCCCGTATCGTCGAGTGGTGCAAGACCGTGAACGCGCCGGCCTCACGAACAGGGGATCTGGCCGCCAAGTCGCTTGCCGAGTTGCAGCCGGTGACGATCGCCATGGAGATCGGCTCCTCTTGCGAGGATCTGATGCGCGCGTTCGAGTCTGAGCTGAACACGCTCAAGGATCAGTTTGAGCCCGAGGGGCTCGATGTTCTGCTCGGACGCACCTTCGAGAAGGCGCTGCGCCTCTCGATGATCGCCGCAAAGGCGCGCGATCCGAACTCGTCTCAGGTCGGTGTGCAGGATCTCGAGTGGGCGATCAACTACGTGCGGCACTACGACATGGCACTGGTTCGATCGGTACGCAAGAACCGCGTTCGCAGCCAGACGGACGCCGACTCGAAGAAGGTCATTGACTACATCCGCTCGGCGCGGGCGTTCGCTGCGGAGCAGAAGAACCCTCGGCTCGCAGCCGTGTTGGCGACGGGGGCAATGCCTCACTCCATGCTGCTCAAGAAGATGCACATGAAATCGCGCGAGTTCACCGAACTCATGAACACCCTGGTCGAGTCCGGGCTCGTGCTCAAGTCGCCGGGCGCTCATCTGCACTTCGCGGGCGACGTGTACTACGCCGGGGAGGAATAAAAAAGGCCCGGGGGTTGCCCGGGCCAAGTCTCTATGGGGGGATAGAGGTCGTCAGAGATCGAGTCAATCCTAGCGCGCGGGGTGGGCGCGCGCAAGGGTCATCGCGGTTGCTCCTGTTCACCCCTCGCCCGAATCGCGGCTAAATACTCTTCCGTAGGCGGGCAACGTAAACAATCGCCTCCCGGCCAACTTCCGCAAATACACGGGCCACAAACTTCACCTTTAGGGTAATCAATAAATTTCTCTCGCTCTGCTGCGGCAACGAGGGCGGCGAAGCGTTCAAGCGAAGGAAGCAAATCGCTATCTGGCGTGACGGCGTGGCGAAAATATATGCCGTTAGAGTCTTTGCAAAATCCTGCCTCTAGCGCCAGTTTGATGATGTCGTCGTTGGTCATGCCTCACCCCTCGCCCGAATCGCGGCGGCGCATTCAGTTCCATACGGCTCAAATCCATCTTCGTCGCGTAATTCATCACACACCTTCGCACACGCCTCCCGCTCTGCTGCGGCAACGAGGGCGGCTAACTCGTCCACCAGCGTCTGAATCGACATGCCCGATGGTTGCCACTGCCTGCCAATCTTTTCACACAGCAACTTCTCGACTTCGATCACCGTCTTGGTCACGGCTTCTGTCACATCGCTGATGGGCCTCTGCTCTGCTGCGGCAACGAGGGCGGCGAAGTTGGCAAGCATCTCCCCCAACACCGATTCACTGCGTGAACACACAAATCCAGCCTCTCGCGCCATTCGGATAATGTCATCGCGGGTCATCGCGGCTGCTCCTGCTTGGGCAGCAACAACACCTCAGTCGTCGCGGGAATGTGCCAGACTTTGCCCTCGTCGTCGGTGCAGTACGAATACATCCCGTCGATGCGCTCGAAGTTCAGCTGCTTGCCGGACACGAGTTCGACGCGGCTGTTGCGCGGTACGTCATAGAGTTTCATCGCAGCCATTCCATAACCGTCACGGCCAACCAAATGATCAAGCCGACCGGCACTCCAATCACACCGGCCAACAGTAGCAACACGAACAACAATTGCCGCAGCGTCGGCGGCGGCATTCCTCCGACGCTCATACGCGCCACCGATGCTGCTTCGTCCACTCGGACTGGATCTCCTTCTCGCGCTCGATCTCGCGCTTCATGTTGAGCGTCCAGTTCATCCGCTCGTTCTGGGCGCCCCACTTGTAGGCCAGCCAGAGCCCGAACAGAATCATCACCCCGTCCCATGGAATGTTGGACAGGATCTCTCCGATCCCGGAATCAATCGCGTCGATAATGCTACTCATGCAACTTCCTCCTCGCGGTATCAACCGCGTGTGACAACTCTCGAATCCACCAACTCACCAGCGCGCGGGATCTGAACTCGGGCCACTCCCGGTCGGACACCCTCTTGCGAAGGTGGTAGCACCGACCGGGGTGTTCCGTGTCGCAGACCACGCACAACCGGTCAATTTCCGGCATACGAACCGATGTTCCGCGCGAGCCTGACGTAGGGATCGAGGTTCGCTTCCTCGTACCCGGCAGCCGTCAGGGCCTCGCAGAACTTGAGTACAGCCTCCTCAACGGTGGCGTACTCGTCAAGTGAAAACGTCGATCCATTCGCTTCGATCAGAACCAGACTGTTAGCGGCCACGGCGGCCCTCCTTCTTTTTGACTTCGTTACTCGGGTGCAGCAGCCACTTCTCGCCGGCTGCGTCGATTGCCTCGCGGCGCTTGGTTTCGAGGTAATCCGCCTCGCGCTCGGTGGGTTTGAAACTCGCCCTGGTGGTGACGCGCGGCCCGCGCGGCCGACGCCAGAAGGCGATCGGCACGGCCACGGACGCGATGGCTGCGAGGGCGGTGAGGATGGCCTCGGTCATGCGCCCTCCGCAAAGCGGTCGATGGGGCGGCCGTCCATGCTGCGGCAGTCGTCGCAGTACCAGAAGAGCGGCTGCGATACGGTGTCCGCATCCACTAACGTCAGCCCATTGGCGGTCTCCCGATACCAAGTGGCTTTCGCGATCTGCACGTTGGTACTGCCGCACTCCGGGCACTCCCATCGAGGGCGAGCGCCGTCCTCGCGGCCGTGGGGAAGGGGAATCAAATCTGTCTGACTCATGCGAATAACTCCATCTGTGGTGGATCGTAAACAAGACGGTCGCCATCCCACACTCTGCCGTTGCCGTAGAGCCTGTAGTGGCGACCGTAGAGGGTGAGGGTGGCCGAGGTGAAGGGTGGGGCCGCTCGAACGTCTGCCGTGGCCTCGTGGTACTCGTCGCGCAGCGTCTCGTACAGTTTCGAGGCGGTTGCGAACGAATCTGCGGGCCAGCGGTTCGGGCCGATGATCAGGAAGCCGCTCATGGGCTACCTCCTTCGGCCTTTGCGCGCGGGTGGCCGTGCTCGGGGATCGGGCGATCCTGCTCACACTCGATGCACTGCTCGATGGCGCCGTCCGGGCCGGTGGCCCCGCAGCGCAGCCGGTAAACCGAGTAGGTGTGCGAGTCCTTGTTGGTCGCATACACGTCGATGTAGCGACCGCAGCCGTAGTTGGTCATGGCTTGTCTCCTGTGGCTTTGGCGAGGGCGGCGCGGGCGGCTTGCAAAATTGGCTCACCGTCGGTTGTGCCTTGAATGCTACGGGCGGCCGCCGGTAGCAATTCCTCAAGCGCAGCCAAAAGATCGGGAGCTGCTGCGATCAAGCGGGCGTTGGCGGCGCTCTCCGCGCCGGGGCGTTTGATGGCGCTACTGATGGCGCATACGCCGCGGCCTCCGGCCTTGACCGAAATAGATGCGTAGTATTCGTTGTGGTAGCCATCGGCCGTCCACGGGGCGGGTGTGTGTTGCTGGCTCACGGCATCACCTCCGCTGGCGTGGCCTTGCCGCTTTCGGCGCGCAGCACACGCTCGATTGCCGCGCAGACCTGATAACTGTCACGCAACCCGTTCGGCGCTCCGGGCACGTTGAATCGCGGCTTCATGTTGAGCGTGTACAGGGCCAGTTCGAGGGCCTTCTTCAGGTCGGAGTCGGCGGTGCGGGCCTCCACCTCGTGCCCGCCAGCCACGATGGACACGTCGTCGATCCATGCGGCGTCGGCGTCGTGGGTGCGGCGCACCAGTTCAATGTCCTCGTTCAGCAGTTCCAGCGTCTCGCTCACGGCGTCGCAGTCGGGATCTGTCACGCCCGCAAACTCGAAGCAAACGGTTACGCGCAGGGCGCTCAGGTTCATCTGGTTCATCGGTCGGTCTCCTGCGATTCGGTGTGACCAAGCCATGCTTGGCCGATCAGTTCAACAAACATGGATCGGAAGAAGATGCGGAGGTCGTCGGCTGTGTCGTCCTCGTCGATGGCCTCGAACAGGTCGTAGTCGAGCATCTCGATGGCGTCCCGCAGGTCGTCCTCGTCGGCTTCGGCCACTGGCTCGCGGCGGGTCTCGGATCGTTCGGTGCGACCGCCGTCCTCGAACCAGTGATCGGTAATCACCATGCAGTCGGTCGCGGGGTCGTAGTCGTATTCGGTCGTGACCAGTCGGTTGGTGGCGGTCATGAGCGAGCCTCCGCTTGGGCCAGCGTCCAACGGGCGGCTTTCATAGCGGCCTGATGGTCGGGGTCAAGGTCATCTTCGATCTGGTTGAGCGCCCATTCGAGGGCTTCGGCCAGTTCGGTTATCAGTTCGTCGTTCGTGAGCGTCGGTCGGTTGGTCATTGGAGTCTCCCGGGGGCTTGCGCCCCCATCGTTGGTGTTGGTGTCAGTACAGGACAGGCAGGACGTTGTGCTTCGCGTCCATCGTGAACAGGGCGCCAGCGTCGTTGCCTTCGTCATCGGCGACCGGGAACACAAGATTGCCGTCATCCAACTGGATTACCACGGAGCGTGAGATGAAGCCCATGTTGTCGGCTTCCTCCTGCGTCATGTAGCGCACGGCGGTGATCTTGCGGTTCACCAGTTGAGCGGCAGCAACTTCCTCCCAGTATTCGGTGCGCTGCGCGGGGTCTTTGAGGTTCAGTTGTTTGGTAGTCATGTCGTTCGTTCCTGTGGTTTGTTGAGGGTCGGTTGCGATCAGATCAGACCGCGTACGGCAAAGGAAACGGTTTCGCGTCCCGCGACTATCAGGTGGTCAAGCACACGAACATCGATCAGGGCCAGCGCGTCTTTGAGTCGGCTGGTGATGAATTCGTCGGCGCGGCTTGGCTCGGGCACTCCGCTCGGATGGTTGTGAACCAGCACGATTGCGGCGGCGTTGTGGGCCAGCGTTGCCTTCACAACCTCTCGAGGATGCACGCTCGCGCCGTCGATGGTGCCGCGGAACAGTTCGTCGAAGGCGATGACGCGGTGGCGGTTGTCGAGGTAAGCGATGCAGAACACTTCGTGCGGTCTGTCGGCCAGCGTGAGGTTGACGTAATCGCGGAGGGCTTGCGGGCTGGTCAAGGCCGTGCCCGGTTGCTTGAGGCGGGCCCAGAGGTACTGCTTGGCGAGGGCGATGGTGGCGTCCTCGTCGATGGCGGCGGGCCGGGTGGTGGGCTGGACGGCGTAGAGGGCCGGGGCTTCGGATCGGACGGATCGGGTCTTGCGGGTCATGCGGTACTTCCTGTGTTGCGGTTGGTTCGGTCGGTCAGAGGGCAGCGGCGACGCGCTCAAGGGTCTCGATCAGGCGAGTGCGCTCCGCGTAGTCCGGGATCGCGCTGTAACTGGATTCGGTGTCGTTGGCGTCGTAGCAGCACATGACGGCCTGTCGAGTCAGTGGCACTGGCTCGACCGTGACGTAATCAAGGTCGCGGTCGTAATCGACGAACAGGACGCGGCCAGAGGCGAGCCGTGTCGCGGCGATGCGCTGGCCTCGGTCGGTGTAGTGGCGTCCGGTGTTGAAGGCGATGATCGGTTGGTCGGTCATGGTCGGTTCCTCTTGGTTGGGTCGGTCGGTCGGTATCGAGCAACGCTCGATCCGGTGGCGATCTTTTTCTACCGGTCAACGGGCGTCAAACACTTTCTTCGTGCTCGACCACGAGGCGGATAGTGCCGGCCACCAGTTCCCCAAGTTCCCAAAAGTTCCCAAACGTTGGGAATCACTATTCGACTATCCTGTGTGTATGTAAGTAGTTGATATATATATATAAGTATTATTATTTTTTATATCTTTTCTCTCTCATTTCCCAAGTTCCCAGCCCTCCCCCCTTTCCTAGACTTATCCACAACCTCACCCCTCTTAACCTCGGGAACCCGGGAAGTTGGGAATTTGGGGAATCGACGGTCGAATTGACAGGTAAGTGTCTGAGCGGCAAGGAAAAAGAGGGTCGAAAAGTGATTCCCAAGGCTTGGGAAGTGTTGGGAATTTTGGGAAACGGGTCGAATCGGGGTGATTGGGTGGACTAGATCAGTGGGCTGAGGGCCCGGAAGTGGGCCGTGGTCGCTGTCCCCTTCCTCCCATGTCCTCACATGCTCACGGATCAACCTTGCGCTCAGAGTTGAGCGGCGCTAAATTCGACGTCCATGCAGCGGTCAGAAGAACGGGAGCAAGCACGGTTCGTGAAGTGGACGCACAAGCGCGAGGTGCGGGCAGTCATGCCAGACCTTCGCTGGATGCACCACTCACCCAACGGCGGCCAGCGATCCGCCTTCACCGGAGCGCAGATGACCGCGCTTGGCGTCAAGCGTGGCTGGCCGGATCTGGTGATTCCCATGCCCAACGGCGGGCTCGCCATCGAGATGAAGTCCGACGTGGGCCGCGTGTCCGACGAGCAATCCGAATGGCTTGCCCGGTTCGAGGCGTGCGGCTGGACGTGCGTCGTGTGCCGGTCGGCCAGCGAGGCGCGATCGGAGGTGCTGCGGTTCTTTGGCGTGGCAGAGGGCGCTCTGCCGGAGGTGGAGTGATGCAACTGCCTGACCTTGGGTTCGATCCGTTCTTCGAGGGCGAGGGCATCCGTGCCCGCGTGCTGCACGCATTGACCGATGAGCCACAATCCGGACGCCAACTGGCCGGCTATCTGCACGGTCTCACCCGCAAACAGATCGCCGACGCGCTCAATGCGCTCTACCTGATGGAGCGTGTGACCCGGATCGGACGCAAGTCGGGTGCGACCTGGCGCAGACAGACGCGCGAGGAGGCCGACGAGGCCGAGCGCAGGCGAGTCAGGGGGCGGGGTGGGGACTGGTGACGCGGTGGGGGCCGGGGGTCAGGGGGGGGCATCGAGATCGGCGGGTGGGGGCGGCATATTTTTTAGGCCCATCCCCCCGCGCGTTCGCGCGAGGCGACCCCAGTCGAATAACGCGGCCCAACAAACAATCCGCCCATGAACCAACCGACAAACAAGCCGCATCGGGCCAGCGAGAGGGGCTTCTAAGTGCTCTACCTATCCGCAGGCCACCATCCCGCCGCACCCGGTGCGGCTTGGAAGGGCTTTGTCGAACACACCGAAGCGAAGGAATGGGTCCGACTGCTCTCGGCAATGTTGCCATCAGCCAAAGTGGTTCCGACCGGCGACCTGAATCGCAAAGTGGCGTGGATCAACCAGACCGCCAAACACCAAGACCTCGCCATTGAGATCCACTTCAACGCCGCGACACCGACCGCGCGCGGATCTGAAACGCTGTTCTTCCCAGGCTCAACCCGCGGTCAGACGATCGCGTATCACATCCAGGACGAGCTCGCCAAGTTCTTCCGTCCAAGCCGCGGTGTGAAACCGGGCTTCTACCAGGCGGACCCGTCCAAGGGCCCGCTGCATTTCCTCAAGGCGACGGCTTGTACGTCGCTGATCATCGAGCCCGAGTTCATCTACCACGCCGAGGACATTCAGATGTACCGGATGGCCTGCTGTGTCGCGCTCGCTCACACCCTCCGGAGATACACCGATGACGCACGAATCCCCGATTACGTTCCGTGACTGGCTCCGCGGAGCCGCCAAATCGAAGACGGTTTACTGGAACGTCTTGCTCGCCATTTTGGGCGGGCTCGAGCTGATGGGCGGGCACATGACGGCGCTCTGGGGCCAAGAAGTCGCCGCGGCGATTTTGCTCGTGGGCAGTGTGGCCAACCTGGCGCTGCGCGCCATCACCACGACGCCTATTCCCCACAAGTAACAACCACGCGAAAGGCCAACATCCATGCTCGCCGCCCTCGACCCTCGTGTTTGGCTGATCCTTGCCATGGCCATTTTGGCATCGGCAGGTCTTGGCTACCTCGAGGGTCATCGACGCGCTTCAACCGCTTGCAAGATTGCGGAAGCCAAACGGGAGGCCACGACAACGGCCATCTCCACTGGCTCGCAGGCTGCCGCCAATGCTTCGGACTCGGCGACAACGAACCGTCTGCAAGCGACCGTCACCAAGTTGAAGGCCGACAAGGCCAGCCTCCAAGCCCAAATCGAGGAACTTCGCAATGCGCGCCCTGCTTCTCCTGACTGTCGCCTGCCTGACGGGCTGCGCGACGCCATCAATCGTAGTCTCGACCCCGAAGGTGCCCGATGAATACCTTGAAAAGTGCCCTGAAAGAGTGGCTGCTCGCCTCGTCCAAGCTGATCAGTACGACCTGGCGCGTGCTCTTGTTGATTCTGTCGAGTGGGGTCGAGCGTGCAAGGCGCGCTTTGACGCACTCATCGAAGCCGTAAAGGCTCGTCAGCAGTTGGCGGGTGAGTTGGAGCAGCACAGAGGTTCCCGGAAATGAGCATCGAAACGAAAGAAAGCGGCCATGATCTGACGCATTACCGCCTCACTATGATTGAAGAGACGTTGCGTGTCGTGTCCGAGAACCTACAACGTCTGACGACACTCGAGCAGCGCCACATCGACACCCGAGAATCGCTCGATCGAGCCTTCGACACCATCGAGAAGGTGGATATGCGCCTCAAGCACGTCGAACTCGAGATGCCGGTCCTGAAAATCGTCAAGAACTGGGTGATCACGGCAGTTGTCGGCATCGTCGGCTTGGTTGCGATCGCCGTATTTGCCTTGATCACCAAATGACGAACCCGCAAAAGGGCCAACCACAGCACCGAGACATCGCCACCTTCACTGAGGAGGGGCTGACGCTCACTCAGGAGGCGTATTGCCGCGCGCGGGCCATGGGAATGACCATGCGCGAGGCCCGAACCGCGTGCGGATCGGAGGTCTCCGAGAAGACCTTGAAACGATGGGAGCGCGAGAACCCGCAAATCAGCGCGCGCATTCAAGAACTCTCCAAGATGGCGTCCAAAAACGCCATTCTGAAGACCGGATTGGACCGTCAATGGGTCATATCACGCCTGATGACGGTGGCCGACCGGTGTATGCAAGCCGAGGAAGTCACTGACAAGAAGGGAACTCCTACCGGAGAGTACAAGTTCGACTCGATAGGCGCGACACGCGCGCTCGAACTGCTCGGCAAGACGCTAAACATGTTCGACGGTGGAAAGAACGCGCTGGATGATGCCTATGAACACCTCTCCGACGACGACCTTGCCCGAATCGCTGAAGAGCTTGCCGCCAAGACAGGCGTACTTGCGCGTATTGCAAGAGATCAACAAGCGGCAGGAGCAGGACAAACTCTCGAGATACAAGCCCTACGAGAAGCAGAAGTTGTTTCACTCGAAGGGGATGACGCATCGGGAGAGATTGTTCCGAGCGGGGAACCAGCTTGGGAAGACCTGGAGCTCGGCGTACGAGACGGCCTACCACCTGACGGGCCTCTATCCTGAGTGGTGGGAAGGCAAACGCTGGAACCGCGCCGTAACCGGATGGGCGCTTGGCGAGTCGATGGAATCGACCCGCGACACCCTGCAACGCCTGGTCATGGGACGCCCCGGGGAGTGGGGTACGGGGACCATTCCGAAACGGACCATGGTCGGCGATCCGAAACGAGCCCAGGGCATTGCCGACAGCATCGACATGGTGACTGTCAAGCACGTCTCGGGCGGCTTGTCGCGCCTGTACTTCAAGAGTTACGAGAAGGGGCGCTCGAAACTGCAGGGCGAGACGATCGACTTCGCTGCGCTCGACGAAGAGCCGCCCGCTGACATCTACACCGAAGTTCTGACGCGCACCAACGCAACGAAGGGGATCGTCTGGATCACCTTCACCCCGTTGCTTGGCATGTCGGATGTCGTTCGCATGTTCCTGCAGGACGCAACCCCGGAACGCGCCGACATCAACATGACCATCGACGACGTGGATCACTACACGCCGGAGGAACGGGCCAAGATCATCGCCAGTTACCCGGCGCACGAACGCGAGGCGCGCGCGAAGGGTATTCCGATCCTGGGCTCGGGCCGAGTGTTTCCGATCGCCGAGTCGGAACTGCGCGTCGAACCGTTCCCGATCCCGGACTTCTGGCCGCAGATCGTCGGAATCGACTTCGGTTGGGATCACCCGACCGCCTGCGCCTGGCTTGCCTGGGATCGTGAGACCGACACGACCTACGTCTACGACGCGATCAAACGCCGGGAAAGTACGCCGCGCGACATCGCGCCGATGATCATTACCCGCGGCGCCTGGTTGCCCGTTGCATGGCCGCACGACGGTCTGCAAACCGAAAAGGGCTCGGGCATTCAACTCGCAGAGCTGTACCGCCAGCACGGGGTCAACATGCTGCACGAGAAAGCCTCGATGCCTGAGACCGGGGCCGAGGGCGGCATTCAACAGTCGCGCTTCTCGGTCGAGGCGGGCGTGATGGCCATGCTCACGGCCATGCAGGCCGGCAAGTTCAAAGTCTTCTCGCACCTAAACGACTGGTGGGACGAGTTTCGTCTCTACCACCGCAAGGACGGAAAGATCGTGAAGGACGGCGACGACTTGATCTCGGCCGTGCGCTACGCCTACTCGATGCGCCGCGCTGCGATCACGCCGCCAGATCCCTCCAAATCGATGCTCAACCCGCGTCGCTCGTTTGATTGGCGCGCGGGGTGAGTCGAATAGGGATCTCGATACCAGAATGACCCAAACCATAGTGGACAGGCCATGGCTGTAGCCGACATCCAACTGACCAGCGCCGCGATAGAGGACGAAACGCCCGCTGTGCGGCCCCGTCGTGGTGTCGTCGTGAGCGAAGAGCCCACAAACCGCGATCTGCCGGAAGAACTCAAAGACACCGCGCTTGAGCGTCGGCATGTCGAGATGTTCCTCATGGAGATCAAGAACCAGCCGCACTGGCGCCGTGAGGCCGATCGTGCCGCTGATTACTACGACGGCAACCAACTCAACGACGAGACCGTTACCACGCTGCAAGAGCGCGGGCAGCCGCCGCTCGTCACGAACCTGATCAAGCCGACGATCGACACCGTTCTCGGCATGGAGGCCAAGACGCGCACCGACTGGCGCGTACGGCCCGAAGACGACGAAGTGTGCGATGACGACCTGGCCGAGGCCCTGTCGATCAAGCTGAAGCACGCCGAGATCGAGAGCCGGGCCGATCGGGCCGTCTCCGATGCCTACGGCGCGCAGCTGAAGGCCGGCCTGGGATGGGTCGAAGTTGCCAAGGAACACGATCCGTTTCGCTGCCCGTACCGGGTGAAGTACATCCACCGACGGGAAATCTTCTGGGACTGGCGGGCCGAACAGCCCGACCTTTCCGACGCCCGGTATCTGATCCGGCGCCGATGGGTGGACCTCGAGCACGCGATTGCTCTGATGCCCCAGTACGCGGACCTCTTCCGCATGACCACCTCCGGGTGGGCCAACTTCGATCCGCTGCTCGAGCAGGACACCCGACTGGTGCAGTCCTGGGAAATCGAGCGCGACACCCGTCTTTCGGCGGCCGACTGGCGCGACATCCAGCGCGAGCGGATCTGTTTATACGAGATCTGGTATCGGAAGTGGGTGCGCGGATACCTGATGACCCTCCCCAACGGTCGTCGCATCGAACCCGATTTCGACAACCCCCGTCATGCCGAGGCGATCGTTTCCGGTTACGCGACCGTGCGTTCGGCCACCTTTCAAAAGGTCCGCCTCGCCTGGTACACCGGCCCCCACTTCCTCTATGACGTGCCGAGCCCGTATCAGCACGGCATGTTCCCGTACGTTCCGTTCTTCGGCTACCGGGAAGACCTGACCAACGTCCCATACGGCTTGGTCCGCTCGATGATCTCTCCGCAGGACGAGATCAACGCGCGCAAGTCGAAGATGTTGTGGTCGCTCAACAGTCGCCGCGTCATCGTCGATGCCGATGCGATCGTCGATCACGGCAAGGCGGCCGAGGAAGTGGCGCGTCCGGATGCCTACATCATCCTGAACCCGAACCGCAAACCGCAGAGCCAGTTCAAGGTCGAACCGGGCTCCGAACTTGTGGCGCAGCAGTTCCAGGTCATGCAGGAAGCCAAGCTCGAGATCGCCGAGTCTTCGGGCATCCACAAGTCGATGCAGGGCCAGCAATCGGGCGCGACCTCGGGTCTCGCCATCAACTCGCTGGTCGAGCAGGGCCTCAACACGCTGGCCGAGATCAACGACAACTACCGCTACAGCCGCCGCATCGTCGGCGAAATGCTGTTCGACCTGGTGCGTCAGAACCTTGCCCAGGGCCCGGCCCGCGTGGTCATTGGCCAGGGCAAGCAGCGCAAGGTGATTCCGCTTAACACGCCGGCCGTTGACGAAGAGACGGGCCAGCAGACGATCCTCAACGACGTGTCGAAGGTGCGCGCCAAGGTTGTCCTCGATGACATCCCGAGCACGCCGACCTACCGCACGCAGCAGTTCATGATGCTGACCGAAGTCACGAAGTCCCTGCCGCCCGAACTTCAGGCACAGGTCATCGACTTTGTGGTGGAAGCCACGGATCTGCCGAAGCGCCACCAGATTGCCGACCGCCTCCGGTCTGCCATCGGCATCCAGTCTCCCGAGCAGCAAGAGGCCGCCGCGCAAGCGCAGGCCCAGATGCAGCAGGAAGAGATGGCGATGCTGCGCCAGGAGCGCCAGGTCAAGATGCAAGAGACCGCGGCCAAGGCGCAGAAGCTCATGGCCGAGGCGCAGCAGATCCAAGGCGGACTGGCTGCCGGTGGCGAAGCCGCCGAGATGCAGTCCATGTTCGAGCAGCAGATGAGGCCGCTCTACGAGCAGATCACGTTGCTCAAGACTCAGCTCGCCAACCGCGAGCGCGAGATCCAGACTAAGTACCAGTCCGACATCGAGAAGGCCAACATCGATGCGGCCGCCAAGATCGAAGCCGAGCGCGCGAAGGCTGCCAGCATGGACGCGCTCAAGCCGTTTGCCGACCAGATCCAGGCGCTTGTTGGCCAGATCCAGCAGATGAGCGTCGAGCACAAGGCGGCGATCGACCAACTGAACACCGAGCACAAGGCAGAACTGCAGGTGCTTCGTTCAGAAGTGGAGATGGTGCGCAAGACGGCCGAAGAGAAGCCCGAACCTGCAGAAAAGGAAGAGAAGGAAGACCCCGCCATGGCGCAGGTTCTTGCCACGCTCGCCCAGACTCAGGCGGCGCTTGCCAAGGTCATGAGCACGCCGAAGAAGACGAAGATTATCGAGGACAAAGACGGACGCGCGATTGGCGCTGTAACCCAACCGAGTGACGAGGAGTAACACGAGATGGCAGTCAACTACACCACGGCAGTCAAGAACGCCCGGCTCGATGCCGTTGTCACTGCCATTGGATCAGCCGGCGTTCTCGAAATCGGAACGGCGGGCATGGCCAGCGTGCTTGCCACGATCGCTCTTGGCAACCCTGCCGGCACATCGGCTGGCGGCGTGCTGACGTTCTCCGGCTTCCCGCGCACTGACTCGTCGGCCGATGCCTCTGGCACCGCAGCCGCCGCGCGCATTCGCACCGCTTCTGGCGGAACAGATGTCATCACGGGCCTGACCGTTGGCACGTCGGGTACCGACATCGTGCTCGATAGCGTAAGCATCACGGCCGGGCAGTCGGTGACGATCAACTCCGCCACCATCACCCACGCTTGAGGCACGGATATGTCAAAGGCAAACACATTTGAAAACGATCTGCTCAAGCTGATCTTCAACGCAACGGCGATTGCTAATCTTGCTGATAACGCTGCGTCGAGCCCGGTCACGAACCTCTACGTCAGCCTGCATAGCGCCGATCCTGGCGAAGCCGCAGACCAGACGTCTAGCGAAGTGGTGTACACTGGTTACGCTCGAGTCGCTGTCGCGCGCACCAACGGTGGCTGGACAGTCACTGGTTCTGACGTAACGAACGCGTCGACCATTACTTTCCCGCAATGCACCGGCGGTACAGCAACGGCGTCTCATGTGGCTGTTGGTACGGACTCTACAGGTGCAGGAAAGGTGCTCTACAAGGGCGCGCTTGCTTCGCCGCTGTCTATTTCCCTTGGTATTCAGCCGCTCTTCTCTGCTGGCGCGCTGGATATCTCGGAGGACTGATGTCGTGCAGCAATGCCAGCACTGCCTTCGTCTGCTTGAGGACGGTGAGCATTGCCCGGACCACCCAGACGCGATTCCAGTCCATTTGAACCAAGAGGACGAAGAAACAGATGGGCTTTAAGAATGTCCGCCAGCTTGCTCAGTCCATCGACAACGATGGGCAGAGCTGGCTTTCATGGGTACACAAGACCACGGGGCCGACCTCCACGACCGGCCGTTGGATGGACTTGTCCATGGGCGCGGGCACGCCGAAGTTCAATGCCTATGGCGGCGCTCCGCTTACTGCAACGCCGTTTGTGGGCGCAGGCAACGACGGGATTTACTGCGGGCCAACGCCGCCCGCGGGGCAGACAAAGCACCTGACTAATTTCTTCATCCAAAGCGGCAGCGTGAATCTGGTTCCAGCGTACTTCTTGCTGTGCGACTACCTGCTGCAATACCCGTTCATCGACGGCGACGAGTCTGCCGAGCAAGTAATGGACAACACCGAGACGCTGCCGCGCAGCAACGGCAAAGGCGTCGAGTGCATGGTTGTGTGTACGGCGCCAATGGCGGCAAACGCCAACGTGACCGTCAAGTACACAAACCAGGATGGCGTGCCGAACCGCACATCGACCTTCTCACTGATTGCCGCGGGCGCGGTAGGGGTCTTGGTTAACGCCGGCAACAACTTACTTACAGCAGGCGGCGTTTCTCCATTTATTCCGATGCAGGGTTCCGACTACGGTATCCGCTCGATTGATTCAGTCACGTTTGATGCGGCAACGGGCGGCTTCATGTCGTTTGTGCTGATGAAGCGAGTCGCACAGATCCAGTTGCGCGAGGCCGGCGTCGCTTGCGAGATGGATCAGTTCACGCAACGCGGTGGCGTGTTGCCAAAGATTGAGAACGGCGCCTATCTGAACATGATCTACAACACGGGGCAAGGCGGTACGGCGATCCCGCTGCGTGCAGCATTGGAATTCACATGGAGATGAAACATGGGCTTTAGCAGTATGGACGATCTCGTTAACGAGATCACAAACAACGGCAAGTTCTATCGAGCCGACTGGATGAAGACGACCGGTGCCGCCGCCTACACGGCAGGCCACTGGTACGACCTTTCCCAGATCGCCGGCTTGCCGGTTGCCAACACGTACTCGGGCACCGCGCTCAATGCGCAAGTGCCGGACGAAACGCTCGGCTGGACGCTGTACCACGGCGGCAACGTGTCAAGCGACACGAAGCATCTGCTCAACATGGCAGCCATGACCGCGGTGGCGACGGGCGTGCCAAGCGCGCTGATGCTTGTTGATTACTGCTTGTATTACCCGGGCATTGATACCCGCGTCACGACCGCGCAGACGCTTGTCAACACCAACGCGCTGACGCGGTACACCGACGGCAAGGGCCTGCGCGCATTTATGCCGTACACGACAGTCTCAGGCACACCGGCAGCGACTCCGGTGCTGACGATGAGTTACACGCGCGAGGACACGGGCGGCACGGACACGGGCCGCTCGCTTGGCGCGGTTACGAACTTCTCGGCGGGTTCTGCGGCGCTGACGATCATTCCAAAGATCGCTCACTCTGGCGTGGCTGCCAACAACTACGGCCCGTTCCTGCCGCTGGCTGGCGGCGATGCCGGCATTCGCTCGGTGCAGACGGTCCAGTTCACAACGGCGCACACCGGCACCAGCATTCTTGCGGCCCTCGTGATCTGCAAGCCGCTGGCGTTTATCCCGCTCACGACCGTCTCGGTCGCTGCCGAGCGTGATCTCGTGAACCAGCTGCCGAGCCTGCCGCAGATCCGTGACGGCGCTGCGCTCAACTGGCTGTACTTCGCTGGTGCTGCTACTGGCGCTTCGACCAACTTCTACGGCTCGCTCGAGTTCGGTTGGGGCTGATCCATGCTCAAGCAGAACCTCACCCTGAACGCGCAATACCCTCGCCGGATGATCGGCGGGGGTAACGCGCAAGACCGGACGATGTTCGGACGCACGTCCCTGCGCAATCAGGGGGCGGGCCTGGGTGGGATTCTGCCTACCAGCGGGCTGCCGGTCGGAAATCTGGCCGGTGGCTCGTGGAGCCTGCCTCCCAAAGCGGGAGGCATGAGCAGCCGCAATGACTCGGAAGGAACTGCGACGTTGTCCGCAACTGGTGTCGCAGTACAGACCCAGCAGAACATATCTTCTAGCATTACGGCTGCAGCCTCATTAACCGCGGCCGGAAGTATGTATGGGCTGATTTCTGCCACAATCGTAGTTAACACGGGGCAAGCAACAGCTAACGAGATCGCCGACGCGGTTTGGAATAAGACGCTTCCCTAAGGGCCGCCCATGAGTACGTCAGGCCAGCGGCTAGTCTTTCTGTCCGGCCTGCCAAGCGGGACTGCTGCCCAGCACCTATTAGCAATTAAACAGTCCGGGGTAACCGCCGGACAGATGCTGCTTTCCCGGTCTGCTCTGCTGACCGGCACCGCTGGGCAGCACTTACTAGACTCCGGCGTACCAGCTGGCTCTCGCACAGGTAATTTAGCCGCTATCGAAGCTGCAGATATATTTGCAGCAAACGGTGGTACAGGGGCCGGGATATCCGGCACATTCAATGGCATTGAGCTCGGTGACGACTCTTTTGCTTCGTTCGGTAACGTACTAACGTTTGGTAGCTTCGGAGCTACTGAAGTAGGCCAAGACGCGCTTGCTTCGCTTGGTTCAGTACTTGTCACTGGATCTATTGCCGCAACAGATCAAACCGATAGTCTGGCTGCTGCTGGCTTGGTGCTTGTCACCGGATCGTGGGCAGTTACAGAAGTTGGTGCGGATTCTTTGTCTGCAGTCGGGTCTGTGGCTAATCTCGGCGTCTTTGCCACTACCGAGACGGGAGCTGATCAGCTTGCAGCTGCCGGGTTAGTAGTAACAACCGGAGCTTTAGCTGGCGTTGAGTTTGGCGCTGACACGTTGTCGGCCACAGGCTTGACCCTTGTCTCTGGTGCGCTGGCCGTTGGCGAAACTGGGCAAGACGTATTTGCGGCGTCTGGTACCGCGTTCTGGGTGCCGGTTGTTGGTGTTGCTGCTGCTACGGAAACCGCTACCGACCAGCTGAGCGGGTTTGCCAAGCTGCTTGTTCGCGGAACGATCGTTGGCATCGAACAGCCGGATCAATTCAGCGGTACCGCCAAGCTAATAGTTAAAGGCGCGCAATCGGCCCAAGAAACCGGCGACGATTCCTTCTTTGCTATCGACTTGCTCCGGTTTGGGTACTGGAACAAGATCAAGTCGGAGGTCGTAACCCGGCGGATCAAACTCGACGTATCTACTGTAGAGATTGACCTAAACCCGGTCGCCCAGCAGATCAAGCTGAACCCATATGCGGCGGTTATCTCTGCCAATGTCGCAGCCGTACAGGCGCGCATGGACGTTCAGGCGCAGTTACTGGCGCTTACGTACAAGATCGGCGTGTTCCTTAAGTTTGCCTTCCTTGACGAAAATGCGCAGCTGTCTGACGCTATAACTGGGTTTGATATTGGCAAGGGAGCTAGTGACGCCGTTTCGGCCATTGATCAGCTCTTGTTTGGGCTTAACCGCCCCTTGCAAGATGGTTTTGTTGCTTTTTCGCAACACGCAGTACATTTGGGGAAGCAACTAGGCGAAGACGCTTTCCAGGCTATCGATTCCGAAGTGCTAAGCGTCGTAAAGGAGCTGAACGACGTACCAGCGGCCAGGGACGCTTTGCGAGCGGATATCTATAAGGCACTGGCGGACGCCGCTAAGGTTTTAGACTCCATCAGCCGTGGCTCTGGCAAGGCGCTTACTGACACAGCTGCCGCCTCGGATACCCGTAGCTCAAGCGTCGCCAAGGCGCTAGCAGACGCTGCCCGTAGCTCTGATGCCGCTAACCGCAGTACGGTCAAGCAGCTCTTTGACGCTGCTAGGGCTATTGAGGCCATAACGGTAGGCCTGTTTAAGGCCGCCGCCGACGGGGCGCGTGCTTCTGATGCGGCTAACCGAGCAGTAGCAAAGGTGTTGGTTGATACCTCGTTAGCGGCGGATACCGCTGCTAAGTCGTTTGTGCGGCCAGTTAGTGATGCTGCCCGTAGCTCGGATACCGCGTCTTTAGTGACCGGTAAGGCACTTTTAGACTCAGCTAAGACCACTGAAACCGTCGTGTATCAGACAGCGAAGTCGCTATCCGACACCCCTCGGGCGTTGGATTTAGCTGGTAAGGCGGTGTCTAAGAAGCTATCTGATTCGGCTGCAGTTTTTGAAAAAGCCGTTAACGCAGTAACCAGGCCCCTTTTGGACGGAGCCCGGGCGCTGGACGCTATTACGGTTATCCGGGGTAAGAACTTCTTCGACGTTGTTGGCGCGACCGACGACTTTGACGGCGCTCTGTCCTTAGAAGATGACCAGGAAATGGTCTTTTCCAAGAGCGTCAGCGACTCAGCGTTTATCATTTCAACCTTCAACCGTCAAATTGGGTACAATCGGACTTATGGGGACTCTGCCCAGGTGACGGATATCGTTACCAATACCTCGGGTAAGGGTCATTTTGATAGTGTGGGCGTTGGTAGTTCGGGAACCCTACGCTCGCAAGGTTATTGTGAGGCCTCATACTTTGCAGAGGACTACGTTGGCGATTCCCGTAACTTCTCTTGAGGTACTGTAGATGAACTCCTTGGAAAATCTTAAGGTTAAGGGCCGGCTGAAGATCGTTCTCCGTGGTAAGGATGGCGCGATTAAAGACGAGCGCGAAGTGGACAACCTCGTGGTTAACACTGGTCTTGGCTACATTGTCAGCCGCATGGTTGGCACGGCTAAAGTTGTTATGTCCCACATGGCGTTGGGCTCGTCTACTACTGCAGCCGCTGCGGCGCAGACTGACTTGGTCAGCGTCCTAGGTGTTCGTGAAGCGATTGACTCGACCACAATCAGCGGCACCAACAACGAAAAGGTCACGTATGTCGCCTCGTTTGAGGCTGGCGACGCGACTGGTGCTGTAACTGAGGCGGGCATTTTTAACGCCGCTACGGCTGGCGATATGCTTTGCCGTACTGTGTTTCCGGTGGTCAACAAGGGAGCAGACGACTCTATGACTGTATCCTGGACCATCACCCTCTCGGCCGTGTAACAAACAGTGGGGGAGTAGCGATACTCCCCCACGGTTTCTACTTTCGGCTAATTAGGGGCACAGAATGGCAACAATTACGCTTCGTTCGGTAAAGGGCTCTCCGCTTACAAACGCTGAAGTTGACGCTAACTTTAGCAACATAAACACCGAACTCGGTACAAAGCTTTCTGCTACCGGCGGAACTTTAACGGGCGGCATAACCGTTCCGTCGGTTACGCTTAGCGGTAGCGGCGGTCAGCCGGGTGTTGCCACTTTAACTTGGAACGATACAGCCGGTACGTTGGACCTTGGCCTTAAAGGTGGCAACGTAACAATGCAGATCGGAGAAGAGTTATTTCTCCGAGTAACAAATTCCACTGGCAGCGCTATCCCAAAGGGCTCTGTTGTTTACATCACTGGTTCCACTGGTAGCCATGTAAACGTTGTCCTTTCACAAGCGAATAGCGAAGGTACTTCTAGCAAAACGCTTGGCATAACTGCCGAGACTATTGCTAACGCACAGACTGGATTTGTAGCCACAAACGGAATTGTTTCTGGCCTTGATACTTCAACGCTTACTGAAGGTGGTGCTGTCTGGCTGTCCGCGACTGTTGCTGGTGGGCTTACGTCTACTCGTCCGTCTCCGCCTGATCATGCTGTCCTTATAGGTTGGTGCGTAAAAAGCCACGCCAGTGTTGGCGCGCTTTACATTCATATTGCCAACGGGTACGAAGTAGCGGAGTTACACGACGTATTACTAACGTCTATCGCTAACAACCAAGTACTTAGCTATGAAAGCGCTAGCGGGCTGTGGAAAAACCGTTCACTAGCAACGGTCGCTAATACCGGTGCATTCAGCGATATCCTCAGCAAGCCAACCACGCTTTCTGGGTATGGAATTACTGATGCTCCGACTGTTACCGGAACAGGTGCGAGTGGTACGTGGGGGATCTCGATTACTGGGAATGCCGCGACCGCGACCACTTGGGAGACTGGGCGCACGATTGCACTGACCGGCGATGTAACGGGCACAAGCGGAACATTTAACGGCTCCGCGAACCTGTCATTCGCCACAACGCTTGCAAATTCCGGCGTCACCGCCGGCACCTACACCAAGGTCACTGTCGATGCAAAGGGACGGGTAACTGGCGGAACTAACCCGACCAACCTTTCCGGTTACGGAATTACCGACGCACTGTCCAGCAGCGCGACATCGACGCAAAGCGGCTACTTCGGCGACATCTTCTTGTACGACGACAGCACGCCGTCTCACTATCTGCAGATCACCAACAGCGCCAACCTGACTCTGGGTCGCGTTCTGAATCTGAACGTCAACGACGCGGATCGCACAATCTCCCTGTCTGGAAACCTCACCGTCTCTGCCGCAGCCACCGTTTCCGGCACGAACACGGGCGATCAGACCATTACCCTGACGGGCGACGTGACCGGATCTGGCACGGGATCGTTCGCAACGACGCTTGCCAACAGCGGCGTGGCTGCGGGTACTTATGGCGGCAACAACAGCATTCCGTCGATCACCTTTGACGCTAAGGGAAGAGCCACAGCTGCCTCTACGGTGACGCCTAGCGGAACGTGGGGCATCAGCATCACCGGCACCTCACGGGGCGTCGGCACTACCGATCCGCTCATTGGCACTGGCGGCCTTTGGGTTACAAGCGCAACAGGGCTGAACGTTGCGCGCAATGGCACGGCGTACGTTGCGCTGGACGCTGGCAACTACAGCAGCTACGCCTTGCCGCTTACAGGCGGAACGCTGACCGGAGCGCTCTCTGCGCCGAACTTCCGCGATGGCGCGGGCGCGTTCAACGTAAACCTTGGCAGCGGCGGCTCTGAAGGGCGCGGGCTTGTTGCCGGGTACAGCGGCGGCGCGTATGGCGGCATTGGTTTCAACGTGCGCCATACGGCAACCTCTGAAGAGCACATTGCGCCTAGCCCAGATACGACTTCGTATTTGCGGTTTCAAGGCGGCGGCTTTTTCTTCTTTGGCTCTGGGACGGGCGCGGCTGGCCGCACTGTTACCTACACAGGAAACGGCAATGCTCGCCTCGACGTATCGGGCAACTGGTACACGGCCGGGCAGATGTATGCGACCACAAGCCAGCATCTCGTCCTGAACACGGGGAATTACAACAGCTACGCACCAACGCTTACCGGAACCGGCGCGTCTGGCAGTTGGGGAATCAGCGTTACTGGAAACGCGGCAACCGCAACGCTTCTCGGCTCGTATGACCTGAGAACGATTTCGCCATCGGCGCAAACCGCAAGCCGGATCGGAACAGGCTTCACGAGCTGGGCCAACAACAACACCTCGCCCTATGCGGACTACATCCACCTGCGAAGCTACTCCGATAGCAGCGGCGGAAACGACAACCTTGTGATGTTTCGCAAGGACGCCATTGGTATGCGGATATGGCAGCAGTCCTTTGGCTCTGCAACCGCGTATTCAAGCTACGTTGATGTGATTACAAGCGGAAACTACAACAGTTACTCACCCACCCTGACAGGCGGCAACGCCAGCGGAACGTGGGGCATTAACATCAGCGGATCTGCGGCGCAGCTTGGAGGCGTCGCGGCAGCTAACTATTTCCGCACTGACGGCACTTATCCAAATGCGGATATGAATTCGCCAGTCGAGGGGTATTGGCACGTGGCCAGTAACGCGACTGGATTGCCCGAGGGTTACTACGGGCATCGTTGGGACTATGACCATCTGAATAATGGGCAGTGGATCGCGCAGTTCTACAGCCCGACATCAGGCGATCCCGGCTTGTGGTTCCGCCAGCGCCGCGACTACTCATGGCAAACTTGGCGCAAGTTTCTCGATAGCACCAACTACGGCAGCTACGCGCTTCCGCTAACTGGCGGAATCATGACCGGCCCGCTCACGTACAGGCTTGAAACGAGCGGCTCCGGCGAGGCTTGGCATCGGCAGATCCACTGGGGCAGATACGACGCAAGGTATACGGCCGGCGCGTTTCCAAACTATCTGCCGGGCGATGCTTTTGGCCTTCATGTAACCAACGCGTCCGATGCGGCATTCTTTGGGCTGATAAGTCGCGGCGCTGGCAGCAACGATTACAACGCCGTGATTGCTTGGGGCGATGACTCAGACGATGTGCTGCAGTTCCGCTTCAATAACGGCGTGGTGGCGCAAATGCAGCCATCAGGAGCGCTTCGCGTTCCAAGCCTAACTGCCGGCGGCTCAACCAACACCGACGCCACCCTCGGCATTCAGGGCACCTCGCACCTTACTGGAACAATCTACTTCGGCGGCACCGTTGGCAACGTGAACTCGTGGTCATCGCTGATGTCCTCAAGCGGAGGCAACGAAGTACATAGCGTTAACACATTTACGGTGAACCGCTCCGGATACGGCGGCGGCAACATTCTTGAAGCCACCACATCCGGTTATGTTTTGGGGGGCGGGAAGTTTCTCGCAGACGCTTGGGTTCACTCTGAGCGCGATTTCCCAAGTGGCACACTGATCCAGACAGACATCAACTACGCCGTCAGTAGCGGCGATCCGTTCATTCTCGAAATTCGCGGCAACTCATACGGCAGCGCTATCCCATTCGATATTCAATATCAGGGCTACATTTACTACGACACGATCATCAATCACGGCGGCTATTCAAACGGAACCAACATTTCCGGGTTGGTAGCCATCAACTACAACGGAAATCTTTGCTTTTGGTTTCCAAGCCAGTCGTACTGGCACGGCTATTACGTGCGCGTGTATGCCCCCTACGCAACCTATCCACGCAACCGCGTCACCTCTATCAGCGGCACAGGCAAGCCAACCAGTGCCAAAGAGGTTGGCTTGTCAGCGAACATTCGCCAGTCGCTCCATAGCGGAAACTACAACGATTACACGCTCATGCACCGTGGGAACGTCGATAACATCGACTTCAACACCTACGGCAACTACAACTCAAACGTAGTCTCTGGCTACATCGAAGGCAGCCCAAACAAGCCAACGGCGTACGCTTACAACTACGGCACAACCATCAGCTTCTACTCATATCCGGGGCAGGCCCAGTTCTATGTAAGCCACGCCGGCAATGATCTTTGCTTCCGTGGCGGCTGGGCTGCGGGCAGTTGGCAAACGTGGAACAGGGTTCTTACTAACCAGAATTACAACTCCTACTCGCCAACCCTCACTGGCAGCGGCGCAAGCGGAACTTGGGGCATCAACATCACCGGAAACGCTGGATCAGTAGGCAGCAGATCGCCCGGCGGCAGCGCAGGAAACCTTGCGTTCTACGACGGAAGCAACGGCTATCTGTACACGCCGACATGGATTGGTATTGGCAGTGGCTCTGGCCTTTTCTCGTCGAATGGCGTTGCGGGCGCGCATTTTTATCCAAGCAATGCTACCTACGGCGCATGGCGCATCGACGGATCAAACAACGGCTGGGGCGGCATTGCCTTCGGAAACGGAAGCGCTGGCATTGTCAATCTAATGACCGCGTCCGATTCAAACAGCACGGGGTTCCACAACCAAAGTTACGGGTGGCAATTCCAATGGGCTAATGGCGTTTTTTACATCGCAAAGAATGCGTACGGCGGCAACATGGCGACCGCCCTCGACAGCAGCAACTACAACAGTTACTCACCAACCCTCACCGGCGGCAACGCGTCGGGAAGTTGGAACATTACGGCTGCTCGCGCCACACGCGCCAACGGCAACTTTTACATCGACGACAACTACGGCTGCGGCATCGTCGGGGCATACGCCTCAACGCGCTATCAAGGCGTGTTCGCTATGGGCGACTCGTACAAGCTCCCTGCAGATGGCACGAGCGCCGGCAACCTGTATGGTATCGCGTGGTCATATCCGAGCGCTGGCGGTGTCGCTGGCAACCTTGATAGCCACGGAATGCTTGTCCTGATCAACGGCGGCTTCGGATCGTGTATGTCGTACTCGATCGTCGCGGCCGGCAACGTCACTGCATACTCTGACGAGCGACTCAAGACCAACTGGCGCCCGATGCCGGAGAACTTTGTCGAGCGTCTGGCCCAGGTCAAGGTCGGCATCTACGACCGAATCGACGGCGAACAGATCACGCAAGTTGGTATTGGCGCGCAGTCATTCCAAAAGCTTCTGCCGGAAGCGATTACTAAAGCCAAAGATGAGATGGGCACGCTCTCCGTCTCGTACGGCAACGCCGCGATGGCGTCGGCCGTTGAACTTGCCAAAGAGATCGTTGCCATCAAGCGTGAGCTTGAGGCGTTGAAAGCTAAACTTCACTAAGGAGATTGATATGGCTATTGCGTACTCGTACAAGATCAATGCCGTTCGCGTTAAGAGCGAAGGTAGTTTGGTCGATGTGGTTAAAGAAATTGATGTTACGGTTACCGGAGCTGACGGCGCGGCTACGTTCTCGCTCCCGACTGTCATTAAGTTAAGCGGTGTAGACCCTGAGAACTTTACTGCTTTTGCGAACCTGACCGAAGAGCAGCTTGTTTCGTGGGTTGAGGGTGAGCCCGTAGCCGAAGGTATGCCGACCACTCTTGATGGCGTAAAGGCTCACATTGCCTACGTGGTCGCCAAGGAAGCCGAGAGGCTTGCTATGGAGCAGAAGCCGCTTCCGTGGGTACCGGCTCCCGATCCGGTTGCCTCTGTACCTCCTCCTACGGCCTGAGGTAAGGTTAAATGACTTTACAGTCCTCTGGCGCAATCAGTATGTCGCAGATCAACGCTGAGTTTGGCCGCGGCAATAACTTGAATGCGTACCGTGGGACCGCTTGGTATACCGACGCAGGCGGGTCTGGAACGTTTTCCTCTGGCGCTATTTCGTTTAACGAGTTTTACTCTAAGCGAGCTACGCCAGTGGGAAGCGTCGCCATTTCTAACCAGAGCGTGCTGAACTTTCTTTATTCTGGTGTTGGCGGCGGTAATGCCACCGGTTATTACCAGCTGTTATCTACCGGGGTCGCAAGGAAAACAAATGGTTTAACCGGCAATGGAGTGTTGACAGACATAAGTGGGGAGTGGCTGGTGTCTGGATCAGCCTCCTTGTTTGACGTTTACGCGACGTTCAGCAATCCGTACGGCACCGTTGGAACGGAACTCGGCTCGACAGGCTCTTGGTTGAATCTTGGAACAACCCGGGATTGGGGGCTTACGGTGACGGACGCATACGCCCACCGGCTGCTTGACATACAAATCAGGCTGGCCTCGACCGGCAGTGTTTTGGACTCCGCCACCATTACATTTGAGATTGACTCCGCGCCGTAGCCCAGCGCCTTTTACAGTGATAGTATATGCAGGGTCTTTCCTAAGGAGTTGGCAATGAAGGATTTAACTTTTAAGATCACCGAGGCTGAGGCTAATCTGCTCATTGGGGCGCTTGCCAAACAGCCGTTTGAAGCGGTGGCGGGCCTTATCCAGAAACTGCAGATGCAGGCAATGGAGCAGCTTAGCCCGTCTGCCCCGTCTAAAGATCCGGAGTAACTATGGTGGCCCCGCTGGCCACCCGGCGGGGCCCTGGTTCCACACTTAACCAGGGTAAGTAGATATGGCCCCCGATACATACACCTCTACCGATGAGCGGTACTGGGAGATTGCTTCAAAGCTAAACGCCCACGAAGTAATGTGCGAAGAAAGATCTAAAGGCATCTTTGATAGGCTTAATAAGATCGAGGAGGGGGTGGAGAAGATCAATAACTGGGGCCTGTTGATTGGTTTCACATTGATTTGTAGCATGGCAGGGATTCTGGTTACCTTGCTGCTCAAGTGAGGTATCTATGGCCTACTTCAAGCGGGATCGGTTCAGTGGCATAGCTCCCGGCGTATCCCCTCGTCTGTTAGCGGATCAGTTCGCACAGATCGCCGAAAACGTAGACTTTTCTTCCGGTAGGCTTACGCCTATCACTACCGACGTAGACACCTTTACGCTGCAAAGCGGCCTTAGGCGGTCTATTTATTTCTATCGTGACACTAACTGGCTTGAGTGGGATCAGGACGGTGTAAAAGCTGTTCCGGGTCCAATTCCAGGTGACACCCTAGCGAGGTTGTACTGGACTGGTCAGAACTATCCACGCATGGGTACTGTTAGTACGATCGTGGCTGGCGGAGCGGGCTACCCCGCAAACAGCTATAGGCTGGGTGTACCGGCTCCGGCTAACGCTCCTACGACCTCTAAAAGCGGTACAGTGAACCCCGATCAAACGCCAGATGACGTGTCCTATGTGTACACGTTCGTTACTGCGTTTGGCGAAGAAGGTCCGCCTAGCCCGCCTAGCACGCAGTTTGAGCGTACGGATACCGAAACTGTAGTCATAACTATGCCTAGCGGCGACCTGCCAACCGGCAACTACAACTTTGGTACCGGTGCGTACAAGCGTATCTATCGGTCTAACACTGGTTCCAATAGCAGCGCGTTTCAGTTCCTGGCTCAGGTGGCTATTGCTACCACTACGTACTCGGACACAACTCCTTCAGCGGGTCTTGGTGAAGTCCTGCCAAGCGCATCTTGGATTGGCCCGCCAGACGATAACGCTAGCCTCTACCCGGATGGCCCTATGAAGGGTCTGATAGCCGTGGCCAACGGTGTGTTTGCAGGGTTCACTGGCAAACGGTTATGTCTCAGTGAACCGTTTCTACCTCACGCTTGGCCGGTTGACTATCGCATAACGCTCGAGGAAACGATTGTAGCCATAGGCGCAGTGGCCAACGGCATTATAGCGTTGACCAATGGCACTCCGTACTTTGTCACTGGTACTGATCCTAGTGCAATGACCGCTATTCGTGTCGACCTGCCACAGGCATGTGTTAACACCAACAGCGTTGTCGATATGGGTTCTTACCTGCTTTATGCCGGGCCGGACGGTCTGTGCGCCGTAAGTGGTAGCGAAGGCCGCGTTGTAACCGAGGGGCTTATAACCGCTAAACAGTGGAATGCGGACTTTAACCCTACTGGGTTTAGGGCCTTCCGGTACGAGAACACGTACGTAGCGTTCTGGTCAGTTGGCGGGGTCCACAAAGGGTTTGTATTCGACCCTCGAGCTGAAGAAGCCGCCATCTCCAACATCACTTCGGTTGGTGAAGTGCGTGGCGGGTACATGAACCCTAAAGACGGTGAGTTGTACCTGATTGTAGCTAACAAGATTCAGAAGTACCGCGGCGGTACCTCTAAGCGCACGCTTACGTGGAAGTCTAAGCAGCTGGTCCTACCGAAGCCTCTTAGCATGGGGTGGGTATCGGTAAAGGCTCAGGCTTATCCGGTAGAGGTTAAAGTCTGGGCCGATGGTACTTTGGTGGCCCACTATACACTGTCGTTTGCCGCTAACGTGTATACACAGACTGTTACTGTGCCAAGCGGCGTTTCAGCAGGATCATTACGTGAGCCTGTGATGCGGCTTCCAGCGAAAGTTGCCCAAGTGTGGGAAGTACAAGTCTCTGGCGAGGTTGATATCGATGAAGTCTGCCTTGCTCAGAGCATGGACGAGATTTCTGCCACATGAGTAAAGCACGCACTAACAACCCTACAGAAGTCCCTGGGTTCTCTAAGCCGCCTGCAGATATTTCGCCAGCGCTTCGGCGTTATCTTGAAAGCATAACGGAAGCCTTAGATATCCGTCTGGGTAGGCGTGGAGACGCTAGGGACAGGGCGATTACGCTGCGCGAGCTGATTGACTCTGGGCTAGCTGTTGAGCTGGGTAACAATCCGTTTAACGTTAGCGCTGCTCCTCCGCCACCTCCACCGCCTCCGCCAGCAAATGGTACCCCCACTGCGCCGACTAATTTTTCGGCTAATGGCGGCTACTCAATCATTACGTGTTTCTGGGACTACCCTAACTACGGCCCTCATTCTCATACAGAAATCTGGCGGCATACGGCCGACGTTATTGGTGATGCCCAGCTGGTTGGCATTAGCTCCGGTATTTCGTTCATAGACCCTGTAGGTGGCGGTAAGACGTACTACTACTGGGCTCGGCACGTATCCCTTTACGATATCCAAGGGCCGTTTCAAGCCGCAAATGGCGATCAAGCGGTTACTGCTGTAGATGTTGACGCTTTGTTAGCGGTGCTTACCGGCGCCATAACTGAGAGTCAGTTGTATAGTAATTTAAAAAATAGAATCGACCTTATTGATGCTAGTGCTGCAGTAACGAACTCCGTTGCATGGCGTGTAGCGCAAGAAGCTTCTGCTCGTGCGACTGCAATAAGCAATGAAGCTTCTGCTCGTGCGACTGCAATAAACAATGAAGCAACTGCTAGAGCCGCAGCTATTTCGGCTTCTATTGCTTCACTCGATGACGTCATGGAGTACAACAACTCTACTGCCTACAAGAAAGGCGGGATTGTTGTCTACAACGGAAACCTGTACGAGGCTAAAAGTTCGACTACCGGTAACTTGCCGACAAACACTACGTTTTGGACGTTTTTAGGTACGTATACAAACGTTGGTGATATCGTAAAAAACAACGGTTCTAAAATCGTTGAGATCAACACGATTACATCGGATAGTACTTCTGCAGCAGCGCAAGCAATTGTGGGGTTAAAGAGTACCGTAGAGAACCCAACGACTGGAGTAGTTGCTACTTCTACTGCGCTTGGAGCGTTAACTACTAGAGTTTCAACTGCAGAAGGAAACATAGTATCAAATAGCTCAGCAATTACTTCGTTGAGCGATGTTGTAAATCACCCTACTACCGGTCTTTCTACCAGGGCTTCGTCTTCTGCATTAAGCGCTTTGGATAGCCGTGTAACAGCAGCGGAGGGAGTAAACACTTCGCAGTCGACGTCTATCACGTCACTGCAGAACACTATTGACCACCCTACTACTGGACTTGCTACTAGGGCTTCGTCGGCGGCCCTGACTGCTTTAGACAGTCGTGTAACTACCGCTGAAAGTACGATAACGTCTCAAGGGTCGTCGATTACTAGTCTTACTAATACAATTAACGATCCTAGTACGGGTCTTGCTACTAAGGCTTCGTCGGCGGCCCTGACTGCTTTAGACAGTCGTGTGACTAGTGCCGAGGGGACTATAACGTCTCAAGGGACGTCGATTACTAGTCTTACTAATACAATTAACCACCCTACGACTGGACTTGCTACTAGGGCTTCATCTTCTGCATTAAGTGCTTTAGACAGTCGTGTGACTAGTGCCGAGGGGACTATAACGTCTCAAGGGGCGTCGATTACTAGTCTTACTAATACAATTAACGACCCTACTACTGGACTTGCTACTAGGGCTTCATCTTCTGCATTAAGTGCTTTAGACAGTCGTGTAACTACCGCTGAAAGTACGATAACGTCTCAAGGGTCGTCGATTACTAGTCTTACTAATACAATTAACCACCCTACTACTGGACTTGCTACTAGGGCTTCGTCGGCGGCTTTAAGTGCTTTAGATAGCCGTGTGTCTACTGCTGAAGGCACGATAACGTCTCAAGGGTCGTCGATTACTAATCTTACTAATACAATTAACGACCCTAGTACGGGTCTTGCTACTAGGGCTTCGTCGACGGCTTTGAGTGCGTTAGACACTCGTGTGACTAGTGCTGAGGGGACTATAACAGCCCAAGGTAACTCAATTACAGCTCTTCAGAGTACTGTAAATAATCCTACGACGGGTGTTGTGGCTACAGCTAACGCTGTTAGTTTGTTAACCACCGAGATATTCCCTAACGGTACAGCCCAAGCTTCGTACATCGACCAAGTTAACGCTGCGGTTGGCACTAATACAGCGGCCATTCAAGCTGAAGCTACGGCGCGTGCAAATGCTGACGGTACTTTGTTTGGGCAGTACACCGTAAAGGTTGATCTGAACGGGTATGTGTCTGGCTTTGGCCTTGCTTCGACTGTTAATAACGCGACGCCAAGTTCTGAGTTTATTGTTCGCGCTGATCGGTTCTCAATTGCGTCGCCAGGTCAGACGACGATTATTCCGTTTATAGTGCAGACGAGCCCTACTACTATCAACGGGGTTCCTGTAGACCCTGGTGTCTATATAACGGATGCTGTTATTCGAAACGGTACTATTACTACCGCTAAGATCGGGTTAGCCCAGATCGATGACGCTAGAATTGCAAGTCTAAATGCCGCAAAGATTACTGCTGGGTCGCTGGATGCTGCTAGGATCACTGTAGACAACGTCAGTCTTGATAGTTACTACGATGGCTCTATTGGGCGCAATCGGCTTTATATTCCGGACCTTGGGGTAAAAACCGCCAAGATCGATAACTTAGCCGTTAGTACGTTGAAGATTGCTGGGGCAGCTATAACAGTTCCTCAGGTCTACACCTCAGGTGACATACTAGTGTCTAGCGCTATTGTTATGACTGGGGGTGGTCCGTCGTACACGTATAACTACGTTGGCACTGGTAACGGTGATTACGTTTTTGTTTACGATCCGTGGTTTGGTATTCAGGACTACTTCTTTGTAGGCGCTAACAACGGTGACTATACTCGTACGGAAACAAATACTACGCCTACGTTTACTGGTGATACGTTGGTTATGGAAACGCCGCAGATTAACATCGGCGTTGATACTACAGCCGCATGTCAGTTTGTGTTTTATGCAACCATGGATGCCGCTCACACGTTAGATTGTGGCCAACATCTGTTTATGATGATGAACAAGTATGACGGCAATGGGTATCTGCTTATTGGCGAGCAACGTGTTGGCACTAGAACTTATAGTGGTGACACTAAGGCTATTCTTCCCATTACAATGACGTACACCGGTACGGCGTTACAGAACGTGCGGATTAAAGTAGTTTCTGGCACTCGGTTAGTTGACGGCAATCCAGGGCAAGGTAGTAACTCTTCGTATCTGAGAAATATTACGCTCTCGGTGATGGGGGTTAAGAGATGACGGTTTTAGTATTCGATACTACTGGCCGCTGTACGATGGCCATTGAAGGAGACATTGCCAACGAACAACTGGCTGAATATCCAGCTGTTGTTCGTATTAGTGGGCATGTAAACCCCGATTCGGTTTGGTATGATTTTGAAAACAATAGGATGGGGTACCGCCGTCACTTTATTCCTACTATCTCTGCTAACCTCGTTAGCAACTTGCCAGTTGGAACTAAAGCGCTTGTTAAGGGGGAGTGGGTAGAAGTCAACGACGGTTCGTTAGAACTAGAAGTTGACTACAGTGAACTAGTATCTGTAGTGCTTACCCATGTTAGGCTATTAAACATGACCGTACGGGTGCCCTGTGAAGCTGCAAGTTAAACAAAATTACGCAGAATTGCGTAGGAACGAGTACCCAGATATCCGGGAACAACTGGATGCTTTGTGGAAAGGGGACGTAGCGCTTGAAGAGATGCGCCAGCGTGTCATGGACGTTAAGGCACGCTACCCTAAAGAGCTAAAAAAAGACGCCTAGGAGGCTGTATGCCCGAGAAGATTAGGGTTGGGGACGGAGTTCCAAAGCAGTTTAACCTGGCCGGTCATACTATTACAGTAGTAAATATCCCGAAGAGTAAGTGGAAGCACGGGGCAAATACTGTCGGTATGTGGTTGCCAGACAGGTATCGGATTGAACTGTTATCGTCTTTGAAAGGTACTAACCGTCAACAGGTCTTCATGCATGAAGCCGTACATGCAGTTTTAGATGTCGCTGGTTACTATCAGCTATCAGCAGACGAGGCATTGGTGGATAGGGTGTCCCACCTCCTCCACCACATGCTCGTGTCTATGGAGTAGTTATTAGTCTCTAGGGTCTATGTTTCGTAGCCACTGTACGTACCAACTGGCTTTTCCAGCTTCTTGAACTGGGTCATCTTTCTTTCCATGTCGCCATAAATAAGCTATGGCACTACCTTTGCAATACCCTTGGAACTCTTCTGCACTTAGGCAAACTCGTAGAGCATCAATACACTCTACTTCTCCCTGGTAATGATCTGGGGTTATTGCTTTGCTGATTTTGTCCATGTTATTCATTCGTTAATCCCCTCAAACCGAAACCACTCACACACCTGAGCCATGACCGCCTGCTCAATGGCGTCGATCACCTGCTCGTCATCCGGGTCATCGTTGTGTTTGAAAGCGCGGCGGTAGCCAATCGCAGCCCCATCACGCACGGCCATCTGCAAGATCCGGTAAGTGTCAGGCTTCATGTCTCACCCCTCGCCCGAATCGCTTCGGCACAATCATTTCCATTGGCGTGCATCCACCCATCACACACCTTCGCACACGCCTCCCGCTCGGCGGCTACAGCATCCCGCAGCCGTTCGTTTTCCTCGTGCAATGCCTTGAGGACGTGCCGCAGCGCCGGGTACTGGCTGTAATCTCCAGACGCAATCATCTCGTCGGCGTTTTCGTTCCAAATGAATTCGCCTTCTGCGGTAACGCGCAGGACTTCCTCTCCGCTATTAACATTTCCGCTACTAACGTATGCGGTGTATTCGTAGGTCATCGTGACTCCTCCTTCACTGGCCACTTTGCTGGCGTAGCAGAAAAACAAGTTGCGCCGCTGACATCTAGCGTCGTTTCACCCACCGGCTCTGCCAGCGCAGCGTGGAGGGCGATTACCGCTAGGTCGCGCTTGCTTTCCCAGTGATGCTCGCTGATTTGCACCAGTTTGTTTGGGTCGTCAAGCAACGCCTCCAACGCCTGCTGGGCGGCTTCGCGTAGGGTTGTCATGCGGCACCTCCACAGGTAACCCGTATCGGGCAATCTGAACGCGAGCAAACGTAGCCATAAGC